>Ga0307985_10002388_pt1 | contig 10513 bp, 16 predicted proteins | sample EllFjometageno80_FD_203155 | JGI IMG/M metagenome (GOLD analysis project Ga0307985, IMG submission 203155) | Marine microbial communities from Ellis Fjord, Antarctic Ocean - #80 | ecosystem: Environmental > Aquatic > Marine > Unclassified | place: Southern Ocean | collected 2014-10-09 | reverse complement strand
TCGAAGCCCCCTGAAGCAAACCCCAACCCCCAAAAGCCTCAATGTCTCTCAGCGACACACCCAGCAGCTCTCCCCTCTCGAGAACAGCGTGAAGTCGCTAATTGTGGCCGAAGAGGCACAGCCGTCCGGAACGGCAGACGCGGACAGCGAACAGGATGATTTACTTTCAAGCACCGAGAGAAGGCTGAACGAAGCTAGGTGAGGGAAACACATAAAACAGTACAATGATTCACACAATGTGTTCGCAATGCATACATACAATAGCACGATCGTGACACGCGCTGCTACACGCGCTGCTACACACTCCTCGTAGCGCTCACTCGTTGCTGCTTGCCAATCCCAAACAGCGCTCACAGTGCCTCCTTTGTTCACGGCACCGTACCAACGGTGCGTGTTTGTGGAACGCGTTTATTCACCCAGTGTGTAACAGGGAGTTGATAAAACAGACTGGCGCGACTATGCAGGATATTGATGAGTATCGGGAGATCTTTGAGCTGGTGGATACGGATAAGGGAGGGAGTATCGACGCTGACGAGCTGAGGAAACTGGTGGACCTGATGAACATGGACACTAGTGAGGACGAGCTCGATGAAATGATGAAGGAGATTGACACAACGGGAGACGGGGAGATTTACTTCCCTGACTTTGTCAGATGCATGCTGACGAAACCGACTATTGACTACACGGCTACCGAAGTCCAAGACGCCTTCGCTACTCTTGCTAGGGACGGCACAAAGCACGATCCTGGCATGATTCCGCTCAAGTTGCTAGAGGAGCAACTCATGTCCATAGGCACGACGCAGGGCGAGGCGATCAGCAAGGACAAGGTCGACGAGATCCTGGGCCTGGTCGAAGTAAACGGAGAAGGCATGCACAATTACGCGGAGTTCGTTGTACTTATGATGCACGAGCAGAGGGAGGAGGACAAGGTGCATGAGGGGGGAGGCAAGGGGGGCGATTCCGATATTATACAAACATAGTTAAAGGCGCCCTGCAAGCAAAACAGAATCCCACACACATAACATATACGGCGAGGGAGCAGCTTGGGCTGATCACTCGAAGCGAATGGAAGCGGCGCCCAGCGGGGAACCTCATCAGAGAGTTCCGCCAAGCACAAACTACACATGTTTTCTCGACGAAACGTGTTTCGTCCTTGTTCTCAGCTTACCTGCGCAACGATGCGCGGTTCGTTTGACTGACAGAACAGAAGCGACTCTAGCGTGCATGTTCCTCCATTAATTCTCACTGAACAGCCTCTACGACAGCTGCTCTACGACTTCCCCAAGCGCTCCCTTTTCACACTTCTCCTCGCATTGCTCCAATCACGATCTACTGAAAGCTACAAGTGCCAGACCTCCCCTCCTGCATTATCCGACACTGGTCTCTCAACAAGTTGCTACCTATCCTCGCTCTGCTCTCCACACTTCTCTCGCTTCCCCCCTCGACGTACGACACAATAAGATCAGGCAAAATGCCGTCATTCCAAACTTCCTCCCATCTTCATCCACAGACACACTGCAGTTTGACGCCTAAACCTGTACTCCTCCGACCACTACGCACCCGACGCGCTCGCCGTTTACGGCGCCGCGAAGGATGCCGTCGCGTTCGACACTCGAAGGAATAGAACCGTGCTGCCGGCGCACATTCCGTCGGAGCAGCGACCGGGGCCGTTTGCGGACGTTGCACTGGGTAATTATGTAGCGCGCATGCGTCTTCTAAGTACGATTGATTCCTTCGCCGAAACTTTGTCGAGCAACATCAATCGGGAGGGGCTGGCGTCTACAGAGATATCATACACTCGCTTCGGGCCTGGCGCTTTTCTTCAAAGACACAACGACGTTAAAGGCCGGCACTCGCCGACACGCCGCTCCGTTTCCTGTCTCATATACCTCAATAAAAAGTTGAAACAAAGATCGCCGTCACGCCGCCCCACGAGATGGTACCTAGCGCTACGAGATCGAGGTACGCGGCTACTGCGTGGCTGCATGAGCTCCATGAGGAAGCGGGGCGAGGGTTGGATTAGCTATGCGCATGACGACATGTACTGCATGCATGTATATGCTTTGTTGAACCAGCCTGTAATAGAGAGTTGAGGTGCTAATAGAGAGTTTTTGCGCGCACCTCAACTCTCTACAGTTGTATCTCCACACAGCAGTCGTCATTCGCATCCTGCGTTCAGTTCCCGTAGATCTTTAAATATCACCGGCATCTCTAGATGCCTCCTGTCAATGGCATTAATACGCCTTTCGATACACTGTTATTCAGGACCCGGTCATTTAGGGCTCGGCTAGTTGCGCTGATATTTTGTTAGGCACTGACCGTGCCAGCCGTGTGCATCCAACCTATTCCCCCTTTATACACCTCGTATATAACTCCACAGCTCTACCTTCTGCCGATAAAAATACTAAACGTACAAAAAAGCACCACCTTTACCTCACGCCCCGATCACGTACCACCGCTAGCTCCCGTCCTACACCTACTATCACCTTTCGAACCATCATCGACAGTCCTTTACAATCCCCTCTCCCCCCTCTCTCCCTCCCCTCTTCCCCCAAAGATGTCATTCGCCAATTGCGTCGTCTCTGACCAGTCCACCGTCCCCGACGGTCGCGTCCTCAAGTACCCCTCCGACCCCCCCCCCTGCCCTCCCTACTCCTCCTTCTCCCCCAACGGTGAGCCCAACGTCATGAAAACGGTCCTCTACGAACACCCGAACCTCACCGGCAAGAAGATCATCATCACCACCGTCGGCCGTACGCCCGCCGAGCACGACGCTTACGTGCAAGCGTGGCGGCGTGAGAGGAAGGGTATGATTGGCGGGTATCCTCCGGACTTCTGCCTAGGTCCTGCCGCGCCCGCCGCGCTCGCAGCGCTCGCCGCGCCCCCATCCGTAGCTCCCCCCACCCCCTCAGCTCCCCCCACGACCTCCGGCGCCACGTCCCGCCAGCCTTCTCCCACCCCGTTCTCCGACTCCTCAATTCCCCCCATGGCGGCGAGCGCCGCCATCGCCGAGAGGAGGTCGCGTAACGAGTCGTTGAAGTACACGGATCGGGGGGGGAAGAGGGCGTATAATAAGAGGGTTACGACGCATATGAGGCAGGTTGAGGCGCCGGTTATGGGGGGGGAGGGGAGTATGATTAAGAAGCCCCGCAGTAATGGGTATTTGAATGCGAGGGATTTGGTGGAGTTGTTGGCGAGTAGGGAGCCGGCGGTGTTGGTGGGGACGTTGAACGAAATGCTGCTGGGGAGCGTGGATGGGGTTAAGTTGCTGAATTTGGGGGATGCTGTTTTCCCGGGAGACGTTGTGAAGGCGATGTGCGAGCTGTTTTGGAAGTGTTATAGCAAGGGGGAGGAGTTGGAGGGGAACGTTTGGGTGGGGGAGGATAAGCCGATGATTGTTGAGGCGGTGCGGGAGAACGCGAAGGGGGTTTGGGGGGGCAAGATTATCGAGGGGGGGAGGCAGAGGGAGGTTATTCATGGGGAGAGGGCGTTGAGTACTACGGATGAGCAGATTAGCAAGATTTGCATTGTAAGTGGGCCTGAGGAACGGGCGAGAACTTGCCCGCTCTTTGACGGCGTTTGCGCCGCGATCACCTCCGACGCGTCCCTTTCGTGCGGCTCAAAACGTGCTATCCTGTTAGGGTTAACCCGAAATGACCGTTTGAGAACGCGCTCGCTCCCGCTGCCCACTACCAACTCCTCTAACACTCCCCCTCCCCCTCCTAGACTGTCATTCGCAACCTGTCCGCGCTCCCTCATAACGCTCGTCACCTGGCGCAGAGTGCTCTCTTATGCAGCACGCTCACGGCTATCCTTACCCTGCCTTCCGACCACCCGCGGCGGGCGACGCTCACCCCTCTGGCGACTGAGACTCTCCTGAACTTGGCGGAGTATTATGACGTGGTCGGTTACAAACGGTATGCCGATATGGTGGTGGCCCCGCATAGCTCCACGCCGCAGCAGGTTGGGATTAACTTTGGGTTGGCGGGGAGCAAGCTGTGCAGGGATTTTTTGGACGGGGAGATTAGGTGGAGTGCGGTTTTGGAGAGCGGAGGGGGGGAGTGGACGAGGTGTGTTTGCGATTTGGTTTGGAGTTTGTATGCGATCGTGAGGGGGGACAACAAGCAGGTTAAGAGGGAGGAGAGGATCAGGGGGTTGGAGATTTTGGAGGTGCTGGGAAGGAACGACGAGAATGGCAAGGTCTTCGAGGAGGTGAGCAGGGCGCAGAGCGACGACGCGGGGAGGATGTAGAGCGAAGCGAGCAGAGCACATAGCGATGCCAAAGTGCGCAAAAAAAATTGACGCGGCGCTACTGCTTCCCCGTTTCTTGTTCGTGCGGCTGGCACGCGCCCCACCCCCCCCTCTCCCCCCTTACCCTCACCCCGCCGCGCAGGTTCCGATGACCCTCGTTGACGAGTTGGTGTCTTACCTTTGGTACGTGAAGAGTGGGCCGGACAGTTTGGGGTATAGCTGTCCCACTGAGATCGGGACGGGCAAGCAGTTTATCGATCGAGTGGCGCCGCTTGCTATCTTCGACAATAAGGAGGATGGATTGGACGTGCCGCTGAGGGATTCGTCGTTGGGGCTGCTCGGAAGGTTGGTTAGTAAAGGACCGGCGAAGTACAAACATAGAGTCAGCAAGCATCCGGGAATCGTGGGCACCATGCTGGACATTCTGGGAACGAAGTGTGGCCGGAGCGACGCTAGTGAAATCGCGGGGAAGGTGCTGGCGAGCGTGGTGGAGTTGGAGGCGACGAGGGAGGAGTTTGCGGAGAGTAGAAGGAGGATGCTGGTTATGGCGCAGAAGGATAGCTGGGTGGAGGGTCAGTTGATCAACATGATTGGGAGGAGCTCGGGGTTGCTGGATTAGGCTGCTGGATAAAGGTAGAACGAACGACGTGTTGGTGGTGAAGTACGCTCAGCGAAAGAGTAACGCGCTTGGAGACCTGCTCAAATTGTGTTTTCCCAGTTCCATAGCAAGACGGTGAGACCGTCATCCGCAACGCGAATAAACGTGGAAGGTCATTGCGCCCGGTCCCTCGCCGTCGCATCTGGCTCGCTCCTCCTGTCCCCCCTGTTAACCCAGCCTTCTCCCTTGTTCACAAATTTGTGTGGCCCCCTTTGTTCACATATGCTTGTGCCCCCCCCCAGATACCGCACAGCATGCCGCCCATCGCTCTCATGCTGCCCTCGATCCTGGTCATGTTAGTATTTGCCTCTACCAGCTTTTCCGGAGTGCCCGGCGGCGACGCAGGGGAGCTGCTTGCCGAGGCATGTCAGGGAGGAGTGCCTCACCCTCCTGGATACCCTCTCTTTACGTGTTTAATGAATCTTACAATGAGGCTGCATCCCTTGTTCTCGACTACCCCCGCTCGCGTCGCAAACCTCACCGCCGTCCTCTGCTCCGTCCTCTGCTCCTACTTCCTGACCCTCACATCCTACACCCTCACTTCCTCCATCCTCTCCTCCTTCCTCTCCCCACTCCTCTTCGCGTTCAGCCCGCTGACTTGGGAATATGCTGTCGGCGCCGAGGTCTTCGCGCTGAACAACCTCCTCGTGTCGATGATGTTGTACATGACCGTAAGGGTTCACCTCGCCGCCGACCCCAGGGCGGTTAGAAAACTGTCTTACTTAGGTGCTATTGTTGGCGGCCTTTGCCTTGCCAACCAGCACACCTCCCTCCTCTTCCTCGTCCCCTCCATCCTTTCCATCCTCTACCTCCTCCGCACAACCTCCAACCTATCGCCTCGCACCTTCCTCACCCTAACAGCCGCCTTCCTCCTCGGCCTCTCTCCCTACCTCTACCTCTTCCTCGCCGCCCAAACGCCCACCCAAGGGTCCTGGGGCGACACGGCGAGTCTCGCCGGCTTCATCACGCACGTCACCCGCGCCGAATACGGCACGCTCTCGCTCGCGCCCGAGCGCGGGTCCGCCGGGCAGACGGGGACGGAGAGGATCGTTTGGTGGCTTGAGGATCTCGTGAAGCAGTTCGGAGGGGGGGCTGTGGCCGGAGCGATTGGAGTTGGAAGCGTTTTGTGGGAGTGCATGCCTAAGAAGGATACGAAGACGACGAAGACGACGAAGACGACGAAGACGATGCCGAAGACGATTCTGGTGAATGCGCGTCCCTTTGTTCACACTGCATGAGTGGCGCTCACCACGCTCCTGCAGATGCAGACCACCACGCTCACCTCCCCCCACCTTCTCCGCACGCACGTCCTGCTTCTCTCGATCCTCCTTTTCTACACGCTCATCTGGAACTACGTCTTCTCGAACCTCCCCCTGCACGTCCCCATGGCGAACGCCGTGCACTCCCGGTTCTGGCTGCAGCCCAATATGATTGCAGCGATCTACTCGGCCGTTGGCGTCGAGTTCATCAAGGCCCGAACGACATCTAAGTTCAAGAAACCGCTGCAATGCGCGCTTTTACTCCTCCTGACGGCGTACCCTCTTTACACCCGACTGTCACTGATGGATCGCTCCGACGCCCTGTTCTCCTCCACGTACGGCGTGACGCTGCTTTCGTCGCTCCCGCCAAACGCGATTTTGCTGTCTCACACAGACCTCGACTGGAACACCGTCCGCTATCTGCGCGAGTGCGAGCACATGCGACGCGACGTCACGCACTTAAGCGCCCAGCTGCTCCCGTATCCGTGGTTCGGCAGGCAGAACGGCAAGCAAGGCAAGCCGAGCTTGTACGGAGACGTGCAATTTCCGGCGATTAAGGCGGGAGTGAGCACCAACAAGTACCACGAGGGCAACACGATATTGCTGCAGGTAAGCTACACAAACTGTGTTAACGAAGGGGAAAGGCGGAGTGAACAAGGAAGCACTATTGGCATAATTGAGAGCCCAGCGCGGCGCTTTGATCTTCACAGTCCATTAGTCTCTCTTTAACACGAGCGAACGCAGGACTTTTTCGAGGCGAACGTCGACTCTCAGAGACAGATTTTTGTCGATATGCAGGCTGTCAATGACGCCGACATTGGTCCGGGCGGCGTGTGGGGGCAGCAATTCCAGGTAAGTCGTGTGGCGCACATGCCGCACACTCACGCACATGTGTGAACAATGGGGAAAGGCGGCGTGAACAAGACGCCCATTTTATGTTGTGTGCGCAAGGGGCACGATTCTTCCTGTTTGCGAGTCAGCGTGATGAAGAAGGCCATTTTATTTTGTGTGCGCAAGGGGCACCATGCTTCCTTCTTGTTCGCCACACACGTGGGCACTCGTGGGCCGCTGGTCCTGGCCTTGCTTCCTTGCTTTACTCACCCCGTGTTCGTGGCCAGTTCGTTCTCGTGCCGCACGGCCTTGTGTACAGGGTCGCGAGAAACGACGGGCGGGATGTGGGTATGTACCAGGACGAGACGTTGGAACACTTGAAAGCTCTGCCGGACTGGCGGGGTGTCGACGTGGTGAGCAAGTACGTGAAGGGCAGTTGGGAGTACGCCGCGGTTAGCGTTGCTAACGACGGTCGGTACCAGGCGGCGCTTGGTTTCCTGACTTACGGCCTGGAAATTGGCAAGCAGGTCGGCTCGAGGCCGGAGCTGCTGGGGAACTTCGTCAACAGCTTGTGGAGGAGCGGCGATATTTTGTATGGCTTGGTGGAGCAGAGGTTCGGGATGGCTCTGGACGAGGAAGGGGGGTGCGCGAAGCCGCCTTTGTCTTTCCCGACCACCGACTTGACGAAGAACGCGGCGCTGAGCTTCATGAAGCTTTTTACTGCAGTTGACGTGTTCAGCCAGTTCAAGGAGGAGGAGTTCGGGAACTGGGTGCGATCGGGGGGGATCAGCCTGGAGGATGCCAGGAGAAAGACCAGAGAGGTGATTCAGCTGTATTTGAAAGACGTGGCAACGGTGGGGGGCGATGGGAGCGAGAGGCATTTCAAGGCCTTCCTCAAAGATCTTAAATAGGTCACTCGCGCATGACAAAGAATGCGTGAATGTTTGCGTAACAACTAACGGTCGGCCTACTGCAGCGTGTCGTGCCTAACGGATCTTCGTCTTAGTAATGCGCATCGTGTGCGTCTGGTCGCCTTCACCGTCAAGACTCGGTACGGTCAAGCTCCAGAAGGGCGAGTAATCGGCGGTGAACCGGACGCTCGCGTCAGCGACCGCCATCCGGATGTGCGCGTCCGCGGCGGCGTTGGCAGCGGCCTTCTTGGTGTAGACGCCGACCACGGTGACCTCGGGAAAGTCCTCGTGTGTCACCACGAAGCAGAACCTGCGCTTCTTCGCGCTGGCGCGGTTCTTCGTCGCCTGGCGGCCAACCGCGCTGGTCTTGTGAGCGTGCTTGATGGTGCGCGACGTCTTGGCGGACGTAGACGCTGGCGGAATCGTGGACGACAACGGGGGAAAGTACGCGAATCCGCCCTCGAGCACCACGTCGAGCGTGTTGTCGGAGGAGGTGAGGAACTGCGTCACTTCCTTCACCGAACCGATGCCCTTCGAGAGCTCCTTCAAGCTCAGGCAGTGTTCCTTGGCGGCGGAGAGGCGCTGCTTGATCGGGATGTGCATGTCGTCGTCGAAGAGTGCCTGCTTGACCGTCTCCATGCCGAGCTGCTTCATGGGTCCGTGCGGCATGGTGCCTCCATAAGAGGACGTCGTGACGTTAGACGACACCGAGCTGTGAACAGAGCGCTGCGACGCGTCTGGCGAGTTCGAGAGGGGGCAATAGTGCTGCGAGTGTTGAGAGCTCGAGTGCTGCGAGTCCGATGAGGCGTATCCGGTGCCTCCCAGGTTCATGACCCGGTTGGTGTCGACGGAGGAATGGGAGGACATGCTGTTGGAGAGATGCAGAGCAGGGAAGGAGTCGTTGAGCTGGAAGAGGGAGTGTGAGTCACAGTGTTGAGCTTTAGGAGGACAACTGAACCCTAACCTAACAGGAGAGGAACGCGTTGAGTAAAGTCTGATGGCTTCTTATCGCTTTTGAACAATAACCTTTCTTGAAGCGAACGTTCGGAACCTCGCTCGGCATCTCACCCCCACTCCCACTTCACACAGCCATCCAGCGCCCCAATCAGTGTCCGCAGCATGAGCACTACCTCCTCAATTGATGTCCTCGAGGAATACATTTCAGAGGAACATCAACAGACCGGCCAAGCCCTCCAATCTCAGGGCGACCAAATCAACAGTGACCTCGACAAGATCCGCTCTGCCATGGCCTCAATCAGCGTGACCTCTGACGCCGACTACGCCTCCCTCCTCGCCCCTCCCTATCCCCCCTCCCCCCTCCCTGAGCCTGATTCCACACGCTGGAGAGGCATCAGCAGCGCTGGCGCGCCGTCGTTTCAATTACCGGAAGAGCCGAGGTTCAACCATGCGTACGAGCCGCCCGACAACCGACCTGACTACCAACCTCAACCTGACAACCAACCTGCCTCTGCCTACGACACTTCACCCCAAACTTCCTACTCATCCACATACCAGCACCCCGTCCCCTCGCCCTACGACGACATGACCTCCACCTACGACCTTAGCGACTCCCTGACCCACTCCCACGCGCCTCCCTCCGGCGCCGCGCCGCGCAGCAACAAAGCGGTCCTCTCCTCCCTACGCGCCCTGCAGGACAAGATCCGCAAGATTGAGGCGGAGCGAGCGGCGGCGCTGCAGCAGTGTTCTGAGCTGTCCGAGCTGCACAACTCGACGCAGGTGGATAGCTCGAGCGTGCGCGAGGCGGAGGCGAGGGCGGGGGCGGCGGCGAGGAATAAGCAGAGGATTGCATATGAGCGGATGGCGAGTGAGAAGAACGCGATGGAAGTTAAGGTTACGAAGGTTGTTGAGAAGTTGGCGGCGGCGGATCAGCAGATGAAGGACGCACAATTGAAGACTGACGAGGTCAGGGCGGCTCGGGATCAGGCGGCGATGGCTATTGAGCAGGCGAACTCTGCGATCGAGGCGCTGGAGAAGGAGGTGGCGGGGATTCAGGCTGCGGAGCAGCGGCTTGCGAAGATGATTAGTGAGCAGCAGAGCAGCGGCCGGCAGCTGGAGCTGGCGTTGGCGGCCGAGATCGAGGATCTGGAGGCAGAGCTAAGGCGCGGGTCTTTGGAGCAGGCGGAAGTCGTGAACCGGAAGGAGAAGGTGAGCACACGCATGTGAACAAAGCGCGCCGCGCGGAACAGCAACAAGGCCACGACGCCGCCCCTTGTTCGCACACGCTTGTGAAGAGAGCGCTCCACACAAACACCAGAACCCTCGCGGAACAGTAACAAGGTCACGACGCCGCCCCTTGTTCATACCGCCGCCCCTTTGCTCACACATGTGTGGCTAGATGGACCAATTCCTGAACGTCGTCATGACGCTCAACCAGGAGCTCGTCGAGACGAGCGCGTCGCCCACGAAGGTGCGAAGAGAGTCGCCGGTCCGACACAAGGAGGGGAAGAACAAGAACTACTACGTTGGCGGGGAGGAGGGGGAGGGCGTCATCTACCGCGCGAACGTTGGTGTTGCGGCGAGCCTGCTTTTGGACGGGACGGGGAGGAAGAGCGGTGTGGGAATCAAGGAGGAGTTGCAGAAGG
>Ga0307985_10002384_pt1 | contig 10522 bp, 9 predicted proteins | sample EllFjometageno80_FD_203155 | JGI IMG/M metagenome (GOLD analysis project Ga0307985, IMG submission 203155) | Marine microbial communities from Ellis Fjord, Antarctic Ocean - #80 | ecosystem: Environmental > Aquatic > Marine > Unclassified | place: Southern Ocean | collected 2014-10-09 | reverse complement strand
GCTACTCCAACTGTACTGAGCATAGGCAAGGTGATAGCCAATGGTGCTACCAATATCATTCCAAATGAAGTACTGATGGAAGGAACATTCCGCACGTATGACGAGGAATGGAGAATGCGAGCACATGCACTCATAGAAAATATGTGCAATGACATAGCAGAATCTCACGGGGCTACCTGTGAAGCTGAAGTAAGAAAAGGATATCCTTTCCTCAAAAATGATGAGGACCTGAGTAATAATGCTCGAATGTGGGCAGTGGAATATCTAGGAGAAGGAAATGTAGAAGACCTAGAAATATGGCCAGCAGGAGAAGATTTCGCTTACTACTCACAAGAGATCCCTGCTTGTTTTTATAGACTAGGCACTCGGAATCAAGAGCGTGGAATCACCTCGATGCTTCATACTCCTGCCTTTGATATAGATGAGAAAGCACTAAAAGTAGGAAGTGGATTGATGGCGTGGCTGGCTCTGAAAGAGCTCAGCCCCACCCTAAGTCCCTCCCCAAAGGAAAGGGACCCTTCTCCCCTCTAATGTCTCAACATAAGCAACAGCTAGGTAAGGAAGGCGAGGAGATAGCCACTGCTCACCTAATAAATGAGAAGTATAAGATACTGGCAAGAAACTACAGAAGTGGAAGAGCTGAAATAGACATCATAGCGATGAAGGATGACCTTATTATCATAGTAGAAGTAAAGACTCGTGAAACGGATAAATACGGCAACCCAGAAGAAAGCGTAGGCACCGGTAAAATCAATATGCTAGCTCAAGGGGCAGAAGATTTTATGCTAGACAGAGACTTGCATAACAATGTGCGGTACGACATTATCTCCATCATCAAAAACCAATATAAAACAGATGTGCATCACTTGGTAGATGCGTTTTGGCCGGGGTTGTATTAGCAGTTTAAGTAAACTCTAAAAGAAGTGCAGTTATACAACACTTCCTTGCATTTAAACTTTATTTCTCTATTTTTGATTCTCAATATTTTTTATGAAATCAAAATTACTAGCAATATTCCTGCTGTTTATTGGGAACATAGCGTTATCCCAGACGGATACTTCGCTGACCAAAGATACGAGTACTTATAGGATAATAAAAACGGATGGAGGCGAATTAATAGGTCAGATTCAAAGTCAAGATGCAAGGGAGATTTTGCTACTTACAAAAGATGATAGGCAGATTTATATCCCACAACATGCTATTAAAGAAGTCATAAAATTAAAGAATTCAGATTTCAATAACATAGGAACTTTCATAGGGGAAGATAAATTTGCTACCCGATATTTTATCACTACCAATGGACTGCCAATTAAAAAGGGAGAACATTATGTTCAATGGAAATTATCTGGTCCAGATTTTCAATTTGGAATAGGAAAAGACCTCGGAGTAGGAATTCAGTGTTCATGGTTTGGGGTACCTATAATTGGAAATATTAAAAAGTCTTGGCAAATTGGAGACAAAGCTCAATTTGCTATTGGTGGATTAGTTGGGACTGGATCTTGGGCACTACCAGAATTTGGAGGAGCTCTTCCTTTTGCTACTCTTTCATTTGGAGACAGATCAAAAAATATTGCATTTTCTGGCGGTTATGGAGCTATTTGGACGGGCGATGGTGTATCTGGTAGAGCTATTTCGAGTATAGCGGGAATGGCTAAAATTTCTCCAAAGATTAGTTTAGTTTTTGACTCTTTCGTTCTCTTACCAAACGAGAATCAGACAGGTGGTGCATTATTCATACCTGGGATAAGATGGCACCAAGAAGAAGGTAAAGCCATACAATTTGGATTTGCTGGTATCATTGCAGATGGTCTTATTGTCCCTGTTCCTATCCCAACAGTTCAATGGTATAGATCCCTGTGATCATTGAGACCTATTCCCTAGCCTAAATACAAGGAATATATTTGCCCAGCTAGTTGTGGTATGACGTCATCCACTACAAAACAGAGGCACATCACAAGGTAGATACTTTTTAGCGAGAGAGTGATCTGTATAAATAACCAATAAAAATATTAATTTGTGATTCCTAAAACTGCGTTGGCGGGAGCTACGCTTGCACTAGGCGTGATAAGCGGGGCTATTGTCTCTTACCCTACTGGGCATAGAAGTACAAGGTGATCGTGGACACTTGTTCTTTTTAGCCATGGTAGTCTTTGTGACGAGTGCCGCCGTGCTTTGGATGGAGCGGAAAAATATTCCAGTGATTGGATTTAGGTTTTAGTAGTCTATAACTTCACCACCTTGCGTCTTACTACATCTCCATTTGCTGAGATGAAGGAAAGATAATACGTCCCTTGAGACCACATAGAAACATCATTTACAATCCACTCATTACTAGCTTCTGTAGTATAGTTTAGCATATCTTTCCCTTGTATATCTGTAACCCTGAGCACTCCTTTTTGTGGCACCTGCATTTTCCAATACAACTGATTAGCTACAGGATTACTCACTACTATAAAATTATCCATAGTAGCTTTACGACTGGAAGCTATAGTCCGAGCCGTAGTAAGTTTTATTATAATAGGCAAGTGATCACTCATATTATACAAAGCATCTATTACGGCAGCTGGAGCAGCATTATTAGTCCCTGCATTGATATTGCCATTAAAGTGATTACCATCATTGCCAAGAGCTGTATAACTGCCTGGTACATACCCAAGACCTCTTTCATTATCCAGCACTTCTTTGCCACATAGCACAAAATCAAATCTATCGTCTAAACCGCCACCACTATGACATCCGCTACTTGCTCTGGTACTCTGCGTATGCACAGATGCATAGGTTCCACTATTATTCCAAGAGCCTGATTTGTCTATAGGATCATAAAAATTAACCGCAGTATTACTGCCATTTATGAGGTTTTGGTATCCTTCTTCAGAACTAGTATATATATTAAAATCACCCGACAGTATATACGAATGGTCTCCGTTATAATTAGCTCCATGGTATTCCATCACAGCGGCAGTCATTAAAGCACGCTCGGTAACATTTGCTGAGCCGCTGCTTGCTTTAAGGTGGGCTAAGTACACAGTAAGAAAAGTAGTATCACCTAAGTCCAATTCTGACTGATCTAAGTAGAACAAAGTATAGGCATCTATTTGTCTAACGAGTTGCACATTATTGGCCCCACGATCTATTTTATCTTGCTTATGCAGTACCAACTTATTTCTGTTGTAGTACAACATATTACTTAAGTTAGAATTTGCCGAATAATTAGCTTTTTTATAGTACGATCTTCCTTGTTGATTTAGAGCATTGTCTAGCAATCTTTTTGCTGCAGTACCGCCATCTCCTGCCATTTCGTTACAGGTAATAATGTCTGGCAATACATGGCTTACGATAGTTCTCATATAGCCTTCCTTTTGTGCTGGGCTATTGTTACTCACCGTACAGTAAGTAGTGATATTCCTATAATTAAGCACATTATAGTGCATAAAAGTAAGTGTGTCTGTAATGGTTTGTGCAGATGCCGAAATAGAAAGCACACAGACTAGGATTAAGATTTTTCTCATACAGTTTCAAAGGTACGTTATCAGGTGCTATACCACACCTAAATTGTGTTTATTGACTAAGAAATCTAGGAACTCTTCACAACTCCTTTTATAACTTGGTAGCACTCCTCAAAACCATCTTCGTTTCCAAACCAAGGATCAATAACATCTGCCCCTTTATTCAATACATCGAAATCCCTAAGTATTAGTATTTGAGCAGAAGCATTTGTAGGTCTGAGCTCATTGGCATTCTGTGCGTTACTTTCATCCATCACAACTAGATAGTCAAAAGACACGAAATGCTGAGTAATAAGTTGCTGTGCTTTATGATTTACAGGAATGGAATGCTTTTTAGCTACTTTTATAGTACGTGGATCAGGATTTTCTCCTATATGATATGCAGCCGTACCGCAACTCTCTACATAAATCTGTTTCTCTAGTCCTTGGGCCAACACTTGCTGGGCAAAAACAGCCTCTGCCAAGGGAGACCTACAGATATTACCAAGGCAAACGAACATTACATTAATCATAGGTATACTTTTTGATAAGCAAACATAATTTAGATTACTAATAAAATCAACTCTAAAGCCCTTTAAATCAAAATATTACAACACGTCAAGAGCCCCTAAAAGCAATAACTCGATTCTTTATATTAAAAATACTTCAATTCCTACTTGTCATATTCAATGAATGTTTGATTTTTGCAACTGAAATAGAAAGAACAAATGGAAAATATTTTAATCGTTTTAGGCATATTAATTATAGGATCAGCAATGGGTGGCACACAATTACCAAAACTACCAGGAGCTATACTTTCATTAGGAGCAATAGTTCTTTTGTTTTTCAATTCTAACGCTTTTAGCAACATGGCTTCTACCTTTTTTATCTTCCCGATAATACTAGTTGTAGTTGGCATTATGTCTTTTATGGCAGAGAAAAGACTAGCAACAGAAGGAGAAAATGCAAGCAAAAAAACGAAGTTAATGGCTGGCTCTATCTTTCAAGTATTGTTCATCGTAGCGGTTACTTTCTACTTTGTATCTACATTCTTTTTTCCTTTCTACAGCTAAAAAAATAACGTTTTCATATTTCTTACTTATTACCTAAAGTAGGTAGTGCTAATATTGTAGTATGGACATTGCAATTATTGTAATCGGCATTCTTGCCATTATTTTGGGTTTGGTAGGCAGCGTTTTGCCTGCACTGCCAGGACCACCTATAGCTTACGGAGGCCTTTTATTACTTCTACTAAACCAAACTGCCAAGCTATCTTTGGTCGGCAATAGCTACATATGGCTTATCACATTAGGTATTATCACTCTCTTTATCACGGTGATAGATTACTATATGCCTATCTGGGGAACCAAAAAATTTGGTGGCACCAAGGCTGGATCTAGAGGCAGTACAATCGGTTTAATAGTAGCTGTGATTCTAACTTTTTTTACCTCGGGCTTAGCTGTTTTCCTCATTATAGTAGGACCTTTTGCAGGTGCTTACATAGGAGAAAGAAGAGCTGGCCAAAATGCACAAGTCGCTTTACAAAGTGCCAAAGGTTCATTCCTTGGTTTCGTAGCTGGTACTTTTATGAAAGTAGCTGTGGTGCTGGTTATAGCCGCATACTTTACCTATTTATTGGTTTAGGTATTTGGTAATTTTTCTGATAAGGCTAGGAGAATATCCTGTTTTACCCCAGAACTTCACCCCATTTCTATCAAAAACATCTACTGACGGATAGAAACTAACCAAACTGTCCGTATATCTCTCTGTAACATAGTAAGGCGACAAACATTTGATAGCCTCTAAATACTTTCGTAATGCTTCTGGATTCATTACATGACTATTCACAAAGACAACCTGATTTGCAGCAATTTTTTTTTCTTCAATTTTCTTAGTAAGACCTTTAGCCAGAACCGCACATGGCTTACATCCCCTAAAAGTATAGACCACGACACACTTCACGTTTGTATCATAAGCTATGGCATTAAAATTTATTAAACTGTCTAAATTACTTAGTCGCTGTATAGGCAATGTACTATCTACAGGGACTTCTTCTGTCCAGGATTGACCTCGGCTTACTAAAGCCATTAATACTATCAGACCGAGTGTTAATATTCTCATATGCTACAGTTCCACCATATCTGCAATCGCCTTACCTATACTTAGGCTCGAAGTAGCAGCAGGACTAGGAGCATTAATCACGTGGATTGCACGTTTTTCTGTTACTAGTTTAAAATCATCTAACAACCCCCCTGTTCTATCGCATGCTTGTGCACGCACTCCTGCTGGAGCAGCTACCAGATGCTCTTCTCGTACTTCTGGTATTAGTTTTTGTAGTGCTTTGGTAAATGCTTTTTTACTAAACGAGCGGTACATCTCGCCTAAACCCGTTTTCCAATATTTGAACATCACTTTCTGAAAACCTGGCCACAATAGACTGCCAAAAAAATCTCTGAAATCAAAATCTGTTCGTTTGTATCCTTCTTTCTTAAAAGCAAAAACTGCATTAGGCCCTGCTTCTATTCCACCTTCTACCATTCTAGTAAAATGAACTCCTAAGAAAGGGAAAGCAGGATCTGGTACTGGATATATGAGATGTTTTACAAGATACTCCGCCTCTGCTGTAAGTTCGTAGTATTCACCTCTAAAAGGGATAATACGTGTATCAATATCTCCCAAGTGCATTTTGGCTACCTCATCTGAGTATAAGCCCGCACAGTTTATCATCTGCTTGCATTCTACAAAACTTTTGTTGGTTACTATCTGTATATAGTCATCCATCTGCTCTATAGATTTCACTACCGTGTTCAGACGAATCTCACCTCCATTTTCTTCTATTTTCTGTACTAGTTTTTGGCAGACTTGCTTGTAGTTGATTATCCCCGTTTGAGGCACTCTTATACCTTGTACACCGGCTAGGTGTGGTTCTATTTCTTTCAGCCTAGCTTGGTCTAGCATCTCTAGCCCTTCTAGCCCGTTCTCTCTGCCCCTATCGAATAATTCTCGCAGTCTTACTACTTCAGACTTGTCTGTAGCTACTACTACCTTACCACATAGCTCATACGGAATATTATTCTCATCACAAAAGGCGAGTAACATCTTGTAGCCATCTATACAGTTTTTTGCTTTTAGGCTGCCAGGCTCATAATAAAGTCCTGAGTGTATCACACCGCTATTATTACCCGTCTGGTGGTGAGCTACTTCACTCTCCTTTTCCAAAACTACTATCTTCTTGTCCGGATATTTAAGCGTCAGGTGATATGCCGTGGCTAAACCTACTATTCCTCCACCTACTACGGCTATGTCTACATTCATATATGAGAAGCAAATGTAAGAAAAGTGAGATTCTTTTGCTTATTCCATCCCTTTAATCGGCGGAGCACCTGCCGTTTTTAGTTCTGAATAAATGCTTTGCACTTTGAGTTGAATTACGGCCATCTTCTTTTCGTACTCGCTCAACTCTGCTGATGCTACAGCTAAACTTTGCTCTGCAGTGGTAGTAGGTCCGTAGGCACTGCCCCACAGGGATCCTGCTGCTGCCCAGATTCGCTCATCCAGTGACGTATTATTCTTTTCTCCTACTTCACTTTTTAACGGATTGCCATACAAGGCTAACTCCATATTTCTAAGTTCTTTTCTTAGATCTGCCATTTCATTTTCTAATAGTCCTATTGATTTTGGTGTGCGTTTGATAGCCAACTCCAGCGAGCTTGCATTTTTCTTTGCTTGGCTATAGTCGTGCATGAACAATTCTTTCCTTCTTACCACTTCCATGTATCTACTCAAAAATCCGTCTTTGATGCTATTATTTTTAGCCGGTAAAGTGCTCTTGTATAGTTGCTTTACATTAAAGGATTGACTAGCCGTAACAGCACTTACCTCTCCATCTAATAATTGATAAATGGTAACGCTATACTCTCCCGGGCCTAATAAAAATCCTCCATTTTTGTTACCATCTACTTTAGCTCCTTTATTTATGGGCATCCTATTTTCGCCTCTCAGATTCCAAGCTACTCTATGAAAACCCTTGCCAGAAGGCACTTGCATTTTTCGTACTACAGCTCCCTTATTGTCTTTTATCATCGCCCAATGCTGCATTTTTGCTTGGTCTTTTTCACTTAGTAAAACATCCCATCCTGCAAAATCTATATCCTTACCATTCTTGTTTTCCTCTTTCTCTGCCTTAGTTCTTATAGTACTTTTGGTCTCTTGGCTTTCTTTGAGGTAGTAGGTGAACACAGCACCAAACTCTGGATTTTTTGCTACAAAATGCTGAGCTCCTAAAGAGCCATTATTCCCTTGTCCGTTTTGCTTTGGCAAGTATAAAAGAGCGTCTCTCATGGGCAATATAGCGGCATCTTTCTCTATTAATTCTGCTGTCACTTCACGCAGGAATGAGTAATCGTCTAGTATATAAATACTTCTACCAAAACTAGCAGCCACTAGGTCGTCTTCTCTTCTCTGAATAGCCAAATCTCTAAATGAAACATTGGGCACACCACTTTTTATTTGTTTCCAATGCTCTCCTGCATCTGGGGTAAAAAACAAACCAAACTCAGTTCCTACAAATAGCAACTCTGGCTTTTTATGATCTTGTACTATTCGCCATACGTAGTGATTTTCTGGCAAGTTACTCGCCATAGATTTCCAAGATTTCCCTTTATTAGTACTCACAAAAAGATACGGCTTGTAGTCTCCTGCCTTGTGATTATCTATAGCCATATAGACTTTATTCTCGTCAAAGAGATCTGCTTTTATATCATTGATATATGCTCGCTCAGGAACTCCAGTTAGTTTTTTTATGTCCAGAGTATTCCAATTTTCGCCACCATCATCAGTCATTTGAAACAAGCCATCATCGGTGCCTACATAGATTAGTTTTTGATTTTTTGGGCTTTCGGCTATACTCGTAATAGTATTGTAATTACTCATAGCATACACATCCCACGAATTCACAAAACTCTGCTTACGACCCATTATAGGCAAATCAAAACGTTCTTCATTTCGAGTTAAATCTTCTGAAATAGCTACCCAAGAATCCCCTCTATCCTCAGACTTCCATAGTCTTTGCGAAGCAACATAGATTCTACTAGGACTATGAGCACTTACCAGAATAGGTGCATCCCAATTATACCTTTCATAGTTTTCATCCTTAGCTGGCTGCGGTCTTACGGCCACTTTGTCGCCAGACGCCATGTCTAATCTCGTAAAATAACCTTGCTGACTCTGTGCATATACTATATTAGGATTGCCTGGTTCTGTAGCTGGTTGGTGACCATCACCACCTAGCACCACTTTCCAATCTATATTGGTAATGCCTGCACGTGTATCTGTTCTGCTAGGGCCAGACTGCGTATTATTATCTTGTGTTCCACCGTATACGTTATAAAAAGGAGTAGCATCATCTACCGCTATTTTATAGAACTGAGTAATGGGCAGATTGCTCATATGTCTCCAGTTTGCGGCAAGGTCAAAGGTTTCGTACAAACCACCATCTGTACCTACCATTAAATAATCGGGGTCATTCTTTTTAAAAACAACCACGTGATTATCTACATGCTTTCTTTTGTTGGGCACACCTACAAAAGTTTTGCCTCCGTCATTCGTTACTTTTAAGTAATTATTGGCGAAGTATACTCGGTCAAACTGATGCGGACTAGCATAGATCTCTTGATAATAATGAGGGCCAGTACCTCCAGATAGTATATCCGATTTTTTCTCCCAACTAGCTCCCTTATTTTCACTTTTATAGAAACCACCTTTTTTAAGATCTAACTCTATGGCGGCATACAAAACACTTGCATTTTGCGGCGACATAGCTAGACCTATTTTACCCATATTACCTCCGGGCAATCCTGTTTTTAGTTTTTCCCAAGTCTTGCCACCATCTACACTTTTGTGTATTCCGCTCTCTGGACCACCGCCTAGATAAGAAGCCACAGTTCTATGTCTCTGCCAAGTAGCTGCGTATAAAATTTCTGGATTATTAGGGTCTATTAATAAATCTGTAGCTCCCGTCCAATCTGAATCGCCCAAGGTGCGTTTCCATTTTTGACCGCCATCTGTGGTCATATATACACCACGCTCACCGCCGCTACTCCATAGTGGCCCTTGACTGGCTACCCATACTATATCTGGATTAGTAGGATGAACAACAATCTTAGAAATATGCTCTGACTTCTTTAGCCCCATGTTTTTCCAAGTAGTTCCTCCGTCCTTGCTCAAGTAGATACCATCGCCAAAACCAATGTGCCTTCCGCCTACATTTTCGCCTGTGCCTACCCATAGGTTACCCGCATTTTCATCTATAGTAATACACCCAATCGAGTAGGTCTTTTGCCCATCGAATATTGATTTAAATGTGATACCAGCATTCTTAGTTTCCCATACCCCGCCAGAGGCTACACCTACATAGTAGTGGCTTTCGTTCTTAGAATCTATGGCTACATCCGCTATTCTACCAGTCATAAAAGCAGGACCAATGCTACGCATCTTTACACCCGCAATATTTAGACTATCCCAAGTCATCTTATTACTTTGAGCAATAGAAAAAGTACTATTCACCAATAATGAAAGTAGCAGACTAAACCTGAGTATTGAAATACAAATTCGCATATGGCTCAAAAGTAAGAGATTTTTAAACTTGAAATAATAAGGAAGTAATAAAAAGTGCTACCAATGGATATAAACTTGGTATCGAAAAGAATTTACGAGAATTTTTTTTTCTTATGATCAATCTAAAATTGAATATTTGAATCTTCTTAAAATTTGAGGCTAACAATACCACCTCGTATAAACTGCCCAAATGAAGTCTTTCTTTCGCACCTTTTGACATCCCCTAAAGTTTTGATTTCTAATGAAAAATCTGTTAATACGTTTAACCTAAAATAGTACTTTTGAACCAATGCATAAGATAGAGCAATTACTACAAGACCGTATCCTTTTTTTAGATGGTGCCATGGGCACTATGATACAGAAACACAAGCTTAACGAAGAGCAATATAGAGGTGATCGCTTTGCAGATTACGCTTATAATC
>Ga0307985_10002380_pt1 | contig 10533 bp, 10 predicted proteins | sample EllFjometageno80_FD_203155 | JGI IMG/M metagenome (GOLD analysis project Ga0307985, IMG submission 203155) | Marine microbial communities from Ellis Fjord, Antarctic Ocean - #80 | ecosystem: Environmental > Aquatic > Marine > Unclassified | place: Southern Ocean | collected 2014-10-09 | reverse complement strand
TTCGCTCAGTTGGTGGACCAGCCGGGAATCGCGGTCGCTCGCACCTGCGCGAATTGCCTGCCGGCAGCGAGTTGGTTATGAAGTACCTATGCGACTTGGTTTGGCACTGGGGTTTGAAGATTCGCTCGACATGATTGTCGATCTTGCGGGCAGGGGAGAGGCGGCGGGCTTCCACTCGATGTTCGTGGTCGAGGCTGGTCGTAGCGCGTCGGTGCCAGCTGCTGCGGTGATAAACGCTACGACTGACTGCCAGGTGGGTACCTACGTCGTGAACGCCTATGCCCGTGAGCCGTGGCTCACCGGCATGATGGCCCGAGATCTGGATGACCTCAGCGGCGGCAGGTTTGTGCTCGGCGTCGGGACCGGCAACAAGCACTTCAACGAGTGGTACATGGGCTCTGACATGTCGAAGCCCATAGCGAAGATGCGCGACTACATGACGATCGTGCGGGCCGTTGTCGCCGGCAAACGAGGCGAAGCGGTGCGCCACAACGGGCCAGCACACAGCATCCGGTGGCGGGCGTCGTATGAACCGCAACGACCGACGATCCCGGTTTATCTGTCAGCTTCAGGGCCAAACATGGTCAAGCTCGCCGGCGAAGTGTCCGACGGCGTGGGTGTCGGCATCATGTCGTCGGTCGAGTTCTTGCGCGACATCGTGCGGCCGAACGCTCAAGGGGGAGCAACGACCGCTGGCCGCGACCCCGACGCAGTGGCGTTCCCAATGGCAGCGATGGTCAGCGTCAATCAAGATGCCGAACGAGCACGAGACGCAGTCAAGAAGGCCATCGCTGAACTGTTCCATCCGGTTCCGCATCCGTACTACGACTCGCAGCTGCGCCAGCTAGGTTTCGCCGAGTTCGCGGACCAAGCCTCGGCGTTGATGCCCGAGGGTAAGTTGCGCGAAACCATGAACCTGGTGCCCGACGCTGTCATCGACACTATGACCATCACGGGCACGGTCGAGCAATGCGCACGACGAATCGCCGAATACGAAGGCTTCGCCGACGAGATCATCGCCTTCCGTATCGCCCAACGCGATGAACCTCGTGGCATCGCCGCCTACGAAGATATGTTCGCGCTCGCATCACAGAACTGAGCTTTGCACCCAACGTCCTCCTAGAGAACTCGCTCGCCGGTGGCGATGGTGCTGGAGGCAGCGGGGTCTGTCGCGTAGCTAGACGGTTACGCGTACGTGCCGGCCATTGGTTCGGCTCGGTCGGGAACAGCGGGAATGCCGCCGCGTCCTCCACTGCCGTTGTGGCTGCCTCGCCCAAAGTCGTCGGGAATGCTGCGAGCCTCGTGAAGTGCTAACCAGAGCCGCAGCAGGTGCCGCTTCTCAGCCGGGTCGTCGAAGTCTTCGTACTTGGTGCGTGAATGGAAGGTGGTGTAATTGCACACGAACTGGATGTCGCCTGGCCGAAAGTCCATGTGCAGCGCATGGCCTTCCTCATGTGAAATTTCGTCGACGAGATCAAGGAACTCGGTTTCAGCTTCGGTGCGGCGGGGCACCTCGTCGTGGCGTTGCGCCGAGTCGAGGAAGTTGCGCACATAACGAATCGACAGTACGCCATTGTTCAGCGTCGCGAGCGGCGTCCTGAAGAATGGCTTCTCGCCGGGGCGTTCCTCGTTGCGACGGTCGTAGTACCACTCTTTGAACCAGAAATGAGCGAGATCGGGCCGGCGCTTGGCGACCTCATTGAAAGTACTGGTCGTCGATGCGACCGAGCTGAGACCACCGCTCTTTGCGGGTTTAAGGCACAGCAGACCAACGACGTCGGAGCTATCGGTGTGATACGGCAGGCGCAGTCGAGTCTGGTAGCCCCGGGCGCCATTGTCGGTTTTGTAGTTGAGTCCTTCGTCGATCACATGACCGAGAAGATGGCCCCGAGCGTTTTGCGAGACGGGAATTCCCATATGCAGACCAAGACCCCAATAGGCGAAGGCCGCTTGACGTTCGGTCATCTGGTCGATGGGCAGGCCTCGTAGCAGCCAGAAGCCGCGGCCTGTATCGAGTTCAGCCGCAAGCATCAGCAGGCGCGGTCCAAGTGTCGGAAGCGGGAAGTCGGCGGCCGTCATTCCAAGCATCGCAGTGCCCGCTTCGACGCGTTCGACTGCAGTAAGCAACTCGGAAATTTCAGCGGCGGACAACGTCTCGATCCATTGGTCGTCGTCTTGCAGATCTCGGCCGTACCACGCGGCAGGCCCGCTGATTGATTCGATGGTGTCGCTCATGAAGAGGGTCTTTCGTCTTGGTGGTGCTGGCTGGTTAGCGAACAATCCTTGGGTTTGATGGCTCTTTGAAGACCGGTGGCCGTTTCTCGAGGAACGACAGCCTGGCTTCGGCGGCGTCTGCGGTTGTGCGGGTCATGGCCTGGGTGCGGCCTTCGAGGGCCAGAGCATGGTCAAGGCTCGCGGCGTGCAGATTGCTCCACATGACTTCTTTGGTCATGGACACCGCCATCGGTGCGAGTTCGGCGATCGAGCGGCCCAGCGCGAGTGCGGTGTCGACAGTGTCGGCCGGGTCAACAACCTGGCCGATGAATCCGGACCGGGCAGCTTCGTCGGCTTGGACCCTGCGACCAGTGAGCATCCAGTCGAACGCCAGCGACGCACCGACAAGCTTGGGCAGGAAATAGGACAGGCCTAGTTCGCAGCCGGAGATGCCGCGGTTGATGAAACCATCTGCAAACTTGGCGTTATCACCGGCGACCCGCAGATCGCTGGCGGCGGCCAGAGCGAACCCGACACCGATGGCGTGCCCATTCACCGCTGAGATAACGGGGACAGGCAGTGTGTGGATCGTTCGAATCATCGATGAAAGATGGTGATGGAGATTCTCGAAACCTTGAGCGACGGGGTCGAGCCGCTCATCGGATTCAGCGGCAGCCGATGCGTCTCTCGCCGCAACTGACTTGACGTCTATGCCAGCACAGAACGCCTTCTGTCCGGCACCAGTGAGAATGATCGATCGACATGAGCGGTCAGCCGCGGCGGCTCTAAGTGCCTCGACGAGGTCGTTGGTCATGTTTGGAGTTAGAGCGTTGAAAGAGTCGGGATTGTTTAACGTGACCACGACAGAAGTGTCGTGACGTTCAGTGTCGACAGTGCTCATCAGTTCCGGGCATCTAATGGACGAGTGCGCTCGAGCTCATGACCCTCGGGAAGTTTGCTGTTGGTCACGGGTTACCTCCGGTTACTGCTGTCTTAGTGCTAGCACAGCGACACCGGTGACAACAGATTCGCCGGCTCGCTGGAGCTGCACATCACCTGTTGTGCGGAGCTCTCCATCGACCGTGTCGAGTGACGTGACCGCGCCGGTTACGGTCACGTTTTGATGGTCGAGCACCAGGTCTGCGAACGACACATGCAGCCGCTCAGTAGCCAATTCTCCTCGTGCTCGATGGTGAGCGTACAGCCCGGAAAACGATGGCCGAGCAGTGCCGATAGCTCAGCTTCGGTGGGTGATTTCACACTCCGAAGATGGTTGTCCTGGCTCGGGGCTAGCCATCGGGGTCCATGTTCGTCACAATGCACGGATGGAACTCGACCGATTCGACTGGTTGTCGTTGCGAAACGAAGCCGCCATCGATCCCGCACAAGCGATCATTGATCCGCATCATCATCTGTGGAACCGCATCGACAGCACCTACCTGGCCAACGAGCTGCTTGCCGACACCGGCAGCACGCACAATGTGACACACACCGTGTTTGTTGAGTGCCGCTCTAAGTGGGACCGCAACGCTGAGCTACACATGGCGCCAGTTGGCGAAACCCGATTCGTCGCAGGCGAGGCTGCCGAGATGGACGAACGGGGTGGCGCCGTCATTGGTGCGATCGTGAGCCACGCTGACCTTTTGTTAGGCGAAGCAGTTGCCGAGGTGCTCGCTGCCCATGAGCAAGAAGGCGCTGGCCTGTTCCGAGGCATCCGCCATGCAACACCGTGGGACGCTGATCCACAGGTGCACAACGCTCATACAGGTTCGACTGAGCACATGATGCAGTCGCCCGAGTTCATAGCCGGAGCCCGAACGCTGGCGTCCTTTGGCTACAGCTTCGATGCCTGGCTTTATCACCACCAGATCGGCGAGTTGGTCGAACTAGCCCAGGCCGTTCCTGAGCTATCGATCGTGCTGGACCACCTCGGCGGAAGGATAGGCGTTGGCCCCTATGCCGAACGCCGTGATCAGGTGCTTGACGATTGGACGCAGGCCATGACGGCTGCAGCCGCCTGCCCGAACATCGTGCTCAAGGTCGGTGGCATCGGCATGGACAACACGTTCGGCACTGGATGGAGTGAATTTCACCGACCGCCGACATCTGAGCAGGTAGCGGGGTATTGGTCTGACGACGTGCATTGGTGCATCGACACCTTTGGCCCGAGTCGCTGCATGTTCGAGTCGAACTTCCCGGTCGATCGCCAATCCTTGCCGTACGCCGTGCTGTGGAACGCCATGCAGATCATGGCCAGCGACTACTCGGCATCGGAACAGACTGATTTGTTCGTCGGGACGGCCGCTCGCTCCTATCGAATCGCCATGGACGGGTAGCGGCAGACCTGGCCGTTACTTGAACGATCCGCCCAGGATCTCGCGGGCCATGATCAGTCGCTGGACTTCGCTTGGACCTTCGCCGATGCGGCGAATACGTAGCTCGCGATACCAGCGTTCGAGCGGCAAGTCCTTGGTGACACCCACGCCGCCATGAATCTGAATTGCCCGGTCAACAACGCGACCTGATCCTTCGCTTGCGACCAGCTTGGCCATGGCTGCCTCGGTACGGAACCGTTCGCCGCGGTCGGCTTTCTGGGCGGCCTCGAGGATGCAGTAGCGGGCGTGGCGTATGTCGATCTCGTTGTCGACAATCATCCATTGAATCGCCTGTTTCTCGGCCAGCAGGCCGCCGAACGCCTCGCGGTTCTTTGCCCAGTCGATGGCCATCTCCTGAGCCTTGATAGCCGCACCCAGACAGCCAGCCGCGTACGGAATGCGCTGGCGGCTGAGTCGATCATTGGCGATAGCAAAGCCGCGGTTCTCTTCGCCCAGCATGTTCGCTGCAGGTATACGCATCTCTTCGAACTGCAGCTCGGTCGCATAGTGAGTCGAGCGCAGCGTGTGTACGACGCGACGCACGTGAAAGCCAGGCGTGTCGGTATCGACAATGAACGCGGTGACGCCGTTTCGGCCTGGGTCATCAGACGTACGAGCGAACACCAGCGCAAAGTCAGCCTTGTCGGCACCGCTGATGTACAGCTTGCTTCCGTTCAGAATCCACTCGTCACCATCCCGCTGGCCACGAGTCTGGATGGCTCGGGCGGGATCACTACCACCCGATGGCTCGGTCAGAGCGAAGCAGCCCTTTTTCTCACCCCGCAGGGTGGGGAAGAGGTACCGCTCTTTCTGATCTTCGGTGGCCTCATAGAGTTGTGCGAGCCCGGCCCCTCCGAACGTTCCGTAACACGGGTTGTACAGGCCAGCACGATGCTGACTCATCTCGATCGCCATCAATGCCCGAGTTGTTACATCTATGCCGGGACCGCCGAATTCCTTCGGAATGTCAAGCCCATAGAAACCCATCTCGCGAGTCTTCTCGATCAACCTGGCCTGGTCATCGGGGTGCAACTCGCCAGCATCGGGATCGAGGTCGGCTTCCAACGGAACGATTTCGTCCTGCACGTAACGCCGGACGGTGTCGACGATCAGTTGCTGTTCATCGCTGAGGCTCAGATCCATGAGTTACTCCCTGTAGGTGCTGGGTCTACTGACAGCGGGCTCAGGCGGCCGAGGGTGCCGAGATGGTCCGCGTTGCCAGGTGGCAAGGCCCCATGATCGGCTTCGTACAGCATCAACAACTCCTGCCAGCGGGTGAGGTAGCCGTGTGTGAACTCGTGTCTAAACCGTAAACCGCCAGCGATGTCGTCGGACAACTCGCGGTGCAGCGCCGTGCGCATTCCAAAGGTTTCTCTGCCGCCTGCATAGCCGATCTTGATCGTTGCGCCTGTCAGGTCAACGATCTCGTACACACCAAGCTGCGCTGGCAGCGCATCGATAGTTGTCTCGGTCAGCTCGACTACCGGCTTCGTCATCCGCATCCCCATGTTTGGCACGCTAGACGCGTCCCGCGTGGCGAAGAAGTTTGGCGAAGACTTCGGATCGTCGTTGGGGTCCGGGTTGGTTGTGTACCGGAGGTACTACGCACTTGGCAGACAGCGACAATGTCGCGATGTAGGACATCCAAACCTTGCAGATTGGATGCTAGGTCGATCGTCTGAGAGAAGCCGTTGAACCATAGGCCTCGGTGCCGCCACAGCAGGTTGCAGACCGAGAGGTCGTCCCGCCGAGGTCTTCGCTGGCCAGGTTTGGTCGTGTCCAGCTGGGCCGCGTGCAGTTGCAGCGCAGCCTGACTCTCTCACCGCTGTGGGCCATGTCGAAGACATCGGGGGTCCGCCCTCCGGTTGTTGGTTCGCGAAGTGGCGTGGTTAAAGACGTAGCCCACGGCGTGCGGGTTATGCCTCGGATTTGTCGGCGTAGGGGTGGGCCCTGCATGGTTGAGCCATGACGGGCAGTGAAATCTTTGAACGTACGCGGTTGCCAGGAGCGCCTGAACCGATGCATGAGTGGCAGGGAGCCAGTGGTGTAACCATTCGTGGCGACGCCTGGGGCGATCCAGATGGTCGTGTCGTGATCCTGCAGCATGGCGGCGGTCAGACGCGTCACGCATGGAGGGGCGCAGGCGAGACGTTGGGCGACGCTGGCTACTACGCCATTGCTATGGATTCACGCGGCCACGGTGATTCAGATTGGTCTGAAGACGCTTCGTATGAGCCTGAGATGAACGTGCAGGATCTGGTCGCCGTGGTGGAATCCATCGGCGCTGAGCAACCAATACTCGTGGGTGCTTCGATGGGCGGCAGCACAAGCTTGCTTGCCGTCGGGACCGGGCGGCTTGATGCAGCGGCGCTGGTGCTGGTCGATATCGCGCCCAGGATCGAGCCTGAAGGGTCGAAGAAGATCAAGGCATTCATGGACCAAAAGCCCGATGGCTTTGATTCGCTCGAAGAAGTCGCAGCTGCCATCGCCAACTACCAGCCCCACCGCAAGCGCCCACGGAATCTCGATGGTCTGGCCAAGAACGTCCGGCTCGGTTCTGATGGGCGTTACCACTGGCACTGGGACCCACGACGCCGCAACCGCAATTGGGATATGAACGAACATCGCCAGCACCTCGAGGCTGCCGCCGACAACCTGGACCTGCCGGTGTTGTTGGTTCGTGGTGGGCTCTCCGACGTGCTCAGCGAAGAGGGAGCGCAGGCTTTCCTAACGCAGTGTCCTCATGCCGAGTATGTCAACGTGACTGGCGCCGCACACATGGTGGCCGGCGACAGAAACGACGTTTTCTCCGGGTCGGTCGTCGACTTCTTGCACCGGGTCGTGCCGCCGCAGTAGCTCGCCGTTTCCGCTGCTAGTTGCCGTGGAAGTCGGCGGTGGCGCCGGCTAGGCGAGCAGCGATGCCACGTTTGGCGTCTTGGCTTTGACGGGCGGTCTCGACCATTGCATCGACATCGTCGTGCGCAATGCCGTCTCGGAACTGCATCTGGCGAGTGAGCACGGCTTTCATGGCCCGCAGGCTGAGTGGCGCGTTTGCTGCGAGCCGATCGATCAACGGCTGAACGTCGTTCTCGAGCTGGTCATCCGGCACCGACCGCAGGATCATTCCGAGATCGGCCATACGGGTCGAGGAAACAGGATCGCCTATCAGCAACATCTCGCGGGCGAAGACCGGGCCACCGACCTCCATGATTTTGTTCGCGAGGAACCAGGTCGGTGCCAGGCCGATCTGGGCGAGCGACATTCCAAAGCGGGCCTTGTGGGCCGCAACAACGAGATCACAATGCAATGCCAACTCATTGCCGCCAGCGATCGCATCACCATGGACGACGGCAATAACGGGCAGCGGATACATGGCGACCGAATGCAACATCTCCTCGATGGCGCTAGCGCTTCCCGCCATGCCGTTGGTGTCGCGTTCCTTCAGATCGACACCGGCACAGAACGATGGGCCAACGGCGCGCAGCACCGTCAATCGCTCGGTTGCCGGAGGTTCCCGAGTGAACAGTCGCTCGAGCTCGGCCAGCATCGGAACGTTCAGAGCATTGCGTTTTTCGGGTCGGTTGAGCGTGACGGTTCGTACCGCTCCATCAGCTGCATTCTCGACCCGAACCAAGGAATCTGTCATAGGAGCGAAGCTACTAGCCGACCACTTGCGTTTAAGTAATGCAGCAGAACAGCCGAACGATGATGGGGCTCAGGTCCTTCACAGTGGACCCATGAGCAATACCCGTATTCAAACAAGCAATCATTCATCAGGGAAGGAAGATCCAAAATGCCAAGATTCATGATCGAACGAAATATCCCAGGTATCGGCACATCCGACAGCGACGCATTACGCGGCGTATCACCAAGGCGACTGAACTTCTCGAACCACGAGGAATCGATAGCGCCCGTCTCGGCCAGGCGACAAGCTAACGAGGCCTGCTAGCGGTCACGGCGATGACGGGACGGCCTGCCATGTCTCGATTTTCGGCGACAACGTCGCTCAGTCCGGCTTGAGACATCAGGTCACCGATCTCTGTTGCATCAACCATCGAGAAACCGTGATGGTCGCTGTCGCCGTGGCGCTTGTGCCACTGCTCTGAATACGGGTGACGAGGATCAGCGAAGTTCTCGTCGACGAGTACCACGCGGCCGCCTGGGGCTAGGACTCGTGCAATCTCGACGACGCCATCGGGAACGCTGTTCCAGTGGTGCATCGTGTTGACTGACCACAATGCGTCGATGTCGCCGTCGGCGGCGGGAAGTGCTTCGACCGCGCCGTCGACCACGTTGATCGACTTTCGCTTCTTTGACGTAAGCCGCCGGGCGCCCATTACCGAGCGCATGAATGGCGTGGGATCCACCGCAAGTACTTCGGCGCCGCTGCGGGCAGCGCGCATGACGCCAGGCCCCATTCCCGCACCGATGTCGATCACGGTCTCGCCGGCGCGTGGATCGATCAGATCGACGACCGCGTTGTTCACGACGGACCTCCACATACGCGGTGCAATCTTGATGTAGCGCAGAATGGACTTGAGCTCACGATCCTTGGCATTGCCGTGCTTGTGGTCATGATCGTGGGCCATGTCAGCTCATTCCTGCTGCGTGTTGCAGCGTTTCGATGCGACGATCGAGATGATCGAGATCTCTGCCGTACAAGGGCAAGATTAGCTGTTCAACGCCGGCCTCGGCATAGGCGGCGGTGATGTCTTGGTCCACTCGCAGTCGGTTGGGACAGATGTATATCTTGATTTCTGAGCGGCTTCGACCGACTGCCTCGAGCTGGTTATCGAGTCGAGCGAGTTTTGCTGCAACTTCGTCTGGGGCGACCCCGTAGCCGTACCAACCGTCGGCGAACGTTGCGACACGACGCAGCGCAGCGGTGCTCTCACCGCCAACAAAGATGGGCGGATGAGGCGACTGCACCGGCTTGGGGTTGAACTGTGCGTTTTTGATGGTGACCGTCTCGCCCGAGAAGTTCACAGGGTCAGGACCCCAGAGTTCCTTCATGGCCGCCATGTACTCGTCGCAGAGCGCCGCCCGAGCGGTGAAGTCGAGACCGAGAGCGTCGAATTCCTCGGCCAGCCAGCCGATGCCGATACCGAAATCGACACGGCCATTCGACAGATAGTCCAGGTCGGCCACCATTTTGGCTGTGTAGACCGGTTGTCGCTGGGGCACGAGGCAGATGCCGGTGCCTAGTCGAAGCGAGGTGGTGTGCGCTGCTATGAAGCTGAGCGCGGTGAATGGATCGAGCGCCCCATTGGGATTACCCGGGACCTTGCCGTCATCGGCGTAGGGATAGGACGATGCATAGTCCGGAAAGAAGAGCACGTGTTCGGGGACCCACACCGCAGCGAAGCCGGCCGCTTCGATCCGTTTGGCCGCTCCAGCGATGAACTCGATCGGCGTGTGATGCGAAAACATACTCGTGACGGCGATGTCCATAAGGAGGCTCCAATTTTTCGGTAGAGCTACAGAGTGGCAGCCGCAGCACCGATGAGTCCAACGAACACCGGATGCGGCTCGGCAAGCCTCGATCGCAGCTGTGGTGAATGGAGCGTTGCCACGAAGAAGGGATGGTCGGGTCGCCGCATCGCTCGGGGTCAGTCGACGATGCTGAACGTCAACCCGGCGTGTTCGACGAGTCGGTCGATCAAGTCGTCACGAAACGCCGACGTCGGTGTGTGGAAGCCACCAGGGGCGTCTGAGTGGTCGAGTTCAAGCAAGGCGATTGCTGCTTCACCAAGCATCTTGGCGGTTGAGCCGTAACCGGGGTCAGCATCACCAGTCACCTTGGTCACGATCTTCTTACCGTCGGCCGTCTCGCCGAAGAATCGCAGGTCGTAGAAACCAGTCTTTTGGTTTTCTTCGCTCGGGCCATTACCTGGCTTAGGAACCACATAGTTCGTGAGTAGTTTTCGAATCGGCCCAACCGACG
>Ga0307985_10002377_pt1 | contig 10538 bp, 4 predicted proteins | sample EllFjometageno80_FD_203155 | JGI IMG/M metagenome (GOLD analysis project Ga0307985, IMG submission 203155) | Marine microbial communities from Ellis Fjord, Antarctic Ocean - #80 | ecosystem: Environmental > Aquatic > Marine > Unclassified | place: Southern Ocean | collected 2014-10-09 | reverse complement strand
CCAGTACTCTGTGTGAGCGCAGTTAGCTGCCGTACTGACTTACTTGCCACTGGGCGACTATTGCTAGGGTTTAATAAAAGGTTGCCCTGGGAGGACGTGTGCTCAGGTACACGTACAAAATTAACTAGAGCATCGGCTTTAGTATCCGCTAACTCTCCTTCGATGTCTTTCCCGAACATCTCAGTTAACTCTACGGCAGGAATTGCCTCAAAAGTAATATACCCTCTAGCCTCTTGCTTGTTTACGTCTGTGTGGGAGTCCTTCATTGCGGCCATAGCAACAAAAGCCATATCCCCTAGGGACTGAGCCATACGTGTTTCATAGCCAGGGTCTAGCGCAGCATCCTCTGGATTTTGTTTGATATTAAGCTTGACCATTATATCTCGGCCTACTCTAAGAGCGTGCCCTTTACGGGGTACACCTTTATCTGATAAATATTCAATGTCACTAGCTGCTATAACTCCTGAATCTATCTCTAAGCCTGCAAATCTATAAATGTCCTCAGGTGTCTGGTGCCTGGTTGAGCCAGCATCTGTTTGATACCACTCCAGTATTGCAATAGCCATAGCGTCTTGTACTTGTAGCTTCAGTTCTCCGAACTCATTTATAAAACTAAAACCAGGAGATCTATTCAGCACCTGCCAAGGGATTATAGACTTACCTTTTAGTTGCGGAGAAGTAGCTACTTGTACTCCGTTAGCCCCTATTTCCACATCAGGCAGTATTTGGGTTATGGCAGCCTTAAACTCTATAGCAAATGTTTCGATCATCTGTGCAGCTACCCTAGCCTCACTGTTAAACCTAGCATCACTTATACCTCTAACAGCCGCAAATAAATCCGCCACTCTTCCTATGATGCCTGATATATCCCCATCAGCTTTACGAGGAACTAACATAGTTCCTAAAGCTTTTAGCGCTTTCGTACTTGCTGTTTCTTTAGCTGGGCCTTCCTTCGTAACTTTAGACCTTACGTTAATAACTTCCTTAGCAAAGTTTATAAGCTCATTAAAAAGTGCTGAACGCTTTACTGGCTTAACTTCCTCACTCTTTTCACGTACTACAGTAGAACCAGCTATCTCAGCATCAATTATTGCATCCCTTTCTGCCTTAGACTGCGGCTTAACTTCTAGGGCCTCTTCCTCTAGTTTAGACGGAGTATCTACCGTTGGCCTAGCAGGAACTTCCGGAGAGTTCTCAATAGTAGGGGTAATTGCAGGATCCACTTCTGGCTCAGCCTTTACTACGGCAGGCACAGGAAATAATTCACTAGTCTTAGTATCAGTAACTGAATCCACATAGTTTATTAAATCTAATGCAGCCTGAGTTACGTCTTCGGGGCTTAACTCAGCAGATTTATTAAACGCTGCAACGCCCTCTGCATACTTAGCAGGCAGTTTATTTACTAAGCGGGTAATGCCCTCTTGTGTATTACCTATAAGTATCAACTCATCAATAGATATATCATCATATGCATAACCATATTTATTCTCTATATCTCTAATGCGGGCTATACCTCTAGCAATAGACTGCACATACTTATTCTTACTTTGTACATTATTTACAAAAGTAGTTGTCCCTTTCTCCGAATCAAAAACTAAAGTGCTTGGCTCGGCTACAGGAGCACTTACCCCAGCCTTAGTCTGTGCATAGATTTTACGGGACAGTATTGAACGTAGCTCACGGATACGTTGGGCTGTACGTTCACGTAGATCTTGCTTCTCTTCTAAGCCAACAGCATTAGGGTCCTGGCTCAGTAGGGCTATCTCTTTATCTAGCCGTACGACTTTAGCCCTTGCTGCCGTACCTTCAGCTATTAAGGCTTCTCTTGTTGGGATGTTGCTGTTAGTACTGGTAGCTTCACTCGCTCCATCGACTTCACTCGCTACGCTCGTATCGTCGACCGCTCCTTCTGCTACTGGTTGGGTTGGGGGAGTAAAAGGAGTAGGTGTAAGTACAGTTTCTAGGGTAGCAGGCCTAGCTACAGCCGCCTGGTGAGCTTTACTAGCTGCAGTCTTAGCTGCCTGACCCTCAGCTGCTTTACGTGCTCTGAACCGTGCAGGAGAGAAGGCAGCCTCATTTAAGTCTAAGCCGATACCAATACCCTTCTCTATGATTGCTATTTCTCTCTTAATCCTAGACCGTGTCTTCTCAGCGCCAGATAGTAACGCTTCACTGATCACAAACTGCCCTGTCTTTCCGAAAGTAACGGTAACCGGTTCTTTAGTACCCTTCTGTGCTTTGAATGTCTTTAAGCCCTTCTCGAAGGCTTTAAGCTTAGCTACCTGAAGTCGTTTAAAATCTATAATGTTCTGCAGCTGTTGAGCCGCATTAGCTATATTATTACCAGCAACTGCTGCACCTAGATTAGCTAGATGTCTGCCCAAACCTGCCTTACCTTTAGTATTGACCCGAGTACCTAGAACCTCACTTCCAACCTCATCAGCACTACGCGGTACATTGGCTTCAGTCGCTAAGTTTTCGTCTAGGTCAGCTAAGTCAGTTATTATATCTTGTAGGTCTCCTTCGATTGGGGTTAGATCAATATTCTCGGAAGGGGCAGAACCTCTAGTAAGCAACTCACCTATACCCGCAGGGCTGTTTATATTATCTATAGGCGTATCCTTACGAGCTTCTCGGGCATCATCCGCTAAGCCTCTACTCTGGGCTTGAACAACCATAAGATCATTTAAAGCTTGTGCTCTTTCTGGAGTAAAGGTAGCTGGGTTAGCTTGCAGAGCTTGGGCTTCATTTTCTAAAGCCCGGGCAGCATCCAGGTTAGCATTGTTTAAAGCACTAAGCCCTTCAGCGCTAGTTAAATCACCCTCGTTGGCTTCTACTAAGGCACTGATCGCTTTCCCTACCTGAACCTCTGGAGTCTCTTCAACCTCTGCTGGGGCAGCCTCAGTTGTATCTGTAGCTTCTGGGCTTACTAAAGGAGTCCCTTCTTCTAAGGCAGAAGCATCCTGCTCTTCAACTGTGGGCGCTATACTCTCAGAGGATGCTTCTACAGGGTTAACCTCAGGTACAGGCTGCCCTGCCTCATCTACTACAGGTGCTGCAGGTCCTTGCGAGTCCTCGGCAGGTGTAGTATCCCTAGAAGAGTCATTTAAAGCTTTTCGGTCAGCTTCTAGGAATACACCTATACGTTTCTCTCTAGCCTCTAGGGCTTGCAGCTCTTTACCTGGCTTAGCTGTTTTCTTGTCTATCTGTATCTGAGCAAGGATACCTTCCTTACGTGAAATATCATCTTGCAGTTGAGCCGTAGCAGTTGGCTTAGTTGTAGTCTTTTCTACTAACGTAGCAGACTCCCCTCTCTCTCCATCTTCTGTAGGGAATCCTCCTAAACCAGTGGGTACTACATCCTCTTCGATAGGCACATCTACAGAGTCCGCTACCTGGGCAGCAAAGTCATGATCAGCGCCTACAACTACATTAGGAGCTAAAGTACTATCAACACTCTTATCATTACTGGCAGCTACGTTTGCTACTACTTTGTCTGCTTTAGCGGCTGTCTGCTCAGGAGTATCTGGCTTAGTCTTAATAATCTTCTTGCCCACAGCCTTAAGATCTTTACCTACCCCTCTAACTAGTGAAGGGGTGGATATACCTCCTTTGATCTGGGCTCCTATACCAAAACCATCTGTGAATTGTTGGTATAACTCCTTCGAGTCAAATATCTTCTCTTGTCCTTGGTTCTTACCGTACTGCCCTAACATACCTACCATTAACTCTTCAACGCCTTCTACAGTAGCTGAAGCCGCAATACTCATAGTTTGGGCTACTGAGAACCCTAACTTATCTTTGAGTAGCTCAACTAGAGCATTAGAAGCTTTTTTACCTACACTACCTGCTAAGGCTTCTGCTCCCGCTTTCTCCAATAAACCAGTAGCGATAGAAGTAGCTAGTAGAATCTTCTGCTGGCTTTTATTAGGGAATGAGTTACGTTTTTCAAAGAAGTCGTTTTTACCTTCTTCATAGTTACGGTGGATATTACCCACTAGGGCTAAGCCAGGTATTGTTACCATAGCAGCCATCTCTGGGGCTGAGGCTAGAACGCCCTCAAAAGCTGCTTCAGGATGTTTAATTAGTTTGGTGCCTGCGCCCTTAACCCATTTAGCTGCAGCTTGAACATACTTACCTTCTCCCCAGAGTGCGTCAGCTTCTTCCTGCGCCCGTACTACATCTTCATCTTCTGTAGCTAAGCGACTAAGAATTGTATTAGGGGAAGTGTCTAGGTTAAGTCCTCCATCCCTGTCTGTTATCTTCGGGGCATCATCTGCCTTGAATAGGGGATCTTGCATACCTAAGCTTCCGATAGATACTGCAGCATTACTGATGAATTCCCGGGTAGACCTTTTTGCGTCGAGGGTCTTCTTACGATCATCTACTGTTTTCACTGTAGTTGTAACTAATTTCCGTTTAGTAGGGAAAACGTCAAATTCGCCTGTTGATGTACTTATAAGTTTATTATCTGTAGTCTTAGTTCCTACACCTGTGCCATCCTCAAAGTCTAACTGCTCCTTGCTAGCCCTTTCACGGAATAATTCATTAGTCCGTCTAGCTACGAAACTTTCTTTAGTTTCTGCCGGCTCTTCGGTACTTGTAGTACCTACACCTCTTTCATCTACTACATCGGATACAGCCTGCTCTTTATTAAAGTCTGCTCCTGTGTAGTTAGCTATAGCTTGGTCTGTTAATACTTCGGCAGCTAGTCTTCTAGTTTCAGGGGTACTTCGCTTATCGAATTCAAGCTCAGCCTCTTTTGTTGCTTGTTCTTTTATAAGTTGATTTTGTCTATTTATAGTAGTATCGACAGAAGTAACGTCGGACTCTCCCGCAACTATTTCTCCTACCACATCACCTACTACATTTGAGCCTGCGTTTACAAAGCCAGAGAAAAGATTCGTAATACCACTCGTGGCTATATCTACTTTATTTAGCACTGCTCCTTTGAGTGTATTCGCAGTGTCAAAGTCAGATAGCTCCTTCCCTTTAGCTACTCTGGTAGAGCCTAGATCATACTCGGCAGCCCCTCGCGCATTATACTTACTAAAGAAGTTAGCATTATCTTCTGGAGTATTCATGAGAACACGAATATCTTGCCCTTGCTCGTTTAGGATTGCCTGCCCTAATACCCGCTTGTCCCCTTCAAGACTAGACTTAAACGTAGGCCCTTCTACCTTTAACTTATTTAAACCATCCGCACTTTTTATAAGCCGCTCTGCTTTAGCTTTAGAGCGGGCACCGAAAAAGAATACATCTGCGTTAGTTACTTTAGAGACATCACTATACCCAAGCAGCCTGGCTAGAGATCTGCGCTGCTTGGCTAGTTTCTTCCTGCGCCCAGCCCCAAATTTTGGATGCTCAAACCAAGCATCAGGTTTGAAAGTTTCATAAGCGTCAAATGATTTACCCCTATCCTCTAGTACATTAGCGTTAAAGGAAAATCTACGCCCGCTAGTTCCATCTCCATCTACTACACGTTTCGACTCAATGAAGTTATCATCTTCGTCAAAGATATTTGCAATTACGGGAGATGACTTAGCAGCAACCTCTTCAACTGCTGCATCAGAGACAGCAGCGAGCTCTTCAGCTACTGCGTCAGAAGTGTCTTCCACTCCTTTAGTGACTTCAGGAGAAGTTTCAATTACTTCTTCCGCAACTGTAGGAACTTTAACTTCTTCTGTGCCTAGGAAGGACTCAGGAGAGATAAACTGAGACTCAGCAGGAGCTTGTGCAACCTCATCAGGGGTTGTAGGTACATCCAAAACACTGGATCCGCTAAACTCATCAGAGTTAGCTAACTCACGAATTCTATCTAGTATTGACATAGGGTATTTTCCTTTAATGAGGTTAAGCTTGCATTCTAGCTTATTTTAGGTAAAAAAAACCCACTATTAATAGTGGGTTGATTGATTAAGTTTAATTGGAATTAAAAGCCTAGGACTGTACCTGCCCTTAATTGCTCTTCTTGCTTGCTGCTCGCTAAAGCTTTAGCGACTCGCTCCCTCTCTATAGCTGTCTCTTTCCTCAAAGCTTCTTGCCTCGCTGTGGGGGTATCACCATCAGCTGGCTTAGCAAAAGCATCTGGGTTATTAACCAGAAAATCACTAATAAACTTATCTATTTCAGCGAGGGAACTTTTAAAGCGTAAAGGCTCAAGATCTACAACTCCGGCATCATGGGCACTTAGCAGTATAGACTTCTTCTGCGAAAATGTTAAGTTATCGCGTCCTTCCAGAACAACTTGCAGTTTCTGCATATTAGCTAACGTACTTCCACTAACGCCACCTCTTTCTGCAACGCCAGTAACTATAGCCCCTAGGCCTCCACCTTTCCCCTTGCCCTTACTGTTAGCAAGATCCCTATTTACTTTATCCTCGCGAGCACGCCTATCTTTTTCAAAAGGATTAGGCACAACCTCTCCTGTACTCGGATCAATAGAGCCAATTGCATTTTGCTCAGCTTTTGTTGCCTCGCTCGCTAGTGTCCGTCTATTCGCAAGCGATGTCGCTTCTAGTGTCTGGTTGCGCCCAAAGAGAGTGTCTGACCGCGCCTGTGCATCAGCATCTTGCTGAACTATACGCGCTAATGCGTTAGTGTCTCGCAAACTTGCCGCAGTTAATAAAGATTCTTGCTTAGTTTCAAAGTTACTTTGCACGTTTTCTAGGCTTTGCTGCTCTTGAGCTAGTCTCCTAGTCTCTACGTCTTGATCAAACTCTAACGTAGAGGCAGCCAAACGCTTCTTCTCAGGGGCCTCCAGTGTGTCCTGCAAGCCTCCAAGGCTACTTAGCACCTTTTCGCTAGCGTCAGTGGCTAGTGCATTGGCAGCCGCTTGTGAATCGGCTGTTACAGAACGCCATGTAATTGTCGCCATCTTAAGCCACCTGTGATCCGTCTACTCTATTCCTAGTCATATATGAATCTACTGACTCTCTACCGGAGTTAGCACCTGACTGATGTAAACCAGCACGGTACAAGCCTTCTAAGGAGGCGTTTGTAGTTCGAGCTTGGTTTGCGACATTACGGTTACCAAAGGCTCTGTTATCTCTGAGCTGTTGTTTAGCCATCTTCATTTGCTTCCAGCCCATGTATAAGCCGGCTAAGTCTTTTACGATACCAACACCTGTACCAATCTTACCTAGCATCGACCCATTCTGGTCTCCGATATTCTCTCGCATATCCCCCATATTTTCTTTTAAGGTATCTGCTACTGAGGGAAGCTCTACGCTTGCACCTATGCCTGTACCTGCAGGTGACCACATAGGCCCAAGGTTTGAGGTAACCGACGCTTTTATATCGTCCCCGCTTCCAAGCCCGAGCCGCTGCATTACTTTTATCGCGTTAGTCAGCTCATCACTATTATTGTCGTTTGCCATATTCTTATACCCCGGGGTTAAAATTGTGTGTTGGTAAATAGGAGTCTACCACAGGTAGCATCAATTGAGCTGCATAATAATCATCTATAAGGCTAGTGCTGATAGCAGCTAAATCCACTGTAGTAGATGTTCTATCATAAAAGAATTGAGGAGACTCATTAATAGTTGTATTAGGTAAAGACCTTTGCTCAATTATATCAAGTAAATCAAGGTCTACCCCTTCATTTAATATATCTTGAGCGTCTTTAAGTTCCTGCAACCTTTCTTCGTATTCTTCTGAGAACTCTTCTAATTCTTCTAGGACACCTTTGGCTTGCTCACTTATATACGTAGTAGATATTCTAACTACAGCAGTAAAGGTAGCGAACCAAGTAGTATTTAGAGAAAGGGTCAGGCTCTTGATACCTCCACCACCTACCCACAGGGATAGGATCACGGCGAGTACTGCCCCTATAATTCCTAACTCTTGTACTAACCACTGCACGGCTATATTTAAAACAACCATAGTTACTATCAGTTCTGCCAGGATGGCTAAACCTGCATAGGACAAGGCGGTAGCCCCATTTGCGGTTAGACTAGCCCCATAAGTCATTACAGCTAGTACAATCGTTATGACCACTAACAAAACTTTAAATGCGCTTGTCTCATACCAGTGCAGTTTCTGGATATCTATAGCGTATATGAATAGCTTCATAGAGCCGAAGGCTAAATCATTCCTAAGGTTTATAGGCACCCTATTAAGTACAGTATGGAATAAGGGTATAGTGAGTCCATCCTCACTCCCTGTGAATCGGACTTCTCTAGGGGAGAAGCCAGGCACAGCTATAGTATGCTCCTGGGTTAAGCCAGATACTGTAATCTTTTCATAGAAGTCTGGGTCAGTAAGGTTTGCTTTAGGTATAGGCCTATTAAAAACAAACCGGTTAGAAGAACCTGTTGTATCGCATAGAGTTTCCCCCGCATCTCCTAAGTAGCAAAACGTAAAGGTAGATCCTTCATCATACTCAGCCCTACTATAAGTGCGGATACCTGGAAGTATCTCAGAAATAATATAGTTATAGGCTAGTCTGCTATCCAGTCCTCCAGACTGGATGACACGAAAATGTACAACCTGCCTGGTATTGTGCGTCTGGAATGTGGTTAAGGAGTCTGGGTTACGTTCATTGAATAGTGAGAAAGTCTCAGCTAAGCCGGCAATCTCCCACTCCTCATCACTTGTGATACTCATACCAAACCCCAGGTATGCATCATCTATTAGCGCTTGCTCTGGATTTCCTTTTATACCTTCTAATAGATCTTCAGCCTCTATGTGTAGCTTACTTAACATATACTTAATGCTAGCAGACCCCGCTAGGCCAGAACCGTCTTCTGCATAATCCTGCCCATCCAGACGTAAGGGAACTAAAGGGTATATCTCTTCTGATAGAGGCGAAGGAGCTGGAGGAGCTCCTACAGCTTCGTGCAAGGCAGGAATAGTAGCTGGAGTAGTCTCTAGGTATATCTCATACCTAGTCGTCGCAGGCTGCCCGTGAATACTTCGAGTAAACGTAACGTAGTGCTCAACCCTAGCCAGTATGGGATTAGGTACAGTTAGATGTATCGCTTCTGGGCCCCCTGCACCTCCTGTAAGCTTGTATACATTAATAGTGGCGCCTAAGTACTCAAACCTGCTAAAGGTATCAGGAGAGAATATAGGGGTCTCCTGCAAGGCATAATGCCCGTGGTAGTCTTGTGCTCCCCTAACGCCTGCAGGCAGTGAGTGCGTAGCTACAACAACGAGTAGACCGGGCACATTATCTGCTAACCAAGGCTCCCAAGCGGTAGCTGCAGTACCTTCGTCTAGCGTTGTAATTACTTCTGTAGCTCCGTAGTAGTAGTCCCCTTCATTGGCTAGCAGTCTCATAGAGTTTAAACCAGAGACAGGTCCCTGAAGATGAGACATTAATACTGAGTTAGCTATGTTCCTGTCCCCTACGATAGCAGTCACTACCGCCTGCTCTACGAGATCAGGTATGTCCTCATATATACGAGGAACGGAGACAGAAACACTTACTTTACTAGCCATTACTTGTTAAGAGGGGTATGGCTGGTAGTCACTTCGCAGATCTGGCAGGGTTTCAACAACCCTATCAATAACCTTATCTATCTGGCCATTCAACATTGAGTTTGCATTATCCGTATTCGTAGGGTTAGTACTTAACTGTACAGACAAAACATCCGTAAACAGTTTAGCTGCCTTAACTGTCTGATCCGTAGTGTACCCTGAGATCTGTGCTGTGTATAAATCCATCTGCTTACCTATTACTCCTGTAGTAGAGTTCGCGGCCAGAGTTGAGGTCTGAGTCTGCGCAGCTTCCGTAGTCCCTTTCTTCGCCAGTAAAGCCTCCTGGGAACTAAGAATAGCTCGTTGAAGTTGTACGGTAGAGCCTGCGTAATCCGGATAATCAGTTTCATCACTATAAGCACTTAGCTGAGACTTTTCAGTATCTGCTTTAGCTGTTGCTAAGAGCGCTTCTTGTTTCGCTTGTTCTAGCTGATAGAATGTTACGGTATTGTCTACTACTAAAGTAGGATCATTCTTAGCCAACTCAACGGTTAACTGCTCTTTCAAGATAGCCCTTTGAAGACCTGCAGGAGAATCTGTGGAGCCTACTAGATGGTCTGTTTTGGCTTCTTCGGTCTTAGCTTCCGCTTTAGCTTTATCCTCCTGCGCCTCAAGAATTCTTGCCTGCACACGTACAGCTGAATCAAGTGTGCCGAGAGTCTCGTCCAACTTAGCTTTTTCAGTTTGTATCTGGTCATTCAGTAAGTCCCTCTGCTTAGCCATGTTGTCTATCTCAGCCTGTACCCGCTCTTCACGTAATGGCTTCTCTAGGGAGTACTGAATAGATGCTTGGAGTACGGATGCAACCATGCCTGTGTAAACAGTAGCATAGTCATTACCTCGGATACGGTTCTCCGTATACTCCCGCTCAAGGTGTAATTTAGCGGAACGCATGAGTGCATCAAATACACCTGCACCCTCAAATTCCTCACTGGTTATGTCTTGTATGTTTGCTGTAGTAATGCCCATATTATGTTCCTATAAAAAAGCCCTAGATAACTAGGGCTATGTGAGAGTTATCGTAACCTACTGTGTTACACGTTAGCAGATTCTGC
>Ga0307985_10002376_pt1 | contig 10539 bp, 6 predicted proteins | sample EllFjometageno80_FD_203155 | JGI IMG/M metagenome (GOLD analysis project Ga0307985, IMG submission 203155) | Marine microbial communities from Ellis Fjord, Antarctic Ocean - #80 | ecosystem: Environmental > Aquatic > Marine > Unclassified | place: Southern Ocean | collected 2014-10-09 | reverse complement strand
GAGAGGGGAGGATGGTGGGGAGGGTTGCGGATTCAGCGAGACGTCGTCCAGCTTCTGCCAGCCGGATGGCATCTGGGGCGGCGGCTGTTGGCAAGGAGGATGCTTCCAGTCGGCTTAGAGGACAGTTTCTGGCGTGCAGATTAGAGCAGCTTTGGAAGCGCAAAACTCGTATTATTGTGGATCGCGGCTTGCGCGCCACTTCCAAGTCGTACGGTGCAACACGAAGCACTGTGCGCGCTAACGCTTGCTTGCACTATTTACGCGTCAGTCTTGGCCCACGGCCTGGCACTCGTGGCGAAGTACGGCGTCACATCAATCTCATTGATGTCCTTGATATCATGCTTCCATACCGGCTTGCCGTCCTTATCAACCAGCACCGCCCTAATCCCCTCGTAGAAGTCCCCGTTCTCCTCCCTCATCACCGCCTGCGTAATGCCGTGCTCCATCCCAAGCACCTTCTCAATGTCTCCACCCATCTCACGCCCCCGCCTTATCTGCTCAAAAGTGACACACATGGACGTGGGGGACAGCTTGCTCATCTTCTCGTAAGTCCGCGCAGCAAACTCATTGGTGTCAGCGGCTCCCCTCAGCTCGTCAAGAATCGTGCCCACGCTGTCCTTCCCGTGAAAGAACCTCTCAACATCATCGTCAAGCGCCGTCCGCTTGTCATCCACCGCATCAGTCACCTCATCCAGCGCAACATCCACGCTCGCGCCTGCCTCAACCCTATCCAGGAACGCCTGCTCCGTAGTATCCGACCACTCCGGCGAGTAGTGCGTCCCCAGCCCCACACGCACCCCCTCAGCCCCCTTAACCCGCTCCCCCACCAGCCCCAAGTACTCCCCCCACCCAGGGGTGCCCACGAACGGCAACCACTTCGCGCCACCCACGTCCGGGAACAGTCCAATGCCCGTCTCCGGCATGGCAAACACAGTGTTGGCGGTGCACACGCGGTACGCGCCGTGGATGGACAAGCCGGCGCCACCGCCCATGCAGATGCCGTCCCACACTGACACCTGCGGGATCGATGCCGTGGCAATCTTGTGGTTCAAGGCGTACTCGCGCCGGAAGAAATCGTCGCAAAGATCTTCACCGGGGGGGGAGGTGGGGGGAGTGGTTTGGTGGTACTGCTTGCCGAAGTCGTAGATCTGACGCACGTCGCCGCCGGAGCAGAAGGCCTTAGTCTTCTTCTGAGTGTCAGCGCCCTTCATCAGCAGCACGGAGGGGGCGGCAGAAGGGGGCAGGGAGGAGAGGTGGGAGTAGAGAGGGTTGAGGTAGTCTACAAGGGTTACAAGGGGGCACGAGCGAAGCGAGTGTTAGAGAGGGGAGAGGGGGAGGGGGATGCCATGTGCCAACAAGGGTATGCGTGGTGGGTCGCGGTGGGTCGCGGTGGGTCGCGGTGGGTCGCGGTGGGTCGCGGTGGGTCGCTCACCAACTTGCTCCAGAGATAAGGCATTGAACGCTTTGGGACGGTTTAGGGTCACTAGGAGCGAAGAGGGAGAGGGGGCGGTGAGGAGGAGGGTGGAGATGGGAGCTAGGTGGGGGGGGAGGGAGGTGAGGAGCTTCGTGGCAGACATGTTGATGCTGTTGTGCGGGTTTGTGTCGGGATTGGGAGGATACGCTAGAGAGCTTGATTTCTTGACATCTTCAACGCGAGGCGCTCGACATCTTCAACGCGAGGCGCTCGACATCTTCAACGCGAGGCGCTCGACGTCAGAACCTTGGGGGCTAGGGGCTGACTAATTCAGAAAAGGTACGTCACTATCTCGTAATTCAGAAAAGGTACTGGAAGATCTCGTAGAGCATGACGTCCGGTGGGACGCCAAACTTGACGCAGATATCGTCCACGGCGAGCTTCGCCGATGCGACCTCGAGCACGGCGATGATCGGGGCGGGGCTGTAGCGGGCGAGTTGCAGGGGAGTGCGGCCGCTGACATCGGTTGCGCACAGCGCCTGTGGGTGCTCTTGGATCAAGAGCGAGAGAACGGCGGGGTCGCTGTGGCTGTAAGCAGCCCAGTGAAGAGCCGTCCACCTAATGTTGCCGGTGATGGCCAGCAAGCACCTCTTCCTCGAGTCGAGCTTGGCCTTCGTGATCATCTGTTGAACGAGTTCCAGTGGTGCCGAGAGGTAACAGGCCCACATGATGGCAGTCATGCCATGCATCATGATGGCAGTGTTGCCATACTGGCTCTGATGGAAGATCTGATCGGCCGCGTCACCGTCTGCGAGGGATTGGATATGAGTGGTGGCCACCTGCCACTGCTGGTTTGCCACGAGCTCGTACAGGGCACTCATCGCCCTGCGGGAGCGGCGAGGGTGAGCGTGGGGAATGGAGGTGTTTGCTTGTCGCTCGTTTGAAGGTTTGCAGTGTCACTGAAAGGGGCCAGGGGGCGGCCGTACCAGCTCCAGTTGGTTAGCTAGGGGAGTGGGTGGTGGTGGTCAACTAGTGTGCGCTCAGCGAGGATTGGCAGCTCTCGCGTAGGTGCCTCACTCGTTGCTTTGCGGTGCTTGTTGAGCGTCGCGTTGTCGGTGAGATGGCGATTTTCGCCAATCATCACCACCTGCGACGGCCGCTACTCACCACCCCATCCGCTCATCCGCTCCATCCGGACCTCCCGACCTACCGGTTATCCGATCCTAGTCGCCTACAACGCGCAGCTCCTTCCGTCCCCCTCAACGGCCAGTCCCACTCAACTTGATCGCCCATGCTCCTAGCCATCCTCCTCCTCCTATCCCTGATGGCCAGCGGCGCCTCCTTCTCCACGTCAACCCCTACTACCTACCCGGGCATCAACTTACTCAAGAAGATCTCCAGCTCCACCTCTGACTCCCAGCTTCCCCTACTCTCGCTGCTCCCCTCCCTCCCTCCCTCCTCTCTATCCGCCCTCTCCTCCCAGATCCTCTCCCTCTCCGCTTCCTACCCCGGCGGCCTCGCCTCCTACATCACAAAATCCCAACTCCTGCTCCAACAAGCCCTGGCAAAAGCCAACCCCTTCACGGAATACACGCCGTCAGTCCCCCAAGGCGCAACTCTCGACTACGCAACCCCCTCCTACGCCGCCTCTGAGTCCCTCGGCCTCTCAGCAGCCCCCGGTCTCGCCTTCGTCCTCGTCGCGGGCGGTCTCGGCGAGCGTCTCGGTTACTCTGGCATAAAAATATCACTAGAGCCGTACACCGTCAGCGGGAAAAGTTACATTGAGTTGTACTGCGACTACCTCCTCGCCCTCTCGCGGCGCACGGGCACGTGCCCGCCCCTCTGCATCATGACCAGCGGCGACACCGACGCTCTCACGCGCGCCTTCCTCCTCGCCAACAACAACTTCGGTCTGCCGCCCGACAAGGTGGACGTGGTCGTGCAGGAGAAGGTGCCGGCCGTGAGCAACGTAAACGGGGAGTTGGCGTACACGTACGACGAGGTGGCGAAGAGTGTCGTGATTGACACCAAGCCGCACGGGCACGGCGACGTGCATCACCTGCTGTTGAAGTCGGGCGTGATAGACAAGTGGGCGAAGAAAGGGGTGACGCACGTGGCGTTCTTGCAGGACACTAACGCGCTTGTGACGAACGGGATTCTGGCGACGCTGGGCGTGAGCGTCACTAACAAGTTCGCCATGAACACGATCTGCGTGCCGAGGCTGGCGGGGGAGGCGGCGGGGGCGATTGCGAGTTTGGAGGTGAGCCGCACATCGGGAAGTGAGACAACGGAGAGCGGGCCGAAGGAGGGGTGGTCGTGCGCGTCTGGCGCGACGAACGAGACAAATTGCACACACACATCTCCATCTTTACTAACAACAAGTCGCTCGCAGCATAACACTGACGCGAGGAAATCGCTGGTTATTAACGTCGAGTATAACATGCTTGATTCGCTTTTGAAGGCGACGGGGGAAGGGAAGGGGGACGTGTCGGACGAAACTGGCTACTCGCCGTACCCCGGCAACAGTAACAACTTCATTCTCGAGATGGGGTCGTATCTGGAGACTCTCAAGGGGCCGGACGAGGGCGTGGTGACAGAGTTTGTGAACCCCAAGATCATGGACGACAACGTTACGTTCAAGAAGCCGACGAGGTTGGAGTGCATGATGCAGGTGAGGCGCCACACACACAGAGCCACAACATGTGCGAACAAAGGGGGTGCTCAGAACGACCGGCGAGGAACAAACAGCCGGCGAGAACATGTGATCGGCCCAGAACGCGCTACGAGCGACTCAAGACGGGCTACGAGCTACTCAAAGCGAGCTACGAGCGACTCAAAACGCGCTATTAGCAACTCAAAACGTACTGATAGCAAACTCAAAACGCGCATGAGCGACTCAAACAGCGCTGTCATTTAGTCCCGCCTTCGCCCTTTTGTTTCACACTAACTGTATATGTGTGTGTGGCTCCCCCCAGGACCTTCCCTGGCTGCTGCAGAAGACGTTCAAGGAACCGGTGCCGGTCGGGTTCACGCAGCTGCCTCGGTGGCTGTCGTTCTCGCCAGCCAAGAACAGTCTGGAGAGCGGGCAAGAGGCTGTTTTGAAGGGCAGTGAGAGCCCGGGTACGCTGTCGAGCGCGGAGTCGGAGGGGTACTTGGCGAACGTTAAGAAGTTGCAGGCGGCTGGGAACAAGGTTGCGACTCCCTCCACCTTCTGCATCGCGGGCATCAACGTGATCGACGGTGCGCGGGTTACCCTGGGCAGCAATTTCGCAGTGACGCATGCCGAAGTGTCGTCTAAAATCACCGCGAGCTCGCTGAGCGCGCGCGCGTGGCTGGAGGTTGAGGGCTCGGGAGTGAGGATCTCCAACCTCACGCTGGACGGAGCGATGGTCGTCAAGTGCTGCGAGGGCGCTACTTTGACGATTGAGGACTGCGAGTGCGTGAACGAGGGGTGGGCGTTCAGGGAGGTCGGCGAGGGCGAGGGGGACGAGAGCGATCAGATCAGGGGTTATGTTCTAGAGAAGCCGGAGACAACGTCCTTCGTGGTAGAGGAGGCCGGGGATTGGGTGGTTGGGACGGAAGGAAAGTTGATTAAGCGTTAGTACGTTGCAAACTCCTAAAACTACTTTATATATCTGAGAGTCTCCTCGTACGCAAAAAACGTGAGTCCGTTCACGAAGAAGGCCCTGGACAATAATGGAAGGGCGCCCGCGAACAGCCTCTTGGGCGACTCCTGCCACGCACATGTGTGAACAAATGGGGCCTACACATGTGTGAACAAATGGGGCGGAGTGTGAAGCCACACATGTGCGAACAAATGGGGCGGCGGTGTGAACAAAAGCGCCACACACGTAGCGCGTTTGGGGTTTCGCCGCTCGCAAAAGGGGCGTTCTGGCACTCACCTGATAAATCTTCACAAACGTGGGCAGCCACTTCATCCCCTTTTCTCCCCCCTGAATCCTCGTCTTTACAACGTCGCACGGCAGACAGCTCCCCCACGCAAGCATCCCAGCGATTCCCCCCGCCATCAATTCCCCAGCCACCCCATTGTACTCCGCCCTCTTCATTTCGCGCTTCATTTCGTGGTACACGCAGAAGTACAGCCCCGTGCTGAACGTATCCCGCATCAGCGTCGCGACCGCCCCTCTATAAAAGCCCCTTATCCCCTGCTTCGCAAAAATCTCCCTTGCAGCAACACTCATGGCAGCGATCCCCCCCCCCCCGCGCGGGTCCGGCGGCCGGATCTTGAGCAGATCCGTCGGCGTGGTGACGACCACGGTCGCCGCACCGCTAATCGAGCCCGCGACGAAAAGCTCGCCAGCCGACGCGGAAGAGGCACTAGAAGAGGCTCTGGAAGAGGCGTTGACACTCTGAACTATGTCAAGCGCCGGTTGGAAAGACGCGAAGCATACCCCCTGATACACACACACCGATAGAAGCGGCGGCGCCAACCCCTTGAAAAGTCCCTTCGCCCCTTCGGTCCTTAAAATCGTCTTAACAGTCCTCCTCAACGTGAGAGCAGGGTCGATCTGCATCCGGACCTTGCAAGTGTCAAGAGGATGACCGAACACGCACCCGACGGCGCCGCCCATGGAGCCGGCGAAGAGATCCTGGAGGACGGTCATGGGGGGGAGGCGGCGCTTTGAAGCGCAGGTGGGTAGCTTCTACGGAGACCAAGGAATTGTGATAAACATTTTTGCACGAGTACAATCAACTGGTGGAGTGCCGGTAACGCGCTGGAACATTGACGTGCGGTGGCTGCCGATAGCTCTGCTGCTGCTGCCGGCCACGCGCTGCAGAACAAGGCTCGATGTGAATCTGCGGCGCCGCGTACACGGCCAAAGCGCAGTGCGTTCACAAGAGGCCTCACAAACCACAAACCATCCCAACACTCTCCTGCTCTCCTTTTCTCCCTTTGTTGTTGTTGTGCCAAGCTTGTAACAATCCTCGTATAGATCGCCTACAATCACTCCCAACACCTTCACCCCCGCTTACGCTCCACTTCCCCCCTCCCCCCGTCCTCCCCAGCGCCTCCCGCCTCCAACCTTCTTCACCTGCACCAAGGGTTGTGCCAAAGGGATCCCAAGCGAGCATGGATCCAGATCCATCTATTGCGTCTCTCGATGAGCTCCTCAGTAAACTCGACGGCTCCGCCACTACTAGTAAAAGTGCACAAGAGGTGCTACCCACTCCAGCAAATTTGCTAGATGGCCTCGCCAACCTGCAAAAGACGTGTCCAGAGGACTATAATGAGCTCATGGGCCGTACAAAAAATGACATGATGGCAGGGTTTGGGTTGCAAGGCGGGAGCGCCGTGATGCAAATGGCGCTGATGGACTCGATGCTTAGCGGCGCAACAGCCGGCGAAAACCCTGCCGACCCCAGGGTTGTCGCCATGAACCAGCTTCGCCAAGCCGAGTCCTGGACAGGCGATGCAAAACACGATTACCCTCCCCCACTACCCCCAATCCCCGCCGCTGCCCTCGAGCACAAGGGTTTAGGCAACAAGGCCTTCAGCGCCGGCGACTTCCCCGCCGCCGTCACGCACTACAGCCGCGCCATGGAAGCCACGAGCGACGACTACCAAACACAACTCATGACGTACCTACACGGCGGATTCAAGTCCGTGCTCCACAGCAACCGCGCCGCGTCGCTGGGTTCGCTCAAGGAATTCCGAAAGGCCGCCACGGACGCGTTAATTGCTACTAGTTACGATCCGACCAACATCAAAGCCTTCTACCGGCTCGGCATCTACAGCCTGGAACTCAACAACTACAAGGACGCCCTTTCCGCGTGCGTGAACGGGCTGCTGCTCGACGACAAGAACGCGCCCCTCCTCAAGCTGCAAGGAAAGATCAGACGGAGGCTGCCCCAGTGCAAAGAAGATGACACTTATCTACTCGCCCACTGCATGAATAGCAGGTGGCCCGAAGCGATTAATGCGTGCGCGAGAACAACCGAGGAAGCTGTCGCTGAGCTCTTCGTCGTTCACGGACCGGAATGCCTCACGCCGATGATGGTTGCGATCCTCAAACGTGCACCGGTGGAGGTTTTCGTAAGCATGCTCATTCTATCGCGCATCGACCCCGAGAAGAGGAACATCCTGAACATGTCGCCCAACCCGGACTATTACATGCTCCCGCTTCACGCCGCCGCAGTCAACCACCTCGATCCCGAGATCATTAAGCTCTTTATCTGTGGGTTCCCGGAAGCGCTGTTGCTTTGCGCGAACGGCAGCCTCCTTCCGAAGCACTTGGCCCACGAACATGGCGATTCAGCCAACCGCGTCGACAACCCCGCCGTACCATCCCTCCTAATTGCGGCCACTGACGCGTTCTCTCAAACAGACCATCCTCGCATGATCGAGCTCTGCGGCACCGACGCCGCTTGGAACCATTTCTTCGTACCAGCCAGCTGGTCGCTGCTCGTGCTCTGCCAGAACAAGTTGTGGGACGACGTGGCCGACCGCATTGCAGGCCTTTCGGCCCGAGAAGCCTCTGGAGAGCTCTACGAGAAGGACGAGAAGGGGCGCACCGCGTTTGCCACTGCGGTCGCTGACGGGGCGACCCTCGAGCTGCTCCAGAGCATGATCGAGCTGGATAGGGAGACGACTGCCGACCGTTACAAAACGATCGTGCACGTTGAGCTGGATAGGGAGACGACTGTCGACCGCAACAAAACGATCGTGCACGTTAAGACGCACGCCGGCGATTACCCCTTTTACTTGGCTGCTATTCACCGCGCCGAGCCTGCCGTTATCAAGCTCATGACTCGCGAGCACCCAGGATGCCTAGACGGAGCCCTCGAGCTCGCCATCATGTACAAGAGGAGCACCGATATCGTGTCCCTGCTGCGCAAGTGCTGCACTGCCTGGGAGAACGGCAATATCGCAGCCCTCATTGACCTCTGTGGCGAGTCCGCAAGGCTGCTGTTCATGAAGAAGTACGCGAAGAAGTTCCCGGTGCACCACGTTGTCCAGCACGCCAATTCCACTGCCATTCTCAAGCCTGTGTTCCGCGAGCACGCCTCCGAGCTACTCGCGGAAGATGATTTCGGCTACACTCCCATCGAAAATGCAACAAACAACAAGCACTCCGCCGTCGTCTCCTTCGTTACCGAGGTCGACGCCGCCTTCCACAACTGCGACTACCCCGCCCTCATCAAACTCTGCGGCTCCACGCCCGACTGGAAGAAGAAGGCGCAGCACTACAAGGACAAGAAGAAGAAGGCGGACACGGCTAAAGCGGATGCTCTGGAGGAGAGCTTCTTCGAGTGGGACGAGGAGGAGATCAAGAAGAAGCAGCCGGAGAAGAAGAAGAAGAAGAAGAAACCCAAGAAGAAGAAGGAGGAGAAGAAGGAGCTGAGTTTGGAGGAGCAGATGGCCGCCGTGGATGCGCAGTTGGCGATGATAAGGGAGGGTCGGGAGGCTGCTGTAGAGAAAGAGGAAGAGTCACCTGAGCTGAGTTTGGAGGAGCAGATGGCCGCCCTTGACGCAGAGCTAGCGACGATGAGGGAGCCTGGAGTATCTGTTACTCCAGCGCCGGTAGAAGAAGAGTCGGAGTCGGTGGAGATCGTGTTGGGGCGGGTGTACATGAAGCTTTTTGGGGGATCCCCGTTGCCGAGGATGAAGATGACCACGGTGCTCGCCGCGTGCGAGGACGAGGTGTGCTTGCCGGGGGAGGGAAGCAGAGAGGAAAGGGTGGCGGCTTTGAAGCTAATCGTCGGGATTGATTAATTAGCAGCGGCAGCAGTTTTCTTTGTAGTCCGCGTCACCAGCACCGCGTTCGCCGCCGTACACGGCCAAAGCGCAGGGCGTTCACAATAATGCTCCCACCACTTCTCCTTTTCTCCCTTTGCTGTGCCAAGCTTGTATCATCCACGTATAGACCGCCAACAACCACACCCAAGACACCTTCGCCCTCACCCTCGCTCCACTCCTCCCCGTCCCAGCGCCTCCCCGTCCTCCCCCCCAGCCCACCCATGTCCCTCTCCTTCATCTTACTAGCCTCCCCTCCCTGCACCCCCACCTCCTTCCGTCCCGAAAGCGACGCAACCCACTGGTGCCGCCGCGACGCCCTCTCCCGAATAACGACCCAAACCCTCTACTCCGGCCCGGCAACGCCCCACTCGTCCTGCAAAGACGTCACCTTCCTCTTCTCTGGTAGAGCAGGGGTGTGCACAGGAGAAGACGCGGGTGAGAAGCGCAGAGAGGGGGGGAAGGAGCGAGAGCGAGCGAAAGAGCAAGGATCAATCAAGCTGCGAACATGGCGAACAACCAAGCTGCGAACATGGCGAACAACCAAGCTGCGAACATGGCGAACAACCCCTCTTCCGCTTTGTGAATTCATCACGCCCCATTCCCTCTTTGTTCACACCGTGTTTGTGTGCAGAGCTCCCGCCCGCCGCCCTCTCGCTCTCGCCCTCCCTGATCGCCACGACTCCCATCCCAACCGAGTCCTCTCTCCTCTCCTTGTGGAAGAAGGCCGCCCAAGACGCGAACAAATCCGCCTCGTCTGGCACCCTCATCGCCTCAACCGCGACCCTATCAAACCCCGTCCTGTGCTCCCACACCGTCGCCGCCGAGGCATCCCTCCACTTCTCCACCCCCTCCATCGTAGCTCCGTCCACCGCGTCCGCCTCCTCCTCCTCCTTCCCCTTCGACAAGCGCCTCCTCCTCCAAACCCTCCAGCAGTCCTGCCCGCTCGACTTCCTCCGCAAGCACGGGCTGAACGGGTCCGAGAAGCTCATCCTGAAGAAGCGGAATCGCGCGGCTCTGGAAGCCGCGGACGCTGATTGGCGAGCCACCAAGCAACCTAAAGTAGACCCGACCCTTCAGAGTGGTAACCTTGGCGCCGGCCAGCCCGTCGCCGACCAGGTGAGTTAGTGCGTTCGTTCGTTCGTTCGTTCGCCCCCCCCCCCTCCTTTGTTCACACATGTATATGCCTTTGTTCACACATGTATATGCCCCTCCCAGCCCCTCGTGGACGCGTTCAAGACGCTCTTCCTGCGCGCCTCGCGCGTCTCTGACCTCCCGTTCTCCTCCCTCTCCGTCCTCCTGCTGCACGAGGACTTGGGGGGGGGGCGGGGCCGCGGGCGGGGGGGCCCCGCCGGGCCCGGGGGGGGCC
>Ga0307985_10002374_pt1 | contig 10541 bp, 7 predicted proteins | sample EllFjometageno80_FD_203155 | JGI IMG/M metagenome (GOLD analysis project Ga0307985, IMG submission 203155) | Marine microbial communities from Ellis Fjord, Antarctic Ocean - #80 | ecosystem: Environmental > Aquatic > Marine > Unclassified | place: Southern Ocean | collected 2014-10-09 | reverse complement strand
GGCTCCCTTCAAACTGGATTCAAAAAAGATGTTTTTGGGAAACGTCTAAAAAAGATAAACAAACTAATGACAAGTAAAATAAATTCACAAGTATTCCAAAACAATCAAAAACACCCGTTTCACTTAGTGGATCCAAGTCCTTGGCCATTAGTAGCCGCTTTTGGCGGTTTTACTATGGTCTCAGGAGGTGTCGGTTATATGCATGGTTATGCCTACGGTGGTAATACCCTAGTGCTAGGAGTTTTAATGACTCTATTCGTAATGTATACTTGGTGGAGAGATATTATTCGGGAGGGTACTCTTGAGGGTCAACACACGTATGACGTACAGTTGGGTTTAAGAATGGGTATGCTTCTTTTTATTGTTTCAGAAATAATGTTTTTTTTTGCTTTCTTTTGGGCATTCTTTCATTCAAGCCTATCCCCAACTTTTGATATAGGAGCTGTTTGGCCCCCAGAGGCAATGCCAGTTTTAAGCGCTTGGGAGATTCCTTTATTAAACACTGTTCTTCTACTAAGTTCTGGAGCAACTATTACTTGGGCTCACCACGCTATTGTAGCAGGGGCGCGAAAAGAGGCTTTAGTAGGCCTGATTGGTACCGTAATTTTAGCTATCTTCTTTACAGCGCTGCAAGGGTTTGAGTACTTAAATGCCCCTTTTACGATATCAGATAGCGTTTATGGCTCTTGTTTCTATTTAGCGACAGGTTTTCACGGCTTTCATGTTTTTATTGGAACTTGTTTCATTATAATATGTACCCTACGGTTAGTTTGGCACCACTTTACTCGAGAGCATCACTTTGGTTTTGAAGCAGCAGCTTGGTATTGGCACTTCGTAGATGTAGTTTGGCTATTCCTATTCGTAACAATTTATTGGTGGGGTGGAAATTAACTAATTTTATTAATCCCATTATAAAATTTTACATTTAAATAGCTCAGTTGGTAGAGCAAAAGACTGAAAATCTTTGGGTCAGCAGTTCGAGTCTGCTTTTAAATAGTTTTTATTGACGGGGTTCCCTTTTTTAGTGGTATCCCCAGCGATTATCCTGCTTTTTAGTTAGACCTGTAACTCAGTTGGTTAGAGTGTACGCCTGATAAGCGTAAAGTCGGTAGTTCAAGTCTACTCGGGTCTATTTCCCTTCTTTAGGGAAGTATTTTTCAATAGTATATGCAAGAAAATTTTTTATTTTACTTTTTTGGAGGTTTGGCAGTACTTTCAGCCGGTATGGTTATTAGTATTAAAAATCCGGTTCATTCCGTTCTTTTTCTAATTCTCACTTTTATTGCATCTGCAGCACTACTCTTTTTACTAGAAATAGAATTCATATCATTGATTTTTATCGTGGTGTACGTAGGAGCTATCGCAGTGCTGTTCTTGTTTGTTGTAATGATGCTCGATATCAAAATAACAGATTCTAATCGTTTTTTTTTTAAATATTTTCCAATAGGAAGCTTTTTAGGCTTCGCTTTTTTGGTGGAAGTATTGTTAATATTAACAGAAAATTTAGAATCAAGCCCTTATTCCTTAACATGGTTAGAAAACAGAACTTACACTTTCGAGTGGATGTTATCGCTTGATTTTATAACTAATGTTGGTGTTGTTGGGCAAGTATTATACACCTATTATTTTATGTATTTCCTAATCGCAGGGATCATATTATTAGTGGCTATGGTTGGGGCAATTGTTTTGACTTTAGTTTTTAATAAAAGCTCTAAGATCCAGCTTTTACCTAGACAGATAGCCAGAAGTTCTGCGAATTCTACTTTGGTAGTCCGTAGTTTGAGTAAGGAGTAGCTTTATGGTTCTTAGCCGTTTTTTCATATAATTTTTTGCTTAATTTTTATAGAGAAGTCCAATACGTATCCACTTTGGAGACAAAACTATATAAAAGTAAAAATACTCACTAGGGTAATCATATTTAAAACACAGTATTTTAAACGATAGGGTAGAGCAGTCCGGTTTAGCTCATCAGGCTCATGATCTGAAGGTCGTTGGTTCGAATCCAACCCCTGTTATTTTAGTTTAGCAATTTTTTGCGAAAAAAAGAGTTTTTTATCTAAATAATGATTCTTTTATACTTCGAGTTTGATCCTGGCTCAGAATGAATGCTAGTAGTATGCTTCACACATGCGAGTTGAACGAAATGTAATTTCGTAGCGAACGGGTGAGTAACACGTGGTAAACCTACCCTTTAAATCAGAATAAGTTAAATTTTTTAGACGAATACTGTATAAAAATACCTTGTAGGGCATAAAGATTTGATTTCGTTAAAGGATGGGACTGCGAAAGATTATGGTAGTTGGTAGGATAAAAGCTTACCAAGCCTTTGATCTTTAGCCGATCTAAGCGGATGATCGGTCACACTGGAACTGAGACAAGGTCCAGGCTTCTTTAGAGGCCAGCAGTGGGGAATATTGGACAATGAACGAAAGTTTGATCCAGCAATACTACATGAATGATGAAAACTAATTTGGTTGTAAAGTTCTTTCGTCAAGGAAGATAATGACCGTACTTGAAGAAGAAGTCCCGACTAATCTCGTGCCAGCAGTCGCGGTAATACGAGAGGGGCAAGCATTATTCGGAATAACTGGGCGTAAAGGGTTCGTAGACTGTAAAGCCAGTTGTTGGTTAAAACCCAGAGCACAACTCTGACAAAGCCTTCAATACTACTTTACTTTGAGTTTAATAGAGAATAGCGGAATTTTATATGGAGAGGTGAAATTCTGAAATATATAAAGGAACACCATAGGCGAAGGCAGCTGTTTGGTTTATTAAACTGACGTTGAGGAACGAAGGGGTGGGGAGTTAATCGGATTAGAGACCCGAGTAATCCACCCAGTAAACGCTGAGTGCTCGGATTTAGGGAGTCTTCCTTAAATCCTTAGTTAACGCGATAAGCACTCCGCCTGAGGAGTACGATCGCAAGGTTGGAACTCAAAGGAATTGACGGGGACTAATACAAGTGGTGGAACATGAGGTTTAATTCGATAATACGCGGAAAATCTTACCTGCTCTTGACATGGAATGCCAATTTTAGAAATAAAATTATTTTTCTTAAGTTTAAGAAAACATTACCACAGGTGTTGCATGGCTGTCGTCAGCTCGTGTCGTAAGACGTTCGGTTCAGTCCTTTAACGAGCGCAACCCTTATCTTTAGTTTACTAGTTTTTTTTTGAAAAACAGGACTTTAAAGAGACTGCCGATGATCAATTGGAGGAAGGTAAGGATGACGTCAAGTCAGTATGGCCCTAATGAGCAGGGCTACACTCGTGTTACAATGGTAAAGACAATAAGCTGCAAGAGCGCGAGCTGGAGCTAATCTTAAAAATTTATCTTAGTCCGGATTGCAGACTGCAACTCGTCTGCATGAAGTTGGAATCACTAGTAATCGCGAATCATCACGTCGCGGTGAATCAGTACTTTGGTCTTGCACACACCGCCCGTCACATGCAAGGAGTTAATTCTATTTGAAATCCAGTTTTCTTTAAAAGGTAATTGTCGAGGCAATGTTCTCTTTACAATAGTTACCTTTTTAAAGAGTGGATGAGAGAAGGATTGGTAACCTGTATGAAGTCGTAACAAGGTAGTCGTACAGGAATGTGCGGCTGGAACAAATAAAAAATATAATTTATTGCAGTTTTTTAATATAAGGTTGTTTCTAAAAGATTCAATGGGAGGGGTGACTGAGCGGTTGAAAGTGACAGATTGTAACTCTGTTGGATAATTCCATCGTAGGTTCGAATCCTACTCCCTTCAAATTTTTTGTAGTAAGAGAAGGTAAAAAAGGCCGATTTTTAGTAGCTCAGTGGTAGAGCGGATGGCTGTTAACCATTAGGTCGTTGGTTCAAATCCAACCTAAAAAGATAATAATTTTTTAGGCATTAAGTGAATACCTTGATATTAAAAATTTAATGGACGTTTCAAAAACGAAATTTAAAAGGGAGTATTTAATACTGAGAGCTTTTTAAAATCCATAACGGAAAACCGATTTCTATTTTAGAATGTTTTTAAAAATTAAAAACAAAAAAAGGCGAACTGAAACATCTAAGTAGCCTATAAAAAAATCAACCGAGATACCGTAAGTAGCGGCGAGCGAAACCGGTAAAAATACTAACACTTATTCTGTTTTAGTGCTAAGAAAAAAGCCAAAGAAGGTTAAAGCCCTGTGGCCAAAATAATGAATGGGTAATAAAAAGTAAAACTGTTTATGTGTTGTACAGTTTAAAAAATAAGGAACCACCCTTAAAGTAAAAATTATTTTTAGTAATCGATAGTGAACTAGTACCGTGAGGGAAAGGTGAAAAAGAGATTTGAGGAGTTGAAAAGAACTTGAAACTTGATGCTAACAAGCAGTTAAAGCTTTAAAAAGTGATAACGTACCTTTTGCATAATGGGTCAACGAATTTATTTGAGTAGCAAGCTTAAGCTAAAAAAAGCAAAGGCGAAGAGAAATCAAGTTTAAAACAAGTATTAAGTTACTCCAATAATACCCGAAACTAAGTGATCTAGTCATGAACAGGTTGAAAATTGAGTGGCAACATTCGTTGGAGGACCGAACCCGTGTATGTGGAAAAATACTGGGATGATTTGTGATTAGGGGTGAAAGGCTAATCAAACTTAGAGATAGCTGGTTTTCTGCGAAACCTATTTCAGTAGGACGTCTAAAAACTTTTTTTGGGGTAGAGCACTCGATGAATTAGGGGGACGTAAAGTTCTACCGCCTTCAAAGAAACTCCGAATACAAAATAAAAGAATTTAGGCAGACAGACTTTGGGTGCTAAGATCCAAGGTCAAGAGGGAAACAGCCCAGATTGTTCGTTAAGGTCCTTAAAAATAATTAAGTGAGTAAGGAAGTAGTAAAATTAAGACAACCAACAGGTAGGCTTGGAAGCAGCCATCCTTTAAAGAAAGCGTAACAGCTCATTGGTCGAGTTTTACCGCACCAAAAATGTAGAAGGACTTATATTATTTACCGAAACGGCAAACTTTAAGATATAACCTCTTTTAAAAGGTTATACATAAAGTGGTAGCAGAACGTCCTGTATGTTGTTTGAATTTAAAATAGTTATATTTTATTGAGATATCAGGATTGAGAATGTTGACATGAGTAACGATAAACAATGTGTTAAAAAGTTTAAATAAAACTAGGAAAACATTGTCGCCGTAAGTCCAAGGTTTTTAAGGGAAGGCACATCCTCCTTAAATAGTTATGAAAAATTAACTCTTATAAAACGGTCCCTAAGAAAAAAGCGAAAGCTGTATTTAATGGGTTGATAGTTATACTATCATTATTAAAAGTGACGGATTTTGACAATTATAACCTATTCTACAGTTTGAATAAGTATTTTTTAAAAGTTCCAGGAAAAAGCTTTAATAAAGTATCCGTACTAAAACCAACACAGGTGGACAGGTCGAGTAGACTCAGGCGCTTGAGAAAACTATGTTGAAGGAACTCGGCAAAATGACCCTGTAACTTCGGGAGAAGGGGTGACTCTTTATAGGTTGGACTTCAAATTTGAGGTCTTTAAAATCAATAAAAGTTGACACAAAATCGGGGACAGCAACTGTTTAGTAAAAACACAAGTCTCTGCCAATTCGTAAGAAGAAGTATAGGGGCTGACACCTGCCCGGTGCTCTAAGGTTAATGGGAGAAGTCTTGGCTTTGAACTTAAGCCCGAGTAAACGGCGGCCGTAACTCTGACGGTCCTAAGGTAGCGAAATTCCTTGGCATCTAATTAATGTCCTGCATGAATGGTGTAATGACTGTCCCACTGTCTCCAACATAGACTCAGTGAAATTGAAATCCCCGTGAAGATGCGTGGTACCCGTAGCTAGACGGAAAGACCCCGTGCACCTTTACTATAATTATACATTGCAGTAAAAAAATTTATGTGTAGAATAGGTGGGAGCTTTTGAAACTTTTACGCAAGTAAACTGTAGAAGCATCTTTGAAATACCACCCTTAACTTTTTTCACTGCTCATTTCTTTTTATGGAAAAACATTGTATATTTGGTAGTTTGACTGGGGCGGTCGCCTCCTAAATAGTAACGGAGGCGCACTAAGGTAAGTTCAAACCGTATAATTTCGGTTGTAGAGTGCAATGATATATACTTGCTTGACTGTAAGATTGACATATCGAACAGGGACGAAAGTCGGTCATAGTGATCCGGTGATTCTTAGTGGAAGGATCATCGCTCAACGGATAAAAGGTACGCCGGGGATAACAGGCTAATTTTCCCCGAGAGACCATATCGACGGGAAAGTTTGGCACCTCGATGTCTGCTCATCGCATCCTGGAGCTGTAAGTGGTTCCAAGGGTTCGGCTGTTCGCCGAATAATGTGGTACGTGAGCTGGGTTTAGAACGTCGTGAGACAGTTTGGTCCCTATCTACTACGGGCGTTAGAAAATTGAGAAGATTAGACTTTAGTACGAGAGGACCGAGAAACGTGAATCAATGGTTTGCCAGTTGTCGTAGCAACGGCATCGCTGGGTAGCTACATTCATAACGGATAATCGCTGAAAGCATCTTAAGCGAGAAACCGTGACCCTTCAAGATAAATTTTCTTAAAAAAGCTGTAATAGATTATTACTTATATTTTGATAGGCTTTCTGTGTAAGAATTGAAAGATTTTTAGCATAAAAGTACTAAAAGCTTGGATATTATTATATTTTATTTTACTAAGGGTAATTCCTCGAAAGAGAAAAAAAAGTGGTGGGGCTTACCCTAAATAAAAAATAAACCCGTTTTTAACAATTATAGTTATGCATTGGGGCAATTTTTTTTGAGAGAACCTCCCTTCCTATAATTTTGTCAAAGAGTGTTTACCCGGATTCAGTATAAATATGTTATTAAAAAAAATAAACCCTATAACACCTTCTATGCGCCATTTAAAATTATTGGATAAGTCTATGCTTTCTAAAATAAACCCTTTAAAATCAAAATGCCGAGGGTTAAAACTCACTGGTGGTAGAAATAATTTAGGGAGAATCACAAATTTTAGAAAAGGAGGCGGTCACAAAAAATTATACAGAAAAATTGACTTTATTCGAACAGAAACAGAAGGTATTGTTTTGTCGTTAGAGCATGACCCAAACCGAACCGCGTTTATAGCTTCGGTTTATGATTTAAAAAAAAAGGTCTTTTTTTACATTTTAGCACCACAAGGCTTAAAACCAGGGGATATAGTAAAATCAGGCCCGCATGCTGAAATTAAAATAGGCCATTCTTTACCCATTGAAAAGATTCCAGTTGGAAGTTTTATTCATAACATTTGCTTATCAAAAGGAAAAAAAAGCCAATTGGTACGTGCTGCTGGGAATTTTGCACAACTAATTCAAAAAGACAACCTTTTTGGTAGGATCAAGTTACAGTCTGGTGAGCAAAGGCTAATTTCGGTTGATTGTACTGCAACTATGGGGATCCTTTCAAACGAAAATAAAAACTTAATTTGTTTAGGAAAAGCCGGGCGTTCTGTTTGGCTCAATAAACGGCCTACTGTTCGAGGTGTAGCTATGAACCCTGTAGATCATCCTCATGGTGGGGGTGAGGGAAAATCATCGGGAGGCCGTCCTTCAGTTACCCCTTGGGGAAAACCTGCAAGAGGCCAAAAAACTAGCCGTTCTAAAAATAAACTTGTGATAGTGTCGCGGAACAGTCAACTTTAAAAAACATGAGTAGATCCACTTGGAAAGGTCCTTTTATAGAGAAATCTTTTTTTAAACAAAGTTTAAAAAAACAAACAAATAAAAAAATCGAATTAAAGACTTGGTCGAGAAAGTCTACTATTTTACCCTACTTAGTAGGTAAAATAGTTAATATTCATAATGGCAAAAAATTCCTGAAACTTAAAATTAATGAGCAAATGCTTGGGCATAAATTGGGAGAATTTGTACCTACTCGAGCTCGTTTTTTTTATAAAAAAACGAAAAATAAATAAAATATCATGGGCCAAAAAGTAAATCCTACCGTATTTAGAATAAATTCAAAAAATATTGTTTGGGATTCTCATTATTTTTCAAACACCAAAAGTGAGTCATCTTACTATTTATACCAAGATTTAGTCATTAGAGAAGCATTGGATAAGATTTTTGGAAGCCGCGGTGCCGTTTTGGTAAGCTGTGTGATTAAACGTTCCTCTTCTGAACTCAGAGTTTTTATTCAATTCTACGCTACGCGTGCTGTTGCGAGCAAAGGTTCGTTGCTAAAACGTTTGCGGATTGTAAAGTTTCGAAAAAAACTTTGGAAGAAAACCAAAGTACGGAAAAATAAAACGAGCTTGCTTCAAAATAATAAAGAGAATTTAAAAGAAAAAATTTATGCTCGGGCTAACCAAAATTTATATGCTAGAAAGCCTGCACTAATTTTTTTACAGAACACTAAGCTAGAAAAGAAACTAGCCCTAATTTTAGTTCGCTATACGAAAGTCCTTAAAGTAACGTTATTCTTTAAAAATATTCAAAACAACCTTATTTTTAAAGTGATGCGCTATGGACCTTATAAAACAGCAGCTAAAAAATTACGAAGCTACGCACGTTCGAAAGGTATTTCTTACCATGAAGGTATGGAGCTGTTTGTTTTACTTTCTGAAAAGGGTAATAATGCAGCCCTCTTAGCCCGTTTTATTGCATTTAAATTTAGATTTATGCGAAGGCATAATATTTTTCTTACTTTCTTAAAAAGAACTCTTTTTATTTTTGAAAAAATAGAAAGTTCCAAATGGCAAGGTATCAAAATAGTTATTTCGGGAAGATTTAATAATGCGCCTCGAGCTAAAAGCCGGATAATCCAGTGTGGTTGTTTACCACTGCAAAGCGTAAATTCCAAAATAGATTACCATAAAACAAGCGTCCATACTCAAGCGGGAACCTTTGGGTTAAAAGTTTGGGTTAGTAAAAAAGAATTTGATAAAAATGTTTTTACAACCGAAAAGAACTAAATATAGAAAATACAGAAAAGGACGGCTTTCTAACCTAGAGTATCGATCCAATAAATTAAAATTTGGAACCTTTGGTTTAAAAGCTTTAGAATCGGGCTGTATTTCAGCACGTCAAATTGAAGCTGTACGACAAGCAATTACTCGAAAAACAAAAAGAGGTGGGAAAGTTTGGATTAGAATCTTTCCTGATTTACCCATTACTTCAAAACCGATTGAGGTTCGTATGGGTAAAGGTAAAGGTAATGTTGACCATTGGGTAGCTCGAATTGCAGCAGGTTCTATATTATTTGAATTAGACGGTATCCCAGAAAAATTAGCAAGAGCTGCTTTAAAAACAGGTGCTGGTAAATTACCCGTAAAAGTGGTAATTGTTGATTAGAGTACCGTAAACAATTGAAAAAAATCTTATGCTAAACACAACAATAAAAAAAAAAATTAACCTAATTTTATTAAAAGGGATTAAAAAAAAGAAAAAGAATTTTATTAAAGTGGAGAAAGTTTGTTTGAAAGCCAAGCCTTTAAGTAAGTTTTCCCTTTTTATTAGAATAAAACAAAAGGGTACTTTCCTTTTTAGAAGGTACTTAGTAAAAAATAAAAACACCTTTTTTCTCTATACCCCCTCGCAGAAAAACCCAAAAGTAGAGGTTTCTGGGGACAGGGAAAAAAAAACCTTTAAACGTTTAGGCTTAAAAAGGGTTCGGTCTTCGTTAAGAAGAAAAAAACCTTTTCTGTTTAAAAAAATAAACAGAGCCTACCTGAGAGATAGTGGGAGAAAACTGGAGGCAACTCAGAAGGTAGGCAAGCTTAGGCAGAGCAAGAGGGCAAAAAGTATTGGTTTATTTCGTCAGTTTAATTGTGGTTTAAGCTTTACGAAAAGGTCAGCCCCGCAGTTTAAAGCCCGTTTTAAGAAACTAAAAAAAATTAGTTTATAACCAAAGAAATTGCGTGTTTTTAATTATAAAAAAAATCAAAAAATTAGTTTAATAGCCAAAGGTTACTAATCAAAAGAGCACCTATCTCAGGAGTAGGTAGGGGCGGGTTCTTATTTTTATTCTTTAAGCTTAAGTTACTAGGCGGCATAAAGAATAATTTTTTTTATTCTTTAAGGCCGTATTCGACTAACACTTTGTTAGATTGAAAAAACATGTTATTACAAGCTGCTAAATTTATTGGAGCTGGGTTAGCTACCATCGGATTAGCTGGAGCTGGAGTTGGTATTGGTACCGTATTCGGTGCTCTAGTTCTAGGTACTTCAAGAAACCCTTCTTTAAAAGACGAATTATTCAGATTAGCTATTTTAGGATTTGCGTTAACTGAAGCTATTGCTCTTTTTGCGTTAATGATGGCTTTCTTAATTCTTTTCGCTTTATAAAAGCTATAGTTTTTACGAAGTGTCTTTAAATAGATTTTTATTTAAAGCCGCGGGTCTTTTTTTTCAAACCAAGAAAAAACAATGAATTTTTAGTAAAAAGGTCGAAAAAGGGGCGTTAGCCTAGCCCTTTTTTAAGTATTGTTTTTTTTCTCTAAAACCAAACACAACTTTTTAGAACTTTTTTTCATAGTTAAGATGTAATTTACTTTAGACTGATTACTATTTAGGTTT
>Ga0307985_10002373_pt1 | contig 10542 bp, 4 predicted proteins | sample EllFjometageno80_FD_203155 | JGI IMG/M metagenome (GOLD analysis project Ga0307985, IMG submission 203155) | Marine microbial communities from Ellis Fjord, Antarctic Ocean - #80 | ecosystem: Environmental > Aquatic > Marine > Unclassified | place: Southern Ocean | collected 2014-10-09 | reverse complement strand
TGCGATTATGTCGTATATGTTTATATCAATCATTTTTTTTCTTTTAGTTTTCTTCTTGTAATAATTTCATTTGCTAGTTTGTATCCGACCCAAACAATCGATAGGATTGTTAAGCAAAGCGTAGCATATTCATTCACATGAGAAATCATTGTATTGGTAACGATCATAGTGAACGCGAACACCCCAGCAGCTTGGTCGGATTTTAACATTTTATAGATCTTTTATGTTAAATAGCGTGTATGAGAACTTATCTCCCCAGCCTAATGACTGCTGTCTTTTTGCGGTAACCATAAGCTCATCAAAATGCTTTGGATCTTGAATCACTTGGCATCCTGCGGAGTAGAGACCTATGTACCGAACGATCTTCCATTTAGAACATCTGTGAAGATTGGTTTTGAATATACCCTTAATCTTCTTGGACAGATCAATATCTAGAACATCATCCTGATTGTTATCTCTGACATAATCCATCGGAGCACATTGCTCAAGGGCTTTATATGGGAAATTTCCAGTCCTCCCATGAACACCAATTTTGTAACAGCCTTTATACTGTCCTTCTAGCATTATTATAGTCCCATTCTTATTGAGTGGATTGCGTAAGTATGCCAAAGCAGGATCGGTTGTTCCAGGATATAGATCTACCTTCTTTTCACATAGATCATCCTCATATGCGACACCTATATAATCGTTGAAAGTATCATCGGCAAAGCAGGTATCCCGAATGCCAAATATGTTTAAATTGTACGTTCCTGTACAGAATTTATACTTTTTCTTCTTGTATAACTTCTTGATTTTTTCGTAGCTCAAATCCATATTGCAAAAATAAATTGGATCTAAGCAATACCTTATTGTAAGAATAATTTACTGAGAAGGATGCAATCTATTTAGTCTTCTTAATACTCTTTTTAGATATCTTTTTTTGAATTCCCTTACCTGACTTTTTAGGTGGCTTTACATCAGGATAGGCATGGTCAATAATATCCTTTAGCTCTCTTGTGAAGGGAACACCTGCCAGCCTTGTAGCGAGTAACGTAGAATTTAAAACCGTATTTATTGCTCCTTTATCCTTAGCGAATACAGGATCTGAAACTGCTCTTAATAAAGCACCATACCCTCCTAAAGCAGACTCATACATTCTTGACCCTCTTGAAAACTTTTTTATTTCCTTATAAGCTCCTTCGGTTCCATCACTTTCTAATCCCTGCACTCCCGACCGAACTAATCCTGAGATGATTCCATAAGCTATTGAATTCATACGACCAAGACGAGTACTTAATAATACAGATTCAATAAGACCATTCTTCATAGCTTTACCAAGTTCCTCCTCTATAGATTTGTCATCATCATCTGCACCTAAAATTTGATCCATCAAAGAGTCTACAAGGGCTTCACGAAAAGCAACTCCCACTAATCCGTAGACAAATATTGAACCATAAGCTGATGTTAAAGTACCCACCGCTTCGCTCTTTGTCATAGCACCCTGAGTCCTATTGTATATTTTATCTCTGATTTTGAATTCAGGTAGAATATTGGATAGGCTTTCATTTATTAAAGTACTATGTCCTGTCCTAAATGTTCTGAACCAGTTCATTAATGAATTTGATAAACCTGATTCTGGAGATGTAACATATCCATTTCCTTCCATATTAACGGTAGTTCCGTAAAGACCGTTTCCTTGCCATGTTTTAGTTAGTAATACATCCGAGGAAGCCATTGCTTCTTTAATCGCACCCTCATACTGAGCTTTTAAAGCTGGACTATCAACGAAGTTATCATTCCAACTAACTCCAGCTATTTCCTTAAACTTCATAGCAAAGTTTGCTTGCCACATTTGAGATGCTACCATCTTATCGGACAAGCCTATAATACTACTTGAAGCGTTGCTAATACCAGGCAGTTTTTGGGTGAATGCTTCTAAGAAATTCTTAGGTCTTACAACTACGTTTTCTTGTACATCATCTATTTGATCACTCCAATACTTAGTACCCATTAATCGATCAATCTGAGCACTTGGATATTCTTTAAGTAGCTTAATCGTACTCTTCTTAGAAATTTTATTCTTCTTCTGTATAAAGGCATTATTAAATACAGATGGATTCTTTATTGCAAAAACAAGGTTTGACATTGTCTCAGCAGGTATTCTTCCTAGAGATGATAACAAACTCTTTTTTAAATTTCTGATTAAAGAGGATGAAAAATTATCTACCTGTTCCACTCTATTATTTGCTACAGTCATTTTTGCAGCTAAATCAAGTTGCAAAGCTGTAATCATAGCTTGTCCATTTCGATCTAGCCTTTTAGAAAGTACCGTAAGGGCAGCATATACATTCTTATACTCTTCATTAAGATGGTAATCTCTTATTTGATCCGAACTACTTAAACTACTTATATCATATGCATCCCAAGAAATATCTTCTTTTCTATATCCTTCATTAGTTTTCCAATTATCACGATCTATTGATGTTTTTGATTTACTAATAGGCTGTTGAGCTTTGTTTTCATCGTTTAATTGTAATTTTGACTCTTTGGGGCGAACTCGTATAGTCGCATGATTATTTAATATTTCAGCAGCCTTCCCTTGACTATACTTAATATTATGCATGACCATATATTGATTATCCTCACTTAATTTGTTGATGTAATCATAAAATACATCCGCATTTGATTTCGCTAGTAATTCATCTACTCTTTTTAAATCAAAACTACCATCTTCATTGCCAAATTCTTTCCAAAAAGATGCTGCCATACTTTCCTCATAAACCTGATTATCTCCTTTATTATCTCGCTTTACACCTTCAACTATAGTTAAATCCTTGACAAGTTCAGAAAGCTTTGGGACCTTTTTTGAGGTAGGGTTGGACAGAAACATTAATTCTAATTGTTTCATATAAACAAGAATATTCATATCCTCTCTTGTATATGTCTTATCTCCAAACCTTGTCTTATTACTTATCTTATTGTAAATATTTGCTCTTTCAGTTCTAATTTTTTTTAAGATGAATTCAGTATTCGCATAGGCTGAATAAACCTTATTCATAAAGTTTTCAAAATACTTATTCTTCATCTTACCCAACTGGGCTATACCATAGCTACCAGCAAGTTTCTCTTGAAGGTTTTTCTTAAAATCAGCTTTAGGGATGTCTGTTTTATTTCTAATTAGAGCGATAACCTCTCTTTCAAATGTTGGTATATATTCACCTACAGCATCTAGTAAAGGCTTTATTCCACTATTATCAATAGTGTCTTCTAATTTATTTGCTTCTCTTATGCTTTCAACTTTTCTGTGTAATCGTAAAGCAATTGGAGGCAACCACAATCCAGTTTCAACTCCTTGTAATGTTTTTGTTATTTGATTGATCTCATGAGCTTCAAAGTTCAACAAGTCATCCTTGCCTTTAATACTGAGTAATGTTCTAGCATAGTCTTTTTCTCTTTTAGAAAATATGTTTTCAGTGATATCTCCTTCAATACTTTTAATCGATTCTATGGTAGATAAAAGAGCTTGAATATTCTTATTTCTTCGTGCATGGTACTTACCCTTCTTAAATATGTATTCAAGATTATCAGCATCATCTAATTGCTTTATTAATTGATTATCTAATTCGCTATTAACTAATGCTCCACCAACATAATCTTCAGCACTCCCTTCTGATTGTTCCTCAAGGCTTAGTCCTTCATATTCCTGAATAGCATCGGCTGCTACATTCCACATCTGCTGCCGATCTTTAGCAAGTATCGTAACGGTAAGATTCTTAGTGCTCTCCTCCGCATTTTTAGACTTTATAATGTTTAATATCTGCTTTTTATTCTTTTTGAAACTTCTTTTTTGATCCTCACCCAAACTCTCCTCACCCATTTTATCATCCAATATTTTAAAGAAAATATCATCGACACTTTCAGAAGACTCCTTTGCTTTTGCTGCTTCATAATCCATCATAAATGGAGCAATTGCCTCTGCTATGTAATCAATCTCAGCATCCTCATTATTCTTAAAGAGATTCTCATGAAAGTCATGAATCATTTTGATGTCAGTACCATATAACTGGCCTCTTTTAAGCTTCTTGGCTATGTTATTGATTACCTCCACATATTCATCAAACAAGGCTTTCGGCATTGTCATAGGATTGATCTTAGTGGGATCCATCATGAACATTACGCTCTGCCACTTCTCACCAAGCTTTCCTTTCTTGTAGAACTGCTTTATAGTGTCTCTGTCTTGGAAGATTTGTCTTATTTTATCATCCTTAACCATCGTTAAAACAAACTGTCTTAACGGAGCTACTTCCTTGCTATACTTTTTAATATCTTCAGTGATAGCTTTAGCTTGTTGTTCTGCGTTTAATCCTTCGCTTTCAAACCTTTCATTTAGTTTCAGTGTAGTCTTGATTAAGTTCCTAGCGAGTGCTCTAAACTTATTAACCCTTGCAATACTAACTCCATTTTCCTGTAGCTTCTTGAATACAACCTCATTCATGATAAGGTCTTGATTATCTACGAGCAAGTTTCTTAACTGAGTTGCATCATCTAAGTCGGTTGACTCAGCTTGTTTTTTAAATCTAACTTGAGGTTGCTCTGATGTGTTGGTGTCTTGCGATTCCTCTGACTTCTTAAACCGCATTCGGTCATCATTACGGCTCCAGTTTCCATTATTTTCAGCAGCGTGTTTCGCTTGATTAGCATTCCATACTATATATGATTCATGCTTTATATCATTCTCATCTTTTATGAATATTCCATCGTAACCTATTTTATCAAGATGACTATAAAATTCACCATTGTAATCTGTAATTATTTCCCATACAGGAACTTTGTCATCTAAATCTCTTTCAAATCTACCTTCAGGATTAAATTCAGTATCTCCTGAAATTGATTTAACGTAATCAACAAACTTTCTTCTTGTAGAAAGTAACCCTAAACTTCTAATATCAAACGGAGACTCTATTCTTAAATAGACTGGCACTATTGTTTCAGTACCCTCATTCATTGCTTCAATAGCATCTTCAGAATACATTTGAGCAACATACTTATCTTTAGTAAAAAATATACCATTATCATTGTCAAACTCCTCAAAGTCTTCCTTAGTGCCATGATACATTACAGATGGGTCACCGTTAGGCTCTACCACCTTACTATCTCCAAACCAATTTTTAAATTCTGTTGATTCTGTTGATGGAGATTTCTTAAAAGACACCTCTGAATCAGGTTCAGGATCTCTGTTTTTCTTATCTACAGATTTGCCTTTAAATAAATCAGAAAGTCCTGTGTTGACAAAATCCTCAAGACTCATGTCTTTTATATCAACCATTCTCAAGTCTTCCGTTCCAACAAACTTCTCCTTGATATACTTGAACAATCCATTCATCCAAGACTTAAACTCTTTTTTAGCCTTTCCTATGAGTGTTTCACCTTTACTTGCCATTAGTTCTACTAAGGCTTCTTCTTTAGCGAGTTCAGTATCTCCATACATCTTCATCGCCTTCTTGTGTTCGGTAGTTCCAGTTACTAACTCTAACCCTTTGGTTAATAGCTGTTTACCTTTTCTACCAGACTCTTTAGACCTTAGGAAGTCAAACCATATATGTCCAAATTCGTGTATGGGTGTGTTTAATGATTTACTACTAGGATTCAGATATATCTTACCATCTAGAGTTAATCCGAGAACAACCTCACCTTTAGATGTTTTTGTTCTTACGTTTGGACTCTTAATTATGTTGTCAAATTCTAATTGAGTTTTAGCTACAGTGACGCTTGGGAAGGCATATCGCAACTTACCGACCAAAACATCTTGGTCAGTCATTTCTCCAACGGCTGGTCTGGATCCAGCAAATGCCTTGTCAGTAAAGAAGGCTCCTCCAACCTGATCAGCTACAGCTTGTTCTTTTGGTAATGAGGGTTCCTTAGTTTTGTCTTTAGGCTTTGTTGGTTTAAAGATTCTTGATGCTTTTGCTCTCCATTCAGGGAATACATCTATTCCATGTTTTGGATTACTTATCAAAGCGATAGGTTTTCCTTTTGGACCAAAGCCATAATTGCCATGTTCCACCTCATTTACTTCACCATTTTTAACATCTATTCCAACTACACCAATAACCTCACCTTTTTTTGATCTTAAAACTGAAGGCTCTCCAATAGCTTTGTAAACTACATCGCTTGTAAAGACAGATTGATCTGCATCTTTTACTCCATCGTATAGTGCTATTATTGGCTTTTTTGATGCCGTAGAAGTTCCCTCAGGGGAGAAGAGTAACGTATATAGCTTTCCTCTTGTGTCAAGACTTAGTGTTTCGTCTTCATTTCCTTTTGCTCTTTTTTTAGCATCAACAGGGATAGCATCAATCAGTTGATCTAATGACTTTATTTTATTTTTCTTAATAAATTTTTGAATCTGACTTAATGTTTTAACTTCGGCCTTCTGTCCAGTGTTTAAACTTTCTAGACCACCAATAACAGAAAGCCTATTATCAATTATTCCCTTCAGTACGTTTACTGCTTCTGTTCTATTCTTTTTAGGTAACTTCTTAACCGCTGGAGATATCCATCTAAACACTGCCTCGTTTGAGTTTACAGCAGTATTTCCCATTCTCATTATAGCCATAGGAACATGACCATCTGGAAGTTTACCATCTGCCCAAAGCTTATCGAATAAGTCTTTATTGTTATTGTAAAGTTTTACAGCGTTGTCTAGCTGATCTTGTGCTCCTTTATAATTAACCCCAGCCCAAGCATTTTCTTTATTTTTACCAAGGACATTATATAATAATCCTCCTTCAACACTCATCGGATTTCCTTCAGAATCCATAATAACTCCAGCAGACATCATATCGGACATACCATGTATCATTGGCATACCGTTAAAATACTGTATGGGTTTTCTTAGCTTATCAGACTCTTCTTTTGAAATCTTTGTTGTAGAATTAGACTCTTCAATTGGGTTTACTTCAAGTCCATCTTGAGAAACATTTGGCTCTTTAAAGTTTATTTCTGCTTCAGGCATTTTACTCATCTCCTCCTGAATAGACTCTGGATTAGTCTCTAAGGAATTTATTTCCTCCTTTTCTTTTGACTCTATCTTAAATTTAGGATTACCTAAAAGGGATTCAAAGTCTTCATTCGACTGCTCATCGAGGTATGTACTACCCTTTAATCCAGAGATTAGATCACCAGTAGGCAGTGCTTCGAGTTCGGCATCATACTTCTTATTAATTTCCTTCTGTGCCTTCTTAGTATTAGCACCCTCCAACTCAATATCTCTCTTTGCGTTTAACTCAGCTATTAAGTCTTCTTGCTGATTCGTAGATTCTTCGGCTGTAAGTCCAGCTTCTGCATCAACTTGGTCAACATTGGGTTCTGTTCCTTCATCCATTGAAGGTACTCCTGTGGGGTTTGTGGTTGTTTGTTCATTTGATTGTTCTTCTATATCTACATCTTCTTTCACATCTACATCTACCTTTGGAGTATCCTTGCCAAGTATCTCAGTAGGATATGTATATGTCTTTTCTCCAATATTTTGTTCTTCTAATTTTAGCTTGGATTTAGTACTATTGGGAATAGTCTTCCAGTCGATTAATCCACCTTCGGTAAACTCCTTTAACCCACCAAGATCATTTTCTTCAATCATGGCATCCACTTCTTTTGAAGAGAATGTGGGAGTATGCATTGTAGACATACCTCCACCCATGACAAAACCAGCAATACCTTCTTCAATCAAGGACTCACTATCTATATTACTAAAAGCTTCACTTGCAGTTCTGCCTAAAGCTATCTGTTTTGATACCTGAGATGTAACACCTTGTAGGGCTTCTGTACTAGCTTCAACAGAGCCAGTGGTAAGTACATTTCCAGCTACTCTTAACGCTTTTACAGCACCAGCTCTTCCACCTTCTTTAATTCCCTTCTTTACAGCATTCCTTATTAGTCCAGTTGTTGGCCCTTTAATTATATTAAAAGCTTTTCCAAGACCAATTACATCTAAAGATGTTGCAATGGCTGCACCTGTGAGGGCAATAGCTTTTTCATCCTCTCCCTTACTAATAATATCCATCATCATTGAAGGAGTTACCTCTTGCTCTTCTACTTTATTTTTTTGAGCAGCGATAGCAGTAAGGTTTTCCATATATATGTCTCCATATATCATAGTACCACTACCAATTACTGGAGCCATTGAAACTCCTAGTACTGGTAATTGTCCTCCAATAAGAGCCATAAATTCTTTTGGATTTATTCCATCAGATAATTTGCTATTAGGATTAACAAATTTGGAAGCATCGGCTCTATCCATAGTGATATCAACCAAGTCTTCCATAGCTCCTTTTCTGTAAAACGCTAGTCTTTCTTTAGCTTCGTCTAAAGGAACCTTTACGATTTTTCGAGTTGCTGGTTGAGGAGGTGCTCCTCCAAAACTTGAAGGTATATTTGTTTCTTCTATCTCAGCATAATCAAGTCCTTCGGATTCTGCCTTTTCTATTGCAGTTGTATAATCCTCGACAGTTAATGTTTTAGGATTTAATGACCAAGTTGTTTTTAGTTGAGCTGGTATTTGATTGGTAGCAGCATTATAAAATGCATCCGTGAAAGTTATACCTAAATCTTGAGGGGAATATCTTGGATATCCAGTTATACCTGTACTTGATCTTTGAGCTGCTAATCCTTCAAAACTTTTCTCCTTAGATGGCTCTTCCCCAGCACCAATCTCCTCCATAGCATCCATAGAAACTTCTTCCACAGATGATTCCAAAGGTTCTTCCTCCTCGATTGGATTTTTTTTTTGAGGAGTTAAACTGTATTTTTCTAAAAAAGAATCTTTCTCTTTAGTGAAAAGCCCATCTCTTTTTACTACATCGTATACTTTATCCTTGTATTCTTCGTCTTCCAACCATGTTGATTGAAAGTCATCATAAGATTTGGTGAACTTTCCTTCTCTTACTAGAACATCATAAAGTTTCTTAAAATCGTCCATATTAATATTTGATGTTTAATCGGGTGGGTCTAATTCTGCTGCCTTATTAACTTGTTCAGTGAGATTAACTTGTTCGTTTGTTTGTTGTATGAAAAGCTCAAGCCCTGTTTTGTCTGTGGCATTAAGTAAAATATTTGATAAAGCAGTTCTACTTTCTAGAGCGGTCAAATCAATCATCTCTGACTTATTGTTATTATTATACTCTACCCAAAAAACACTTTTAGTAAGATTCTCAAGTCCAAATTCTTGCTTATAAAACTCTGTCAATTGTTTGTCTAACTCTGCTTTATGTTCTGATTTATCAGGTTTATAACTCTTTTTGGGATCACCAGGAGTATAGTTATTCCATAGGCCACTAGGCTCTATTCTTGTTGGTACAAATCCTTCTGGTAGGCTTTCGATATCAAACTCTTTTCTTCTATTAATCATAAGTTCAGCGTACTCATCAGGGCCTGTGACACTAGTAGCACTAGCAACTTTTGGATTACTTTCTACTGCTTGAATAACTGAACTAGTAATCACTTTTTTTACTTCAGGATTGGGATCTGCCACCATTCTTGTTGTGATAGCACTAAGATCATTTACAGTATTATCCACTGTATTACTAGGTCTAGTTGCTAGTTCGTTATACCTATTTGTCTGAGCCTTTTTTAAATTAATATCTTCCTTTGTCCTACTCCTACCCTCAATTGTAGACATAGCAGAAGACCGTAACCTATCTTTTATTCCCTCTAAATCTGTTTGCTGACCTCCAGTTCTATCTATATAAAGTTGAGCGTGCTCTGTTAGCTTATCTTCACTGATATCTTCACCATCAAATAGATCCCCATAACTCTTAATAACGGTTTTAATTTCATTGCCATTTTCATCTATTCTGTATTTAGATGTTGCATTTAACGGCATTTCTTTAAGAATAATATCCTTTGCCTCGGCTGCTACATCTGTATATTGAAGCCTAAGATCCATGTCCGCTTCCTGTACTTGTTTAGGAGAGGAATTAAGAGTTGTTGGGTCAGAATAAAAAGTAGCTACTTCAGCTAGATAGGCAGTTCTTTGTTGAGAGTTTTCAAAGTATTTATGGGTTTTAGCATAGTCTCTTGCTCTATCAAGGTTTTCCCTAGACATCTTGGAATTAGTTGCTAGGTTTTTAAGCTTACGCATATCTCTAGCGTAGTTAAAACCCTCACTATTCATATCTCCCAACTGAAGCCTCACTCCATTCTTACCCTTTTTACCATAAATATTTTTAGCGAGTTTTTGCTGAGTTTTAGCTATTTCTTCGCTCACATTCTCCTTGTGCATATCGTCAACCTCATTGATAACAGCGTCATAGTCTGCCATCAATTGCCTAGCTTGATTTATGCTTTGCTGTCTACCAGCTAAGAAAGTATTGGATATGTTTTGAATACCCTTGACCATAGAATCAGAGGCTGCCTTATTATTATTGGCAATCTGATTACTGTAGTCTATTGTTTTAAATATCGGTTCTGCCATGATTATTATTGACCTACTTTTGGGATTAATGTGGGGATGTTTGGCTTACTCAGATTTGTAAATCTCTCTCTCATTACAAGACCAGGAGCAGG
>Ga0307985_10002372_pt1 | contig 10548 bp, 10 predicted proteins | sample EllFjometageno80_FD_203155 | JGI IMG/M metagenome (GOLD analysis project Ga0307985, IMG submission 203155) | Marine microbial communities from Ellis Fjord, Antarctic Ocean - #80 | ecosystem: Environmental > Aquatic > Marine > Unclassified | place: Southern Ocean | collected 2014-10-09 | reverse complement strand
TGTCGTCATCGTTCCTCTCGACAATCTCTACCGAGTCGTCGTCCTCCTCCCTCTCGCTGTCCTCCTCCCTCTCGCCGTCCTCCTCCTCCCTGTCGCCGTCCTCCTCCTCCTTGTCGTCATCGTTCCTCTCGACAATCTCTACCGAGTCGTCGTCCTCCTCCCTCTGGCCGTCCTCCTCCCTCTCGTCGTCCTCCTCCCTCTCGCCGTCCTCCTCCCTCTCACCGTCCTCCTCAGGGATCGGCTCCATCTCGCCGCCGATAAGCTTCGCAATAGAGTCGAGCTTGGACTGTTCCACGTCGAACGGCCACACGAACATCACCGGGTCCTCGCACGCCTTCTTCTTGCCGCCACGAGTGCGCGCCTTGTTCCGCGCGCGCGCATCTTCCTCGACACTCTTGTCGAGCGCGACCGTGAACTCCGACAGGTCGCAATCGGAGGCCGACAGCTCGGCCTCTTCCGCGACGAAAGCGGAGAGCGCCTGGTCGGCGGCCGCCTTGAGAAGCTTCTCCCGGAGCCCCGTGAAGTGCTTGCCGTCGCGGAGCTCGGCCACGATCAGGCCCTTGAACCTGTTCGAGTGTTAAAGAGGGGGGAGAGATGGGAGAGGGAGGAGAGCATAGCAGCGAGGCGCGTTCCTCGCAGCGCGTGCCTCGCCGGCCTCCCTTCGCAGCGCTGCTTACTTCTGATTCTTCTCGTTGTCCTCGTCCCACTTGCTGTTGTCGGCCACGTAACCGTTGGTGAACTTATCGAGACCGTTCTTGGCGGTGGCCTGCATCCGAAAGGCTATAAACGGCATCGTCGAAGCCTCCTCCTCTTCCAGGTCGTTGCCGACGAAGTACTTGAAGAACGTGAGCTCCTCGCTCGTCCATTCGAAGACGTGGCGGGCTTTGTCGCCCTGCAGCGTGCACTCGACGTTGCCGTTCCACCAGGAAACGCGGAGCTCGCAGTCCTCCAGGAGGACCTTCTTGCCGATGGCAATGCGCACGCACTTGAGAGTGTAGCTCGTCTCCCCGAGCTTGTTGCGCAGGGGCGAAGACGGGGACGGCTTGAGCGAGAGACGCGTGGCCTTCTGCACGAGCGAAACGAGTGTTAGAGGGGGTGACGGGTGACGGGTGTGTGATGTTGGTCCTCATGCTTTACTAATGGCGCTCTTGAATTTGTCTGGGGTTTACGCATAGCGCTGGTCGCCGATCGTGCCAGTCGCATTATAGTATGCTCGTTATCATACTTTATATATCATCACTGAACCATCCAACATCCCCTCGAGCACGTTCAGCGGACTCACCTGAGAGGATTGGGTTAGTGTGAGGAGCGGCACGAGTTGAGCGGGGATTCGGTATGGGAGCTGGGCGTCCAGATCCTGTAGCTCTGAGCAGTGTTGAGCCGATCATTCCGAGCCGGTCGTTCGGCCGATCTCGATCCCCATCGCGTCACCTCGCATCGCCTCGCTTCGCTCTGCCGTGCGGAGAACAAGAAGGACGCTGGCGAGCGAACAGCCACCACACGCGCGATTTTAAGACATCGCACGCATGGTAAGTCAGTCTTCTAATCTCCGAAAAGGAGGAGCACGAGCATGTGAGCACTGCCAACGAGCGCAAACACACGGTTTTCTGTTCTCGCGTTGCTCTACTCGCTTCCCTTCTGCAGCACTCGTCTCACCTTCAGGTCCGACTCCTCACCGTCCGAGCCCGAGTCCTCCGATGATGATGAACACAGGTCGATGGGCTCGTCCGCCGTCGTTTTCTTGACCACCTTCTTGCTCCGAAACCCGGCCGTCTGCACCGGTTTGGAGTGAGGGTTGGAGCGGTACACCGTAGCGTTCATGCCGCCGAGAACACCGCCGTGGTTGGAGTTGTGCGTGGGCTGGACACCGCGAGAGGAGTACGTACGGCGGCCGCCGAACGTGTTCTTGTTGCGTTGTGAGCCAGTCTGCCTATCTTCGTGATGCTGGTCGTACAAGGAGTTAAGCCCAGCGAACACGCCGTGTCCATCGCCGCTCGCCTGCCGCTGGCCGCTCTTCTTCGCGCCTTGGCCAAACCACGCCTGGTCCGCAAAGTCGAGCGCGTTCGCTGCCCTCCCCTGCCCCTTGCCCCCGTTGTTCGCCTTCGTGAACGCAAGCGTCGCGGAGTCGTTTCCGCGGGACGCCCGCTCCCCGCTCTTCTTCTTCCTCGGTGGGGGCGAGGGCGGCGTGTAGGTCTCGACCTCATCGTCGCTGCTACAGGTTTCAGCACGCGGCTTGGCGTTGGCTCTGGACTTTTTGCTGATGGTGTTGCTGGGGTCGTTAAGGTCGCTCCTGAGGGCGAGTTTGTTAGAAGATTTGCCGCCAGGAAACAAGCCGATAAAGTTGCTGACGCCATCCTTGACGCACTTCTGAACATTCTTCCCCATGTTCACGATTTGTTGCACGTTGCTGCTTGCGCCGCTTCTCCTCGCGCCGCTGCTCGTTCCGTTGCTAATGTTGAACCCATCCCCCCCGCTTCCCGGTCGCCCCTTCTTCGCCTTCTTGACGTTTTTTTCGCTCGCGCTAGCCACCGCCTGCCTCAAGTTTACTTGCTGGCTGCCGTGTCCATCAAAGGAAACGAAGGGGGAAGTGCTCGAGTGTACGTTAGTCCCTTGGCCTCCCGTGAGCGATCGGTGGCTCGGCTTCGAGCTGGTCTCCTTGAACCTGCCTCCGTCGCTGTGCTGGATATCCGACAGGTTCATCTTCTTCTTCTTCTTGGGGGGGGAGGGAACGGCACTAAGGAAGCCAAAGGCGTCGTCATTCATGACGTCTCCGTTGTTTACGTCGTCCTCGCCGGAGCTATCGCCCAGCTGCTGCTTGGACTTGCGACTCATTGGGAGCGTGTGTGAGGGGGGGAGGGAAGTTCGAGGGAGGGAGGGGGGAGGGAGGGGCAGACAGAGGGTTGTTCAGTTGGACGAGAAGTGCCGAAGGGCTGTCAGTCGTATGCAGCGAGCGACGTGGGTAGGTAGGATGTGGTTAGAGTGGCTGGTTATAGTGCCTGGTTAGAGTGACGACCACGCAGATTCGAGAGCTAAGCGCCGAGGCCGTAGAGGGAGTGTGCCGTGCCGTAAGTGTGCGCCAAAAGTTTCTACGCTGCGAAATGTCTGCGCCTCTGCGCGCCCTCTTCTACCATTCCAGTACAGTACAGTTGTACCGTGACACGTACCCACTACTTACAGTTGTAGCAGCATTGTAGCATGAGCTTCAACGACCCTAAAGATAACCAGAACAACGACCCCCCCCGCGCCGGGTTTAAGGGTGATCCAGCCATTGTGAGGAGGGCGCCCTCCCCCACCAGCGACACCGAAGGACGCGCCTTCGGGGAGGATGGGGTGGCTAGGGACTCCCCAGATCAGATTAGGGACGCCGCCGCGACCGCCGCCGCCGCGACCGCCGCCGCCGCGACCGCCGCCGCCGCGACCGCCGCCACCAGCGCCGCCGCGACCGCGACCGCCGCCAACGCTCCCACCGCCGCCAGCGCTCCCACCGCCGCCAACGCTCCCACCGCCGCCAACGTTCCCACCGCCGCCAACGCTTCCACCGAGGAGTAGAAGGACTGCCTTTGAGGCTTGAGAGACTAGTATGCACAGTAGTAGTAGTGTACCGACGTCGGTACCGGGGACAGTAGCGAGATTGATCCAATTAGTTCCCCCCCTCATTATCCCGTATACAACCCTCAGCCAAATTGACATTTCCCTAACCGTGGATAGGGGCCTTTATTGAGTAGTAGTATGTTGGTACTGTGCCCCTCTTCTCTCGCGCCTTCGCTAACGTCGATCGCCGCCTCCAACACCACCCTGCTCTCCTCCCGCCCTTCCTCGTTCCTCAGCCACGAGCGCAACCCTAACCAAGTTCAGCCCCCCTTGTTGCCGATCAATGTTGCGACCCCCCCCCACACACTTCTCAAGCTCTTCTGCCAGCCAGCCTAACAATACCCATAACCGCCTTAACCCTAACCCGAATGTAACAACGAGTAGGGCAACGAGTAGGGCAACGAGTAGGGCAACGAGTAGGGCAACGAGTAGGGCAACGAGAAGGGCAACGAGTAGGGCAACGAGTAGGGCAACGAGTAGGGCAACGAGGGCAACGAGTGTTCACGAGAGTAACTGTAGTGCCGTTCTATGTTTTTCTCCACAACTCTCTCACCAGTCTCTCCGCTGCCGGAAACCCTAGCCACACGCCGGCTCCTAGTGCCCACCATGCCGGGGCGTGCCCTGCGCGGATCGTTCCAGTTAACGCCTCGTCGGCGTAGTCGCTGTAATTCCATGCGACGTTCCGACCGAAGATTGGTTTGAGAATAAACAGATCCTGGACGACCTCCAGGAACCAGATATTGAGCGGGTAGAGGAAGACAAACAGGGCGGAAGCGGCTGGGACTCCTGTGAGCGCCTGCAACGCCGTTGGGTAGCCCCTTAACATGATTGGGATGTACACGACGTTGGCGAAGAACTGTCCCGCGCTCGTGTACGCCTGCCCCCGTTCAACGGTCGTGAACGCGCTCTCGGCTAGAGTGTAAGCGAAAGCTCCGGCAACACTTATTGTTTTATTTTCGAGGGTGTAGCACGTCCACCACATAGAGACAAGGAGGGCGCCGGCACACCAGCCCGATGCCTGAGGGATGGAGTGGTAGTAGACATGAAAGAAGCGGCCTAGTTGCCTTGAACGGTTGGGCATGTGAGGAAGCTTGGTAGCCGGATATAGGAATGGATACACTTCCTTGGCGTACGGCGCAGTGTTAAAGAGCGCGAGGCCCGTCTTCATCGGGAACATGACTGAATGTAGCGACATTGAGGCCAAAGAAGATGGACTGGACTATGAAGATAGTCTAGAGGGAGAGAGGTTGTCCGTGACATCCTATTCTTGTCTCATACCCTGGATCTAAACGCATCTACAATTGTACAGTTGTACTATAACATGTTCATTAGCACGGTCATTGACAACGTTAAGAGTCTAACCATTTTCACTAGCACGTCACCCAAGCGACCTGCGACACTTGCTGATCAGGGAAATCGTGCCCGTTGGACAGCTCCGCCTTGACGTTGCCGAGAGTGCGGAAGACGACCTGAGACGTCAAGCACAAGCTCGCAACCTCGGCGAGCTGTGTAGGAGTGAGATTGAGTTTGTAGTCGAGCTCGACGTTCACTTCCTGCCGAGCGTCGGTGTGGAACGACCCGCCGTCTTGGTAGGTGGCAGAACCAACCGAGTCCGCGTCGCACGACAACAATGGGATGATGAGGCTGCCCGACACGGCGCAAAGGTACACGGACAGCTCTAGGTCAGACCATTCCATCTTGTAGTAGTTGGAATTCTCAAAGCCGAACGTCTGCTTGAGCCCGTAACCGCCGGACTCGGAGCCCGAGATCTGCGACGACTTGTAGTGTATCGCAGGCGAGCGAGGGAGCATGAAGAAGAGGAAGAGGAAGGTTGCGAGGAGAATGAACATGCAGCAGCCGGAGCAAGCCTTCTTCTTGTGCCGCTTCACGAGGACGTGCGTGTACGAAGAGGTTCGGTACTCGGTGGCCTCGACGAGAGGCACGAACTGGGCTTCGTTGTCGTAGTCTTTCTGGAGCATAGCGGAAGAAGGGGATCTGGGGGACAGACAAGACACACTGTGTTAAGGGGGGTATGGGATCTTCTAGGGGGGGGGAGGACTTTACAAAGAATGCATGCGGGCAGGCGAGTGTGAGCTTCAGCGGCAGGCATAGTCCCAAGAACGAAGCAGGACTTGGGAAGAATAGAAAGGTGAAGTAATGGGGTAATGGTTGGGTTTTGGACGGACGCCGCAGGGGGGTTCTAACTGGTATGCGACGGAGGGGCGCTACAGGTCGCAGGGCACTGAAGCAGCTCTGATTGCGCCTTACGCGTTCGATATGACGGTTTGGTTTATCGTGCAATAAAAGAATATCTTAAAAAGGGACGCGCTGCTCTGCGGGTTTGTGCTCATCGGGGTCGGGGTTCTGTGCTGAAGGTGAACGGCCGCGCTATAGCAGCATTGAGCGAAGGCTAGCGTCGATCGATCGAGAGAATTACGATTGCAAGGCGTGCCGTGATTGCAAGGCATGAACGTAAAATAACTTGGCGGACGTTAAGGGCTTGTTTTTTTAGTCAGGGCTGCGGCACAGTGCTGCATTTCAGAGCCAGGATGTTCCCGAAGGCATGCCCCAAGGCTCTGAATCTGGCATTGCACTCGTCGCTGACCTTACGCGCGCGTACTAGTGTAGCCGCCGCCGGACGACGTGCACGGCGCGGGACATTTTGGACGTCTTCTGTCTCGTGCGATGGCGAACCGAACCTACACCCCTCGCGACAACCGCCACGCGATCTCCCCCTCGCTCTCGTGGCCCCCGATGGACTCCCGTCCATCATTTGTATCCTCGCCCCCTCCTCCCCCTCCAAGGGTCGGTCTGGAGGCCTGTGTTACAAACACAACATGTGCTCTGACAGCCCTGCGTGCGGGTTGCTCGAGCGTGGAGCTGTGCAGCTCACTGACCCTGGGCGGGCTCACGCCACCGCTCTCGCTGCCCGCGTCGCTGTCCGCCGAGCCGTGCCGCGTGAACTCGTACATCTCTGTACTTGTTAGGCCCAGAGAAGGGGATTTCAATTATGAACCGGCGGAGGTTGTGGCAATGGCCGCTGACGTGGCAAATTTCAGAGAGAACTGTCCCCACGTATCGTGCGTCGCTACAGGAGTGACAAAGTTGCTGCATGACGGCACGCTAGTCGTGGACACGGCCGCAATGTCCGTCATAGGCGCGCAACTGGGAGGCTTTGAGCTGACGTTCCACCGGGCGATCGACGAGATCATCGCGTCCCTCCCGCAGCCCACGCCCCAACGTATGCTTCATGACTTGGTCGATACCATAGCGTCCACGGGCGCCGTCCGCATCCTCACGTCTGGTGGTTCTCCCTCCTGCCTCACCGGCCTCGCCAACATCGCCACCATCGTCGCGCACTGCCGCTCGAAACACCCACACGTCAAGGTCGTAGCGTGCGGCGGTGTGTCCCCTCTCAACGCCCACACCGTCATCACTGCCAGCGCCCCCCACATGCTGCACGCGTCCTCCTCCCTCAAGACCGTCATCCCCCCAACGGGCGCCCTCTTCGCCGTCGAACGTACTGCCGTCGACGCCCACAAGGTGGCAGACTTGCTCGCCAGCTTCGAAACACCGCCGCGCACGCTGCCTAAGACCCCGCGTACGCTGCCTAAGGACACGTCCCCCGCGCTAACCCCCGTCTTCCTCCGCGGCATAGTATCGACCTCCCTCGCCCTCGCGAACGTCTCCCTCGCCAAGGCCGAATTGTCCATCACCCTCGCAACCGCCTCGGACGTGCCCGCGATCATGAAGCAGATCACCGACCTCGCGATCTACGAGAAGGAGCCGGACGCCGTGAACACCACGGTGCCTGGGCTCACCGGCGACGGCTTCCCGACGGACTCGGATCCGCTGTACTACTGCCTGGTGATCCGCGACGGGCGAGGCGCGGCCGTGGGCATGGGTCTCTTCTTCTTCGCGTACAGCACGTGGGAAGGCCGCATGCTGTATTTGGAAGACTTGTACGTCTGTGAAGAAGTGAGGGGGAAGGGGGGCGGGAAGGCGGTGATGAAGGCGCTCGCCAGGGTGGCGAGGGACGCGGATTGCGGGAGGTTTGTTTGGCAGGCGCTGGACTGGAATACGCCGGCGATCAACTTCTACAAGAGCATCGGCGCGCAGATTCACGAGAACTGGGTCAACTGCCGAATGGAGCGGGAGGTGATAGACGAGTTCTTGCGAGAGGATAACTGAAATACCAGTTCCTTTCCACAAATGACTGTACCCAGATGCACTGCAGACCAGGAGCAGTTGTGAAAATGAAATCGCAAATCGCTCAACAGAATTCTTCCCTTGCCACAATTGCAGCGGTCAGTGATGCTCCATTTACCTCGAACGCGGTTCGCCGATTGTACAAGCCGCACTCCACGAGCAGCGCCCAAGCCTCAGTTGCTTGCACTGTGCACAGCACCCTGCAACTCGAGTGACTTCGGTCCCTCAGCTTTGTTCTGTAACACCCTGTCTACGCCCCTGCCCACGCCCCTGCCCACGCCCCTGCCCACGCCCCTGCCCACGCCCCTGCCCACACTAACCCCCGCTTTCAGTGAATCCAACAGCCAAGCTCCCAGCACGCTCCCAGCCTCGCCCTCACCACCCAATCTGCCCCCAACTCTGCCTCCACCCTGTCTCTGCCCCTCCATCCCCTAGTCCCCACCTACTCCACACTCCCCATGTGGCTCTCCTCCGGCCGCACCAACGCAGAGATGGTCGAGAAGCTGAAGAACTACGGCGTCATCAAGTCACCCGCCGTCGTGGGGGGCTTCCAAAGCGTCGATAGGGGGCTCTACGTGCCCGTTGAGCTCAATGGATCGGTACGGCAAAGCAAACACACACTCGCAACACACTCACACGCAACACACACACACGCAACACACACACGCAACACACACACGCAACACACACACACGCGCGCTCGCCTCCTTTGTCTACGTGCGTAGTAAAGTGTGTATCGTGTGAGTATGTTAGTGTATGCGTCTATAGCTTACCCAAGTGTTTGACGTGTGCAGGCGTATTCCGACGAGCCGCTCCGCCGCAACTCGCTCCACCTCTCCGCGCCCCACATCTACGGCGTCGCGCTCGAGCACCTGGACCTGCCTCCCTCGAAGCCGCTCTCGTTCCTTAACGTCGGCAGCGGCACCGGGTACATCTCGACCATCGTCGGGTCGATTCTCGGGCCCCAGTCGCTCTCCCACGGCATCGAGATCGACGCGGCCAACGTCGAGTTCAGCCGCGCCGCCATTGCCAACTTCGCTCAGCTCAATCCCTCCTTGATTCCCGAGATCACCATCGTCCAGGGCAACGCCCTCCACCTGCCCGCCCACCTCACCTTGAATCTCTGCTACGACCGCATCTACCTCGGCGCCGCGATCACGCTCGTTGACCTGCCCAAGATCGCGCGCCTGCTCGCCGTGGGCGGAATCCTCGTCGGGCCGGTCGACGACGAGCTAAGAAAGATCACGCGCGTGTGGTCCGCCGAGGAGGTCAGTGGGCAGGCGAGCGCACACGAAGACATCAGAGTACTATTTATATTGAGTGCAGTTACCCCACGCTAACCCACTCGATCCGCCCTTGCAGGAGAAGGTTCAGCACCCTCCTTCAGCGACGCTGAGCTCCGAGTTCAAGCACGAGACGATCTCGGGCGTGCGCTTCGCGCCCCTCCTGTCTTCCCCCACTACAATCCCGAAGCTCCCAGTGCCGCTCTGGAACCGCCAGCGCCTTCCCAAGCACTTCCCAGGCACCTTCCGCGCCTCGCTCCTCACGGTTCTCATGTGCCACGCCGCCGACCACCACCAGCCCCAGCCGGCCACCGCACGCAACCTGGCCGCCCTCGTTCCCGCCGACTGCTGGCACCACATATTTTCCTTCTGTGGCCGCAACCACTTCCGCCCCGCGCCGCCGCTCGTCGCGAAGAATGCCGCCTTCCTCGCCCTCGTCCTCAACGAGCGCGCCGAGCGCATCACCGCGGAGGAGGCCGCCGCAGCGTCCGAGCTGAGGCAGCGCAAGTGTGAGGCGAAGCTGCAGAGCGTGCTGGTGGTGGCCAGGCGGCTCGACGACCACCTGCACCTACTACTACGCAATGACGACAACTGCAGCGGGCTAGGCGGCGAGCGCTTGGACGAGATTCGCAATCTGAGCATGCGTCTGCGCGACATCTCCATGGGCGAGGGGAGGGGGCTACTCGATGTTGAGGCCGCGGGCTGGTTTGAGGACGAGAGCGAGGCCGACAACTTCGAGGAGGAGGAGGAGGGAGAGGAGGAAGAGGAGGAGGCCGTGGAGTTCGAGTCCGAGGAGGGCGAGGAGGCCGTGGAGTCCGAGGAGGAGCCCCAGGAGGAGCCCGAGGAGGAGAGTGAGAGCGATGTTGAGATCGCGTCTGACTCTGCGTCTGACTCTTCCGTTGAAAGCGAGTTCTTCGAGACGACCGCCTCGACCGCGTTCTTCAGCGAGAGCGACGACGAGGAGGAGGACGAGTTGGAAGAGTTTCAGGAGGCCGAGGAGGGTGCGTTCGTGCAGGACTCCGATTCTGACGCCGCCTCCTCCGACTCGACTCGCTTGGTCCGCTCTCCGGCTCACTCGTTCGACGTCACGGACAAGCCGCCGGCCAAGAAGGCGAGGCGCGTGACTCTGGAGGACTTGGGGTCGGCTGAGGTTTGGGGGGGAGGGTAGTAGTAGTTCATTGATCCTAATCACACTCCATTTAGTTCCATTTAGGGTTAGTAGGGAAAATTGAGGTACCCTTTCGTAAACTACTTGGGTGTTAAGTCGCACGCAGTAGTACTAATTCGACCCCGCTCTACACGATGGCACTATTTAGAATATTTTTATAGGCGAAATATGAAACTCCGGACTCTAAACCTAATCTCAATCTCAACCCTGGTCCCAACAAGCTCAAATTTGAATATGTGAAAACGAGCGACGGGCCGCCCTCCCTCTAATCTCTTCTGAAATGCTACACCCTTTTTG
>Ga0307985_10002369_pt1 | contig 10552 bp, 11 predicted proteins | sample EllFjometageno80_FD_203155 | JGI IMG/M metagenome (GOLD analysis project Ga0307985, IMG submission 203155) | Marine microbial communities from Ellis Fjord, Antarctic Ocean - #80 | ecosystem: Environmental > Aquatic > Marine > Unclassified | place: Southern Ocean | collected 2014-10-09 | reverse complement strand
TATGTACTTTGTTTTAGTATTGAAAAATGGTTGTAGTTATTCTACTGCACCTCTGTGCACCTTTTTGACTAATTATCACAAAAGTTGTTAGTATTAATTCCTGGAATCTTACACTAAATTCAGAGCTTTTGTTGATTGTTTATATTCATATATATTATCCAATATGAATAGTATTTGGTTTGTGTATTAGATTTTAATTACTGTATATTCTTTTATTAATTTCATATTATTATTATTAGTTTTTATTATCAGTTATATTATCCATTTGGAGTAGTATTTGCTTTGTGTTTGTCTTTTTATTAATTACTTATTTGTTACATATATATTATCCAAAATGATTAGTATTTACTATGTGAGTGAAATGCTATACATGTAGAATTATTATCAATTATTACTGTGTAATTATTATCAATTAATACATAATGATATTGGACAATCATATATTTTATAAATAAAATATTGGGAATGAAAAGCAGAATGTGATACACACAACTGTGATACACAACTGAAGTAAAGCTTGTGAAATTGGTAGTAATGAAAAGTGTGACATTAGCCTCTTAAGGTAAGAAGAGTAACAGGCTATTGTCACAGTATTCTGTGGGTACCATCTGGATAGTATTTAGTCCTTACATTATTGATTATAGTAAGGATTAAGTAACCATCTGATACCTTAAATGTATCTCCATCTTTATCTTGATACCAGTTGATAACAGATGTGAAAGATTGTATAGAGTTTATTAGTTTCATGATTATAGATTTAAAAGTAAAAGGATTACAATGCTTGTGAATAGGTATTTCCTAATGATAACAGGATTGTATTTGTTACATATCTATTATCCATAGTGTCTAGTATATACTATGGGTGACATGATATGTAATGATACATCACGATGTGATATGTGATGTGATGATATGTAATGTGAGGTATGATGTAAGGTAATATGTAGGGATATCATAGATGTGGAAGGTATCCACGATGTAAGGTAATGTAGGGATTAATGTAAGGATAAGGCAGAGGAAGGAATCATGTTGTGTAAGGTATAGGAAGGGATGAGGAGGAAAGGACTGGGTCTATGGATGGAAGGGAGGTCTGGACATGGGGCTGGGGAAAAGAATATGACTTTCCTGAAAGGGATGGACGGTGGGAGGGGAGGGGTAATACAACCATTCTATACATCTAATACGAATCTATATACAACCATTCTATATATCTAACATTAAAATATCAGCTAGGGTAAAAGTGTGACAATAGGCTATTAATAGTAGAAGAGTAAGGGGCTACTGTCACAGTTTCTTAGTTTTTATTTATAAAAGTAGATTTACAGGTGATTATATGAGTATGCCAGTTAAAAGACCAGGAAACTCACAGGGATTAGGAAGAAAAGCTTTAGCAGATAAAAGGGCTAGAGATTTAGCGGCAGCTAATACGCCGGCTAGAGAGAAGAAGAGAGCAGAAAACCAGAGAATAGGCCAGAGGTCGGACAGTGATATTCATCACATGTCAAACGGTAAGACAAGAAGAACGTCTATAGCTTATAACAGAGCCACTCATACTAGAGGAGAGGTTGGGTGAATAGCGTATGATACCAAGATATTAATAACCAAAACCAAACATAATGCAATGAACTTTTATTACAAGACCAGTACGGAGGTACAACCGGAAAACCAAGTGGTTCTATGGAAACACTTAGCAAAGAAAAAGAATTGGAGGATAGTTCAGTTACAGACTGGGTTCTATCAAACAGAGCGGAAAGACATATGCAGTAAAGCATGTTCGAAAAAAGAATGTGCATGTGCGTGGCTCGATGTTACAAGAAGAGAAACTATTGCTTCAGCAGAAGAGGCTATTAACGAGAGTGTGGCTCATTTTGCTAATAAGTTAGAGTTCTTGGATGGGCCTAAAGTGGTAAAGACATTCATGCTCAACAATTAATTAAATTAAATTTAATGGAATTCAATTACGCAAGCAGCTACGTGAAGGAGTTAAACTTCGGCGCGGAAGCTAATAATAAAATAATGGATGGGGTGGATAAATTAACCAAAGCGGTTAAATCTACTCTAGGAGCTTCAGGTAAATGTGTGATCTACGAAGATTCCACTGGTAAACCGGTGATTACAAAAGACGGAGTAACCGTTGCAGAAAACGTAGTCTTACTTGATCCGGTTGAAAATATAGGTGCGACACTTATAAAGGAAGCTGCTAGGAATACAGTGAGAGAGGCTGGTGATGGTACAACTACTGCTACTGTCCTTGCTTCCTCATTGTTACATTCAGTAAATGATGCAGATGATAAGTATTCTGTAAGGGAGATTAAGTCAGGGATTAGTTCAGGGCTTATAAAAATAAACGAATACCTAGATAAAGTTGCGGTACCAGTTACTGGGGACATGTTAAAAAATGTTGCGACAATAAGTTGTAATAACGATCCTGAGCTTGGTGGTATAATTGCAGAGGCTTATACTAAAGCTGGATTAGATGGGGTTGTTTTAATGGAGGAGTCAGAGACAGATAGAACCTATACAGAGGTCGTTGACGGTGTACAATTAGATTCAGGTCTTTCGTCCCCGCACTTTGTTACAGACGTAGACAAGCAACGAAGCGTTTTAGACAACCCTCTCGTACTTATGTCTGATTCTCCAATACCTAATATAAGAAAGATACAAAGTGTCTTAGAACACGTTATAAAACTTAAGAGGTCATTACTTATAATCGCCGAGGTTGACGAGCAAGTTAAATCGGCACTGTTAATGAACAAGGTTAAAGGTAATATTAAGGTAAATATAATTGATCCTCCGGGTTTCGGGGGTACTAGGGCAGAGACTGTTAATGATTTAGCTTTTTTAACAGGCTCTAAAGTGATAAATGAAGAGCTGGGGGATGATTTCGATCTCATCCAGCCGGATTGTTTAGGTGAAGTAGTGAAATCTGTTACAGATAGCAGAACTACAGTCCTAACGACCGGTATATTATCTAGTGAACTAGAAATAAGGATAAAAGAGGTTAATAAAAAGATCAAAAAAGAGACTAAGCCTTACTTTAAGAAGAAATTACAGGAGAGATTGGCTATGCTATCTGGCTCTGTGGGTATTGTTAACGTAGGAGCCAACTCTAAGGTTGAATTACAAGAGAAGAAAGACAGGGTTGAGGATTCTATATACGCGGTTAAGGCTGCTTTACAAGAGGGGATTGTACCGGGTGGCGGAATAGCGCTTTTAAACGCTGTTTCAGTAACTAAACCAGTTGGAATAGGTGAAGAACTACTGTTTAAGTCTATAATATCCCCATACCAAACAATATTGGACAATGCTGGGCTATTTAAGCAAGAACAACCCAAGCTTATAGGCTTTGGAATCGATGTTGTGACAGGTGAAGTGGTTGATATGATCAAACATGGTATTATTGACCCGGTCCTTGTTACTAAAACAGCGCTTAAAAACGCAGTTTCTGTTGTAGCTACTATTATATCTGCTGATTGTGTAATTAATAACGTTAGGGATTATGCAGGCAATTAATTTTAACATTGTAATAGAAAAGATCAAGGATAAGCCAAGAACTATAGCTGGCCTTGAGATAACAGAGAAGCTAGATAGTGACAATAGGTACTTAAGGGCTAAGATTATTTCAGTTGGTGAGCAAGTACCCGTTTTAAAACAAGAGGACATAATACATTATGACAAGCACGCTGGGCACGGTATAACTCACGGGGGTAAGCTTTACCACTTAATCAACTTTGGGGATGTTGTGATTGTTGAAACCACTGACGATGCCGAGTAATGAGGCTATCAGCACAGGACCTTAGAGAACTAAATTTATTAAAGTATTACAGGTTGGTTAGAAAGTGGGCGTGCAAAACTTATGACTTATTGGATGCTGATTTGGAATTACTTATCTATTTAGATTGCAAAAAGCGATTTACACGTAATGACTTTATAGATGGCGTTTACACTTACTCATGGGATAAAGACCGGTGGGAGAGACTACGGCGAGAAGGCTGGATAGATGCATGGCGCCATAGAAACAGAACTACAATTAAATACAGTATATTTAAGACATCGTACAAAGCGAGTCAACTCATATCGAGAATATACAGAATCCTACTAGGGGAAGAGGACCTTCCTACATCTCAACGAAGTAAATTTTACAGTAACAAATCATATACGGACAAGGTATACAATAAAGCCATTGATGATATGATTAAAGACGAAGAAAGATAATACTATGAATGATTCAAAAGGCAAAAAAGCTCAAAACATCTTCCAGAACCCGGCTATCAAGAATAGCCCCGGTCACATTAAGCAACCTTCCATTAAGGGTATCGGTAAAGTTCCAGATACTAACATGAAAAAAATGGATATGGATATGGATATGAAATCTATGGACATGGGTGATATGGATATGGATAACAACAAAGACTATAAATAGTGGGTAAATTTAAACTGGGTAAATCAGTTGATACTTTATTTAAGTCTGGCAATAGCGAGAGTGGTAATAAGTATGTACCTAATAAACCAGTTATAAGAAAAACACTGGAAGAGGGTATAAAAGCGGAGGCTAATAAAGAAGGGACTACATTTGTGGACCCTAGTGTTGATTTAAATAGTGAGGAGGGTAGAAACATACTTGCTCACGAAGAAGCCCACCACCAGCAGTACGCTGATAACTATGACACTAAAAAAAGAAAAATAGTAAAATCACCAAGTAAAGACACTGTTAAGTTGTTTGACTACAACGACAAGTTTGTATTCTGGAAAGGTGAGAAGATACCAAGAAAAGGAATGGTCGAAGGTGAAGGGAAGTTAGCATGGGAACAAGATGCTGAAAAACGTGTTAACTCGATCTTTAAAAACAAAAAATAAAAAACAATTATTATGGCAACTATATACCAAAAAATTAAAGCCTCAGCAGCTAAGAAAGCTGAAGCAATGAGTTACTCTTCACCATCAAAAGACCTAGATCACCCGGGGGATGTAGCCGGTCACACACACGATGAAGAAACGGAAGTCCATAACACTAAAACAGGCGAGATGGGGAGTGTTAAAACTACTAGCGCTAAAGGTACACCAGATAAACCTAGGTTGACTTACAGTCAAGCTTGGGCACAGAACAAAGAAGGTATAAATGATATGTATGCCTCTAAAGAGGATTATATAAAAGACTTGGAGGGTCAAAAATATAAAGATCCAGTTGCCCATGAAAAAAAGATAGTGAAGGAACTAACTGGAGAAAAGGGAAAAGTAACCTACAAGTTCACCGCTGATAAAGAAGACATTCCAGCGGTTACAAGTGTTACTAAGGGTGATGACCCAGCCTATGCTTCAAGTGCTTACGAGCAGAGACAATTTAAAAGAGGTTTAGACATAAAGAACAGGAAGAACCTTAGGAACATAAAAAAGTTAGAAAGAAAATCAAATAGGTTAAAAGGCGAAGCTGGTATAGCGGCTAAAGAGCAGCTTGACGCAGCTGTGTTAATTAACAAAGGGGCTGGAGCAAGAGATAAAGTAGCCACCGATAACTTTAACGCTTACGGTTTGAGTAATAAAGGCAATAAAGGCAAATCATCTAGTAGCACGCCTGATACAACAGAGGTAATTACAGAAGCCTCTACAGGCAATGTTAAGTTCGACAAAGATGCAAATGCTGGTGCTCGTGAGTGGGACGGTGAAAAGTTTGTTAGCGCTGAAATAGCACCCTTAACGGTAGAGTATAAAAGTCAAGCAATCGCCAACGCCAAAGCCAACAAACCCAGCAGCATGTCTGATAATATGACAATTGGTAGCTCACAGCCCAGCGCGGAGCAAATGCGAGAGGATGCTAGAGATGTTGTAAAAGCTAGACATAAGTCAGCGGGTGCCTATAAAATGAAAGGTTACGGCTCTAAGAATAAAAAATAACAATATGCCTAAAAAGAAGTTTTCGCAAACTAAGGTGGGTCAATTCCTATTTAAGACTGCACCAAATCTATTTTCCACTATAGGTGATGTATTGCCTAGTAGTGGGGTTTTAGGTCTGGTTAAAGGCATTATATCTAAAGCAAGTCCTGAAGATTTACCACCTAAAGATAAAGAGATAGCCTTAAAGTTGCTAGACCAAGACATGGTTGAGATGGAGCAAGTGTCAAGTAGATGGGTTAGTGATATGAAATCAGATTCTTGGTTATCAAAAAACACTAGACCATTAACTTTGATATTCTTAACGGTGTCTTGCGTTATACTAATAATGTTAGACAGCTTTGAGATTGACTTCGCTGTTGACAAGGGTTGGATAGATCTTCTAAAATCACTTCTAATAACTGTTTATGTAGCTTACTTTGGATCTCGTGGTGCAGAGAAGTTTAAACAAATATCTAAATAGCAAATGGGAAGAATTAGCGAGTTTAAAAAGGATGTTAAAATAACCATACACGACAAGGTTTTAGGATCTGATACTAGTGGTGCTACAAGTAATTACTCCTTTGAGGATATATCTAGGTTTTTCACTGAATCTAATGCTGCTGGAATAGCTGATCAATTTAATTACAAATCAAATCAGGGTTCAGGTGTTGGATTAGCCACGGGCCAATGCGATATTATAACATCGTCCGGTCTTAGTTTAGCTAATGTAACCTCTATGCACATAAGTGAGTTTTCTTTTGAAAACCCAAGTATAACTTTAGCGGCACTTATAACGACATTAAATAACAAAAACGTTTTATTAGTTCAATCTGACAACCCTAATAACTATGGGGTATATTCAGCTGGGGAGATAAGTAACGCATACGAAGGTGATAGCATTAAAACGTTGCCATTATCGTTTAAGTCAGGTAATGGTTCTATAGAGCCTGATAAGGTTTACTCATTGGCTTTAAACCCAAGCTCTGGTGATGGGGACAAGAACTACACCCATGTTCAAAGTATAGCCGCTACGTCTTGGGTCATAAACCACGCTCTAGATAAATTCCCATCTGTAACTATAAAGTTTTCAGATGGAAGTATATATGTAAACGCTGGAGCATTAGCTGGCGTTACATATACAGACGCAAATAATTTAACCATTAACCTAGCAGCGGCCGAAAGCGGTGTCGCTTATATTAACTAAGTAATATGGCAATACCTATTTTAAATCACTTAGATCTTAGAAGTGTATCCGAACTGCAGAACGCAATACTACATAAGACAACCGAAGCGGTCGCGTCAGATGTAGAGGGTAAAATCATTTATGATACAGGATCAAACAGTATAAAGTATAATGACGGCACAGAGTGGGTTTCACTTGTTGCTGTATACGCATTACCAAACGCTTCATCAACTGTTTTAGGGGGTATTAAAGTAGGTACAAACCTATCTATTAGCGTAAGCGGAACACTATCGTCGGTTCACGGGTTATCACCTGGAAACGAGGGATTAGTTCCTTCTGCTGGTACCGCGGGACATTTCCTTAAACATGATGGAACCTTTGGATTACCTGCTTACACTACAGACACGGATACTTGGACCGCTTTAACTGGAACGGTTTCTGGTTATGTTACAACACAAGGCGCTAGCAATACCGCTCTTTTTTTAAACGGTAACGGAGCTTGGTCTACACCGGCTTATAACACGCTAGCCATAGGAAGTCTCTCTACTGACGCTATGGCGGGTGACGCGGCTGTTGATAACATCTCCGTTGCTAACTTAAAAACCGCTTTAGCTGGAGGATTTGGTTTAAACGCTGTCCAGATTGGGGATGGTACCGATACTGTTACTATCCCTGGTAATCTAATTATAACAAGTGCGTTTAACGGTTCGACTGGAGTATTCACTTCTACATTGTCTGCCTTAGGTGGTACCTCAACTCAATGGAACACGGCTTATGGCTGGGGTGACTGGAGCACTGGGGTTGACAAAGCATTTGTAGACGCTTTAAACGTAGATGCTGATACTTTAGATGGTCTAAGCTCCGCAGCGTTTGAGCTCGCTTTTAGTAAGAACACAGCTTTTAATAAAGATTTTGGCACGGCCCTAGGCACCACGGCACAAGGAAACGACTCAAGAATAAATAATGGGCAAACCGCTTATAGCTGGGGTGACCATGCTCTACCCGGGTATTTATTAGCTTCTAATGAAGTTTATTTAGATGCGATGAGTTTCGCTGGCGGTACGCTAACACTGGGGAGAAACAACGCTATAGATATTTCTGTCAGCCTTGACGGAAGATACGAATTACTCACCAACAAAGGAGTTGCTTTAGGCTACGCGCCTCTTGACTCAGGAGCAAAAATCTCAGAAACTTACTTACCAGACTCTATATTAGGACAGCTTGACTACCAAAGCACTTGGGCAGCTAACACTAACACTCCTACTATTCCAGCTGCTGCTACTGCAAATAAAGGCCATTACTATGTAACTACAGGTACAGCAAATGTAGGACATGGTTACGCTAATGTTCCAAACAAAGAATTCAATGATGGTGACTGGATAATATCCAATGGAACCGCTTGGGAGATAGTTGATAACTCCGATGCTGTTACTACAGTGTTTGGAAGGATCGGTGGTATAGTGGCTAACGCGGGGGATTATAACGCTACACAGGTAACATTCACTCCTTATTCAACGCTAGCTAGCGTAACAGTTCAAGCGGCTATTCAAGAACTAAGAGACGAGTCTGCAACAGCTGCGCAAGGCACGTTGGCTGATTCTGCAATGCAATCAATAGCATCGGACTCGGTGACAATGGATATGTTGTCTGATATAGATACCGATACATTTTTAGGGAGGGTTTCTGCACTTTCAGGAACTGTTGAAATATTAACTAACGCACAAGCAAAAACAGCTTTAGATTTATCAGGTACTAATAGCGGTGACAATGCTGTTAATTCATTATATAGTGGATTAGTATCAGACGTTAATCACAACGTCTCTACAAACCTATCGGAAGGGACTTCAACCACGACAACGGTAGATGTAAATTCTTCTGATGGCAATAACGCCACTTTAGTAAGTGCCACAACGGTTAGGGCTGGCTTAATGAGTAAGGCCAAATTTGACGAGGTAGCAGCTAACACTTTAAAAGTATCAGACGTTGATCATAACGTAACAACTGATTTATCCTTCACAAGGTCGTCCACAACGGTAACGGTAGCATCAAGTGACGGTGATAATGCCATACTGCCTGAGGCTACGACATCTCTAGCGGGAGTGTTAGGCGCGGGCAAATGGAATGAGATTGTAGCCAACACGGCTAAAGTAATCCCAACCGACTTTGTTAGCGCTGCTTCTGGCGGTACTTTTGGCGGTGCTATTACAGCTACTGCTAGAATCACAGCTCTTCAAGGTGTTTTTAATCAGTATATTGTCATCCAAAATGGAGCAGGCGCAACCACGGGACTTGTTATTGATAGTTCGTATTGGTCAGGGGTTGGTCACGACCTTTATGTAGCAACCGAGGCAGGTAAAAAGCTAATTTTAAGTACAAACGGAAGTGCCGTAGCTAGACTAACGGTTGAAACAAGTGGATTGGTAACCATAGGAAACGGTCTTGCAGTAACAGGAGCAATAACATCAGACACTGCACAAATGAGTCAATGGAGTGGTGATGGTAGATATGCAAGATTTGGACATGAAGATCAGAACGGCACAACGTCTTATGGTTATCTTCAATTTCAAGACGGCACTGTATATCTTAGGTCAGGTACGGGTGTTCATTTAGCTGTAAATGGCGGTGCTGAGATGTCGTTGGGGTCTTATCTTGCAGTAACAGGAGCAATAACAGCTACTTCAACAGTAACGTCGGATGCTTTTAGGTCAAATGCCGATTCGGTTGAATGGAGTTTAATGTTTAGGAATGATGCTAACCCCGCTTTGTACGTTCAGAAACTAACAGGTCAAATCGCTTCGTTTAGATATGGCTCTTCAGGGGCAGGAGATGGAACTGAAGTGTTGGCAGTCAATACAACAGGCATTGCAGTAACTAATGTAAATGTAACGGGTTTAGCAGGAACAGGCACTAGAATGGTAGTAGCCAATGCCGCAGGCACACTATCAACTCAGGCTATTCCAACTGGAGGCGGTGGAGGAGTGTCAGGGTCAGGAACGGCAGGCTATTGGGCGAAGTGGAATACAGGAACTCAGCTTACTAACTCTGGAATGTTTGATAGTGGGAATTACTCCTTTTTAAGATCACCGTCAGGATCGCTAGGTGGATTGGCATTCCAAGATTCTGCAGGTAACACTAGAGGATACGTGTATCACGGAGGGTCAGACTTTGGTTTGCTTTATGCAGGAGGATGGGGTCTAAGAATAACGGGATCGCTTGTTGAATCAACTTGGACGCATAACATAGCCCAATCAAACGGTCAATATCAGATTGAAGGAATACCAAGAGTAGGGGCTGTCATGAGTGGAGTATATAATTACACTGCTCTCTATAGCGGAACTTCTGGTAGCGTAGCTGTTTACCTAGGAGGCTCTGGTGATCCTCGAAATTATTTTGATAATACATCTCATAGATGGAGGAGCATAGGTGGGGCAACTACTTACGCCACACTTGATTCCACTGGTCTTGCAGTAACAGGAGCAATAGACGTTGGAGAAGGTA
>Ga0307985_10002368_pt1 | contig 10553 bp, 7 predicted proteins | sample EllFjometageno80_FD_203155 | JGI IMG/M metagenome (GOLD analysis project Ga0307985, IMG submission 203155) | Marine microbial communities from Ellis Fjord, Antarctic Ocean - #80 | ecosystem: Environmental > Aquatic > Marine > Unclassified | place: Southern Ocean | collected 2014-10-09 | reverse complement strand
ACGAACACCGCCCTAACCTTCACCCTCTCGGATTCCATCGCTGCTCCCCAAAATCCCTTCTACAGCACCAACCCTCACCTCCCCAAAAGCTCCTTCACCATTCAGTGGACTGCTGACCTTCACACCCGCCGCCTCCCCACAGCCTACTCCGTCCTCGCCCTCAACTTCAACAACGCCTTCTCTCCCTTCGCCATGCCCGACGGCACGGTCAACTTCGAGCTCGACGGATCCTCCGCGATCTTCAACTTTAACCTACCCACACCAGATCAGTTGACCGGATGGAAGACGTTCACGTTTTCCTACGACGCTGTTACCGAGTTATTCAGAGCGTACCTGAACGGCCAGTTCGTGTTCGAGAAGGAATTCAAAGTGAGCAACTACGACGCTGGTAATCCCGCGTTGTTCGGGCACACTGTGCCGACGTGGCATCTTGGTGCAGCAGGTAAGATTTGCAAGATTGAGAAAAGGCACCCTATCCTGTACTGTCTGGTGGTACTGCACTGCACTTCTGCTACAACTCTTGTACTTATGCTACTGCTGCTGTGACTCTTGCTCCTGCTGCGACTGATCCGGCGAGCTTTACCTCCGCTGCTCCTCCCCTCTCTGTTCATGTCCCCTTGTTCACACCGCATGTCTTTCCCCTTTCCTTTGTCCACACATGTGTGTGGCCTTTGTGTACCCTTTGCTCGCCATTTGTTCACACCGTATGTATGCCTTTGCTCTCTCTCACACACACACATAGTTTTCTACGACGCCGCCACCCTCCTCCTCTCCCCCTCCCAGACCGCGCTCGCCAAGAGCATGGTCGGCAGCATCGACGACTTGGTCGTCTGGAACACGGCGCTGCCCGCCTCCCGTGTATCCGCCTCTCTCGGCTACGTGGGCAACAGCACTCACAGCGGCACTCTCAAAGCCCGCATCGCGCAAGGGCTCGAAGACGACATCGCGCTGTACTACGATTTCGAGGAAGGGAGTGGCGTGCACGCCGCGAATCACGGGCACGCGGGGGCTGAGTACGATATCGTGCTCGGGCGTACTGCGATGGGGGAGACTGAATACCCGGCCGTCGCGGAGGGCGCGCAGCAGGGGTGTAACGCTGTCGAGGTCCTTCCATTCACCGTTCCGGTGTGGAGTTTGCGGGCTGACGGGGATTATGTGCCCGCGCCTGGCGACTTGACGGCCTTCTCCACCACGGTGGACGTCGTTGAGGGGCTCGGGAAGAGTTTGTTCCTGGGTGGCTCTTCTTCGTTCGGGTCGCAGGTTGTTCCTAAGATCATCAAGCAGCCGGATCATGGAACCCTGGCCCTCATTGAGGCGGATGGAGCTTGGGGTACCAACAACTGGTACTACGTGCCGGATGAGAACGCGGGGGTCTCGAAAGACAGTGCGATGTTCGCGGTGACTTACCAAGACGTTGAGAGCGAGGCATCACTCATTTTCTTTGAGATCATGGCGATTGATAACGTGCCGACGTTCACGGCGACGCATCAGCGGAACTTGACGGAGGGGGTTAGTTACTCGCTCGCGCCGTTTCTGGACAGTTTGAAGGACGTAGATAGTGACAACATTATGAGCATCCTCACAGCGCTGCCGAGGCATGGAGCACTGTCGTACGTTCACGCGGATGGACACACAAGTAGCGTCGCCGAAGAGTTCAACATTTACACCGGCGGGACTATAAAGGCGGACCGAATCGTCAGTCAGTACGGGCACGAGTTGCTCGGGGTGAGCAGCTACTGGGGTGCGGACTTGGGAGTTAATGATACGTTGTGTGCCGCTGGGAACAGAGCGTACTACGCGGGGGCGCATGTGGTTCCGAGTGAAGCGGACGACTGTGTGTTTCCGCTTTGGGGAGCTCATCAGGTAAGTTCCGCAGCGGTTCTCCTCTCCCATGCACCCGAGCGCCGAGCCCCCCCCCCGCTGCACCGCTTCGCTTCGCTCACACCGCCATCCCTTTGTTCACCCCCCGTCCTTTGTTCACACGTGCACACGTGTACTTGGCAGATCCTTGGGGAACCGGATTGCGCGAAGACGTATGGGGACTGCAGCACGAGCTATTGCCCTCGGAACAAGGCGGCTGAAGCTGGCGCTGTGAGCGGGACCGAAGCGCCCAAGTTCCCCTTCCCTTACACCGACTGGGATCCGTCCGTGAGCTTGGCTAACGACGGGTTCAGTGAGTTCATCGAGGTTGCGTTTGAGCTACCGGTTGCTGTGATGCAGGTGGAAGTCGGCGAGCCTCGTGGCGCTGGCAGTATAGTCAAGATAGAGGCGATCTCGGAAGACCGTACCGTGACAGCAACGCTGTGGGAGGGCAGTGCGGACCCTGCAACCGACGCTTGGCACGACAAGACGAAGGTGAGTGGCGAGAAGGGGGAGGAGAGAGGATCAATCTGTCTCACACATGTGTATGGTCAATTTGTTCGCTCGCATGTGTTTCGGCTTTGTTCACACATGTGTGTGGCACACGTGTATGCCCCCTTTGTTCGCACATGTGTGTGGCACACACGCGCGTGTGTGGCGCACGTGTATGCCCCCTTGTTCTCACATGTGTGTGGCACACACGTGTGTACAGCCCCTTTGTTCGCTCGTGTGGCTTTGCTCACTCATGTGTTTGGCTAGTTCTTCTCCAAGTTTGACGAGGTGGCCATGTGCCAGACTTCCTTCATGGCGAAGAGCATTAGGGTCAGTATGGACACGAACGCGGTCAGTGACTGGAACGAACTGGATTACATCAAGCTTGTTGGATCGTTGGACTTAGCGCCGGGCGTCATTCCACTTGATGTTGTGGACGTCGTTTACACTCCCAACCCGTACTTCTTTGGCCAGGACTCGATCAAGGTCAGGGGAACTGATTCGCGGTGTGCTAGCGAAACGGAAAGGATGAGCGAGGAGGTTGAGGTCACGCTGAATGTTCAGTTGGCGCCCGATGTGCCGACTTTGATCACGCAGGCGTTCGAGTTCAAGTTGGAGAGGAACGGCACCCAGGAGGAGTTCTGCAACAGAATTGAGGCAGTGGATCACGACAAGGTGGACGCGAATGATCGCACTGGATTGGCGTATTCGTTGATTTCTGGAAGTAATGACAATGCGATGTTCGAGCTGTCTTCGGACGGGAAGCTCTGCGTTCCTGTGAATGCCGAGAGCTTAACGGCTGGAGTTGTCCATGTGCAGATTTGCGGAGTTGAGGAGGAGTGCGGTTCATTCACTATTCGGGTTTTGGTCGTTGCTGTCCGTGGAGGGGGGGGAGGAGTTCCGATGTCGACGGTCTTCGGCATATTGGGAGGTATCGTGGTGCTCGCCGCCGTGACTGTTGGGTTTTTGATCAATAACAGGAAGTTGCATAGAGAGAAGTCCGCGCTGGTCATGGAGACGCGGAGGCTGGATAAATCACGGTCCACCCTGCTGTCACAGAACGACCAGCTCAAGAGTGAAGTGGCAATCATGCAGCAGTACAACCAGGAGGAGATCGCAATGCTTGAGGGCCAGATCAAGAAGTTCACGCAGGACATGTCTGCCTCCGACGGGGTGCACAAGGACATGGAGAAGTTGCTGATCAAGGCGGGGGAGCTGATGGGCAAGACGGTGATCGGGGCGGGCGCGTATGGTGAAGTCTACAAGAGTGAGTACAGAGGCACGGTGGTTGCGGTGAAGACCATGAAGCAGGTTGATGAGGAAGGGTTGAACCGGTTCCAGGGTGAAATCATGCTCATGAGCGGGCTTCGGCACCAGAACGTCGTGTCGATGGTGGGGTGCTGCTGGGAGAAGGATCTGATGGCGCTGGTGATGGAGTTCTGCGAGATGGGCACGAGCACGGACGTATTGAAGGCAGAGGGCGATCACATGACGTGGGACGATCCGTAAGTGCTGACACGCGCAAGGAGAGAGCTGCCGAGAGCGACAAACAGCGCACCTTGTGAGCCACACTCTCAAAGGGGCGGCGGTGTGAACAAAGGGCGGCGTCGTGGCCTTGTTCTCTGCCGCCGTCGTTGATCACGCATGTGTGTGGGACGCCTTGTTCACGCCTTGTTTGTGGCTCGAGCCCAATGTTCACACCGCCTTATGCCCACCATCTCCGCTAACACGGTCACGTCTCCCCCCACCACAGGTTGTTGAAGTGGCTGATGGACGTGAGCAGGGGAATGTGTTATTTGCACGGGATGACGTACTACGACGCGGACAAGAATGAGCAGGTCAGGGGCATCATCCATCGCGATCTGAAGCCGGATAACTGTTTGGTGACGGAGACCTGGGGGGTCAAGATTGCCGACTTTGGCGAGGCGCGGGCGGCGGCGCTAGAGAACGCGACGATGACGCAGGTCGGGACGCCAATCTACATATCGCCCGAGGTGGTGAAGGGCGATTACTATTCAGAGAAGGCCGACGTGTTCAGCTTCGCCATGACCGCTCTGCAGTTCTGTTTGAGAACCACGCCGATTTTGGATTTCTTGAAAAAGGAGTACCAAGAGCTCAGGGATAGGGAGCCTACATTGGGCAGGGTAAGCCATGAGGTGGTTGTCAAGGGGTGGAGACCTAACATAGAGAAGATCGAGGGGGCTCCTCGGAGCGTCACTGACTTGTTGAGCATGTGTTGGGAGGATGATTCCGCCGCTCGTCCGACATTCGGAGAGATCCTCTACTACGCGCAGGCGGAGGTACGGAATGAGGTGATGGGTATCGAGGGCGGCGGGACGGAGGGGAAAGGGAGTCGCAGGACTAGCACGTCGGGGGGGCTAGCGACGCGTATCAAGTTGGCAAAGGGCAAGAGGGATGAAGAGGATGAGGCGAAGGAGAAGGAGGAGACGAACCAGTTGGACGTCTGGAAGAGCAAGTGTAAAGAGATGGAAGAGAGGTGCGAGGAGTTGGAAGAGGAGAACAAGGAGTTGGAAGGGGAGAACAAGGAGTTGAGGGCGAGCGGCGTAGGAGATACACGGCGGGTTACGGGTGGATCGGCGGGTTGTTAGTTCAAACTTGTTTTGTCGATTAAATGAAGGAGCAGCGCCAGCCCCACTGCGGAGGGTGATGGGCGACGGGGGGGGGGGCTTGGGAACCATGTCTAAAGGTGCAGGAGTACGTTTCGGTATCGTACCGCGACGACGTAGGGCCTGAGCCCGGGCCCGATCAGGGTCATTTGAGGCATCCCATCCCCCTACCCTGGTAGGCAGGTCAGGAACGCAGTACGCTTGTCGGGCTGCTGGCGCTGCAACAGCAAGACTGAGAGAGCCGATGCAGCGTCGCCGCGGAAAGTATCTCGCCCACAGCTGGCCGGTCGTGCGGCACCGTCGCCAGAGGCTCTGCAGGACTGCTGTAAATGTTCACCTGTCGAATACCGTATGAGAGTGTTAGGGTTCTGGTGGCCATAGTAGTAGTTAATGTAGTAGTGTAGTAGTAGTTAATGACGAACCGTCCGACGGGCCGCCAAGGGCGTTGAGTAGGGCATGCCACCTGGTTGTGAGGCAACGGGCCGCGGTAAACAACATCGTGGCGCGGTCACGCCCACCCCAACCCCCGGGCTGAGGGCGGAGGTGGTTGAGACGGCGTTGAGAGTGAGCACTGTGAGCCCTGGTTGGGTCAATGAGGGCACGGAGTTCAGCAAGGTCCAGTTCGGTGGCGGCGACGCCGCTGAAGAGAAAGCGAGAAAGCTGTACGAAGGGATAGACGCGTTGAGCGCGGATGGACACGTTGCAGACGCTGTGTGCTACGTCACGACGCGACCGCCGCATGTTCAGGTTGCTGGTGTTTGTCTGCTGCCGACGAATCAGGCGCATCCGTTTGAGGGAGGACTGCACAAGACGGTGCGGTGAACCCGCCGCACCGTGTTATGATCGTGGAACGGAAGATAACTAACTAAATGTTATTGTTGCCTCTCCGTCTCGGCAAATTGTGGCTTTGCTTGGCCTTCTTCTCGTCCACGGTCCAGGATTCCCTCAGCGTGACGACGCGATTGAACACTAGCTTCTCCGCCGTTGAGTCCTCGTCCATGGCGTAGTAGCCCATGCGCTCGAACTGGAAGTGGAGGTCGGCCTTGTAAACGCTTCCCGGCTCGCTCTGTGCCACCTTCTCCAAGTGCTTGTAGCAATCCTCCGCTACGCTCGTCTCGACCCTGCCGTTCACGACCGAGCGGCTGTTCTTGTTGAAGTCGGCCATGAAGTCTCCCGTCTCCGCGCCGGGCAGCTCTTTGCTAAACAGCCGATCGTACTGCCTGATCTCGACCTCGACGCTCGTCGCTTCGTCGACCCAGTGAATGATGCCCGCCTTCTTCTCGCCCTCCACAGTCACGCCGTTAAACGTGCGCTCGTCGTACTCGCAGACCAAGTTCGTCACCGCGCCGGTCGCGTCGCGCTCCACCGTCTTGACGTCCACCACGTACGCGTTGCGAAGGCGCACGCCCTGGTCGGCAGTGAGCCGCTTGAACTTGCGCGGGAGCGGGATGGACCCGTCCAATCCAATGTCGTGGAAGTCGGCCTTGTCGATTAACACACTCGATGAGAACGACAGCGTGCGCATGCCGAACGCCTCGTCCTTCGGGTGCCGGCTCGCTTCGATCTCCTTCACGCCTCCTGCGTTCTGAATGTCGAGCTTCATGCCGTCGACCACGCAAAAGCCGCGCACGGCGGTCTTGTCCATCTCTTCCCTGGTCGCGTTCTCCAGCAGCCCGTAGTCCACGACGCTGTCCACCTTGCTCACGCCCACTCTCGAGCACAGCAGTTCGATAGACGCGGGAGTGAAGCCGCGGCGCCGTACCCCCGCGAGCGTGGGCATGCGTGGATCGTCCCACGCGTCGACGTGCTTCTCGGTCACGAGCTGCAGCAGCTTGCGCTTCGAGAGGATGGTGTGCGAGAGAGCCAGGCGGCTGAACTCAATCTGCTGCGGTGTGGTGTGCGAGGACAGCACGGTGGGGTCAGATGGTGAAGATTCTGTCTGGAGCGAGGACAGCACCCAGTCGTAGAACGGGCGGTGGTCCTCGAACTCGAGCGTGCAGATGGAGTGCGTGATGTCCTCGAGCGAGTCGACGATGGGGTGAGCGAAGTCGTACATGGGATACGCGCTATGGTCGGTGCCCGTGCGGTGGTGCGGCGAGGCCTGTGACAAGCGGTAGATTACGGGATCGCGCAGGTTCATGTTCGGAGACTTCATGTCGATCTTGGCACGAAGGACGCAGTGGCCATCGGGGTACACGCCGCTGAGCATCTTGGCGAAATGCTTGGCAGAAGTGGCGATCTCAGTGGCGATCTCAATGGGATCGGCGTCGCTAGGGCGGTAGGGAGAGTTGGTACCCACAGACGTGAGCGTCCCACGCTGCTCACTTATCTGCTCAGTGGTGGAGAAGTCGACGTACGCTCGCCCCTGCTTGATCAGAGCCTCGGCGCACATGGCGATTTGAGCGAAATAATCCGAAGTGAAAGTGACAGGGTTGTTTCTTGTCTTGGTCAGCCAGTCTACATCTCTTGTGATAGAAGACACGTACTCGTCAGACTCCTCGGCGGGATTTGTGTCGTCCATTCGGAGCAGCCACGATGGCCCGGACGACTGAGGGAACTGTTGGGCCACGTTCAGGTTGATGAACAGTGACTTGGCATGGCCAAGGTGCAGAAAGCCGTTGGGCTCGGGAGGAAAGCGGGTCGCGGCACAGAAGTTTTCGGGGATGGATTTTGTGATGAAATTGGGAGGGAGCGTGAGCGGGACCGTCGGCAACACGCAAAGCAGAAGGAGGAGCGTGCGCAGCATCGTTTGGGCAGCTGCCGTGAGTGCGATATGAAATCAGCGCATGTAACACATAGATCCTGTACGTAAGAAAAGCTGGCCGGCTTAGAAAATGGGGCTGAACGAAACATGGAACGTAGACTCACCTAATTTGATAGATTACAGAAACGTCATAATGTGCGACCAGACGTTGTCGTTGAGTAGTTCGAATGCGAGCTGCGTGTCAAGCGCGAAGCCAGTCTCCGGCGCCTCGTTGCGCTGGCGCTTGCTCCTGCGGACGTAGACGTAACCGAGCTTGATGCTCAAGAGGAGCGATGTGCGGACGGCGATGCGGGCTGCGTAGGAGGGCTCGGCGAGGCAGCGGAGGGCGAACTTGTACCCGTGGACGCGGGCGGCGAGGGAGCCGAAGTAGCCGGCGGCGAGGACGTTGGTGGCGTCAGTGAGGAGGGAGGTGATAGCGACGGGTCGGTTGTTGTCGGTGGCGTACTGCTGGGGAGTGCGGCCGCTGATACTGGTTGCGCTCAGCGCCAGCGGGTGCTCGCGGATCAAGAGCTCGAGAACTGCAGGGTCGCTGTGTCCGCCAGCAGCCCAATGAAGGGCCGTGATCCCACCGTTGCCGGTGATTGCCAGCAGGCACCTCTTCCTCGAGTCGAGCTTGGCCTTCGTGATCATCAGCTGAACGAGTTCCAGCGGCGCCATGTACCAACAGGCGTTCATGATGGCAGTGATGCCAAACTGGTTCTGGTGGAAGACCTGGTCGACGGCGTCACCGTCTGCGAGGGATTGGATATGGGTGATGGCCACCTGCCACTGCTGGTCATCCACGAGCTCGTACAGGGCACTCATCGTCCTGTTAGGGTTTGGCGAGGGTGAGCGTGAGGAGTGGAGTTGTTTTCTTGTCGCACGTTTGAAGGTTTGCAGTGTCGCTGAAAGGAGGACAGGGGGCGGTCATACCAGCTCGTGTTGGTTAGCAAGGGGGGTGGGGGGTGTCGATCAACTAGGGTGTGGTTGGCGGGGATTGGCAGCTCTCGCGTAGCTGCCTCACTCGGTGCTTTGTGGTGTGCTTGTTGAGAGTCGCGTTGTCGGAGAGATTGTGATTTTCGCCAATCATCAACACAGGTGACGGCCGCTACTAGCTACCCCATCCGCTCATCCGCTTCTCAGACCTCCCCGACCTACCTGTTATCCGACACTAGTCGCCTACAACAAGCAGCTCCTTCCATCCTCCTCAATTGCTACACTGTACAACTGTACAGTTGTAGTAACACTCTTCTTTGCACAATCCAGGAGATGTATTTTGATGATGGCTCCTTTTACTCCTTTGCTCCTTGCTCTCTTCTCTGCCTCGGTCCCGCCTCGCCTTCCTACAAACCGTCGCGTCCACGACACTCACAATAGCGATCCCCAGCAATACTCCCTTGAACCCAACTGATGAAGATCCAGCCTTCCAGAAGACGACTGTCACGACCGCTTCTCCCAAGACCTCCTGCGCGTTCCCTGCCAAGTGGCGCCTGTCGCCTACAACCTCCCGCTACACCGACAAGTCCACTCCCTCCACTCCTGCCCGCTCATCTCAATCACCACCCTTGACAGCAATACCGACCTCTCGGCCCTCGGTGGAGAAGTTCCTGCTATCGCCGACCTCTTCGCGCTCACCCTGCCGGCGTCCGCCGGCCCTCAGAACCCCAAGAAGCCGTGGAAACACGTGGATCTCATCGCGGGGCGCAAACGAACCTCAGACTCTGGCGACGTCTTCTACGAGTACGACCTTGCTTACGCCCCTTCCAAGTGTCCGGACTCCTCCGGTGTTGCCGGGAGCACGCTGGGGCAGGGGTTCTGTCCTTATGAGTATGTTTACTTGTGCTCTGCGGTCAAGCCAACGAACGGGGCGCCTGTGGCACTCGTGGTCGAGGCGAACGCGCAGGAGTACAAGCTGGCGAATAGCGAGCTGAAGTCAGTGAGATTGTCGCGCCCGCTTGCAAGCCGCGCATTCCCCGCCCGAACTCTTTCTCCTATCCGCTTCGCGAGCGTTGGGCGGATGGCTTGGAGGTGGGCATCTTTGTTCACGCCGACTTGAAGTTTTGTAGTTCACTGAAAAGCCTACTCTCAAACTCTACTTCTTAGCCTTCTTCTTCGCCGGCTCCCCACCCTCCTCTCCGTCGCTCTTCTTCACAATGCCCCCGTCCTTCTCCTCCTTCACGGCCAGCTTCTTTATGTTCCTGGCCTCGGACGCCTCGCTATCAGAGAGCACGAACAGCGTGTGCCCGTAGCCCCCGGCGACGTCGAGCACCTTGATGCCGCTCAGTGTCTCAATCCACTGCGGCTGACTCGAGCTCTTGGCGGCGTCGACTCCGTAGCCCAGCTCTCCGTACGGGCCCTGGCCGTACGAGACGGTCTCCCCGGCCTCGGTCGCGCTCACGACGGTGGAGTTTCCGGCGGCGATGTGTGTAACGACGTGCGAGTTGTTGGCCAAAAAGTCCGTCAGTGTGGGCTGCATGACGGCCTCGCCAACGCTCCTGAACTTGCCCCACTGGTAGCTCTGCCCGCTCTGCGTGTTGACGATGCAGGAGGTGGTCCCGCACGCGACGTTGGTGGGAACGTTGGACGCGAACATGGGCCCCGCGAGGGTCTCGACGAGCCTGGAGGGGAGAGGGGAGAACGAGCGAGCGAGTGAGTGAGTGAGTGAGTGAGTGAGTGAGTGAGTGAGTGAGTGAGTGAGTGAGTGAGTGAGTGAGTGAGTGAGTGAGTGAGTGAGTGAGTGAGTGAGCGAGTGAGAGTGAGTGAGTGAGTGAGTGAGTGAGTGAGTGAGTGAGTGAGTGAGTGAGTGAGTGAGTGAGTGAGTGAGTGAGTGA
>Ga0307985_10002364_pt1 | contig 10562 bp, 10 predicted proteins | sample EllFjometageno80_FD_203155 | JGI IMG/M metagenome (GOLD analysis project Ga0307985, IMG submission 203155) | Marine microbial communities from Ellis Fjord, Antarctic Ocean - #80 | ecosystem: Environmental > Aquatic > Marine > Unclassified | place: Southern Ocean | collected 2014-10-09 | reverse complement strand
CACAGAACTGAAAGTATTAGCCTATATGGATTTGTAGTTTTTGACGCCTTATTCACGGTTTAGCCTCTTAGAAAATCATCCGCAGGATTGTACACAATAGTGATGCTATCCCGCCAACTATCTCCTATTCACGGCCTCTTATTGCTTATTGCGAATTAAAGCCTTTATCTTTTCTAGATCACCATCCATTACTAATTTCTTTGTTGGTAAATCTTTCAGGGCATCCAAGCTTGGGTGACTAACTTTAATGTCGCTTAGCGCCAACACATCTTCGAATTTCGCGGGATGGGCCGTTGACAAACTTAGCATGGGTATCCCGTCTTCCTTTTCTCTCTCAGCTACAGTCAAACCGACGGCAGTATGTGGATCAATAATATAGTCATACACTTCTTTGACTCGCTTAATGGTCTGTATAGTCTCGTCATTACTTACACTCGCAGATCGAATGTCCTCATCAAGATATGCTGCATTAAAATCAATTTCGGCTTTTTTCGTATTAAGGAACTGATCAAAGAAATTAGTTAACTTTTTGGAATCTTTTCCAAACTTATAATAAAGATATCGTTCGAAGTTACTCGCTACTTGAATATCCATTGCTGGACTGTGTGTGAAATTAACATCGCTTCTTTCATAGCTTCCCGTATTGAAAAATCGCGTAAGGATATCATTAGCGTTAGTCGCGATATTTAACCTGCGTATTGGCAAGCCCATTTTCTTCGCAATATACCCTGCGAAAACATTCCCGAAATTCCCAGTTGGAACGCTAACATCAAATTCGGCAGGTTCATCCATTTGAAAATACGCCGAAAAATAATACACCACTTGAGCAAGAACCCGCGTCCAATTCACTGAATTAACTGCAGCCAGATTATATTCAGCTTTAAATTCTAAATCAGAAAAAACAGATTTCATTAGCAGCTGACAATCATCAAAACTACCGTTTATTCCTATGTTATGAACATTGTCATCAAGAATAGAGGTCATCTGACGTTCCTGTATGGGGCTTGTCTTGCCTTCAGGGAACATAATGTAGATGTTAATATTTTCTTTACCGCGAATTCCCGATATAGCGGCACTTCCAGTGTCACCACTAGTTGCCCCTAAAATGTTGACGGTCGCATCTCTTTCGATGAGTATGTGCTCAAAAATATTCCCCAGAAACTGTAAGGCCACATCTTTGAAAGCGAGTGTTGGACCATGGAACAATTCGAGTAGGTAGGTTTCCCCTAGGCGTCGAACTGGCGTTACCTTGGCCTCGTCAAATGTTGCATAACTTCGGTTGATTATTTCCTTAAGACTCTCGTCTTCGATATCATCGATATACAAAGACATGATTTCGAAAGCTAGCGCTTCATAACTATGTTCGCGCCACTTTCCAAGTATAGAGCTGACGTCGGGAATCGACTCAGGCAAGAGCAAACCTCCATCAGAGGCTAAGCCCATAATAACTGCATCTTTAAAGGAAAGACCTTTTACATTACCGCGAGTGCTCTCATATTTCATGAATTAGGATTCATTCTATTTTAAATAGCATGATTATAGATTGCTCTACACTCGGATAACATTCCGATTGCTAATATGTACTATAACCAGGGGTTTGGCATTGGTGTAAAATGCCCTAGATCGGCTGCCCACCATACTTCGATGTTGGCCTACTAGGTGAGTCCGCGGTAATATTTGCATCAACTTACTCTACTAAACCGCCTTTCGAAAGAAAGGCGGCCATGTCAGATTCAAGTTGATTTCGAATGGAATTTTTGGCGTCTATAGTCCTAACATCGTCTTCGGTTTGAACAACCGTATTCACGTTTGTCACTTGTCTGCCTCCTATATTTCCTTGGCGAACTAATATCTAAATGGATTCTCTTAGATAACGCTAGATTGCTTATTACCCTCCTACATTCACTATGTCACCTGAATGCAAGAGATATAATAGCGTCCTTAAATCCTAGACTGATACTAGTTATAGCCGAAAATTGAAGAAGGTCAAGTTGCTAAACCGCTTCGCCCCCTGTTTCACCAGTTCGAATACGAATGACATCTTCCAAATTGGTAACAAATATTTTTCCATCACCGACCTTACTGGTGTTGGCTGCATTTGTAATCGCTTCGATAACCGCTTCTAGGTTTTCGTCTGAAATCGCCACTTCTATCTTCACTTTTGGAAGAAAGTCGATGACATATTCAGCGCCTCGATAGAGTTCAGTATGTCCTTTCTGACGACCAAAGCCCTTTACTTCAGTGACCGTCATGCCCTGAACTGATATTTCTGAGAGGGCTTCTCTTACGTCATCTAACTTAAAAGGTTTTATGATCGCAGTAACTAACTTCATGGGTTTTCTCCTTTGTCAGGATTGTCTTAATAGATAATGCCAAACTAAAATGTAATGAATTTATAAACTTTTGCCAAGAGCAAAAACTAACCTAGAATCACAATCATCGCCACCACCAAAGCACTCCGTACTCGATAGATCGGTATCAAACCAAGTTAAGCTTACATCAATGTCCGATATCGATTTTGATAGGCCTATGGAATAATCACTGTAATCTGGTGTGCCAAAAGCGCCGTTGTCATCAATAGACTGGTTACCATAATGGAAACTCAGACCAAAATCATTATTCAAAGGCAACTCATAATCAATATAGACATAGGTTGCTTGATCACTCTCAGCAAAAAAGTCTGGCGAGTAAGCAAATCCCAAGGTTACGTTGCTATAAGATAAACTACCATAGACTTCATTAAAGCTACTTTCAGCAGCCCCACCCTGGGCATCATCTGGATATTCATATCTCAAGATCCCAATATCGTAATCTAATCCTTCTGACAAACTTCCCCCATAGCCAGCATAGAGGTCAATTTCAATCGACCCATCAAAGCTCACATTAGACGCCCAAACTCCAGCATACAATCCATTTTCAGACGCAACATCAAAACCACCTTGAATCGTCGCGTTCTCGCCGGTTTGAGAAATGCCACGATAAACATAATCACTTCCGATACTGACATTACCGCTAATCTCTGTTCCTTCTGCTCTCGCCTCGTTGAGGCTAAAGCTAACACTAATAATGCAGCTGGTTAACAAAATGTACTTAGTAAAATTCCTCATCATAAACTCCTATAGATAATTGATGATGTAGAGATAGCATCTACCGTGCCAAAATCAGATAAACCCTATTTTCGTGGGCCTCTAGGGGTTTTTTCCTAGAAGCCTCCTAATTCTGGCACCAACATGGTGCACGCGCAACCCAACTTACCCAGCTAGGTGCATGTCAGATATTGCTTACGGGGTTTACAGCCAACGGCTACTGAAAACCAACAGTCATATAGACACAATAGAGCAACCTAAGGAGAAGCTATGCCAGTTGCAGTCACCTATTCACGAGCACAAATTGGGATTGATTCACCACTCATCACTGTCGAAGTCGACATTTCACCGGGTCTACCTCAGACACTCATCGTAGGCTTACCGGAGACCGCTGTAAAAGAAAGCAAGGACAGAGTCAAAGCCGCTATCACGAATAGCGGGTTTGACATGCCATCTAGAAAAATTATCGTCAACCTTGCCCCTGCTGATCTACCCAAACAAGGCGGTCGTTATGATCTCGCCATCGCGCTAGCGATTTTGGCTGCGAGTGATCAACTGCCAATAGGGTCTCTTTTAGGATTTGAGCTCTTAGGGGAGCTTGCACTTGATGGAAGCCTACGTTCTGTTAAAGGGGTGCTCCCCGCTTCTATACGCAATAAGGCAGTTAACAGACAATTAATAATACCATGGGTAGATAATGACGAAGCGTCGTTATCTAACAATAAGCAGATATTGTCCGCGATGCACCTCAGTGATATCGTTGCCCATATAAAGGAGCAATTATGCCTCCTGCCAGCAAGGAAAGTCTTAAAGACTCAACAAACCAAGTCTTCCCTACAACTTTCAGATATCCGAGGTCAGTATCTGGCGAAACGCGCTCTAATCATAGCCGCTGCGGGAGCACACAACCTTTTATTCATGGGTCCCCCGGGTACAGGAAAAACAATGCTAGCGAGCCGGCTACCAAGTTTATTACCGGAAATGTCAATTGAAGAATCTTTAGAGGTAGCCTCGATTCAGTCAATCTCGAAGTATGCCTTTGAGATCGCGTCTTGGGGACAACGTCCATTTCGTACACCTCATCACACTGCTTCAGGTGTCGCTCTGGTGGGGGGCAGTAGTCCACCAAAACCCGGTGAAATTTCCCTTGCCCACCGTGGCGTACTCTTTCTAGATGAGCTTCCCGAATTTTCTCGACAGGTACTTGAGGTACTGCGAGAACCTTTGGAATCAGGAAAGATCGTGATTAGTCGAGCAAGTCATCAAATTACTTATCCCGCTCAATTCCAACTCGTTTCTGCGATGAATCCCTGCCCCTGTGGATATTATGCTGATGACAGCAACCGTTGTAGCTGCACTCAAGATCGCGTCTTAAGGTATCGAAATAAAATTTCTGGCCCACTCCTGGATAGAATCGATTTACATGTCAGTGTTCCCGCATTACCCAAAGGTGTACTTTCAGACTCAGCATTTTCTCCACCTAAGAGTGAGCACGAAGATGCATGTACCTTAGTTAGACGATCCCAAAAAATGATGAAAAAGAGAACAGGGAAATTGAACGCACATTTAGACAGTAAAGAAATTCAGAGATATTGCAAACTATCTGAGCCAGATCAAGATTTATTGGATACAGCAATGTATAAGCTAGGCTTATCTGCAAGGGGTTACTACAAAATTTTGAAGGTCGCTCGCACCATCGCCGACTTGTCGGAGGAGAAGCACATAGGTACTGTTCATCTAAGTGAAGCGCTTAGCTTTAGAAAATTGGACCGAATCCTAAACCCATGCTAAATGGCCCTACTCACTTTTTCATTGGACATCTTTTTATTGAGACGAATCGACCATGTAATCTACGATAGCCTTCAAGTCATCATCGGAACATGTGAAACACATCCCTTTAGCCGGCATTCCAGGTGCTAGGCCATTGATGGCACTTTGATAAAGATTATCAAGTCCTTTTGCAATACGAGGTTGCCATGCAGTGCTATCTCCAAGTTTTGGGGCACCAGCAATGCCAATAGCATGGCAAGTCGCACACGTTTTTGCATAATTAGCTTCTGCTCCGCCTCCTTCATCAGAACTGGCAACGGCTGTCGTAGTCGCGACGGCACAATCTCCGCCTTCTACACAAACTTCACCTACTTTTGAGATTCGGCCAGCTATCTCAGATTCAATCGTACCAGCTGATACTGTACCCGCCACTATGATGGCAATTAACATGAGTCCGAGTTTATTCACAATAATCTATCCTTTATCCGACCACTTTTGAACGACGCGCATTGTAACCTAATCTGATCTTTCTCTCCAACCACGCGATTAATTTTCTCGACCCCAATCGGCATCGGCCAGTTCTCGATTTGAGTTGAACTGAAATACACTTGATGTACCGCCTTCTACTACTGATTGCGCAGACACCAATGTCAGTATGGCACGTTCTCGATATTCCGACAGTGAATCCGATCCGACATTCACCATTGTGCTTCGTAATTTATAGAGTGTCGTGTCTAGAACGTCTGATAGTGGTCCTACCAATGGGACATAAGCATCTACCCCCTCCTCGAAAACCATCTTACGGGAGCTCATGCCATCATCGTAACGTTGCCAATTCTGCGCTCTTACCGTACCTTCTCCCCAGTAGGGTTTATACATTTGACCATTGATTGTCGTTTTTGGCGTTGGGCTCTCCTCCGTCATCGCAAAGTACCTACCCATCATGACAAAGTCTGCTCCCATCGCCAAAGCAATAACGATCTGCGTATCATTTGCCATACCACCATCAGAGCAAATCGGTATATATCGACCAGTTTCTTCAAAATAAGCATCACGGCGTTTCGCAACATCTAACAAAGCAGAAGCTTGACCACGTCCGATACCCTTTTGCTCTCGCGTTATGCAAATAGAGCCACCGCCAATCCCCACTTTAATAAAATCAACACCGCCTTCCTCAACCAAAAAATCAAACCCTTCTGGCGAAACTACATTACCTCCACCAATGATGGGCTCAGGACCAAAGTGTTCTCTGATCCATCGAATGCCATCCAATTGATAGTCTGTAAATCCATCTGAGGAGTCGAAGCAAAGTGCATCAGCACCTGCAGCTAATAGGGCTGGGACGCGTTGCTCATAATCATGCGTATTTATCGCCGCTCCGACGCACAATCTCTTTGACTCATCCAATAGCTCCATTGGATGTCTGCGATGGTCAACATAATCTTTTTTGAATACAAGGGCACTTAAACAGCCTTCGCTGTCGACAATCGGCAAACAATCTTTTTTATGTCTGTGTAATAGCTGATTAGCCTCTGTGAGACTAATACCTTCTTCTCCATGGATTACATCTGAAAATGGTGTCATGTGCTCACCGACACTCTTATTCAAATCATCTTCAAATTCCCAAAAATCTTTGTCAGTGATAATCCCTAATAACTTTCCATCAGCTGTACCATCACTGGTCACTGGTACCGTAGAGTGACCCGTTTTTTGCATCAATTCTGACACTTCTGCAAGGCTAGTCTTTACGGTTGTATTCGAGTCACTTTGAACAAAGCCAGCTTTGTGGGCCTTTACTTGACGTACCATCTCGACTTGTCTATCTATCGGTTGAGAGCAAAAAATAAACCCCAATCCGCCTTGTCTAGCCAAAGAAATTGAGAGTTGCGAGCCAGACACCGCTTGCATGCACGCAGATACAACAGGTACATTAATTTTGAGGCGGGAGGATTGTTCTTTATCAATAGCTGCTATCGGCGTAGATAAATCCACACCATCGGCACGTTGGCCTCTTCTGGTTAATCTTGGAATTAACAAATATTCAGAAAATGTACGGGATATATCATCTAATATGATGGCCATCTTGGACTCCATGGGAAAATAGTAGGTAAACGCAATCCCTATCCTTCAAATAAGCATAGTCACAGCAAGCATGGCTGGCTTGAAAAGTATTTTGTTTAAGCGCAGAAGTTCGGGAATTTAAAGAAGAGGATTCTACTTGTCGTTCTGATAGCGCCATGGCGAATTCTAAATCAATCGCATTATTGAAGCAACAACCTCAGATGCAACCCCGATAAAGTTATTCTTCGCCATATATCTATTCGTCACTCGCCAGAAAGTACCATTGTTCAACTAAATACATTAATTTTTTGTTATAAACTATTGATTTTAAGGAATATTCTCGTATGATAATAGCGGTAAGTCTAAGGAACGGTTAATACCCTCTGAAAACATGAACAAGTCTGAACTCATAAGAAGAATGTCTGACAAACTCGATCAGCTTACTGGCCGAGATGTCGACCTAGCTGTACATAGCATTATTGACATCATGTCACAGTCTCTCGCTACAGGAGATCGAATAGAAATTCGGGGATTTGGTACGTTTTCGAATCACTATCGTAAACCTCGGAACGTTAGGAACCCTAAGACAGGCGAAATTGGTATACAAAAACCAGGAAAGTTTGTTCCCCACTTCAAGCCAGGAAAAGAACTCAAACGGCGTGTTGACGAGTCTCGCGAGCCATTACGCCTCTCATCTCAGCATTAGCCTTCCGGAAAAAGTACAACTATCTAAGTAATTTCCATCAAGAGACGATGCTTGAGTATTTTGCCTGAAGGTGATGTAGGTAATTCCCTTAAGACAAAAATATGACTGGGGATCTTGTAGGCTGCCAACCGTTCTCTTGCAAAGAGTCGAATTTCATCTTTATTAATATTCTGACCCTCCACCGCTTGAATGAAAGCTAAGATTTCTTCATCGTGATCTTGTTTTCTTCCTATAACAGCACAAAGACTCACTTGAGGATGCTCACTAAGGATTGCTTCAATTTCTGGAGGATATACGTTAAAGCCAGACTTAATGATTAGCTCTTTAGTCCTACCAGCAATTTCGTAAGTACCACTTTCATTCTGAAATGCAAGATCACCTGTATTAAACCAACCATCCTGTATCACTTCACGCGTCAATTCTGGTTTTCTAAAATAACCTTTCATGACATTCGGACCTTTTACCCATAGTTCGCCCGTTTTTCCTTTCTCTATCCCTAATCCCTTTTCTTCTCCCTTCATTTCTTTGGTCGGAGACCTGATTTCGACCGCCACACCGGGCAGGCCAAATCCTACAGAACAATCACTTTGAGGGGCATAGAGCCGTGTTTGACAGATGGTCGGTCCTGTTTCAGTCAAGCCATAACCGTTATGCAAGGGCAAACCAAATCGAGCTTCTACTCTCTGTTTTAGGTTTGGATCCAAGGGCGAGCCACCGGCGTAAAGAAACCTCAGATTATCTGCCTCTGCATAAGAAACAAGAGACGCATCAATGACATCGAGAATCAAAGCATACATCGTCGGTACACCAAATAATCCAGTGATACCACCTGTGAACAGGGCTTTTAATACCTCTTCTGCAACGAATCTCGCAGCCAGATGTACGCTTCCTCCAGATGATAAAACAGAACAACAAACCGCAGACAAACCAAAAATATGGGAAATTGGCAAGACACAATAAATTCTATCAACAGATGAGATTTGTCGAAGTTTTCCAGACACAAAAGCCATAAAGCTTAGGTTGCGCTGAGTTAACATCACACCCTTAGGTGTACCGGTTGTACCGGTTGTATAGATCATCGCCACAACCTGATCTTCGGCACAGCAATAAACCGTTTCAGGCTCTACCTCTGCAAGCTCGCTCATCATCACCTGGCCATAAGTCATCTGACAAATACTACCAATGCCATGAACCGCGGCTGCGTCAGAATCACTTAAGGTATAGAAAATGCGTCTTGGTTCACAGTCACTTTCTATCAAATGAATCTCTCGCTCCGACAAACGAGCATTGATAACTACCGCAATCGCATTCATCTCGCTAAGCGCGATAAAAAGAAAAATCGCTGCAGGCCCGTTTTCACAAACAAGCATCACGCGATCACCGGCTCGCACCTGGGATTTTTTTAACAATATTATGCTTTCCTCTACAGCGAGAGAAAAATCTAGGTATGTGAAGTCGCCCATGGAGGTACACAAGGCTATGGCATTGGGTGTTTCGTCTGCCCAGCGCAATATACCTTGACTGAAACGATGGGGTAAGCCATCAATGATGTTGCTTGCGGGACACCCCAACAAAGCTTCGTCCTGAAGCTTTATCTCCTCTAACATGTCTAGTTGACTACTTTATAGACAGGAGCTTACGCTCCTTTTCAATCAAAAACTCTGCAACCCGTAGCATATTGATGCTTGATCCAGCCATACTACCTTCGATGCGGTATTTCCCATTAATAACAAGCGCGGGTACACCTTCGGAACGATAAGCACGCCCCCTAGCATCGGCTTGTTGGACACTTGCCCGAACACCAAAAGAGTTATAGGCTTTTGAGAAATCTTCTACACTGACGCCATAATCTTGAAAAAATCCAGCTGCAGCTTCTGGCGAATTCAGGCGCTGATTTTTGTTGTGAATCGCATTAAACAATGGTGTATGCACTCTATCCAATACACCCAATGCCTTTGCTGTCAGGTAAATCTGCGCATAAACCTGATAGTCCTTATTCCAAATTGCCGGAGTACGAACGAACTCGACATCATCAGCAAGCTTATTCTGCCAAGCACCAATAAGAGGCTCAAACTGATAGCAGTGCGGACAACCGTACGAAAAGTATTCTGCTACCTCAACCTTATCTGGTTTCCGAGTTTTTAGCGGTATCTGTAGCGCAACATAGTGTGTTCCTTCTTCATATTGAGCATTGTCCGCAGCATTATTTGCTTGACTGACACTTAATATCAATCCGGAAAAAAGCATTACCACAATATTTAATTTATTTAGCACCAAAAAAATTCCTATTTCATTAAGTGGACAGGTCAAAAGAACAATCATTCCAACTGAGACCTATTTATGTAGATCTACCCTTGTTGATCATTATGCACAAAAAAGGGCGAGTTACCGCCCCTTTGATCCCTTTGCATACTCGCATTAGCCTAGGCTAATGCTAATGTAATCCGTAAAGATAGCTGGCGACAGCAGTAATTTCAGTATCACTAAGATCCATAGCCGTAGACTGCATCATACGCCCATCACCATCATTATGGCGATCACCCACTCGAAACGCTTTTAGCTGGGCTTCTGTGTATTCTGGCCACTGACCTGCAAGGGCTGGAAAACCAGCAGGGTTATTACCCTCACCTTGGGGCAAATGGCAGGCCGAACAAGCAGCAATTTTCTTACGCTTGATACCCGCTCTATAAATAGTCTCACCAAGGGCAACTAGTTCTGGTTTCGCTGCGCCACCTTTGCGAGTTTGTCCCGCAAAGTAAGCCGCCAGGTCACTTAGATCGTCGTCTGTAAATGCGTCCAATTGACCCGTCATTAGCGGGGCAGATCGATCTCCAGATTTAATATCTTTAAGTTGCTTTAGTAGGTATTTTGGTTGTTGACCGGCAATACTCGGGAATGAACCCGCCGGGCTATTACCATCAGCACCATGACAGGCAGCA
>Ga0307985_10002361_pt1 | contig 10570 bp, 11 predicted proteins | sample EllFjometageno80_FD_203155 | JGI IMG/M metagenome (GOLD analysis project Ga0307985, IMG submission 203155) | Marine microbial communities from Ellis Fjord, Antarctic Ocean - #80 | ecosystem: Environmental > Aquatic > Marine > Unclassified | place: Southern Ocean | collected 2014-10-09 | reverse complement strand
GCGTCATATTGTACGGTCTCTTCGAGCTTGACTTTGACGAGGGCGCCTGGCCGCTGATCGACAAACACGGGCATCGCTCAGCAGTCTCCTAGCGCAGGTCCAAGGTGATCAGTCCCGCGTTATCCACGCGAACGTCGAAGGCGCGTGAGACTCCTGACGGATCGATCGCCTCGCACACAACTGGGTCATCAATATCTAAGACCATCACTGGCTGACCACAATCGACGCTGGTGACCAACCCAAGCTCGTCGCCAAACGTCGCACCGAGTAACGCCGCGACCTCGTTGACCGCTACGAACCGGGCATCGACTGTGGCTGTCGTGGTCAACGCCTCGGCCGTGCCGCCAAGATCCACACGTACGTCGATCACTTGACCCCCAAGCGTGGCGACGCACAAGAACGACTGCCCTGGCTGAGGGTCGGCGCTATCTGGGCACGACACCGAGCGAATCGCTCCTGGATAGCCCGGCAGTAGCTGGGCCGTTATGTCGGTCTCGAGTTGAGCGCCGTCAAGCGTTCGCTCGACCCCACACGCAGACAGGGTCAACGCGCACATGACAGCAACCGCCACAGAGCGACGCAGGGCATGACTCGGTGAGGGGGACGCGGGAGTCAGAATTCGGCATCCATGGCATCGGCCCATGAGGTCTTCGCATCGATGAGCTGGCGGTATCGCATGACGTGGCGCGGCCGGTTGAAGCCGAGCACCGCAACGATTGTGCCGTTGCGACCGTAGATCGCTGCGAACTTACGGCTCTCGATATCGCCATCGACGATCTGGAACGAGTCGAAATCGGTGGTCCGTCCGGCAAGCTGAATCTTGCGGTCGTACTGGTCGCTCCAGAACCAAGGCACAGGCTCGTATGGCCCAACCGAGTCGCCATGCAACAACCGCTTGGCGGCGTGCACGGCCTGCGTGATGGCATTGTCCCAATGCTCGACACGCATGGTCTCACCGAAGTGACCGTTGGGCCACTGGGCGACGTCTCCGGCGGCAACCACGCCCGGCGCCGCAAGCGACGTTGCGTCGCACACCACGCCGTTCTCGATGTTGAGCCCGCTGCCTTCGAGCCATTCGACGTTGGGAATCACGCCGATGCCCACGATGACCAGGTCGGTCTCGATCGTTGAACCGTCTGTCAGCCGTATCGACTCGACGTGTTCTTCGCCCACGATTGCTTCGCAGCCGACGCCAAGCCTCAGGTCAACCCCATGATCACGGTGCACGTCGGCAAGAACAGCACCCATATCGGCACCCAGCGAACGTTCGAACGGTGACTCGGCCATCTCGATCATCGTGACGCCGAGTCCCAGGCCACGGGCGCTGGCGGCGACCTCGGCGCCGATAAAGCCGGCACCAATCACCACTACTCGCGACGGGCCTGCTCGGAAGGCCGCACGAATAGCCTGCGCATCATCGAGTGTGCGCAGCGTGTGAACCCCACCGAGGGGTTCGCCAATGGTGCGAGTCCGAGCGCCAGTAGCGATGACCACGCCGTCGACGTCAAGAACTGTTCCTGATGCCAGTGCAACCGTCAGCGCTCCAACGTCGAAGGACACCGCGGCATCGCCCAAATGTGTGATGAGTTTCAGCTCGTCAAACTTCTCTTCAGGGGTTAGCCAGATTCGTTCAACGTCCCAAGCACCCGACAAGATCTGCTTGGACAGCGGCGGCCGATCGTACGGACGGTGGACCTCGTCGCCCACAAGATGCAGGTCCCCATCGAACCCTTCAGAACGCAGCGTCTCAACGGCCCGTAAGCCAGCCAACGATGCGCCGACGACGGCGATGGATTTCATTCAGGTGACCTCATTAACATGGCATCGGCCGGAGGCCGAACGTAGACCTATTCCTCGGGATCGTCGGCGATAGCGATGGCCTGCTTCGGGCACCGCTGGACCGACTCCTCAACCTTGGCTCGCTGGTCTTGTTCCGGCGTGTCCGTCAGCAGGTACAAGAAATCATCATCACGGACTTCAAAAACATCGGGCGCGATCTGCATGCAAATAGCATTGCTCTCACACAGGTCATAGTCGACAACAACTTTGAAACTCATCTTCAGTCCTCTTGGGTTTGCTCGACGCCGATACTAGTCAGGGAAGTCGGCAGAGTCCGCCTGGGTCGGCGTATTCAAGTGCGACGACCGAACCAATAACGATTTGCACTCCCCCAGGATCTGCGCCGTCAATGGTCAAAAACTCTGACATGGCACGACACACATCTTCAACAAGAGTGATCGGTTCGGGGGCTTCGGCAAACACGATGGTCGCTGTCGCAATGCGATCTGACGCGACGGTGAATTGTGCAGTCACGAGCTCTCGCCAGCGAGCGTCAGCAAAGTTGTCTTGGGTGAAACTGTTCCAGCGGGTTGGCGCCGGTCGATCTGCAGCGATTCCACAACTGCTCAGGGCATAACGATCAAGCGCCGCTTGTTCGCTGTTGGCTTGGGGATCGAAGCGGGCATTGAAGAGCGCCTCGATGTCCGGGGGGTCCTCGGCAAGAAGTTCGTCGAAGTCTCTCGCGCGGTTCTGGAGTGCCTCGATCGTTGGCCGCACCGCAGGTGGAGCGACCAACGAGAGTCGCTCGAGATCCTCGGCCGTGGGTGATGGCGTGAGGCCACTGCCCGTTTGAAGCAGCGAGCAGAACGCAGCGAGGTCACCTGGTTCAGGGGCGTCGCTACAGCCAGCAGCCAATAACGCCGTCAGCATTACCGCTGTGAGTGCTCGTTTCACACGTGTAGTTTGGCCCACCGAACCACCGAAGTGGCGGGGCCTCCGCCCAAACCTTGCGAGACTCGCCGGTACGACGTTCGCCAGACACTCTGCACCACCGGCATTTGGGTCACCCGACAGCCTGAAACAGCCACCTCTCGGCCCGTTAGCCCTGGCCATAACAAGCCAGAGTTTAGAACGCAAAGGGATCCCACAGGCTGAGGAATCCCACGGGACCAAGGACCCAGAGCACTCCTGACAAGATGAGCGAAGCGAATCCGAATTAGCCCTAGATGGCGTCGGTTCCGACTTCGCCGGTGCGGATGCGGACCATGGTTGACACGTCGGTGACCCAGATCTTGCCATCGCCGATCTTTCCTGTTCGGGCTGCGTCGGCCACGGTTTGGACGACCGTGTCGACCTCGGAGTCCGCAACGACGATCTCAAGCCGAGACTTTGGGGTGAAGGAGACCTTGTATTCGGTGCCTCGGTAGGTTTCGGTATGACCGCCCTGGCGGCCGTAGCCCTGTGCCTCGGTCACGGTCATGCCCTGGACTCCGATGGAATTCAGTTGGGTCTTGATCTCGTCGACCTGGTGGGGCTTGACGACGGCAGTTACGAGCTTCATGACGTAAAATTCCCTCGGTTAGGTAGATTTCGTACTGCCACAACATAGCGCATTAATGATTGACTGTCAGCCTTTACCTAAATCGACTGAAGAGCTTTCTCTTTATGTAGCACTACATTAAGACAATCAGCTACCCTTGCCCTATGCGCATTCGGCTTAACAACGCCACGCCAGTCCCCCCGTTCGAGCAGATTCGAGCACAAATAGCGCTGCATGTCGCGGCCGGCCGCCTGACACCCGGCGATCGGCTACCCGCTATCAGAGCACTCGCCGGGGAGTTGGACGTATCGACAAATACCGTCGCCCGCGCCTATCGCGAACTAATTACCGCTGGTATCGCCGAGGCAGCCGGCCGGCGCGGCACCAGGATCACGGCTGCACCCCCGGTGGCCCATGACATCGCCCAGCGCAGCGAGCAGATAGAAGATGCCGCCGATCGGTTTGCTCTGACCGCCCGTGAGTTGCATGTCACGACCGACGAGGCACTCGAAGCCATTATCATTGCGCTTCGCCGAATAAGTAACGAGCGAGCGGACTAGCTAATACAACTAGCCCCAAAGCCGACATAGCTCCCCCGCTGCTCGAACAGATGCACCGAATCGGACCGTTCGTACCAGTGCCGCTACTGTCAGAACATGTCCACGAGCGAGCACAGCCCCAGCGGTCCACTGGGTGGCGTACGAGTCGTTGAAATCGGCGTCTGGATAGCCGGGCCAGCCGCTGGCGGCATCATGGCTGACTGGGGCGCCGACGTCATCAAGATCGAGCCGCCCGAGGGTGATCCGTCGCGCATGTTCCACGCAATTCTTGGTGGGGCACTCCCCACGAACCCGGTGTTCGAGCTCGACAACCGTTCGAAGCGCTCGATCGTGCTGGACCTGCAAACAGACGACGACTTGGCAACGGCGCTCGAGTTGATCGCCGGTGCCGACGTGTTCCTATCGAACATCCGCACCGGTGCACTCGAACGGCTCGGCCTGGACTACGAGACCCTGTCTAAGCGGTTCCCCGAGCTGATCTATGCCCATATCAGCGGCTTCGGCCGCGAGGGCCCTGACGCCGACCGAGCCGCCTTTGACATCGCCGCGTTCTGGGCGCGCTCAGGCATTGCCCACCTGCTCACTGGACCCGACCAGTCCCCACCGTTTCAGCGCGGCGGCATGGGCGACCACAACACCGGCCTGGCCGCCGCTGGCGCAGTCAGTGCCGCATTGTTCGAGCGAACCAAGTCGGGCCAAGGCCAACTGATCTCAACGTCGCTGTTCCGCGAGGGTATGTACACGATCGGTTTCGATCTGAACACCAAACTGATGTGGGGCACAGACATCGGCAACAACGATCGCCGCTTCGCATCAAACCCGACAGCGAACAACTACCAGCTGGGCGATGACCGCCGCATCTGGGTAATCGGTGTCGATCTCCATCGACATTGGCCACCGCTATGCCGGGTTGCTGGGTTGCCCGAACTCGTTGACGACGAGCGGTTCGCCACCCCACGCGACCGTCACCACAATGCTGCCGAGCTCATCAGCATGCTCGACGCCGCATTTGCAACGATGGACATGGCCGCCGTCGAAGCAGCTGGCCACAGTGAACCCGACTTCTTCTGGGCGCCCATCAACAGCCTGGACGACCTGCTCGCCGATCCGCAGTTTCTGGCATCGGGCGCCCTCGTCGAGGTACCCGACGAACCGGGGTCTGCTGCAACGACCACCATGGTCGCCACCCCTGTCGACTACTCACGCACCATTGCGAAACCCCGCACGCTGGCGCCCGAGCTGGGCCAGCACAGCGACGAGATCCGCGACGAACTCAAGCGCCACACCAAGGATCTATGACCCCACAGGTTGAAATAGTCAACCTGTGGGGTCAGAAAAACTGCTTACTGGGCAGCGGTGATTGCTTCCCATACGGCCTGCGGGGTACACGGCATATCGATGTGCGTCACGCCAAGATGGCTGACCGCATCGATCACTGCATTGTGCAGTGCCGGTGTTGAACCAATGGTTCCGGACTCGCCAATACCCTTGGCACCCAATGGGTTGCGGGGTGACGGTGTCTCGGTGTTCGACACTTCGAAGCTTGGAAGCTCCGAAGCTGCCGGCACCAGGTAGTCCATGAGGTTGGCGTTCTGAGGGTTACCCAGCTCGTCATAAGAGATGTGCTCGTACAGCACCTGGGCTGCGCCCTGAGCAATTCCACCGTGCTGTTGGCCATTGACCATCATGGGGCTCAAGATCGTGCCGCAGTCGTCGACTGCGACATGGCGCAGCATCTTCACTCCACCTGTATCGGTATCAACTTCGACCACCGACACGTGTGAGCCGAATGGGTACGTAGCGGACTCACCATCGAAATCGTGCTCGTATGCAAGACCAGGGTCCATGCCTTCGGGCAGTTTCGAAGCGTCATTGGATGCTGTTGCCAGCTCAGCCCATGACAGCGCCGATGTCGGCACACCAGCAACGGCCAAACCGGTGCCGTTTGTCTCGATGTCGTCAACGCTTGCTTCGAGCAGGTGCGACGCCAAAGTCTTGGCCTTCTCGAGCACTTTCTGAGAGCCCACGAGGATCCCAGAACCAGCAGTCTGAAGCGACCGAGAACCAGCGGTTCCCGCGCCACGTGCGACCGTGTCGGTATCACTATCGAAGAAGTTGACCTCTTGCATAGGTACACCCAGAACATCTTCGACGATCGTCGAGAATGCGGTGTCATGGCCCTGCCCGTGCACGCTAGTGCCGGCGTAAATGTTGATGTCGCCGCTGTCGGTGACCTCGACCTTGGTGTACTCGACATGCAGACCAAGCGGCGCAGTGACCTCGACATAGGAACTCACGCCTATGCCGATCTGCTTGCTGTCGCCGGACGCACGCCGTTCTTGTTGTTGGGCCCGTAGATCGCTGTAGCCAGATGCCTCAAGAGCAGCATCGAGTGCCTTCTCGTATTCGCCGCTGTCGTAGTCAGCGCCGGTGGTGGTTACCAACGGGAAGTTTTCGGGCTGCAGGAAGTTCATGCGGCGAATCTCGGCCGGGTCGATTCCCATTTCAGCCGCAGCGATGTCGAGCACTCGCTCGATGAGCTGGGTGGCTTCGGGGCGTCCAGCGCCTCGGTACGCACCAATCGTGGTGGTGTTGGTCAGCACACTGATGCCGTTGAACTTGACCTTGGGTACGTCGTACACCGCTGGTGCGAGCAACTGAGTGAGCATCGGCAACACTGCGCCGAGTGCCGGATAGGCACCAGCATCGGCCGTGACCTTTGCATCCATACCGACGATCTTGCCGTCGTTGGTCAGACCAAGCTTGCACTCCATGACCATGGCGCGACCGTGCATCATGGCAACCATGTTTTCGGATCGAAGCTCAGCCCACTTGCATGGGACGCCAAGTTGAAGTGCTGCGTATCCTGCGAGCAGGTATTCGACGTAGAAGCCGGACTTAGGGCCGAAGCCGCCACCGACCCATGGGGTCGCACAACGGACGTTTTCGGTTTCGAGGCCAAGCAGTTGTGCCATTGGCTCTTGAAGACCATGCGGGCCCTGGCTTGAACACCACAGGGTTAGGCCCCCAGCTGGTTCGTTCGGGATCGCAACGGCGCCGTTAGCTTCCATTGGTGCACCAGCCAGACGCTGCGTGAGCATCTTGACCGAGGCGACATGGTCAGCGCCTTCGAGCGGATCGATGTCGATGGGTGCGCCGTCTTCGCCCAATGGGAAGTTGGTTGCGAAGCACACATTGCTCTCTGCATCGTCAAAGATTGGCGGAGCGGCTGCGGCTGACTCGATGTCGATCACCGCATCAATTGGTTCAATGTCGGCCCATACCTGCTCGGCTGCGTCAAGAGCTTGCGTCTGGGTCTCGGCAACGATCATGGCGATGATGTCACCAACGAAACGAACCTTGCCCTTGGCAAGCGCCGGGCGGTTCAGACTGGGCGGCATCATCGCGAACAGCGGCACCGTAGGCAGGTCCGTGTTGTCAGACGTATAGATGCCAAGCACGCCAGGCATGTCAACAGCATCTTCAATATTGATCGAGTTAATCGTTCCGTGCGCGATGTTAGATCGCACGAACACAATCGATTTGGTCTCGATCTTCATGTCGTCGATGTAGTCGTTGACGCCGTAAAGAAGACCCGGGTCTTCTTTACGAAGAACCGAATTGCCAAGAATCGAACCAGCAGTAGCCACTCGTCTTACTCCCAATGTGGATGAACTCTGCAAACTTAGCTTGTGTGATCGCCTCGTGCTGTATCGGTGCGAGAGAAAACGGCAGTTTCCGGGGCACACTGTTTGCGTGCAGGCCCTCCTCATGTTTCGCCGACGCCACCGGCTTGCTGCAGCAGTAGTCGCTGCAGCGATCCTGACCGCCTCATGCAGCGGTGGCGCTCGTCCCACAGTGACCAGTGATCAACTGGTTGAGCCTTCCGAAACCATCGATACTGCGACTTTCGAGCCCGCCTCCGAGGTGCCGAACATGGCGACGCCAGCGCCGGACGACGACGCCCCAGACGATGCGGCCGGCGATGCATCGGAACCACGGCAGCTTGCTCCCGGCGAGGTCGAGCGGCTCCTCGTCCAGGTACTCGAAACCTTCCCTCATGACGCAACAGCGTTCACGCAAGGGCTCGAGCTCGACAACGGCGTCTTCTTGGAAAGCACCGGCTCACGAGGCCTGGACGGCATCCAGGTACCAAGCACGTTGCGGCGTGTAGACCCGGCGACCGGCAACGTGGAACAGTCAATCGCGCTCGACCAGCAGTATTTTGGCGAAGGCCTGACCAAGGTCGGCAACGAGCTGATCCAGCTCACCTGGAAGCAGAACACAGCGTTCTACTGGGATGCCGAGACCTTCGAACTAAACAAACAAGTCAGTTACGACGGCCAGGGTTGGGGCCTTTGTTACGACGGAAGCCACCTTGTGATGACAGATGGCACCGTCCCGGAACTGATCTTCCGAGACCCGGTCACGTTCGAGGAGACTGCACGAGTACCCGTCACCTTCAACGATCAACAGGTGTTCAACTTAAACGAGCTCGAGTGTGTCGACGGTTTCGTCTGGGCCAATATCTGGCAGACCGATCTCATTGTGCGTATCGACCCGTCCACCGGCGCTGTCAATGGCGTAGCCGATGCCATAGAGCTCGGAGGGTCAGTCGGCATGGGCGATGCAGTCCTAAATGGCATTGCCTGGGACTCATCGACGCAATCGTTCTATGTGACCGGCAAGCTTTGGCCCACCATGTTTCGCGTGAACTTCGTGCCAGCACCAACGAGCTGATCGCCATGCCCAATGCGCTGATCACTGGAATCAACGGTCAAGACGGCTCGTATCTCGCCGAGCTCTTGCTCGACAAGGGCTACAACGTGTTCGGCCTTGTCCGCCCCACGAGCACCGACGGCGTAGCGCGCCTGGCGCACATCGCTGATGATCTGACACTGTTGAACGGCGATCTGCTCGACGAGGGCTCGCTGGTCGACGCTCTGCGTACGAGCGAGGCTGACGAGGTCTATAACCTGGCGGCGCAGTCCCAGGTACATACGAGCTTTCAGCAACCCGTCTTCACCGCTCAGGTGAACGGACTAGGCGTCACCCGGCTACTCGATGCCATTCGGAATGTGAACCCGCCAACGCGCTTCTACCAGGCCTCGACGGGTGAGATCTTCGGCAAGGCCCGCGAAACTCCACAGACCGAGCACACGCCGATGTATCCGCGCAGTCCCTATGCCGTGGCCAAGGTCTACGCCCATTGGATCACGATCAACTACCGCGAGAGTCACGGCCTGCACGCATCGGCAGGCATTCTCTTCAATCACGAAAGCCCTCGACGGGGCACTGAATTCGTGACTCGCAAGATCACCCATGCCGTCGCCATGATCAAGCACGGCAGGGCCAACGAGCTACGACTCGGCAACCTCGAGGCTCGGCGCGACTGGGGCTTCGCTGGCGACTTCGTACACGCCATGTGGCTGATGTTGCAACAGGAGAACCCCGACGATTTCATCATCGCCACCGGCCAAACACACTCGGTACGCGACTTCTGCTCGTTGGCATTCGAACACGCCGGCCTGAACTACCGCGACCATGTCGTACACGACGAATCGCATCTGCGTCCCACCGAGGTCGAAGCGCTCGTCGGCGATGCGTCGAAGGCAAAGGAAGTCCTCGGCTGGACGCCACAAGTCGGCTTCGAAGACTTGGTCATGATGATGGTCGACGCGGACATGGCCCTCGTTGCAGCGTCGGGCCAGTCATAGTTCCGTGGCCGTTGCAGGCATCGACCGATGGCGGGGCGGCTGGATCGTTGCCGAGCTCGACGATACCGAGCTGACGCTCTGGGCAACCTCTGAAATCGAGTCGGCGTGCGAACGCCTAGCCCACCACGACGCCGTCGCTATAGACATGCCTATTGCTCTGGCCCCACACGGCAGGCGTGAAGCTGAAGCCCTGGTCCGCGCCGCGCTCGGGTCGTCAGCGCGGTCGGTTTTCACGAGCCCAACGCGAGTTGCAGCACTGGCAGATTCGCAGAGTGATGCCACTGAGATCAACCGAGCCAATGGCGGACCTGGCATCTCGGCGCAGGCCTTTGGTCTGTTCGCCAGTATTCGAGAGCTGCGCACCGCTCTCGCCGGGCCGCGCTTCGAACACTGGTGGGAAACCCACCCCGAGACCACGTTTGCAATGATGAATGACGGTGTGCCGATGGCGTCCAAGAAATCTGCTATCGGTGTTGGGCAACGGCTCGTTCAACTTCGCAGGCACGTCCCGTTCGTCGATGATGTTCTGTTGACATCGCCCGAAAAGGTGCCAGTCGACGATGTCCTCGATGCGATCGCGGCCGCATGGTCTGCCCGCCGTATCGCCGCTGGCGCCGCCACCATCTTCGGCCCCCCGGGGCGCGACGATGAAGGGTTTGCTTTCGGAATTCGAGTCTGATGGCCGCGTCGAGCGCTGGGTTATGCCTGTGGCGCTTCGTCGACGGGGCCCTTCACGTCTTGATCGTGCACCCCGGAGGGCCCTTCTGGGCCAAGAAGGACGACGGAGCCTGGTCGTTGCCCAAGGGCGAGTACGACCCTGCGACCGAGGACGGTGCCTTGGCTGCACGCCGTGAGTTCAACGAGGAGATCGGTCAACCTGCCCCTGTCGGAGACCTGACGCCTCTAGGCGAGACCAAGCTCAAGAGTGGCAAGCTGGTTCAGGCCTGGGCGATATGTGGCGATCTTGACGCCGA
>Ga0307985_10002360_pt1 | contig 10571 bp, 5 predicted proteins | sample EllFjometageno80_FD_203155 | JGI IMG/M metagenome (GOLD analysis project Ga0307985, IMG submission 203155) | Marine microbial communities from Ellis Fjord, Antarctic Ocean - #80 | ecosystem: Environmental > Aquatic > Marine > Unclassified | place: Southern Ocean | collected 2014-10-09 | reverse complement strand
AACAGCAGGTTCGAAAGGTTAGCAAACTCACAATTACTGCCCTAGGACTACAGCTGTACAACTGTACCACTTGTACGTACAGTTGTACAAAATGTAATTGTAGCAAGATTTACAGTTGTAATTTAATGAGGAGGTTCTCACCTTCTGTGTACTCCAATTTGGTGTCCTCGACCCCCTGCAGCTTCTGAGAGACCATGGGGACAATGTGATTGTTATTAGGGATACAACGGGAGGAAGGCGGGATGGGCGAGGAGGGGGGGAGAGAGAGGGGGCGGAAAGGAGTGAGGGACGCGGGGAGGGGGGGGGGGGGGCTGAGAGCGGTGGGGGAGGAAGAGGGCTCACCAGCTGCTCCTCCCCAGGGGGGCATTCCCAAAAGTAGACGATTTGAGGTACTTTATTTTGCGCTTTATTTTGCGCACACTACTTAATCTGTCGCAGGTTAATTCGGTTATTCTGTCGCGTTTAGTAGTCTATCGTAAAGTATGCGCTTAAACTCGCTGGGGTGTCCCTCCCTCGTCTCTTTAAACAAGCAGAACAAAGTTGTCCTGGCCTGCGACCCGTGTTACTCCTCCCAACTCGCCAACGCGTTAATTGTCCCACCGTCAGCCCTCCCCTCACCATGTACCCCCCCCATCTCTCCACCCTCCACTCCCACCCCCTCCCAACCCCCCTCTCCCCTAACACTCCATACACCAACACCACCACACAAACCATCCCCTCACCCCCCAACATCGCACCCCAAACCCTCAAGTGCACCGCCACCACGGAGGCGATCCTCCACCTCCCGCCCGTCAGCGCCAAAGGCCTCCTCCTTCACGGTGAGTTACCAGCCATATTACCAACCAAGGAAAGGAAGAGAATGGAATACATGTAGCAGCACATGTAGCAGCACATGTAGCAGCACATGGCGGTATCACTTGTCGCTTCATTTTTGCATGTGGCGAACAAAGGTGAAAAGGCGCTGTGCAGAAGGATGCGTCGAATATACGCATCGCCAACGTCCTCAGACATCGCCGTCGAAACGCAGGCGAAGGGCGAGTGGCTTGGAGGTGGGCGGGAGGAGGAGGTTGTTTGTGCCCGCTCCCCGGGCAAGGCGCAAGAGTGGGGAGGGTGGCGGTTTTGGATCGGCGGGATTCCCGCCGGGAATCCCGCGGGCTGAGAATCGTGTGAACGCGTGGCCCCTGTCGTCCCTCTTTCCACGCCGGTTCACACTGCGTGTGCGCAACTCTCTCTCCCTCCAATACCATGTGCTCTTGTGAGCAGGGTAACACGCACGTGTATCGCCTTGAGCACACATGCTTCAAGCTCGAGCACGAGCATCACGAGCACACACGCACACGCACATACACACACGCACATACACACACGCACGCGCGCACATCGCTTACACGCCCTTTCATTTCAGACTTTGCTCAAATGACTTGCCCTTCCCCCCCCCTGGTGTCAATGCACACCTCACTAGACCCCACCACCGCGCTTCTGTTCTACGTCGCGCCAATCACTATCAACCACTGCCTAGTCGATCTCGTTGTACACCTCAAGCTGACCATCGCCCCGCCCACCTCCACGACCCCCGACACTACCATTCACATTTCTACTGTAACCCCCCAACTCTTACTCAATCTCATACCCACGACGTTATCGACAAGCGCCACACACGAGCATCGCGCGAGCACCACCAGCAACACCACAAGCTCCCACCACGACGAGTACACCGATCGCGTCTACGAATGTCTCGACAAAGCCGCCGCCGACGGTCAAGCGCACTACCCTCTCGTGTCCGGCACCGTCACTCTCGCGCCGTCTGATTTCTCAACGTCCCTCTGCACGTTGCAGCTGGAGTGCACAGCGAGTCCCGTTGCAAAGAACAGGACGCGCGTCTCGAACCGCACGCCCGCCAACATCCTGCACAAGACCGCGAGAGCTGCTTCCTTCTCGAGCAGTTCACCATTCATGTCAAGCAACTCGTCCTCATACTTTCGCTCCACCCTCCTCTCCACCACCTCCTCCTCCTCCTCCCTCTTCCCCCCCACCCACCCCTCCCAGCACGACGCTCACGCCTACCTTAACCACTTCCAACCCCTCCTCCTGGCGTTCTACTACCGCACGGCCAGGCCCGACCAGCTCGACGCCGCCCTCCTGTCCCACGCTGAGACCGTCCTGGGCGCAATTCCCCCGCTCTTAAGCCTCCCCGAAGTAACCCTCCTCGAAACCGTCCTCTCGAAGGACGACCATTCCTTCTCCGCCGTTACCGGCAATCAGTCAATAGCAACCTCCCTCGATTCCTCCATCCTCTCCTGGGACCGCATCCCCAACACCGTCTACTCCCCCGTCTCCATGTTCGCGAAGCGCCAGAAGGGAACCGGCGCCCTCGGCAAGGCGCACTCCGTCGTCGACGCCGGCGCCAAGCGGGTGTTTGCGTGGCTCTGGTCCTGCCAACTCTACGAGCGCCGGACTGTGCACTTGCTCGAGAACGGCTTCGGCAACGGCGTCCCGTTGCTCCGTCTGGAGCATGACGTTCCAAACACGAGGTCCAAGCTGTTGGCGTTGATGGTGAACCTAGCGAAGGGTTTCGACTACCGTTGCTTCCTCACGCGGTTCGTGTGGGACGTTTCCGCGGACGGCACGTTCACTCTTGGCTTCGAGCCCATCGACGACGCCGACGTCGAGAAGCTCGACGAGACGACGAGGCACTTCGTCGACGTCGTTAGGCGCGACCCGAACTACGCGGGCTGTACGCGCGCACAGGTAAGTCCGCTACCGCCCCTTCCCCTTTTTCACACGTATGTATGGTCCGCGCCCCGCTCTCCTCGCTCACACATGTGAATGGCGCACAGACGTTCGGATTCTGGCGCATTCGCCCCCTCGCGCCCGACGTTTGCGACGTCACCCTGCTGCAGCAGGGCGAGGTGGGCGGGTCTATTCCCACGTGGCTGATGGATAAAAATGTCAAGTACATGCTGAAGATGGTTGCTTTTCTGGTGGCGCAGTTCAAGAGAGCGCCCGCAAGGGTGGACGAGGAGGTGCGTGCAAGCGTGTGCGAGCGAGGCGGCCTGGACTGACTCAACTTGGACGAGCTCCTGTACCCACTCGCTCAACTTGTACTTTAAAATAACCTCCCTCACTCGCTCCCCGCTCATTTACTCACGCACTCACGCTCGCAGATGCGGGCGGTCTTCCCCCTGCCCCCGCTGCTGTCGGCGCTCTCGAGGTCGCAGGCGAAGGTTTACGACAAGTGTCGGCTTATTGTCGGGGAGTACGACGCCGATGTCCGTCCTGGCACCTCCACTGCCAGCCTGCCCATCCACGCGAGCTCTCCATCTTCCCCGAAACGCGGTATTATTCATTCGTCGAAGTCCTCCGTCGGCCAGCTGACCATCAACAGCATGGCAAAGTCAATCATAACCGGCTTCCGCTCCTCCGTCAACCCTTGGATCCCCATCCCCACCGAGGACTACTTCGTTAACATGTATCTCCGCCACTCGCCGGCCCCCGGCTCCCCGTTGTACGGTCGAGGTGACGTCCTCGTCGACGTCCCGGCTCTCACGGCGCTCGCATGGCTTTTCCAGACGTGTTCCCGCTCGCGCTTCGCCGACTCTGTGGAGAGGGGGAGGGAACTCGCGAGGTTCGTGCACAGGAGTGACACGCCGCACGACGCTATCTACGTCTGCGTGCAGAAGATGGGGAGGGGGATCCAGGCGAGGGAGTACGTCCAGCGTGTCATCTGCGCAAGAGAAGACGACGGCCCGAACTCAGCTCTCCTCTTGTTTTCCCAGCCCTCTGAGGAGGTTATTGACTACGGGTGGGTTGACTCGAGTATAGTACGCGGTAATGCGCGCAACTTCGTCCGCGTCGAGCCTCTCCCGCACGCTCCAGATCGGTGCTTGGTCCGCATCTTTATTGCTTTCAACCGCGACGAGGGTCGCCTTCCTAGATGGATCGTGAACTTGTCTATCCCGAGGGAGCTTGGTCAGCTGACGTCGATCCGGAAGGAGTTCCAGCGAGACAACGAAGTGGATCACGAATCCGTGGAGTCCATCAAGTCCGTGATGAGCTCCCCCCATACTATCACGCCCGAGGAGAAGGCGTCGATAGATGCGGCGCGCGGCAAGCTCGCTCGGTTCAAGAACTCGGATTTCAAGGAGATCTCTTCTCCCGACCGCACGGTGACGATGCTGGTTAAGCACGTCGCGGGGCAAGCCAACGTTTTCATGAGGGGGGTCGTGACAATCGACGCTTCGCTCGAGCACACTGCCGCCAAAGTTTTCTTTTTGGACTCAAGAGCACACTACCGTGGGTTCTTCTCTGCAGGAGGTTTGTCGCGCCGAATGACGGCCATCAACAGGCACAATTATTTGTATTTTGTGTGCTACGACCTCGGGTCTCAAATGAATCTGTCCAAGCGCGAGTGGCTGACAGACTTCATATGGCATCGAGACTCCGAAACTTCGATCATTATCAGCGGCTCGCCAACGTCACATGCCGCTTATCCGTTGAACAGCAAGTTCGTGCGCGCGGAGTCCAGCGTCTGGTGGAGTCTGAGAACGCTCGACCCCATGCCCGACGGGACGCCTCAAACGTCCGCGTCTTGGACGCAAGTGCAGGACCTCAAGGGATTCATTCCCGCGTTCGTGGTCAACAGCAAGGTCGTCGAAAACCTGTCGTTTCTGACTGACATGCGACGCTTCTTCGACCGGTCCAAGGAGATCGACAAATACGATCGCGACGCCTACGTTACGATGTTGTCATCATCCCCGCTAACGCCCTACACCGATACTGAGAATGTGCTCATCGACAATTCTTTGAAGCGTTTCTCGTTGTTCGCAGACCCCGCCCTCCGCAAGAAGAACGTCGCCACTACGCGCAACCCCTCTTGCGCCGACCAGGTCCTGCACTCGCCCTCCGGCTCATGGGGGCGGTCCGAGACAGTCGTGAGGTCGACAAAGAACGAGTTGCTGGCGTACCTTCGGAATCACGTCGCCAAATGTCGCTACGAATCCAATGACGTCGAGCGCTCCATTGTCGAGAACATCAATGAGCACCACGCTGTCGTAGTGACTGTCAAGAAGCTCTCCAAGGAGAAGTCGAAGAACATGCGCCTCAGGGAGTTCGTTTCGCGTCTCGTCTGGAAGGAGCAAGCAGACGGATCTGTCGTTATCTCGATTACGCCGACGGAGCACCCCGACCGCCCGAACCTTTCCAACTTCGCGGGTCGGGCCTTCGTCGAATCGTGTATCGCGATTACTGAGGTCAATCCTGACACTTGCCGGCTCACGTTAGTGACCAAAGTCGATCTCGGGAAGATGATGCCCAAGATGGCGATGAACTACGTGCTCATCAGATCCATGACGCTTGCTCACCAGGCCTCCGAATATCTCCTGGGAATGAGAAATCTCGACGAGTACGACGCGGAAGACGGGAAATCGCTCGGCTTCAGATTCATGTATCCGGAAAGTAAGAAATTCAAAAAGAACCGCCACGAGCACGTATCGGACGTCATCAGGCGCAACGGCGGTCTCGCGGAGCTCAACAGCGAGTTCCCTTGGCTGGGCGTGTTCTTCGAAGAAGCGGTGAAGGCGACTCTGAACTTGAACCACCCGATCAGAACCAAGCTGGAGTGCTTGAGGGAGGCCGAAGCTCGAAACATCGGGAGAAATCTGGGGCAGGCTCTGAGGCAGCGAAAGACGGCGGCGGCGGGGCTGTACCAGTGGAAGATGCAGGTAATACACGCCGCTATACACACACCGCCACGCTCACATACCGCCACGCACACATACCGCCACACACACACACGGCCCAACAGTTAGAAGGCGATGTTAACCGCTTCGTTACACACCGAGCTTGCAAGGCGGGGTGAACCCAAGAGGAGCTGCCTGCTAGCTGCCCATTGCACCAATGCGCACTTGTCTAACCTTTGTCGCTCACGCAGAACCCTGCCATGATTGAGCTCTTCGAGCTGCACCCTTGGTTTGAAGCGATGCTTTTGACCATCTCTCAAGAGATCCTCAATGTGGCAGCTTGGGGTTTGATTTGGCGCGTCACGACCGGAGCCGGACTGAGCATCCTGGACATGGCGAGTGATATCAACGTCGTGCTTTTGTATTTGCGCACAGACGGGCAGCACGCTTACGGCTATCTCCTCGTGGCAATGATCGTTTTGTCGATCTGGCTGCAACTCTTTCTCGTCTTCGTTCAGTTCGGCCGGCTGGACAAGAGCAAGCACGAGAACCGAGTGCGATTCGCGAAGGAAATTTTGATCACGCTTACTGGATTTAAGCCAGCAATCGACGCCCATCGCGTCAGCACGAGCGCTCAGCAGGAGAAGTTCATGGTCTGCGACTGCAAGGCGGAGCTTGGGTTGACGAAGGCGTGCGAGATGTTCGCTGAGAGTATTCCGGGGTGTTTGCTACAGAGCTACGCGTACCTCCAGCTGCTCAAGCAGGGCAAGCACTCCACGGAGGCACTCGCCTCGATCTTCATCAGTGCCTTCACTGCTGGGTTCACGTCTTCTTCGATGTCGTATGACACCGACACTGACCCGGAAAAGCGACGCAACGTGCCAGCCTTTTACGGGTACATTCCAGACGCTCCAGCAGCTCGGACTGTCATGTTCTTTTGCCTGACGTTCAACTCCGCGCTCATGCTCATGATTCGCTGCTTTTCGGGTGCGCTCGTGCTCATGCTGGACAAGCCGTACTTCTTGCTTTACATGATTTCCGACGTGAGCGCATACTTCGCCATGCTGCTCGCCAGGGGGGACATGATACACCACCTGCCCGTCCACGGCAAGATGTGCGTCCCCACTAGTGTGCTGTTGAGATTCGTTACCAAAATCATTGGCGACTGGACAGGCATCGTCCACTTGAGGCACCCAGCAGAACTCGGGGGAATGTACTTCACGCTTTCGGTGATCATCGCGCTGGTCGCTAGTTTCGCCGGCATCTTTATATACTACGAGGAGGTCACGGAGGTTGGAGAGCAAGCGATAAGTCGAGTGGAGGCGTTCAACTTTCTGTTTTTGTTGGTGGGCGCGTGGACGGTCACCAGCGCCACCTTCCTCGCTAAGATGAAGCGCGAATACAGGAAGAGCTTTTGGTGCACGAAGACGACAACCGCGTACATTCAGGAGTACTTCACGAAGGGGGAAGACGACGCGACGAAGTCCGTCATCTTCAAGAAAAACAAGTTCAAGTGGGCTCCTATCAGGAAGGACGTCAAGGCGTGGGTGGCAAGGAGCTATTTCAAGTGGGAGTTGGAGCAGCCCGACTGGTACACTTCCGCGGTCAAGGCGCGCATTCCGAGGGACATGTGCCCGGGCGAACTTGACCGAAGGTCGACGTACTGACCACACACACACACGTGAACAAAGGAGGCATCGATAGATTCTTGACGCTTAGCGTAAATAACAATTACAGTTCTCCTATTTAACAAACGAACTTCTCTCCGTCATAGTCTCCAAGCTGCTCACTTTCCCGACGTGGTCCAGCATCGCGATCGCTCGTCTCGCCAGATGCGGCTCAGAACGGCTGGCTCAAACCTACCAGCTCAAAATGATCTTGTGGTGGTGCATTTGATTCGCTTGGTGCCGTTCTGTTTATTTGATTCGCGCCGTTCTTTTCCTTGATAAACGCCTTTCTCTAACACTCGCTTCGCTCGTGCAGGAGGAGATCGTCGCTGTTGTAAATGGATGCGCTGCTGGTGTGGTTGAAAGGAGGATTGAAGTGACGGTACGTGCAAGAGCGAAGCGAGCGTGTGCTTACATAAGCAATGTGGAAACGCGCGAGAGAAGCGAGCATGGCTCATTGACTAGCGAAATGAGCGAGCGAAGCGAGCATGCCGCTCAAACCGCGCCACTCAAAACACGCCTCGCAAATGGCCGTTCGTTCGTTACCGGTCATGTGTCGTTGCGGACAGAGCGACTAACGAAGTTGCTCATTGCCTCCCAATAGCACGCCACGGCGATACTGTCGGTCTTCAATGCGCTCTGCGGCCCTCTCCGCACCCAAATCTCTCGCTGCTGCAGTATAATTAAAATTGCGCGTCTTGACGACGGTTAAAATGGGAAATAGTAGTTCCATCGTTTCGGCACTGGCAAGATTGGTTGGGAAAACACGGTAAAAGTATTTTATTCCCCCCCAACGCCTCGCACTGTCACAACTGAAATGTTCGCAGGTTACCTAGGATGCTCATAATAAACAAGCAAACTATAAACAAGCGAACGTCAGCCAACCGGTGGTAGGTCCGTAGGTAGCCCCCCCCCCCAGCTCAGCGCCACCGCGTGCTATTGTTAGGCATGAGTTATGCGGATGTAGACTCTCAAATTGCCTCATACGAAAAGGAGAAGGGATATAGTGATGGACACGCGAAGAGAAGATAAGAGAATCCATTGCCTGGATTGAGGGCAATCTGTGGGAAACGCATAGGGTTAGTATCGCAGAAGGGGCGAACTATTCGCCGTTGAAGCATCTCAAAGCGGATTTTAACACCAGTTCGTTCGTTGGGCTCGTTAAGGACAAGGTGAGAGAGCCCAATGCTGTTCACACTGCCCCCTTAAAATGGTACTGTTGTGGCTCACACGTTCGCCAAGTGGATGTACAGTGGGACCGGAAAGAAGGATGCAGTCGTCGAGCCTGTCGTCGAATCGATTTAAAAAAGACAGAGAGCTATGAATGATGCCATGAATGATGCCATGAATGATGCCATGAATGGTACGGCAAGCAGGCGAGGGTCGGTCGGGACGAAGGACCAAACGGTTATCGCAGTGCGGCATGACTGTCCCTTTGAAGGCTGCACGTTCAGCACAGCGCAGACGCGCACGACATCGGCGTAACTTGGCATGCTTGCACTGAGCTTGACTGCGAGTACAGAGCGAAGAGGGAGAGCAACCTGAAGAGACACAGAGCCACGGCACACGGATAATTTTGCAGTGTCTAGTTAACGTCATCAGAAGCCATACGAGGTGCAGCCCCCCGATATGGACTTAAGGCCCTTCTCGTCGTCTGGGGCTTACGCATAGCGCTGGTCGCCGATCGTGCCAGTCTCAATATAGTAACAGCCGTTACTTTATATATCATCACTGAACCATCCAACATCCCCTCGCGCGCAGCAGCTTACTCACATGTGAAACAGGAACGATCTCACAAGCGCCCCCAACGCCACACTCCGCCCCTCCCACCACCCGCCCCACCCCGCCACGACGTGCAGCAGTCATGTTCGCAAGCGCAGAGCACGGCCGCCCTACCCGCGCGCCGCAAAGGTCCTCAAACAGTGGGCAAAAACAAGCTCACACGGCGCATCGCCAGAACAGCCGCTCCCGAGCTCCAACACGTCCCAAATCAGCACACCGCGACAATCGCCCCACAACACTAACCCGCGCTTGACCAACTCGCGCCGCTCCACCCCTATCAGTAACCAAACGATTAGGCAAGAAACGAGTTTTAGCCAGGGCCAGAAAGGAGGGAAGGGCTAGCTGAATTGCGTGCACAGTTTGTCACCACGAGAAACGGGTCCAAATTTGATCATACGGAAGCATACGGCGAGCATACGGAGGGCTTACGCTTGTACCTTGCCCACGGTGGGAGTCTATGGGTATATAGCGAGGCCTGGAGGAAGCGGATTTGGTACCGTGGGGGGCTTATGCGGCTCGCTGAACTGCGTGAAAAGTCGAATGTCGACCCCCTGTGTCGATTTTGAATAACGTGACTCTAACTACGGCGCGCAAGGGATATTCGTTAGGATCGGATTAGCCACAAAGGCAACTCGAGTGGACTGCTGCCAGCACAACATCGCCCTCAACGGCCTCTCGCACTTCGTGAGCTGTGAGAAGGGCTACGCGGGTAAAATCGCGCACCACCTGATGCGCTCCCCGACCAAACCAGACACCACAGAAGTAGACAATGCCACAGATGCAGCCAGTGCAACCCTAACAGCGTGGCTACAAGGCCGGGGGCAGTGGGCCACACAGTGCAGTGAGCATATCCAGTCCCCCACAGGTATAGTAATAAGCCCACGTCGGGGGGCGGTGCGATGTATAGCCTCTGCGTGCAATCAATAACACTCCAGCCCTCCTTCATCTGTGGCACAATAAGCTCGAAACAGCAAAGCACGCCGTTGTGAGCCAAGATAGCGCCGAGCTGCTTAGGTCCATGCACAAACCTTCACCGCGCTTGCAATACGGAAATATAACACATTGGTTGTTGGAACAAGAGACGCACTTTGAGTTGTTTTTCTCGTCGAAATGATCACGCACCCAAATAAGTTACAATTGATTTATCATTAATTACATACAATGTCTCCATACACAATTAAACTCTATTTGTGACTAAACTAATGCTAAAACAATTCATCTTATGTGATTATGCGCACTAAATATTTATCAAATTAAGTCGTTTGGAGCCGATACTTAAACAAATATTCATAAAGTTCATATTTACTTAAATAATGGGATCATCCCCGACTTCGCCATCTCGTCCGCGGCGGGCAGGCCCAGGTCGCTAGGGGAGCTCAAGTTCATCGGGCACTCTAAGACGTTCTTCCCCTCGGACAAGAAGGAGAGTGACAGGTGCTCCGGC
>Ga0307985_10002355_pt1 | contig 10577 bp, 10 predicted proteins | sample EllFjometageno80_FD_203155 | JGI IMG/M metagenome (GOLD analysis project Ga0307985, IMG submission 203155) | Marine microbial communities from Ellis Fjord, Antarctic Ocean - #80 | ecosystem: Environmental > Aquatic > Marine > Unclassified | place: Southern Ocean | collected 2014-10-09 | reverse complement strand
GGGGGCAGGACAGGGCACCGGCCGCGCAGCGGCGCGACGCAGCGCAGCGAAGGGCGGAGCGTGTGAACAGAACATCACGAGTTGCAGGGGCCGCGCTGCGAAGCGGCGCGACGCAGCGAAGCGAAGGGCGGAGCGTGTGAACAGAAGTCACTCGTTGCCGGGGTGGGAGGGGAAATGATAAGTGGGGTGGCGCATTTTGTGCAACTGAACCGGGCTCCTTACCAACTAACTCAGGGTTTGGGTTTGGACACACCCTTTGTGCCACCCCCCTTCTGCCCCCCCTCGCACCCCTCGCACCCCACTAACCCCGCCCTCCCCCCTCAGAATGCGCGCCTACAAGCTCCCCTCCTCATCCCCCCCCACCAGCGGCATGGCCACCGCCTACGAGCCCTGCGTGCTCTTCAAAGCGCCCCCCGGCGTGTCCGGCCCCGGTCCCGTCTTCGCCAACGCCGTCGCTAACGTCCGAGTACACTCGCAGTGCCTCACGAGTGAGGTTTTTGGAAGTCAACGATGCGATTGTAAGGAGCAGTTGGAGGTGGCGATGAAGTATATCAACGAGAATGGAGGCGCGATAATATACCTACAGCAGGAGGGGAGGGGGATTGGCCTCGCGAATAAAGTGAAGGCATACCAACTCCAAGACGACGGCTTTGACACCGTCGACGCCAACCTGCACTTGGGCTTCGGCGAGGACTTGCGCGACTACAACGTCGTGCCTGGCATTCTCGAGGATTTGGGCATTGGCAAGATCAACTTGATGAGCAATAACCCGGCGAAGAGAATGGCGCTGCAGGCGCTTGGGGTCACTGTTGAGACGAAGGTGAGAGAGAGCCGAGCGCGACGCGAGGCGAAGCGAGGCGAAGCGAGGCGAAGCGAGGCGAAGCGACGAGGGCTGAGCGACAAGCTTTGTGAGCGCCGCGTGAGCACCGCGACCTTGTGAGCGCCGCCGTCTCCCCTTGCCCTCCTTGCTTACCTGATAATCCACTAACCTGCCCACCCGTGCCTCAGATTCCCGTCGTCGCTGCCAATAACAAGTATAATTACCAGTACCTGAGAACCAAGGTCGACAGGATGGCCCACGAGAATCTGGACGTGAAGCCGCCTCGGCAGCCTCTCAACGCTCGCGTCACTGATTTGGCTGGAGTTGTCGCTGACGACTCGGGGTACTGCTTCGGGAAGGAGAGCGTCGTCGACTGCATTGCGGCCATTGCTAGAGGCGAGATTGTCGTCGTGGTCGATGACTTGGATAGGGAGAATGAGGGGGACTTCATCATGGCGGCGGAGCTGGCCACGCCCGAGTCGATTGCTGAGATTGTTAGGTACAGCAGTGGCGTGATCTGCGTCGCGATGGAGGGGAAGAGGATGGACGAGCTCAAGCTCCCGGCGATGGTTAGCCTGAGCGAGGATCCCAAGGGCACGGCGTTCAGCGTGAGCGTTGATGGCGCGCAGAAGCACGGGATTACGACTGGGATCGCGGCCAGGGAGAGGGCGATCACTTGCAAGCTATTGAGCGGGGAGGGGACGGTGGCGACGGACTTGGTTAGACCGGGGCATATTTTCCCGCTCAGGGCGAGGGACGGAGGCGTGATCGAGAGGGATGGGCATACGGAGGCGAGTGTTGATCTCGCTAGGTTGGCGGGCCTCCAGCCGGCGGGAGTTCTGTGCGAGATTGTGAGCGAGGATGCGAGGGAGGGAGACATGGCGAGGCTGCCGGAGCTCATCGAGTTCGCCAAAAAGAAGAACATGGTCATCACGAGCATCGCGGATATCAAGGCTTACAGGTTGGAGGAGAAGGTGTGAAGCTATGTTTGTTAGCTTGTTGAGGACAAAGAAAGGAAGGAAGGAAGAGTGTAGTAACGGTAAACGGTGCTGTGCTGTTTTGGACAAAGACAAACTCCGTGTGGCGCACTGGCCGAGTCACGAGAATCATTACTGAAGGGACAGCGCGACATCGAAATCCGGAATCCCACTCCACGCTCAACGACGACGAGCTAACCCTCACCCTCCAATCGTTCCTCGGCATCCGCTGCTCCATCGTGTCCAGGATGAACAAAGGCGAGTCCAACCCCCTCGTCTTCTAAGCAAGACGTCGAGATGCGAACGCGTGGACGACTACGGCCTCGACCCACCGATGTGGGCGGCTACAGAACCATCTACCACAACGCCATCCAGAACGCCATCTTCCTCATGGCCCGCGACGCCGGACTCAAAGCGAAGCAAGACCCCAACACCCGCGACGGGTTCAGTGCAGCCGTGCCAACGCACCAGCGGGACGAGTTCCGCAGGAGTGGCTTGCCCTGCGGTGGTTTCCGCGGAGGCGGACGCGGAAACAAGCGATGCGACATCGTGATCACCCTCCCCGACGAGGAAGCCAACCCCTCCCTCGACCCCGCCTTCAAGAAGCTCCTCTTCGGCAAAGTCAAGACCATCGGCCGCACTTCCGACTACCACCGAGAGTCCGACGACCTCCTCAACGAGATGGAGCACGGGTCGAGAGCCATTCACTACAGCGTCCGCGACAACAGACGCACGTACGAAGAGACAATGGCGGGACTCGACCGTCACTACCACCACCGGCCAGCAGACGACGCACACCTCCCTAAAGGGCCATTCGTGCAACTGCTCCACCGCAACGGCGGCATCAAGACCTTCATCGTTGGGGCATTCAACGAAGCCTCCAAGGAACTACTAGAGACCACGAAGATGTGCGCGAACATCGCGGCGGACAGGGCCCTCGCGAACGGCACCGCCTCTTCCAAGGCCGCGGCGAACGCTCTCCACCTACTCGAGTACAAGAACCGCATCGGCTGCGCGATGACCAAAGCACATGCCAATCGCATGATTGTTAACATGATCTCCTGCTTAGCTCTCTGCTCCACCGACCCACACACCGCGAAGAAACTGCACGACGACGCCCGAGCCGGCCAACAACCATACTCGTTCTACAAGTGCCCCGACTCCGCTATGGACCTCGACCGCGAACACCGCAACCGCGCCAACCAACACATGTTCCACAAAGGAGTTCCCGGCGCGGGGCCCAGCACTCGCAGACGCTTCGCAGACGCTTCGCAGACGCTTCGCAGACGCTTCGCAGACGCTTCGCAGACGCTTCGCATGAGCGACAGCGCGACGAGAGCGAGAGCGACGGAGACTGAGAGAGCGACAGAGAGAGAGAGAAAGAGAGAAAGAGAATGAGAGAGAGACAGTGACGGAGACAGAGGAACAGAGAGAGACTGAGAGAGAGAAGGATATAGAAGGATAGAGGGGAAAAAGAGTACAAAATGATGATACCCGACCGGTTAAACCATTTTGGAAGAGGAAATCTACAAGGAAAACGAGGAAATCACTGTTTTCATCCTCGACACGGCCGATCACAAGCCACAAGCCACAAGCCACATCACCTTTCACCTCTCCTCGCTCCCCCCCCGCCGCGTCATAATGCCGAGGCCTGTTCGCCTGCCCACGCAAGTGGGCTACAGTATAATCGGTATCGGTTTTGGAATGCTGGCCGCTTGCCAACTATTTAAGCTCCACGATATTCAGGTGGAAGAGTCGTCATTGTTTGGGTATGGGTGCCACGAAGAGGAGTCTAAGCCGATCATGCGTGGCGTGCTGCACACGGTTGCGTGCGTAGTCTGCCTCGCGTCCATGACTTTCCAGTACGTCGCCAAGGGCAGTTCCAGACATCCCAGTGATTTCGTGATGGCTTATTTCCTTGCACAATACTTTGCCAGTGCTACTTACCACAGGGCCAGATACTCGTAAGTGCATGCGTTGATGCGTTGATGCGTTGATGCGTTGATGCGTTGATGCGTTGATGCGTTGATGCGTTGATGCGTTGATGCGTTGATGCGTTGATGCGTTGATGCGCGCCGCAGTCGACATTGCCCGCAGTCGACATTGCTCGCACGCACTCACACACTACGCACTCACACACAACGCACTCACACACAACGCACTCACACACAACGCCCCCACTCAGCCCCATCATCGTTTCCACATTCACTGTCGTCGACATGGGCTGGATTGCTGCCACGATCGTGGGAGGCTCACAGATCATCAAGTTCAAGAAGGTTCGATATGTTCTCTTCACCTTCGCCACCTTTGTGGGCCTCGCGTTCCTGTACGAGATCGCGGCTCACGGCCTGCCGGACGCCCACAGCGAGATCCACGCCGGCGCCTGGATTGACAACTTGAAGAACATGAAGAACAACGAAGCGATCAAGCACTTCGTCTATAGTTTGAGCATCGACCCCTATGTTTGGATTGGTTGCAAGACGCTCAGCGGCATCAGCTTTGCGCTGGTTCCGTTCTTCAGCCCCATTGCCTTGAACTTCGGCACGTACACCAGGCAGCAGAAAGTACTCTACGTGCTGTGCATTGGCACGTTCCTTCTCTCCTTCGTCTGCTTCGGGCTACAGACCGCGAGCAGGAGCGGAATGGAGTTTAAGCTGGTGTGGCACGTCGAGAACGTCTGGGGCTTCCACGAGGACTTCCACTTGATCCTGTGCATGGCCCACACGTTCACGAGCCAGTTGTACGATGTCGTCTACGAGAGCGACGTCGGGGAGACTCCCATGGATACGATCAACAGAATATTGGAGCGGATCAACCACGAGTACAAGAACGAGTACGAGAGCTTGGCGTAAGTAGTGGGGGGGGGAGGGATGCATATGACGCAATGTATGCATCTTCATATACAATTGGGGCGTCGCCGTGATTAAAACATTACTCAAAGTTTCGCTAGCGTTGCGCCCTCCGTCCTGATAAAGGGCGGTTGGCCGCGATGATGCGCACACAATAACATCTAAGGGTATGAGCGACAGGAGGGCAGTTTGTGGGGTTGGGCGTTGTTTGGATTGCATTGCTAACCCACTTATTCTCGCAGGTACATGAAGAAGCACATGAAAGTGGTGACCACCCCGGGCAAGAGCCTCTCGGGACTCAAGATCAGGGAGAAGATGGGCGAGCGGGTGGAGGAGATGAAGAGGCTCAGGGAACGCCTGAATAGCAACATTTTGAACATGGCCAACCAGGTGCCGGTGCTTTCTTTGGGAGGCATGGGCGGACTGGTGGGGAAGAGCACGGGGGAGGAGGAAAGGGGGAGAAGCAGGGCGGGGGGAGAGAAGAGGGAAAGGAGCAAGACACCAAGTAAGAGCAGGTCCAAGACGCCCACCAAGAGGAGCAGCTCGGGGGCGCCGACCCCCAGAAGCAGCTCAAGGGTGAGGAAGCAGGCTCCCAGGCCATTCATGGTCAAGTAAGAGGTAAAGTTTTACAGAATGTTGACACAGTTGACTTGTGCTAACGTTTGAGAGACAGAGGTCCTAATTTGTTAAAACGATAGTGTCCCATGTTGGACATGGTCACGGACATCGTCGTGATTGTAAAGTACATGTGATTGTAAAGTACATGGTGGAGGAGGAGACGAGGGGCTATGCGTGGACGAGCACGCGTCGTTGGATGATAAGACGGAATTTGGCGAGTGCGGCGACATTTAACATTTGTTTCCTCTGCTAATCCGCCCTTCAGCTTTCATGAACTGAGATGGTGTGAGTACTATCTTGAAGGTGGGCATGGTCCGGAACAGCGCGCGCTGCTGCTGCTTATTCGGAACTTCAGTGTGGCGATGCTGATGTTTGTGAACATGAGGTACTTCTTTATCTACTGGGCGAGTGACATGGCGCAAACATGGGCAAACAGAAGACGATGGACTTGTTCTTCTTGTTCTTGAGGAATTTGCAAAATCGGGGGGGACTGCCCAAAGACGTACGGCCCGATGTACGAGTACTAACATAATTCAGGCAGCGCGTTGTGTACAGGAGCGAATGAATCTCACATTCCTGCAGTACCTACCCAAGAAAAAGCCGCCCTGTTGCCTCTTCTCCTTCTCCTCGCGCTGCTCCTCATCAAGCACACTTCCCCCCTGTCCTCTTCTCCCATGCGTCCCGCCACCTTCCGCGGCTTCCTCGCCTCGGCCACCCCCACCTCCCCCCTTCTGGTAACAGCCCCCATGGTAGCTCACTCTGAGTTGGCGTTCCGCCTCCTCACCGCGAAGCACGGCACCAACCTCTGCTACACGCCCATGATCCACGCGAGGCACTTTGTAGAAAGCTCAACATTCCGGAAATCAAACTGCGACTTTACAGCTAGCCTTGAGGGATACTCTCAGTCAAAATGTCCCGTAATCGCGCAGATCTGCGCTAACGATCCCAAAACAGCCGGCCTCGCCGCCCGCATCCTCTCCGACGCCGGCGTCGACGGCATCGACTTGAACCTCGGCTGTCCCCAGTACATCGCCAAGAAAGGCGACTACGGCGCTTACCTCCTTCCTCAGATTCATCGGGTGGAGGAGATTCTGACGGCGATTGTTGGCAACTCGGACACGCCTGTCACTGCCAAAGTGCGGATACAAGACGACATGGATACGACTGTGGACATCTGTCGGCGCATTGAGGCTACTGGGATTTCTCTCCTCACGGTGCACGGGCGGACGGTGCGGGAGAATAAGCAGACTGTTAAGGAGGCTAACTGGGACGCGATTAAGAGGGTGGTAGAGAGTGTGCAGGTGCCGGTTGTGGCGAATGGGGGAGTGGAGTATCCGAGTGATGTGAAGAGGCTGCTGGAGTATACGGGGGCGGCGGGGGTCATGTCGAGTGAAAGTTTGCTGGAGAATCCGGCGCTGTTTGATAGCGAGGATGACTGGGCGATGACGCCGAGGGAGGTCGTTGAGAGGCAAGTTATACTGGCGCACGAGTATTTGCAGCTGGCGGGGGAGCACAGGCCGATTAGTTTCGGGGGGAGCGGTGGGGACAATTCAGTCAAGTCGCACATCTTCAAAATATTGTACAGGATCCTCGACGACGAGAAATTCCACCATTTACGAAACCGGCTGGGAGATACGAAATTCACGAGGAGTATCGAGGACATCAGCAAGGTTGTGGGGGAGGTGGAGGAGCTGATTGAGAGGTACGATGACGAGGCGCTGTTCGGGGAGGCAAGGGAGGTGTTCGACAACAGGTCGTGGTACAGGAGGCACAGAAAACCACCGGCGGTGAACGAGCTGGACGAGAGGGACGAGAGGAAGGCGGCCATTAGAGACAGGATGGTGAAGCTGAAGGAGCAGAGGGAGCAGAGAGTGGCAGCTGCTGGTTAACTAACAAAAACCCTGGACTAAACGCCAATCTATCCCAGTGTCTTTCTTCCCAAAACGATGCATACTACTTTACAATCCAATCCTACCTCGGCGCCGCCGCCACCTCTCGTCCTACCTAGCTCAGCCCAGCTCACCCCAGCTTGCTCGACCGCCGTGGTCTGGTGAACTTCGTCTTCCTCGCCCCCATCGCCCCCACTCCCCCCCAAAGTCCCTTCGACGAGGGTGCCGCCATGGGCGCCACATCCTCCTCCTCCTCCTCCTCCTCCTCCTCCTCCTTGGTCTTCGGCGCGCCTCCCACACTCTTGATGCGGCTCACGAGCTCCTTGCTGTCCTTGATGTGCAGATCTTTCAAGGACTTGAGGTTCATGTTGCACAGCCTCATCATGCTCTCCATGCCATCGAGCTTCATCTTCAAGTTATCCATCTTGGCGGCCGTGTCATCCAGCGCCTTGCCGTGCTCGTCCTGCACGGCACTCAAGTCGCTCATCAAGCTCACAGCGTCGCCGTTGCTCATACTCAGCAGGTCCCTCAACTCGTCCCTCTTCTTCTGCAAATTTTCCATAAACTGCACCTCGTCCTTCTCCTTCAAGGCGTTCGCGTCCATAATCGTCGCCCTCTGCCTCGAGTCGTAGCTGAACGTGTTGTCCTCTCTCCCCATCATCATCTCCTGGTTATCAGTGAAGTTGTCATCAATGAACGTGAAGAACATAGTCCCCTTCCCGTGCTCCTGCTGGTGCATGCCCGACATGTCGTTACTGCTCTGCATCACGTCAATCTTGGCGCCTGCGAACGGGTTACCCCTCCCGTTCATGTAGTTCAGCGGGTTCAGCACAATCATCAACATCTTGACCGCCGAGAACGGAATGTAACCGGCCATGAAGATGATGAACATCGGGATCCACTTGACGAGCATGAGTATCCCAAATATGAGCTTCACGCGGATGAACTTGGGCAGGATCTTGAGCATCCTCAGAATGACGTTCAGCGGCGGCGGGAGAGTCTCCTGAACCTCCTTCTGCAGCCGCATGACCGTGCTTGCCCACAAGAACATCCACTCCTCGTTACTCTTGTCGTCGATCTTCTTGTAAATGTTCGACAGAATCGCAATCAAGAGGTTCAACAGAATCACGCTCGTGATGAGCAGATACGAGATGATCGTCAGCGGACCCATCCACGTGTACTTCTCCCTCATCTCCTCCACCTTACTCTCGTCCAAAATCCCAAGCATCGCAATGAACAGAGTCCCGCACGAGTGACCGAACGTCTTGAACATCTCCAACTCGCGCCCGGGCTCGTTGAAGAGGACGGTGACGGCCTGGGCGAACGCGACGATCATGAGCAGGGCGAGGAAGAGGAAGTAGAACACCTCGCTCAGAACGTTCTGGATGATGAGCATCAGCGGACCCATCCGGCGAGACAGCACGAGCAGCTCGAGTAGTCTGGGGGGGAGAAAGAAGGGGTTAGGGGGTAAGGAGGGGGGGAGACAGAAGGGGGCGCAGCGCTCAATTTCCCCAGATCTCCCGGGCGGCCGTATGTTGCTCGCAGCGAACGCTTTCGGCCGGCCGCTCTAAGCAGGCCATTCCGCGCTGCCCGCGAGAGCCGACCGTTCCGCGCAACTCGCTCGGCGCCTCCTTTGTTCACACTGGCTCCTAAGTTCTCACCTAATAAAAAGTGGCACGGCGCTAACTCCCATAACGTTCCTCTCGAAGATTAGCGGCGCGTCCGACATATTCCTGAGCACCATGAACGCCAACAGCAGCACGAACAGAAGCACGTCTGCGTAGTTCCAGAAGAAATTGAGGTAGTTCGCCCACCCTTGACGGTACAGCTTCTCGAGCTCGTTGATCAATCCGCACAACGTGAGCACCATGAAGATGTGCTCGAGCGGCCCCGGCGTGTCGAAGTTTCGCGTGCCTTCATAGTCGTCACCCGCCCGTCCCAACTTCTGACCAATGTCAGTGCTGATCTGCATGTGAAACGCGATGAAGATGAGGTACGTGTAAATGTTCAAAAAGAACAGCCCGCGGGGACTGCCGAACCATTTCTTCGGCTTCAACACGAAGTCCCAGATGTCGCTCTGGCCCTCAGCACCTGCCTGTACGAACTGCTGCTGCAGCGGATCGTCACCCTTCCAGATATACCTCACGTAATCCTGCACCAACGGATGCGAGATGAAGTGCGAGTTGTGGCTCCTAATCGCGACCTGAATGGGGCTGACATTCCCGTAACTCGGATCCGTCCCCCCGAGAATACTCATCACGTCGTTCTGCCGGACCATACGCGTGTGAGTAGTGTGTACAAACGTGTGAACAAAGGGGGAAGGCGGTTTGCGCTGGGGGGAGGCAGTGTGCGCCGCCGGTCTTGCAATTTCGCTACTCGCCTGTCATTGGCGCTCCTCGCCGGTCGTTCGCCTCACTCACCTCGTTCGTCTGGTCCAGCATCGTAAATGCCACCTTCTGTATTATCTCACAGTTGTGCTCCAACGTATGCCGATGTGTCGGCTGAATGTTTGCCACCTGCCCGTACATTTCCGCGAGCAGGAGCGCCGTCAGCGTGGGGTTGCTGGAGTGCGCGAGCGCCTCGCAGGCGACTTGGAAACCCTTCTCGCGGTCGGACGTCTTCTCGACGCACAGCTTGATGAGGGAGAGGTGGAGGCAGTCGGCGTGGAGGAGGGAGTCTTGGGCGTGCTTGGCGTCGAGGCCTTTAGCTGGTGCGAGGGAAGCGTTTTGCTCGAGGAAGAGGTACCTGGGGGGGGGGCAGGGTTAGCCAAACATCAGGTATGTGTGTGGCGCCATAGCCATAGATATGTGTTCACAAGGGCCACTGTGTGATGTACAGCACAGTGTGTGTACAGCGTGAAGCATGGTCTGTGCACATGGTCTGTGCACATGGTCTGTGCACATGGTCTGTGCACATGGTCTGTGCACATGGTCTGTGCACACGGTTGTCCTGCTGGTTGTCCTTAAACTCACATGACAACCTCCTCATGCCCCCCCTCCAACGCGATCTGAATCAAACTCTTCCCCTCCGGGCTCTTCAAGTTCGGGCTGCATCCATTCTCTCCAATGAACTTAATAACCAGATTCAAACTCCCCTGCGCACACGCGTCAATCAGGAAAGTGTCCTTCTTAGCCGAGTGTTTATTCTCGTCACCATCCTTTTTCTTGCCTTTGCCTAACTTGCCGAAGGCTTTCATGGCCTTGGACACGCCCATCATCGCGGCGAACGACTTATCCTCCGTCTTGGTCAAGTCCGGCTTCGCGGCGAGTTTAGGGGTGGGGGTAGGAATGGCAGCTGCTGTTACAGTGGGGCCGGGGGTGGCGGCTTTGGGGGAGGCGGCGACGGGCGCCGCTGCTGACGCCATGGTCGGGTGGGAGGTGTCGTCGGGTAGGGGAGAAAGGGGGGGGGGGTAGGGTTTTGTGGG
>Ga0307985_10002350_pt1 | contig 10590 bp, 8 predicted proteins | sample EllFjometageno80_FD_203155 | JGI IMG/M metagenome (GOLD analysis project Ga0307985, IMG submission 203155) | Marine microbial communities from Ellis Fjord, Antarctic Ocean - #80 | ecosystem: Environmental > Aquatic > Marine > Unclassified | place: Southern Ocean | collected 2014-10-09 | reverse complement strand
CCCCCACCATCGACCCACCTACTCCACCGACCTCTTCACTCGCATTCCTCACGTTATCAACTGACGGGTTTAGTCCCGTTCAGAGCTATGCAGGCCAGAGCTCTCCACCACATCCGAGCTCTTTAATCTCAACTCCTGCATCGCCTGGTAAGAAGAAGAATACGAGCGAAGCCAAACAAGCCCCCAAACGACCGGCTGCTTGCAAAAAAAGATCGGCCGGTGCAGTCGATGGCAAATCGACCCCAAACACGCTACGTTACAGCAGTTTTGCTGGTGCACATTTCCGAACCTTTTAGCGCGCTGCCGGGCGCGAGCGAGCTGCGTGTTCTGCGCCGCATTGAGACTGCTTTTGTGACACCGCTGCCACCCTTTGTTCACACATGTGTGTGGGCGTTCCCGATGAGTTACAGCAGTTTTGCTGAAGCTCATTTGTACGCGCTCGCTCGCCTTCGTATGTTCTCACCGCCGCCCTCTTTGTTCCCACATGCATGTGCCCCCCTTTTGCTCACACATGTGTATCTGCTTGCAGCCCCATCGAAGGAGAGCACGCCCGGAATCTGGGGCGGTCGCATCAAGAAATCGAAGAAGCAGCGAATAAGGTTAACCTCCCCGTCCTCCCACACTACCTACCAACTCGGCGAGAAGATCGGCAAGGGTGGATCCGGCGATGTCTTCACCGCGCTCAACTTGGACACTGGGGAGGTCGTGGCTGTCAAGGTTGTGAGGAACTATAACGATGACGATACTGGAGCTAGCAATATGGAGTCGCTTCAGACGGAGGTCGAGGTGAGAAGAGTCCTTGCGAACATTGTGTATGTGTGTGGTGTGCGTGCGCGATTGTGTGGTATCTTTTGTTCCTAGTCGCTCATTGCACACTCCTCGCTCGCAAATAGCGCTTCTAGCCGCTCGCTCAGCGCTTCATCGCTCTCCATCAACGCGCTCCATCGCTCTCCAACAGCGCGATTTATCGCTCTCCATCTGAGCCCTCTTCGCCGGTCGCACTTCGCTTCGCCGCCCCCCCTTCGTTCATACGTGCGTGTGGCGTGCTCACCTTCCCCCCCCCAGCTGCTAAAAAAGCTCATCCACCCCAACATCGTGACCTACATCGACTCCATCCGCTCCAACGACTCCTTGCACATTGTGCTCGAGTACATGGAGAACGGCTCCCTCCGCTCCCTCTGCGACAAGTTCGACGGCTTCTCGGAGTCGCTCGTCGCAATCTACGTCACGCAGACGCTCAACGGCCTCGCGTTTCTGCACTCCCAGGGAGTGTTGCATCGCGATGTCAAGGGCGCGAATATTCTCACGACGAAGGACGGGTCTGTGAAGCTCGCAGACTTTGGCGTCGCGCTCAGTCTCGCGGACGATGCGACGGACTTGCAGAAGTCGGCGGAGGACACGGTTGTTGGCAGCCCATATTGGATGGCGCCAGAGATCATTGAGATGCAGGTGAGACGCGAACGACAAGAGGCGAGCGAAGAGTGGCGCGAACTGCTGTTGCAACGAGACGGGTGTTTTGGGGGATGACCGAGCGAATGCGCGATTTGGCGCTCGTAACGCGTTTCGAGCCGCTCATAACGCGTTATGAGGAGCTCATTCACCGCGATTCCGCGAGAGTAATTCGCATAACGCGAGCGATTTGCACATTCTGGGCCGCTTGCTCGCAAATAACTCGTTCCGAGCCACTCGCTCGAGGCTCACTCCACTTTGCTCCATCCCCTCTTCCCCTATATGCACGCAGTGTGTGTGTTCCCTGCTTACTCCCTACCCCCCTAGGGCCCCACTGCCGCGTGCGACATCTGGAGCCTCGGCTGCACCATCATCGAACTCCTCACAGGCAAGCCGCCTTACATGGACCTGGACCCGATGGCGGCGCTGTTCCGCATCGTGGCCGACGACCACCCCCCGCTGCCCCAGCTCATCTCGGAGACGCTCTCCGACTTCCTGCTGAAGTGCTTCGAGCGCGACCCGTCGTCCCGCCCACCCGCCACCGACCTCCTCAAGCACCCGTGGCTCATGAACCCCCAGTCGCACATCAAGCGCACTGAGTACCTGCTGCGCGAGTCGGAGCACACTGAGGGCGCCGGATGGGACTCCATCGCCCAAACCCTCCACCAGTACGCGCGCACGACCGACGATCCCTCCGACTTCTCGCTGTCCCTCGTTCGCTCCTCCGCCGCCACGAACGACCGCCAGAACTCCAACGGCATCGCCGTGGGCGCGCTCAAGATCCTGCGCACGCTGTCCCGCGGCATCATCGGTACCCCGCCGCCCGCCTCCACCTCGCCCCCCAAATTAGGGCCCGACATCGCAGCGCCCACTGCTGTTCTCGCGGAGGAGTTCCTCCTCGACCCCTACCCCCCCCCTCCGTCCCCGCCGCCCTCCCCTCCCAAAAGCGCACCCGCCACTTCCCCCCCGTCCCCCGCTCGCTCTAGGTCTGCGTCAGTGGGAGTAGCTGACCAAAAAAGAGAGAGAATATTGTGCGACGAGATCATGTCGCTCATTTCCTCCCTCCAGCCCGGCTGCAACGAGGGCACGATCATCAGCACGTGTAACACAATGCTCAAAATCTTCTCCCAGAACCCCTCTCTCCCGTCCATCTTTATCGCCACCCACGGCGTGATCCCCATCATGGAGCTGCTGGAGGTTTCCAAGTTGATGGCCGAGTCGATCATCCCCTCCATCTTGTCCATACGGTCCGTGAAAGTCCTCCCCGCCGTCCTTCAAGTAGTGAACAAGATCATCGAGAACAACCAGACCGTCCAAGAGCATCTTTCCTTGGTCGGCATGATCCCAGTCATGGTCAAGATCGCCGAGGGCATCTTCAACAGCACTCACTTCAGATCGCCGCTGTACAAGCAGTTCAATCTGCATCTCGAGGCCGCCACGTTCGTGGACCAGATCTGCAAGACGAGCCAGCTCACGCTGCAGATGTTCATCGCAGGAGGCGGGCTGCCGCTGCTAGTGAAGCACATGCAGGTGAGACCAGCCGAGCGATGCGACGCGAAGCGAAGCACGCCGTTTGGCAAGATCGGCCCGGCGCGCAGCTCTTTCTCAATGAGCTTGCTGCCCGGCTTGGTAACCTCTCGCGAGCCATGTGGCAAGAGCGACCCGACGCGCAGTTCTTCCCCAAAGCATGCGTGTTGACCGGTTTGGTGACCTCTCGCTCGCCCCTCTCCCCCCTAACACTCACTTCGCTCGCAGGTCGCGGCCGACATGCGCAAAAAGGGGGACATCTCGTCGATAGTGAGCATCGGCATCTCTTCCATTCTCAACGTGTTCAAGCTGCAGACCATCCGACGGGACGACTTTTGCCACTTGTTTGTGAAGCTCGGCCTCCTCCCCCACCTCGTGGTGTCCTTCCGCTCCTTCCTCGGCCTTATTCTGGAGGCGAAAGACGAAGGGGAGGAGGAGGGGTGGTCCGAGATAGAGGACTTGGCTGAAATTTTGGAACTTTTCGCGGCCTCTGACTCCTTCGTGAAGGAACGGATGGCCGTCGAAAACGTGTGCCTGGGAATTCTGAACCCTTTCATCTCGCTGAGTCTGACCCAGAAACTGAGCCACAAGCACGCGTTCCAGAAGTTTAGCAACTTGGTTGTGGTTCTGCTCAAGTGTCTGCGGGAGCTGGCCGCTGAGCCCAAGACGCTCAAGAAGCTGGACCGCGAGCAGGCCATCGTCATGCTCATACCACTCTTGGAGCAGCAGCAACCGGGCTACGACAACGCCATGTTCGACGAGTCCATGGAGTGCATGTTTTACTTGTGCAGGATCGACAAGACGAGACAGGAGCTCGCGGCGCGACACGGGCTTATTCAGCAGCTCCAGCGATGCATGGACGACGACAAACTGCACCTGAAGGAGTGGAGGTGAGCCGCCACTCACACACACACCTCTGGCCCAGAACTTAGAAGGCAGTGTGAACAAAAGGCGCCCTGCGAAAAACGACCTGTTTATAGCGGCCTGTTCAGAATGACAGGCTCAAACTGCACTGCAGTCTTGGGCCGCTACTCCTAGCACGCCGCTGAGATGCTTTTGCCCGTTCACCCCCCCCCCCCTCTGATGCTTTTGCCCCTTCACCCTCTTTCTCACACTCTTTGCACGTTCAGCTTCCCCTTGATTTGCGACATGGCCTACACGAGCAGCGTCACGAGGGAGGAGCTGTGGCGGTACGACGGCGTTCTGTGCTATCTGAACATCATGAAGTACCCGCAGTGGAGGATCTCTGCGCTCAACGCCGTCACTGTGTGGCTTGCGAACGACATGGAACGCGTGGAGCCAGTGTTAACGCTGCCCAACAACGTCGAGATTTTGATCAAGTGCTGCGTCGAGGGACTGGAGACCAAGGACGAGGGCGGCGAGGCGGGCGAGAGCTTCGACCAAATCTGTCAAGCTTTGCTTCGATTGAGCGTGAAGAGCGAGCGGTTGAGCATGATTTTCGGCAGAGACACAATATTCATCAGCCACTTGGTGTCGAGACTAGACACGGGCGGCGGCTGCAGCCCGGTGAGCAAAATGTGCTTGCTCAAATTGCTGGGCAAGATCGTTGTCAACAGGAGCACCTACACTGAGCACGGCATCTTCCCGCTGCTCGCGAGATTAGCCAAGGACGAGACACAGATTCTCATCAGCGAGCTGAGCAGCAGTCTCATGAAGAAAATCGCGTACACCTACCAATCGCCGCTGAAGAAGAGGGGGCGGTGACGGTAATAAGCAAAAAACTGATAATAAACACAGATATCCGTGCAGCACGTCCTGCGCCATCGACACGACTCTTATTCTGTTAAGGGTTCAGTCCTTAGCGTTTCAATACAAAGTAAACTCTTATGCCAGGCTGGCTTTGACGCGAAACCGCTAGACCACTTGTCACTGGTACAGCTAATCCCGAGCGTGATCGTCCTGTTCACGTAACGTCCTTCCCCCAGATGTCCATTCGTTCGCGTATGCCGCCGGCCGCCGGCCGACTCGCACCGTACTCATATCCTTCTGAGCAAGCGCCGGCACCCGGCTGGTGGCGCGTGTGCGTCCCCGCACACTTGCTTGACAAGAATAGAAATTAAACGCAGTGTTTATCCGCCATCCAAACTGCTTAAAAGTTTGTTCGCGAGTGTTAAATGACAGCGAGAGGGATCTGACAATAGCACTGCGCGCCGGGCAGGGCCACACACACGCAGCTCGTTTCGCATCGCTAAGCTCGACTCACCTGCAGCTCGTCAATCCCTCGTTCGAGTTCTTCCCTTCTGCGCACGCTATACACTGCCTCGCGCTCGTCGCGCCCGCGCTCGGGTTGTACGTGTTCATTTCACACGCCAGGCACTCAAGGCCGCGGCTCCGGGCGTTCCATCATTCACGGACATGTTCAACCACATTATGAAGGAGAAGCAGGGCGTCATGTGCTGCGTGGTGATGTGCCTGCAGTAAAACCAGTCTACCGGTATTGAAGAATGTTAAAGAAGCGCTCATTTCCAGACAATGTGATTTTACGTTAAGTCGTGTTCCTCGACCACGCGCGCGAGCCTGTGGAATATCGTGGGGTACTCTTGGCTGAGCGCCGCCGGCGACTCTGCGTAGCACACGTAAATAGCCTTCACGCTCGCCCTCACGCCCTCGAGCACGGTGAAGAGCACGACGTAGGTCTGCACGAAGCAGATGAGTAGAATCGCGGCAACCTGGTGGTTGTTGCAGTCCCCCACCCCCGCCGCGAGCAGCAGCCCGCACATGAACAGCGTGATGCAGCCAGCAATGGTCGTGCAGCACGAGTTGCAAGTGGCAGTGACGCGGTCCTGCGCTAGCACGGGCTCAAGTTTCGCCTGCTCGATCAGGTCCGCGACGTCGAGCGCGGCCCGCTTGTAGCTCTTGCAGTACGCCGCGCAGTGCGCCAGCCCGTAGTCGTTGTGCGCGCGCACGAACGAGCGAAGGTAGGGATACGTCAGATTGCTGTTCGACGAGGGCTCGCCGACGTTCATTCGCTTGAAGCCGCGGCGCATGCGCATCGTCTCGATGGCCTCGAGGGAGCGGATGAGCTGCCATGCCGCCTGGCCCAAGGCGCCCATAACGGCACACTTGCACACGGAACCGAAAGACACCGACAAAGCCTGCAAAAGGTGCCCGCGCAGGCCGGTGTGCTGCAACCCGCGGGTTGTGGGCGTGGAGGGGGTGGACGGGGCGGACAGAGTGGAAGGGTCGGACGAGTCGTCGTCGCCGCCGATCTGTCCGTACCCGTTAGAGGGCCGCGAGACCATTCTGAAATTAGTGCCGTCGTCCTCCTCCTCGTCCATCGCGTGAAGCTGCAGCTCATCCACGACGTTGCCCTGTTTCTCGAACCACGAGTACACACCGCAGCACGAGACGAGACCGATGACCCGCCGGATGGTGGCGGTGACCCAGAACACGGCGAAGAGGAACCCGGTGAAAGGCAGAAGGGGCAAGCCTTGGGAGGGATGGTACTGGAGGAGCGGGAGGAGACCGAGGTGCAGCCCGAGGCCGACAATGACGAAGTTCAACACGATGGAGATGTGCGTTAGCTGCTTGAGCGTTGCGGGGAAGGCGGCGCCGTGATTGACTGGTTGAGAACTCGGCGTTCCGAGCGGGGCTTGCTTGAGGCCGTTGGCAGTCACCTCGAGACCCATGGTCAAGACAGCCAGCAGGAACGTTTGCGAGGGGGTGCTCGAGTCTGCATTGGCGGCGTCGTTGTCGCCAGTGTTCACGGTGGTGGAGGACGAGAGGGCGGCGGTGGTGGGACAGAGACGGTGGCGGAGCTTCTTGAAGAGCTTGAGGAGGGTAGTGGCGAAGGTTAGGGGGAGGATTAGGAAGAGGGCGTAGGAGGGGGTCAGAATGAGGGAGGCGAGGAGGAGGCCGAAGAGGATGAGCTTGGATATGATGTTGGGGTGAGCCAGAGTGAGAATGAGATTAGCGGGGGGCAGTGACTGGGCGGGAGGATCGGGGTTGAACAGGATGGAGGCAGTGATGGGGGTTAAAGCCAGGCAGGTGAGGAGGAGCGCGAGGGAGGGGAGAGACATGAGGAAGTCGGGGGGCATGGGACCGCCGAGGAGAGGAGATGAGGAGTAGTCCCTGGGGACGTTGTAGGCGGGGATGAGAAATAGAAGGAAAGGAGTTGTCGTTAGGAAGGTGATGGACCACCTGGGAGAGAAGGGTGAGGGGGGGGTATGTGTGGGGGGAGAGAAACGAATGAAACATGACATTGGTATTGATTGGGGGGGGGGAGTGATCAGCTGAGCAGCGATCGGCTGAGCAGCGATCGGCTGAGCAGCGCTCTTTCTCTTGCGATCATTATCTTGCGCTCGTCCTCTTGCGCTCTTCCCTTGCGCTCATTCTCTTGCGCTCGTCCTCTCGCGCTCGTCCTCTTGCGCTCGTCCTCTTGCGCTCGTCCTCTTGCGCTCGTCCTCTTGCGCTCGTCCTCTTGCGCTCGTCTTCTCTTGCTCTCTCTTTTGCTCTATCTCTCACCAAACATCCTTGGGCGTGCGAGACGAGAGAGTGGACCTTTTAAGCTTGGCCTTATTGGGCGTGCCAATATTGCTGGGAGGGAGGGAACCCAGGGAGAGAGAGGGCGGTTGGAGGCCAAACCCGTCATTTAGGGAGGAGAAGGAGAGGGGGGAGCGCCGGTGGGGGGAGGAGGAGGAGATTCTCGCGGGTGGACGCTTGGAGAAGCCATTGTCGTCGTCAGATTCCGAATCCGACGCGAAGATTGAGTCGCCGGCTGGCTTGTCATAGATCACTGCATTGTGTGCGATAGATTCAGCAGATAGCTCCTCTGCTAGAGCTGCAGTGTGAGCAAGCTTGACGACGCGAGCCATCTCGCTGGACTCGCTGGACGCGAAGGATTGGCGACGCTCGCCGTTGGGTATTATTGCGTCCGCGAAGAACATTGCTTATGGTTATATAATGATTTTTGAAGGAATCTGCTTGCGCTTTGTCTGCGCGAGAGCGATTATGGGTGCGCTCGCCGGCTTGACACCACCGCACGTTGGACAAGCGGTACGGGAGGTAGAGGAGGGGAGGGGAGGGAGTTAGGGATTACCCCTTTTGGTACGTCTGTGTGCGGGTGCTGTCGCATCGCGAGTCTGTGTACGGTTCTGTGTACGGTTCTGTGTACGGTTCTGTGTACGGTTCTGTGTACGGTCAAAATGTGGGTGCGCGTAGCATCGCGAGTTTGAGCGCGTTGGTTTGAGCTCATTGTTTCGCGGTGCGGGTGCTTCAAGAGGGCTTGGCCCATCCGTCCACGACACTCATGCGTTGGGGACTTCGTCCACGCAACAGTTAGCAGAACTTGGTCCATGCTACACACAGTTCGTTCGGCGCGCACACAGAACAGCTGAGAGCAGCAGGTGGGAGAGACGAGTGCTCACTGGTTTAACAGGGAGAGACGAGTGTGGGAAGCAGTGAGGGTGTGACGCCGCGATCTCAGACTATGAGCTACGAACCGCGGCTAGGGTTCTAACAGAGGTGGGCAACTGCGCATGTTTTGCACCGTGCCAAGAGGTTCTCACCAGGGGTCTCACTCGTTGCTTTGCGGTGCTTGTTGAGCGTCGCGTTGTCGGTGAGATGGCGATTTTCGCCAATCATTTCGATGTTTAAGAAGCGAACGAAGCCATCGGCGGCCACCAAGAGGGCAGTCTCTGTAACTACCGAAGATACCCAAGAAGACACGATCTCCTCAGCTCCCCCGATAGTTAAGGCCAAGAAGTCCAAGAAGCCCAAGGCCTCCCTCCTCTCGTTTGGGGGAGACGAGGAAAACGATGATTCGACGCCCACCAATACCAAAAAGAAGAAAAAGTCCATGGTATCCGACTTCGATCCCTCAGCCTCCGAAGAAGCGCCGGAGTCCGCCGCCACTGAAGTGCCCTCTTACACCAACCTCAATGCCCTGAAAGCATCCCAGAACTACACTATGAAACACGCACCCGAACAAACCACGACACATGCACCCGCAGCCCCCGCCACTGCTCCCCAACCTCCCGCTCCATCATCCCCACTATCTTTCATTGCCCTTGACGGCAGCGATGAGACGGCGCGTCGCGAAACAATCAGAGCCACCATGAACTCCACCACAAGCAACCCCAACCCGAGCTTCTCTCCCTCAAATTCGGACGAGGAGAACTGGGAGGACGCCATTCTGAAGCGAGGCACTGCCACAACCACCAGTCGACCCCCCAAACAGAATCCCAACCAGCCCATTCCCCCGCCCACCTCAGCCACTGAAGCAGCGCCCCTCGATCACACCGCAATCCTGCAGACCCTCACGACCTCAATCGCGTCCCTCACCACCTCGATATCCGACGTAACGACCACTCACTCCCGCCTCACTGACAACCTCTCCTCTCACACCGCCTCCGTCACCGCCCTAAAGTCAGACCTCACAACCCACTGCACCTTCTACGACTCCATGTCCGCCATCCGCTCCCGAACCCTCCCCTTCATCGGCTGCCTCCGCGAACTCTCCCCCTCCCTCACTCTCCTCCTCACCGCCATCCACGCCGTCGACGAAGACCGCGCCGCCTCCCGCACCGCCACTTACACCACTTACGCCGCCGCCATAAACAACGCTCCCACCGCGACCACCGGCGTAGACGAGTTCGGACGCGACCTCGGTATGATCGCTGTCCGTAAGTCGGATGCTCTCCGAGCATCCCTTGAATCGCAGTACGCGGCAGTCGACGCCGCCACAGTCGGGTACGATTCCGACTTCCTCCCCCCCGACGAAACCATCCCCGAGCGACGGTACGCTCTCAAGGAAGCTGCTGATGTGTTACTACAGGATATTACGCATGACGTTCTCGCGATACAGAACCTGGTCGCCGTGTTTAACGACTGGCGAACGCTGCATCCCGCGGAGTATGACGCCGCGTTCGGCGATGATCTCCTGGTGGGAATCGCCGCAACGTACGTGCAGATTGACGTAGCACTTCGTTTCGACCCGTGTGACGCGTACGGGCTTGAGGGGAGGGAGGGGGTTGTTGGGGAGGGGGCGTGGTTTGAAGGGGTGAGGTTTTTTTTGGGGGAGGGGGGGGGGATGGAGAAGATTATTGAGGCGAATTTGAGGGCGTGTTTGAAGAGCTGTGTTGAGTTTGCGTATGATCCGTTCAGCAAGAAGGAGACTGGGAAGCTTACTGCGTATCTCGTGTCGGTGTCGCCGTATATCGGAGGGGAGACGAAGGCTTTGATCGGGTCGTGTCTTGTTCGGAACGTTGAGCGGTGCTTGGCCGCGATCGGGGTTGCAAGGTTGGCGCAAGGGGGGAGTTTGCTGCAGGACGCACTGAGAAGGAGGGGCGTGAAGCTTGCCGAGAACGCCGCTGTGTTGAGTGGGATTGGGTTTGGAGATAGTGGGGGATTGAAGAGGGTGATTAACAGGATTGAAGGACTTGGAGACCTTCCTGAGTTTATATTAGCACTTGACAGTTTCCGTTAACTGCAGCTGGTTAACTGGATTAAACAAACAAAGCACATGGAAGATCATGAACGCGTTAGTCTTGAACGTGAGGAAAATATCGCGAGATCTCTGGCTATCCCCCCAAAATTCGCACCTCTGTCGCCGATTCTGCTCGCTGCATCTGCCCCCCGCCATTGCTTACGAAG
>Ga0307985_10002348_pt1 | contig 10594 bp, 13 predicted proteins | sample EllFjometageno80_FD_203155 | JGI IMG/M metagenome (GOLD analysis project Ga0307985, IMG submission 203155) | Marine microbial communities from Ellis Fjord, Antarctic Ocean - #80 | ecosystem: Environmental > Aquatic > Marine > Unclassified | place: Southern Ocean | collected 2014-10-09 | reverse complement strand
CCGGCTTAGCCCTAAGATAGACATGGCTTTACTTCTTAGACGGTGTAAGTGGCAATGGTCTCTATGATGCATGCAAGCTACTCACGCGGGTTATTATAACTCAGTGCACTAGAGACGACGCGCAGATGAGATGCCACAACCGTGCTGCGTTAGAGTTAAGCTGTATTCACCCCCGCCATCTCTCCCAAGTCTGCGGCAATACCACGTGCCCAACATGTTTCGCTTACAATTGTGCAACATTCACTCCCCCCACGACGAGCGAGGCCCACGCCATGATGTATTGCGACAGTGATATAACGTGACATTATGTTCCGGCCAACGCTCGCAAGCATGAAGCCAACAAAGTTGAGATCACCTGACACACTCCTCCTAGACACGAGTCCTTTTCAAAACAAACAAATTTCAAGTAATGTATACCGAAACCTCGTCAACCAGTAGCATCCCGCACAGCACCCTTACATCAGTTAGCGCCATCTACACCAGACGGTCCATGGCATTACTGCAACACGCCCATCAATCCAGCGAACTTTTCCTGGCAGATCGGCGTCCACTGCTCTTTTGGTAGATTCTTCCCTCCCTTCTTGAGCTGCATGCCTGTCATGGCGAACTTGCTCTTGTCAATGCTATTAGGGTCCGCCGTGGCAGCGCTCTCGACGGCGTCCAACGCCGCCAACGCCTCTTCAGTAGTAGTGCACGCCTCCAGCATGTTGAAAGGATCCGTCGGGTTCTTCTCACCGTCAATCCCGAACTTGGCGGGATTGCCGTTCCAGTTGGTAATGTCGAAGTTCGCGTTCTGCGTGCGGAGATAGTCACTCACTGCGTCGTAGTCGTACGATATGGACATGTGCATAGGTGTCTGACCGGTGCCGTTCTGCACGTCTGTCTTGGCGCCATTCTCCACGAGCCACGTGACCATCTCGGCGTGTCCGTTCTGGGCGGCAATGTGGATCGGGTAGTTGCCGTTCTGAGTGTCCACGCAATTGCAGTGAAAGGGGCTCGTGATGACTGCAGCGACCTCCTCGAGGGGCTTGTTCCACCTGACGATGGAGTGGGCTGCCTTCCACTCAACGCCGTTCTGAGGAGAAGGGTTAGTGAGCTACTGCACACAACATATAATAAGGACATAATACAGTAGATAGCAGTTCACTCACAGCCTCAGCAGCGGCCATGTCGGCTTGCGCGTCGGCCTCCGCCTCCTCCTTAGTAGGCAGCTTCGCCCCCTCCCCAGCCTTAGTCGGGCCCAGCGGTCCATCCGCGGCTATGAACTGCTCCTTAGTAACAAAGCCCTCTGCATCTTTCAGCTCATCGAACCGGGTCTGGTCGAAACGGTCGCCGGCGAAGGTTGCGGCGTCTTCAGCAGAGAGCTTGTCGGGGATCGTGGAGGCGGCGTTGCCCATGTTATAGTTCTGAGTTCTATGAAGGGGTGAGTGCTTATGTAAGATAGGGGGATGTTGTTGGGGAATAGAGGTTGTTGCCAAGGGGGGTCGCATTGGCAATCAATAAAGGGCGTCCGAACTCCGCTCTGAGCAGCAAGAGAGGGGGGGGGGGGGGTCGTGTTGGTTGCGCCGGTGAATGTAGCGGCAAACAGCGTTCGGTAGCCGGGTTACAAATAGATTTATGAGCTAACTCCACTGCAAAAACTGAGAGGCAGATCGAGGCAGATACAGGGCTGTTAACCGCCACGCAGTGTACACCAGAGTGTACACGCAGCCCCGTTATACTCGGCCGTAGCGCGGGGGTATCGCGTCGAGCTTTGTCGCTGCGGGCGCCCGGCTCGTTGGCTTGGAACGGCAACCACCAATGCCGCGACGCTGTTGCTATTGCGCTCCGTTGTTGTTGTACATGTCAAGTTGCGGACGTTTTTCAAGACACAAGCCGGGGTGCTACGTAGAGCTGGTGGCAACGATGCACCGGGTTAAGGTTAACCCAGGGTCTCTTGGCGACGTCGGCAACTTCGCGCCGTGGGAGGACGTGTCGCCTTGTCTGGCATTTCTAGGATCGATCACTTCTCACGAGTACGACGACTGCGACAGGCACCAAACCATTTGCCGTCTTGTCTGTTCTTGTCTTTCCATAATGCGCTGTGAATTGGCGACCCCTAATGTGTGTGTGAGGGCGCGTCCCCCCCCCCTCATCACGTGAACCCAGGATCCCTTATTTACTACCCTGTAAACCAGCTTCTAACCCCTATTCCCCCAGCGTTTCCCATGGTCGCTTCAATCCCTCCCCCCGAAGCCCTGCAAGATCTGACCGCCGCCGAGGTCTCCATCGCCAAAAACTCCGCCCAAGTCGCCTCCCTAATTGCCACAGTCTCCATGAAGCCCCACAAAACCAATCCCCGGGTGGACGCGTTCGCGCTAGAGATGCCAGTAGGCACCACTTTCGTCGGTCACACTAACACGGACATGGACTCCGTCGCGAGTTCCATCGGCGCCGCCCACCTCTTCGACGGCCACGCCGCCAAAGCGTCCTCCCTCAACACTGAGACCATCTTTGCGCTAGATCATTGGGGACTGGAGAGCCCACCGCTCTTCGAGACGTGCGACCTCGACAAGACTAGGGTCTGTCTCATGGACCACAATCAAGAGTCGCAAATCACGCCCGGTCTCGACCTCAACAGGTGAGACGAGAGGCGCCCGAGAGACGCCCCTTCCCTTGTGAGACACATGCACAGTACGCTCACACATACATACACCCGCAGCATCTGCGGCGTCATCGACCACCACGCTCTCCAGTCCGGGACAGTCATCACGGACAAGCCGATTTACATTGACATCCGACCGTGGGGTAGCGCGTGCACCATTGTCGCGCACACGTTCCTCCGCATTAGGAAGCCCATCCCCGCGACGGTCGCCGGCATTCTCCTGTCCGGAATCCTCAGCGACACGCTCAACCTGCGCTCGCCGACAACTACCGACCATGACCGCCTCCTCGTCGCCGTCCTCGCCAAGATCTCCGCCTGCGCCGACATCAACGAGCTGGCGGACAAGCAGTTCGCGGCGAAGAGTGCGGCGTTGATGCACATCAGTCCGTACGAGGTGGCGTGTGGGGATCAAAAGAAGTTCAACATCAAGGACAAGGAGGGTGAGTAGCTGCTGCTGCTGCTGCTGCTGCTGCTGCTGCTGCTGCCGCCGCTGCCGACAATGCTGCTGCGACTCACTGTGCTGCGCTTACTGTACTGTCTACTGCTAACCCAGCTCATTCTGCAGGGAAGAACGTGTGCATTGGTTTCGGCGTCGTGGAAACGACCGACCCGACGGCACTGTCGACGCGGATTGACGAGCTGATGATCGAGGTCGCTGCGCTCAAGTCCGAGCAGAAGCTGGATTACTCGTTCCTCGCGATTGTGGACATTGTTAAGCTGGAGAGTAAGGTACTTTTGATCGGGAGGAGTGAGAGTGAGTTGGCGGTTCAGAGTTTCGGCTTAGACGCGAACGTGGGCGCCGACGACGGCATCGGCACGATGGTGCTGGAGAACATGGTGAGCAGGAAACTGGACTTTATTCCCAGGATCACGATGGCGATCGTGGAGGGTTTCTTGCCGAGTGAGCCGGCGGTGGAGAAGACGGAGAAGCAGAAGGCGGTGGACATTGACAGCGTTTACGGGGTGGTGAACAAGGAGTGGAGCTTAGAGGCGTGCTGCAGCGTCCTGGTTCGCCGCGTTCAGAAGGGCACCATGAAGCGAGTGAGCAGCTTTGCCAACATGGCAACGCCGGGCGGCGGGTGGGCGAACCTGTCGCTGCCGCTTCCCGCAATGATCAAGGAGGCGAGCAACGAGGGCGGCGAGACACCGACGAAGACTTCGGGGAGGAGGAGGAGCTCAATCGGGGGGGCGTTGAGTCCGGTGGCGCCGGAGATGTACGCGCCGGAGACTATCACGACGGGAGCGGGGCCGCACTCGAGCCGAGCGAGCCCAAGCGCGAGCCCGAAGAGCGTCAAGAAGGCGGAGCTGACGGTTGATACTGGGAGGGAGAGGAGGGCGGAGAAGCAGAGAGGCGGAGCGAGCGGGGGCGGGGGCGGGGGCGGAGTGAGCGTCGGCACGCTCGTGGGGGCGGTGGGGTTCGGCGTTGTGCTGGGAGTAGTCGTGTCGAAGGCCATGGCAAGAAGATGATCTATCTCCCGCCCACATTAGCTGATTCTATTTACTCAAGTCGCCAGTGAACGTGTACAACGTCAGCAGCAGTACCACGGAAAGCGCCGCCGAGTTGAGGTCGTCCTGTTTCTTCTTGTCGACCCGATTCCCAGTAACCGCCTCGTACGCCACGAACAAGCTGCCCCCCGTCGAGACTCGGCACAGGCAGCGCGTTGATGAAGGCGAGGTTGAGCGAGATGGCGGCCGCGAAGATCGCCGCTGCAGTGCCGTTCTGACTTCGCATCACTGTTGATCCGAGATTGAGCACGCCAATCGGGCAGGACACAGACAGGTCCTGCGTTGCCGTCTTGTTGTCGTTGACGAGCTATACGATGACTCTAAACAGCCCGCCCGCGATCTGCGACGTGACTCTACGTAACTCTTGTGACGCAATGACACGTCCGGGCTACAATAACCACCAGGGTAAGTAAGTACACACACACACTCACAAACTGGGTGCAAACAGCATGCCTTCGTAGCTGTAGCTACTGTTCTGGCTCGAGATGCTCAAGCAGCTTGGGCCGGGCGCGAGGGATGTGGCGTGTCGCGGGGCAACGGACCATGTCCTTCAACGGTACGGGAGAACGCGGACGGTTGATGGTCAGTAGCGTGTCATTCTCTGGTAGCTCTTGCGTGCTTCGTCAATCGTCGTGCCTCGCGCCGCTCCCGTACGAGTAAGCCTTGATCAGCTTATCCTTCGTCTTCCGCCCGCCCTTGTACTGCCTGAGCGCCGCATCGAAACCTCGCTGCCTCCTCGCCCTCTCATAGTCCGTCAGGTCTGCCTCGTGCAAGATCGGGCTAGTAAGGTTCATCCCCAGCGCCGTCTCAATGCCCTTCTGTCGCTGCTCCTCCTCGTAATTGCTCCCACCGCCGCTCATCCACTTGGAGTTCTTCGACCGCATGTCGCCCACGTCCAGGCTGTTCCCCTCCTGCTTGCTCTGCGCGTGTCTGAATGACTTCGTCTCTCTCGCTGCCTTGGGACCGTTCATATACTTGTAGATCTTGAACTCATGTTGGACAGGCTCTTTGTTATCAGTGTTTGGCAGCTTGAGCACGTCGGGCGCTACGGACCGGCGGGGGGCTGCGGCGGCGATTTTGGAGGAGGATGAGAGAATGAAGGACACGAGGGAGGCGGCGGCTACGGACAGACGCCGAGTCCAAGGTTCTGGTGCAGGTGTCTCTGGTGCAGGTGTCTCTGCTGCAGACTCTGGTGCTTCTGCTTGGTGCTTTGCGGGCTCGATAGTCGATTGAAGAATATTCGTGTCATTCTGATTCTCTTCCCCAGTCCCCGGCCGAGTGGGCGGCGTGCTCGGCGTGCTCGGATACTTCCTCTGCAGGTCACTGAACTGGGATCTGGGATCTCCACCCCATGATTGCCGCCGTGTAAAGGGGGGGGGGGAAGAGGCTTTGAGACAGACGACATGGGACGCCATGAGGGGGGAGAGGGAAAGAGAGAGCGGGGGGGAGAAGAAGGAGATGACGGCGGCCGGTCAGCCGTGCCCTTTAAGGTACAGGCTTAAACGAGGGGGTACTTCCCTACGTCTTGACAGCAGTGAGGGGTTACGTCCGCAAAAATTACGGTTAGTGGTTCGGTGCCTCATTTTTGCGGGCTACTAACATCCGGGGTCGCTGGTTTAGTTTGCTTTGTTACGTAAAAAGTAAAGTCTACAACTTAACTTACGCGCATAGCCGAGTTTTAAAGTCGCGACCCCTGATTGTGATAAAGCGTGGCCGAAGACACGTTATAATTTTATGCTCCCCTACAGCGGTGCTCATCTGCAACTGTCAGGTTCTCTCGCGTTTGACTAAAAGTCACAACAGCACTCAAACTCACTTCCGCGTTGAGGGAAGATGAAAGGGCGAAGATGAAAAAATACATGGCCCCACGCACCCCTCTCCGCCCTCCGCCGCCAACAACCCCCCTCCCCCCCCTCCCACCGCCGACCGACCGATGAGTTTCGAGGAGCTGGACGATAGGCAGATTGCATTGATCAACCGGCAGCGCACCGAGTCGGGGAACGATCATTACAAGAGTGAGAGCGCGGCGCTCAAGGTGCACGGGAAGACGAAGAAGTATGTTCCAGGTGCTGTACGAGAGAGGCTTCGTTAACACGAATGAACACAAGAAATACAACGTGAAGGCGGTCACGGCGGAGGTGAAGGACGCCATGGTCGCTGCGGAGCTCGTGGAGTACAAGAAGTTCAATATGCGCATTCTATTAGGCGGGTGCTCGGACTTCAATGACGAGCTCGCCCAGATCGCCTACATGCTCAATGAGATCGGAGGGGCAACCGTAACCTTTACGCCCATCTGCCATCTAGAGCTCGCCGGAGAAGGCATTGAATATATCTGGGGCAAGTCGAAGCGAAGCTTCAGAAAGCAGCGAAGTGGCATGGATATGAACAAGACAACGCAAGATGAGCTCGTGCAGCTTGTTGATAGATCGATGTTGGAGGTGACGAAGAAGTCTGCGCTGGCTTTTTGCCAGGAAAGCGAGGTACTTTAAGCTCGCATACCGTGTACTCAGCGACAAAAAGGCCGAGGTTCTCGTACAAGCAGGTGCAGCAGGTCCTCCCAAGCTGACCAGCTCGTACATGGAGATAGAGGAGGCGGTCAAGCACATCAAGAACACCACATACAAGTGTCACCGGGGCGTTTCCGAAGTATTGGTGGACGGTGAGGAGTAAATAGAATGACAAATTGATGATAATCCCAAGTTTCAACACAGTTTTCATCGTCCAGTGCCTGAATTTGATTTTTTTTGAAAATGCTTAAGGTGTTATTCATGACAAGGGCATAAAACTAGACACTTTAGAACACCACGCGACCCCCAACCGAGGCCATCTTCCTTAAACCTATTCATGCTCGATTGAGCTCGTACAGTTGAGCTTCTCTTTTTCGTTAAAACTCATAAAAATATTCCAAGTGTCTCCTCCAGTGTCTCGCAACCTCGACAGGGCCGCTGCGTCGTACAGAACACTGGTGCTAAACCGACCTTGAACGTCTGACATGTCCTCCCCTACTACCCCGCTGAACTCCAGCCCCTCACAGAGCACCGCAACTCCCCTTCCCAAACGGGATAACAAAAACAGGGTCCAAATTAAGAGAGTCAAGGAGGCCTGCAAGCTGATCGGCCTGATCGGCGTGTTTTCCGCGACCCTCTTCGCCGGGGACGCTGTCGGTGAGCAAATCAAGAAGATTCGCGCCGCCTGGGAACTGTGGAACCCAGCAGTTGGCATGCTAATGTTTGTCATGGTGCAGTTCATCAGGTGAGAAACAGGAAAATACCTGCAACCCTTGCTGCAACACTGCTGAAAATATCTGCGGCGCTGCTTACTGCTGTCTGTGGCGCTGCTGCCACTCGCAGTTGCTCTGATACTGCCTCACACTGCCTGACACTGCCTCAGGAGAACCTGTCCCCCGTTGTACATGTTTGCTGGCCCGATAGGGACAGTGTTTCTCCTTTTCCTCTCAGATGTGTACGGCAACAATGTCGGTGCTGCTATATCGCAGAGCCTGAAAGTCACCGACTTAGTAACGTTCGTTGCCATCCGGCACCTGTACTCTGAAATGAGCGACAGTCTGTGCGACCCGGCGTTCCAGATATGGTGGCTATCGGAGAGCTTCCGGTCGGCTCTAGTGGGTTTCGACAAGACGTGGCGCGACCACGTTTTCGAGCAGAGCGCCGCGAAGCAAATCTTCATCATATGGATGTTCAACATGACGTACTTCTTCAACGATTATCTCACTCTGTTCTGGTTCGCGACGAGATCCAAGTGCGACGTACGGGTATACTCGTTCGGCTACGTCACGGGTCTCATTCTGGAGTACCCAAAGACTCTCATGAAGGTACGCGAGCGAGCAAAGCGCGCTGATCCCAGCTCCCCTAACACTCGCTTCGCTCGCTCGCTCGCTCGCTCGCTCTTAGTTTAAGCTATACTCGGGCGCCCTGGACGCCGCCTCTGACAGCAGCTTCATTGGCATGTTCAAGAATCTGAGCGATTCTTTCTCGCCGTTCGAGATGGTTGCCATTTTCTGCACCACGGTCGTCGCTACTTGCTACGTACACGGAACTCACGTCAAAGCGGTGGTCATGGCGGCGTGGGGGTGCCTGAAGGGGGGGAGAGAGAAGGAGGACAAGGAGGACAAGGAGGACAAGGAGGACAAGGAGGACAAGGAGAGCGTTGTAGAGTTGGAACAGCAATAAGGAACAAAATGACCACATTTGACGGGTTGACGTCCCTGGTCCATCGCGTCGATTGCCCGATTTAGGTGAAAGGCGTGGCTTTGGTGCAGGCTGTGAGCTTCCTTGATTACGCGCAACGCTAACTATGTCAAGAGGCATTTATTGAAGAACGTTTTAACATGGATAGTGAGGAGATGAGGGTTACGCTGTTTGCCTTGTTACCTTTCCCAAGAGACATTCTGGGGGCATCTTTGCACGGACACGGCCACAGATCGGTCATGGCGATCCACGAAGCCCTCTTCCCCACCCACAGTTTCTCAACCACAGCCTCTGGCTCGTGTCCCGCTCCCACAGCCCGGATTTAACAGCCCTCGAACAACATATTTTATAGGACAATCCGGAGGGTTTTGCCTCCATTTGACCACAGCGCTGGCTTCGGCGCGATGGCCATGTGCTCACGAGCCAATGTACGGCGCCGCGCTTGCTGTTCGACTCGTTCAACCAAGTCCTCTCACACTGCCGCAAGAACCACAATGACGGCAAGGTCATCCCCACTTTGTGCTGCCATGATGACGGGGTGAGGCCGTCCCCGTACATCTACGAGGACGCGATCAAGGCGCTGTGGAAGTAGATCGAAATCGTGCCCTAGGAGGCCGGCGGCGTCTTCAGCGATGGGTGGGAGCGGGAGTTGTGGAGGACTACGGGGAGGATTGAGGATCATGACATAAACATAAAACAGCGAGTGAAAGGGGGCTGAGAGGACCGCAGAGCGCATTGGAGACGTGCAGTATCGCTGGGGCGTGCTATTGGGTGGCCGTGGGCAACTTCGTCTGTCGCTCTGTCGCGCTTGCAGTCGAACGCCGATCGATGCCGTGGGTTGTGCGAGAATGTAGCTATGGCAGGACTGTAAGTACACCGTCAAGCTACTAAGATTGGGCCGTTGTACCCTTCCACCACTCTGTAGGTGCTCCACTTGTGTATACCTCGCCACCCCGGTAGTCGAGCCAGCCCTTTTGCGCCGCGATCGCCGCCCTTTTACAGCCGAAGCAGTCATTTTGGAGTGTTACAGACATATCGAGCTCATGTAGAGCGCCATTCACGCGCTCTCTAGTATTATTTCTCGCTCCCGGGTCTTTGGTCAGCTCGTCAACCCCCACGTGCAGGGTAGTGAACGAGAATATTCACCGTGGGGGCAACTCCGCGTATGTAGCAGCCCCCGCCGCAAAACATAAGGTGTTTTGGGGGAGCTTGGACTCGCCTAAACAGATCTGCAGCTCGTCAGCATAGCTACTGTTCGCGGAATACAGCCGGTTGGTAGTCGGGGGCGGGGGCTTGAACGGATGCCGCGCATACCCGATCGTACCAGCCGTCAGCGTGATATCGAACGAGGCGTAAACTTTCGTTTTGGAGGGTGAAGAGAGCACGTCGAGCTCATGGAGAGTGCCATTCACGCGCTCTCTAGGATTTATTTCTCGCTCCCGGGTCATTTGTCAGCTCACCAACCCCCATGTGCAGAGCAGTGAACGAAAATATTCACCGTGGGGGCAACTCCGCGTACGTAGCAGCCCCCGCCGCAAAACATAAGGTGTTTGGGGGGAGCTTGGATTCGCCAACAAGGGCAGCAGCTCGTTAGCATCGCTACAGTTCGCGGAATACAGCCGGTTGATGTCAGGGGGGGGGGCGTAAACGGATGCCGCGCACACCCGATCGCACCGTGTCGAACGTCGCTCGTTAAGGCTGCAATGGCTGCTCTAAGAACATCACACGAACACGAAATATCTAGTGTTCGGGGGGCTGAGCGGGCCCCAGAGCGCATGATACCTGTAGTATCACTGAGGCGCGTTATTGGGTAGCAATGAGCAAGTCTGTTAGTCGCGCTGTCGCGCTTGCAATCGAACGTCGCTCGTTTTACTCCATTTGGCTGCTCTGTACGAACCATCAAGGCGACGTCGAGGTCATGTCAAGCAACGTTGTGGGCCCGCGACTCACATATTTCCTAGGAACTGTCCCCAGTGCAGTTTACCTGTAGGGAGCTGCGCGAGTACAGTGGGTCGCGACACACGGTAGTAGGGAGGATGTACGGCTCAAGTAGTCGAACACGGCTGGAACAAGGGTTGGGAGACAGTGAGATAGTGCTTACAGCGATATAGGGTGGCAGTGGCGTGAAAGGCTGGTTTAGGTAGCGGGGCGGCGAGGTATTCTCATAACGAACAGATCCAGACAACCCCTGCACGTGTTGCGCACCAAATACCTGTTTTATCCGTGCATGAACTTC
>Ga0307985_10002347_pt1 | contig 10597 bp, 13 predicted proteins | sample EllFjometageno80_FD_203155 | JGI IMG/M metagenome (GOLD analysis project Ga0307985, IMG submission 203155) | Marine microbial communities from Ellis Fjord, Antarctic Ocean - #80 | ecosystem: Environmental > Aquatic > Marine > Unclassified | place: Southern Ocean | collected 2014-10-09 | reverse complement strand
GAAAAGCGTTTGTGAAAAGCGTTTGTGAAAAGCGTTTGTGAAAAGCGTTTGTGAAAAGCGTTTGTGAAAAGTTTATTGTGAAAAGTTAGTTGGGCGGCAGGCGGCTCTCTCTCTCTCTCTCTCTGGAGCGCTCCTGGTCTCTCTGACCATGGTGTGCGTTGGAGCGTGGGCGCGTGGGAGCGAGGGGGAAAGAGGCGCCTAATGAACAAAACAATGCTCGCGTTGCGGACGGGATGACGGTGAGGGAGGTTAGGGAGGCGAGACAGGGGTAAAGTTGTAATGTGCCTCTGGGCATTTCGCACGGCACTCCCGTGCATTGTCGCATACACGGAGCAAAGGAGGGGGGCAGTCCGGCCCTATCAATAATTACGCACTCGATTTCAGCTGTTGAATAAACAGTTTTAAGTGCGAAGGTCGCTGTCAGCATCCCTTCTGGTAGTCTCCCAACGCGCCGTCAGTCTCCCAACGTGCCAGTTCATTGAACAGTCCTCCCCATTCTCTTGCTCCTCCTCCCCGGCCTTCATGACTAAATCCGCTAAGAGGCGCCCCAGGCCTAAAGATGGTGATCTCAGCTCTCTTCAGACCGACCCACTGCTCGGCGGCTTTCCGCCATCCTACCACACCGCACACCACACCACGCAGACAACAACACCGCCCGACGACCCTCCATCCATTGCCCAATCCTTCTCTGGCTATAAAACCTACCAGCAGAACCAGCCCAAACCAGCTCCTGGTTCACACAGAGAGAGCGAGCGGTTGATGGACCGGGAGGGCTACTTCAAGCAGTCCAAGGGTGTGTGGAACATACAGCGGAAAGGCGGCGCGTGGCTGTACGCGCCGTTCTACTGGGACGACTGGTTCCACTCGCTCTTGAACGCGCCCACCCGCCGAATTTTCTTCCTGCTCTTCATCCTGTATTTGTCCTTCGTGACCATCTACGCGGCGTGCTATCTGTGGATCTCCACCAGCGGCAACGCACCGGGTGATATTGTGGGAGGTGGATGCGGCATGGACAGTAAGCAAGCCGACGCCGAAGAGCGGCGAGCGAATAGCGCTGAGATTTCTGCGTGACGAACGCGCCACTCAAAAACGCGCTGCGAGCAAACACGCTGCAAGCAAACACGCTGCTCACGCATATACGTGGCAACACCCACATATATGTGGCAACACCTACATATATGTGGCAACATCCACATTTATGTAGCAACACCCAAATTTATGTAGCAACACCCACATATATGTAGCAACACCTATGTCCCTCCTCCCCGCCCTCCCGCCCCCTAACTCTTCTTTCTTGCAGTCACCTCGCTCCTCGAGGCGTTCTACTTCTCCCTCGAAACCATGACCACTCTCGGCTACGGCGTGTCGGACTACTATTTTGGCGATTGCTACTCGCCGCTAATTTTGATCACTTGCCAGGTCTTCACCACTATCACCTTTGACGCCGTGGCGATCGGCGTCATCTTCCAGCGGCTGTCGAGAGTGCAGAAGCGCGCCCGCACCATCGTGTTCTCCGACAAGGCCGTCATAAGGAGGATTCGCGGCCGCCTGTTCTTCATGTTCCAGCTGAGCGAGCTCAGGAAGCACCAGCTGGTCGAGGCGCATGTGAGGGTGTACTGCGTGAGGCACGAGAGGGAGGGGTTGGGCGTTGATGCGAAGGCGACGAGGGAGCAGAACGGCGAGAGGTGAGACTGCCACACACACGCGCCTCAAATCGCGCTCGTGGTAGGAAAGGGGGAGGGCAGCGAGCTCAGAACGCGCAATTCACTCGCTCGTCGCACAAAACTGTGTGTGTGTATTTGTCCCCCCGTGTAGACTAACCCGCAGTCTCCTTCGTCAGGTTTCACGTCGAGACCGCGTACTTCCAGACGCACAACGTCCGGCTGCAGCACCCGGATGACGAGCTTGGTTCGCTCCTCTTAATGGCTCTGCCAAACGTGGTGGTGCACCGCATCGACGAGTGGAGCCCGCTGTGCGCGCCGCCGCTGTGGTACGACGAGAAGGGGCGGCGCCACGCGTGGCGCGGGGTGGCACCACCGAACGTTCTCCATGATGATGTGGTTGACGATGAGGACGAACGCGACTCGGACGTCGACCTCGCTCCCCAGAATCCCGGGCAGTCGGTGGTGGCAGGCTTCCCTGAGCTGCTCCAGCGCGCATGCGACAAGGAGGCGGATGCGAGGGTGCTCCTGCAGACGGAGTACGGGCTCGCTAGGCGAGAGGCCAGGCTCGCGCGCAACATGGGAGACAGCGCTGATCTTGGGCGGGCGGACTCGCCCAGGCGCATGACAAGGATCAAGAGTGACGGGGACATCATTTTGGAGGAGGGCAAGTCCGCGGTCGGAGTTGAAGAACCCGAGGAAACGAAGCCGGAGTTACGCAAGGACCACAGCACGGTGGGGTTCCCTCCCCGCAAAGCAGGGGATTCGGGGAAGCCGGCGGCGCAGCACTCGAGAGATCACCCGTATAGCTCGCAACGGGAGGAGGAGACGCCGCGAGAGAGAGCGAAACGGAAGAACGTGAGTCCGCGAAAAGCGCTCAATACGCGGACATTCAGCGCTTCGAAGCGCACGAGACTGCTGCCAGTTCAGCGCAAGCCGCGAGCGAGCGAAGCGAGTGAAAAGAGCGTTCTGGGCCAGTCGAGAGAGAGCGACGAGCGAGACAAACAGCGCGTTAAGAGCCGGTCGTTCAGCCCAACGAGGGGAAAGACTCGCTCGCAAATGGCGCGTTCTGGCGCTCCTCCCTCGCGGCGACCAAAGCGTTCTGGGCGTCGTTAGGGCCGCCCGTTCAGAGCGCCTCCCTGTTCATCACGCGGTGTGAGGCCCACAAAACTTCGCGCTAACCCAATCCTCGCAGGACTACAACGAGCAGAGGGAATTGAAGGCGTTCTTGAAGGACAGAGAGGCCGAACTCGTGGTTTTGGTAGAAGGCATCGACGTAATGACCAGTGCCACGCTGCAGGCCAGACACAGCTACAGGTGGGACGACATTGCATGGAACCACACATTCAAACCGTGCGTGAGCAGAAAGGTCAAGATTGTGGAGGGGGGAGAGGAAAGGAGTGATGGCTGCGTCATCGACTTCAGCTTGTTCCACGACCTGATCCCGGTTCCCAGCGACTGCGCTGCGACGCCTTTAGTCAGTAATGTCGGATAACGCTATACGTTTTGCAGGAAAGAGGAGGTGCCTGGTTGTGCTCCCGTTGGTTTACTTGCGACCGTAGCCCGGCCCGTAGTGGGCTCGCCCAGTTCGCTTGCGTAATCGCGAAGTGCTTCAGCGATGAACGTCTTCTCGGAGAAGATTAGGTGCTCTCCGCGCTGCTCAACGTCGTTGCCATGGAATAGTTCCGCTTGTTAGGGTTCCTCGCGTGCAGATGCCGTCGACGTAAATCAGCAGGTACGACCAATGCTTCCTTCCGACATCGGGCTTGAACCGAACGTCGGGCTCGACTGTTGATCTGCGCCATCCGTTCCCCTTGAGCTTGGTGGCCACGAATTTTCCATGTACTCCCTTGCCGCTATCGAGATGGTCCTCTTCGTGAAGTCCAACTTGCGTTGCATCACAATCCCCCCCGTGGACTATCTCCTTAGCGTCGATTGAGTAAAGGCCGCCGAGTGTGCCACCGCCGCCCGCGGGTGTCGTTCGAGTCGCTGTCCTCGCCGCGTGGGTGACGCGAATGGTTCGACTTCGGAGAGCGGGCAAGTAGCCGCTGGTAGCGGTCTCGTAGTGGCGGGGCTTGTCTCGCGCGACGTGGCTCGGCGATTGACGTTCTTCTTCGCGGATTTGGCCGCTCTCGCCCTCGCTGATGGAGTGCGGGCGGCAATAGTCCTGGGGCGGACGATCGCTGGAAAGGGTTCTTCGGGAGCGGGAGCGTCGACCTGTACGGGAGCGGGAGCGGGGTCGTAGGTGAGCCCTTGGAGCGGTCCAAGAGACCGCTCACTAAAGCCGTCGAAGATGAAGTCGAAGGACTTCTTCGCAAGGCTCGCGGCAATCAGGCGAGATGTGAACGCACCGAGTGCGATCTCGTTTCATCTCTTCGAACACCCTCGCACGTTTCCGACGTTGCACAGGTCATTCTGGGGTCCGTGTACCCGGTTCACAGGTGGCGCCAAGCTGACACCCGCCTGGCGGACCTCTGCAGAGAGGACTCCTTCCCCGGAGCATAGCTCCCCCGGAAGTAAAGATCGTCCCCATCCGGCGTAAAAAGCCCTTATGTCTATTTTATAATCCAATTGATGTATATATGAGCAAAGATATATATTTGTAGTATTTTCTAGCAGACTTCATTTGATAAATGTTGAATTCAACAAATCACATAAGATGAACTTATAGCACCAGTTTTGTCACAAACGGATTTAAATTGTATATAGAGTCACGGTACGTAAATAATGAGAAATAAAAAGACATTTTTTAGCTTGCAATAATTTCAACGAAAAACTTCCGTATTCCGACTGTCGGGATATGGCGTAGGGCACACGCAGAGGCGTGTGTGCACGCAATAGTCCTGGAGTAGTAGACATGCCAGACATGTGTATGGGGCAGATCGCGCGTCCGTTCTTATCGCATCAGGCGCATCGTGGAGGGACGCGTCAGCAAACGCAGTGACTCCAAGCTCGTCCTGGGAGAAGAGCTCAGCGACTGCAGCCTGGGTAGAAAGCTGCTTGATGCGCGCGAGCAGCTTGTTCCTAACCCTAACCCTAACAGAGCACGTACAACGACAGACCGTCCTCGGAGTGCGCCGCAACAAGATCTTCCAGAGCGTCGGAGGTGCCGCACAGCTCGATGAGGCGAGGGAAGCGGTGCTTCTTGAACTTGTTGTAGCTGTCGAAGATAAAGTTGCAGACCTCGTCGTCGTTGCTGAAGTGTTTCTCAGCGCGCAGATTCTGGAAGAAGTCCGGGAGACATTTGCCGCCCACTCGAGCGACGAGAGCCTCTGGATCGGTACTGATCAGGAACTTGATGAACTTGACGTCGTTGGGGCGCTCGAGCGCCGCCCACAGAGAGGGGCTTGAGCTGGCTGGTGGACATCATCCTGCGGGAGCGGCGAGGGTGAGCGCGAGGAGCGGCGAGGGTGAGCGTGAGGAGCGGCGAGGGTGAGCGTGAGGAGTGGAGCTGTTTGCTTGTCGCTCGTTTGAAGGTTTGCAGTGTCACAGAAAGGGGACCAGGGGGCGGCCGTACCAGCTCCAGTTGGTTAGTAAGGGGAGTGGGGGATGATGCTCAACTAGCGCGTGATTGGCGAGGATTGGCAGCGCTCACGTAGATGCCTCACTCTGTGCTTTGCGGTGCTTGTTGAGCGTCGCGTTGTCGGTGAGATGGCGATTTTCGCCAATCATCACCACAGGTGACGGCCGCTACTCTCCACCCTATCCGCTCCTCCGCTTCATCCAGACCTCCCCGACCTATCGGTTATCCGACCCTAGTCGCCTACAACGCGCCGCTCCTTCCGTCCCCCTCAACGTCCAATCCAATCCCACTCCTGTTTGTCACTGATTACATATATATATATGTGGCAACTCCTTCATATATGTGGCAGCACCCACATATATGTGGCAACACACACACACCATACCAACCTGCTCGCTCTCCTCGCTCTCCTCGCTCTCCTCTAACACATGCCACAACAGCACTCTGCAACTACCACTACTCACTTTCACTACTGAGATGCATGACCACTCCCACTCCCATGGCCATGACCATGACGACCCCCCTGCCACTCGCTCCCTGTTCCTCGCCATCCTTCTCATCCTTTACGTCCCTATTATGTTCCTCATAACCGCGATGTTCACCACTCCTCTCCCCGCTCTCCTCATCTCAACCGCTGTGCTGGCGATCGGCGGCGGAGCTTACGTGATCGTGAGCATGCCGCTGGCCGTAACCCGGAGCCACTATATCCCCAGAGATAACGGCAAACTGACGATCAGCGAGTGCTACTGCTATCCTGTCAAGAGCTGCCTGGGCGTGAAAATGGACAAGCTTATCGTGGAGAAGGACGGGGGGGTTAGGATGGACAGGTCGTATGTGATCGTTCGTCCCGGGGCCTCCGAGAACACGCTGGTTACGGGCCGAATGATACCGAAAGTGGGAGGGATTGCTACTTCATTTGATGATGAAGGGAATGTCTTTTTGCGGTTGCCGGGGGGAAAGACGAGCACAGTTCTCCAACCGAAGAGCGGCCGCCGGATTGAGTTTGAGCTGTGGAGAACGCAAGTTGGTGGGATTGACTGTGGGAACTCAGTGGCTACGTTCCTAAGTGATTATCTAGGCAAAGAGGTTAGGTTGCTGTTCATGAAGGAGGCCGAGCGGCAGTTGGTCAGCGATCCCAAGTACAGGGATGCGGGGGTGGGAGAGGAGGACACCGCGAGGTTCTCGGATTGGAGCTCGCTGAGCGTCTGCAGGTGAGAGGAGGGGGAACAAGCGACCGCGACGAACAGCGCTCGCCGCGACGAACAGCGCTCGCCGCGACGAACAGCTCCCCGAACTTTTTAGCGACGCCCCCGCGAAAATGCGGCAATGCCCGCATATATGCGGCAACACCCGCATGCGGGTGTTGCACTCTCGCTTCGCTCACCCACTCGCTTCGCTCGCCGCCCTAATCCGATCACTTCAGCGAAGGCAGCTTCGAATGGCTGAACTCGGCGCTCGTTGCGCTCGGCAAGTCGCCTGTGGGCAAGGATCGGTTCAGGATCAACTTGTGGGTCTCGTCCGCTAACAAGTCGGAGAAGTTTATGGAGGACGCCGTGAAAGTTTACAAGCTGCCCGAGATGGTGTTGCAGTTCAGCAAGCCGGCGGGTCGGTGCACTATGGTGAACGTGAGGGATGATGGCACTCGAGATAAGGCGGGTGATGTGCTGGAGTTGCTGAAGAGGTACAGGGGAGGACGGTACGAGCATTTAGCTGTGGGGAGCGAGCACGACGGACCGCAATGCTTCTTTGGAGTTAACATTGCTCACAAGTCAGGGGGGATTATCAAGGTCGGTGACAGGGTGGAGGTGGCGGAGTGGAATGAGGAGATCGCTGTGAAACCCGTCGTGGGCAAGGGAAACGTGTGGGGTGAGGGGTACGAATAAAACAATTCTACTAGCGCTACATTTTGTCATCACGAAAACAGCCGGGCTGGGCACTTGGCATCGTGAACGGTGCGCTGGACTAGGTCTGGACTGGACTAGGATGTACCAGGCACACTGACCAGGTTCAACTTGTTGATAATTAACAAATTCAGACATGTGAATTGTGAATTTGGGTCCATATTCTCTCTTGGCCTGCCGTCGCTGTTCTCCTTCGGTTCGCCAGCCAGTTGTCCTACCTATCCACCCCGCCCCACCCGTCCTGTCCCCTTCGACCTTCCCCCCCCTTGTCTACAAATACCTGATTCGTTGCCAGGCGCCTCATTACTCCCCCAGCCATGAGGAAGATGGTGTTCTGGATGGCGTTGTGGTGGATGGTTCTGTAGCCGCACACGTCGGTGTGCGTGAACGGGTCATTCGATTCCTCCGCGAGGAGAGAACAGATTAAGTACAAACGTTGATGAAGACATGAGGCGAGGTTCACGCTGCATACTACCTATGGTACGGCACTCCTTTGCATGACGACTCCTGGTCTCATTGGGATCACACTGTCCTTCCGCACTGGAACTCTGACCTTGCCGAGAACTGGCCTGTCGGGGTGCCACACGCACCCGCTGAAGCACCACACAGCCCATTTTATCCGCCCAAAGGGTTATACTCGTCCACTGACGAGCTTGTGCGGATGGAGCAGATGGAGGAGATCAAGCGGTGGCATTGATACCATCATGGTGTCTTGGTGGGGGCAAACACGGCGCGATCTGGTTCGAGACTCACTGGGAGTTGACACTGACAAACTGCTGCCCGGGGTGCTTAATGCGGCGGCCAAGGCGTTTTTTGTGTGACATTTCACATAGAGCCGTATGGGGGACGGACGGCCTCGAGTGTCGGCGAGGACATCAGATACATCTATCACCGTTATGGGCGGCATCCGGGCACGTACAAGCAGGAGTCTCGTAACGGCGCAATGGCGCCGGTGTATTTCTTGTTTGTCGTGTCTTCGCAGCACATGCAGGACGAAGCAGATTCGTGGAGGGAAGTGGTTGCCGAAATGAGAGGGAGTGAGATGGACGGGGTGTTTCTGTCGCTGTTCGTCGACGAGAGGGATTATCAGTTCATCGACGACGTAGGTTTCGACGGCGCTTATTCGTACTTGGGTAGTGCCGGAATGACAAAGGGGAGCACGCCCGGTAATTGGAAGCGTATCAGAGAATGTTTGAGGGATAAGCTCTTCTACCCTTCAATTTCTCCGGGATACAACGATACCAACATCCGTCCGTGGAACTCGCATACCACCAACTCGCGACAGTCGGGAAACTATTACGATAAAATGTGGAGCTAGGCAATGGCGTGCGAACCGGCGGGATTCACACGTCGTGGAATGAGTGGGGGAAGGGCACGCAGATCGAACCAGCCAGACCACACGTGACGGACGAGGGCATGGCGTACAAAGATTACGGAGCGACCGGGGATAACTTTTACTTTGACAGACGAGCAGGTGCAGCGATCGAGTCGAGGGGCAGTGCAGTAGGGGCGAAGGGGGGGACGAGTTGTGACTCCAGCAGATACTTCAAACCTTTTGTAATGGCACAACATCTATCTCTACAAACAACATTAGAAGGGACCAGGCCTCTTCGCGCAGCAGCACACCGCCATGTTGTTCTCCAGCCGCAGCACGTCCTCGTCGAACTCGTCCCTGCCGTTACTGACGAGCACCTGCCTCGCTTTGTAGTACTCCTTTTCCGCCCCGCCCTTGTCCCCCCTCGCGAACAGCAAGAACGCCAGCTTGTCGTACCTGCTGCACATGCTCTCGTCCAGCTCCCTCTTCTCGCTCCAGCTGCAGTGAAACAAGACGATGGCGTTGGCCTTCCTGACCAGTTTCTCCGCCGCGTCAAAGTCCTTCAGCAGCACCAAGCAGTACGCCACAAGATCTAAACCGGTCACCAACGCCAAGCTCTCCGTGCCCATCTCGCTAACGTGTACCTTCTCCTCGTGTCTCAAGTACCTCTCCAAGAACCCCAACGCCTCTCTGAACTCTCCAGTCTCCAAGAGAAAGTTTCCGTAGTTCAGCAGCACCGGCATGACACCTTCTCCCTCGCTCCCCTGCAGCTCTTCCATCAGCCCCAAGCTCCCGACAAACAACCTCTTCGCCTCGTCCCAGTGATCCGCGCCTGCCGCGAAACACAGCTCTCCCAAGTTGTTCATCGCCTCGGCCACTGCCTTCTTCTTCGTGGCCACCCCGTCCCCTGTGTCGTGCTGCAAGTCGTGCTGCCTCAGCTCAACGACCCTCTTGCTGCTCCCGATGGCCTCCTCCATCCGTCCCTCCGCTCGGTACAGGTTCAAAAGCTTGGCGTAAGTGTGTATGAGCCCGAGGCTGTCTCTCCCCATGACCCTGATCTTCATATCAAGCGCCCGCGACTGACTCGCGATTTCCTTACTCGGCTCATCGCTGTGTGGCCGGTCGGGTGGGGCTGATAGTTCCATCATGGTGCTGTGCGTAAGTCCCACCGGCAGCCACCGATCGATGAATTTCGATATGTCTTTTCTCAAGTTCTGATGCGCGATATCCAGTGCCGTTTTCTCTCCATCACTTCGCTTGTAAAGCATGGCTTTGTCCGCCCCTTCCTGCAGGAGCAATCCCACGACCTCCAGCGTCCCCCACCCCGCGGCTAGATGAAGCGGCGTCTCTCCTTCGGCCCCCGTCGCGTTGACATTCGCCTTGTTCTTGAGCAGCAGCTTGGCAAACTCAACGTGGCCGCCCCTTGCCGCGAAATGCAGCGCCGTCCAACCAGAGTCCGGGTCCCGCTTGTCAATATCAGCGACGACCTTCCCTCGCTCAAGCAGCACCATTAGTCGGCTCGTCTCCCCATGCGTTGCCGCGTAGTGAATCGAGAATGGCTCGTCCGAACTCCGCTCATTGTTCCGCTTCATGAACTTGACGTCGCGAGTTTTGTCCGCTTGCATCCTAGCAATGGCAGCAGACTGTGCCACGGCAAGTTTCGCTCGGTCCGCAATCAAGTGCCCTTTGATCGCCGCGGTCTCGGCCCTCGATCTCGCAATGTGCTTCGACAGCGTGTTCTTGTAGAACCCGTCGATCATCGGATCCAACCGCTTCTTGAGAGCGTCGGCTCGGGCTGAGTAACACGAAGGGTTAATAACGTTCGCGCATAAGCCTCGCTAATATGCTTCGCTAAGCGAGCTTCGCCCTTCGCACCTGTCTGCTTCGCGAAACGGAGGTTCTCATAGGATTTCTCCATCATTGCTAGACGCTTGTTCATCGGCACGGCCGATTTGGCCTTCTCGAACGCCAGTTTAGTCTTCTTGTTGTGCGAAACGAGAGCCTGCCTCTGCGACTTGATCAAGTCCCCTTTAACAGTGCTCTGAACGGCACTCAGAGTGGATATTTTACTGTCCCAGGTCCGTCCGGCCTTCACGAGGTTCCAGCGGAGGGGAGCGAGGGCGGTTATGTTGAGCTGTCCGGTCATAATGTTGTTGGTGCTCTTGATGTCGGAGAGGGAGAGGGAGGAGGGGGTGGC
>Ga0307985_10002343_pt1 | contig 10599 bp, 10 predicted proteins | sample EllFjometageno80_FD_203155 | JGI IMG/M metagenome (GOLD analysis project Ga0307985, IMG submission 203155) | Marine microbial communities from Ellis Fjord, Antarctic Ocean - #80 | ecosystem: Environmental > Aquatic > Marine > Unclassified | place: Southern Ocean | collected 2014-10-09 | reverse complement strand
TGGTCGTGGGATAACCTGCGAGACGGGGGGGTTGCGGAGGGCCAGTCAAGTGTATGTGCCGGCGCACGATGTGTGTGCCGCGACAGGGAGAGGGGCATTCGCACAAAACACTCTCACCACGCTGCCAATTTAACGAGTAACTAACTGTGCTCCAACTCTGCTCTCGCTCTCAGTCTCGTGCTCTCGGTGCTTTTGCCCATGGTAGACTACTTTATTCTCTCAACGTGCCTTAACTTTCGGCGCGCTCACGTTGACCACTTTCATGATCATCTCCACGCGCTGCTTGATGAGCTTGGCTTTCGTGGCGCCCATGATGATCATTCCGAGAATGAGGAGCGAGAAGATCTGGCCGCTGAAGTCGGACCCGGCCTTGCACGTCGAGCTCCAGCCCGAGCATGTGAGGTCAAGCATGGACCGGGACACGAAGCTAACAAGGCCGATGATGAGCGGCAGGTAAAACGTCTCGAAGCCCGCCAGAGGATTGCGCGAGTCGTTGAGGGTCAGGTAAGTCTTACGCTCGCTGGTGACGGTGGAGGTGACCACCTCCCGGGCAGTCGTGATGGAAGCCTCCGAGCCGAACGTGGCCATGTGATCGAACATGGCGGTGGCGGCGTCGTTGCACGCGACGTGGTGCTCCTCGAACTCCTCCGACTGCAGGAACGACGAGCAGTTGACGCCGCACGCGCGGTCCATCTCGCTCTTGTATTTGCCAATCGCGAGCGTCTTGGCATTCGAGTTGTTCGCATCCGCCGTCGCCGCCAGCATGGTCGTGGCCTGCGGGAACTCGGCGCCGCCCTTGAACATGGACGCGTAAGCCTTGATGTACTCGCCGAGCTCAGTGGCCGTGAGGTGCCGGCCGTGGATGCGCTTCGGCCGCAGCCGCTTGTTGAACACCTTGTCGCAGTACCGGTCGAGGAGGCTGAAGAAGATGGGCTCGATGGAGTCGGCGGCGCCGTCGTACTTCTTCTTAGTCACGGCCAGCCCGGGGTGCGTGAGCAGGTAGCACCCGACCTTGTCGAAGCAAGATGTGATCTGCTGGCGAGTCTCGGCGAGATCAGCAGCGTCGCGCTCCTTGATGACCTCCTGGAGGTAATCATCCATCTGCGTCTCCATGGCCGCGAAGTCAGGCTCTTCCTCCTCCTCGTCGTCGAAGTTGGACCAGTCGCGGACGAGGAAATCGATCCGCTGCGCGCGGGGGGGGGGTGAGCAGCGGAGGGGAACAAGGGGGGCGGTGGTCTGGTGCTCATATGGAGCGAGATTTGCCAGAATGCGCCGAGAGCGCCAGAGCCCGCCAGAATGCGCCGTTCGTAGCGCGTTTGAAGAAGAAGCCCAAGAAGACGGAGGAGGAGAAGGTGGAGAAAAGCTTGGCTGCGCAGATGGCTGACACGGACGCACAGCTCGTCTCGCCTGGCCTCGCGGATGTTGGGGGTGTCTCGGCCCGTTGCCTTCACCGCTGGGCCGGTGTTTTGCGCGTTTCTCGACACTCACCTGGAACGGCTTGGTCTTCCCGCCGCTCGCAGCGCTGACGTCGTGGTCCGTATTCAGCGCCATCCTCCCGTACTCCGCGAACAGCGCGAGCTGCTGCAAATGGTCCTCCTGGATCCGTCCCGAGACGTTGTAGATCTGGTACGAGCTCAGCAGCGTGCTCAGGCCGAAAATCGCGGCGGTGAGACCCATGGTCGTCTCGTGGTCGAACATGCCTTGGGTGTCGACGAGGATCATGGCGACGGTGGAACCGTCGGCGAGCTTGCGGAGGAAGGGCTTGGACCACATCCAGATGCCGGTCGTGTGGCGCACCTCGCCGCCGCGCCACTCGAACTTCTCGCCCTCGGACAACTTGCCGCCGGACTTGTACCAGGGTGTACCGTCTGCGGGAGGCTCGGGGGCGGGGATGGAGGTGGCGTTGAGGTAGCGGAGGAACCATGAGAGGAGGAAGGACTTGCCGGTGCGGAAGGCGCCCACGACGGAGACGAGGGCGACATTAGTGTCGGGGGGGGCGAGGGAGAGGACTGGGGGGGATATACATCGCCATGTTAGCCACACACGCATGTATATATACTGTACATGTATATATATATCATCTCTGAACCATTAACATCCCCTCCCATTCTACTAACCCCTCCCATTATACTAACTTCACTTACCAGCATCCAGGTTCTCTTCGTGGAGGGTGAACGAGTAGTCGGGCGCGCCGCCCACTGAGATGATCTGGATTGGTTCGCCGCCGGACATTATGCTGAAGGCGAGGAGCGGGTTAGTATGGGTAGTGAGGAAGTGCCATGGTCATGGGCTATGGGGGTCATGAACATGGGGGGCATGGACATGGGGTGAACATGTAGGCCATGAACATGTAGGCCATGAACATGTAGGCCACGAACATGGGTGCCATGAATATGGAGGCCATGAACATGTGAGAAAAAATGGATGATCGAGAAACAAAGGCAATGGGAAGGGAAGAGGCACAACAGACGTATAACTGGCGAAGCAGAGTTGACGAGCGTTGTGCGTGGGAATGAATCACGGCTAGCAATGAGGCCGGGGGCATATACTTCTATTACATGAGGCGGAAAATGACAAATAGAAATTCTCGACTTTCATTTCTTTCAGCTGGAGGTATCCACCGCTTCGTGCGCCATCACAACGGAACATTGGGCAGTTCGCAATTCGCGTGCGCGCGGCGACGGATCGGCGCGGCTCGTGGTCGTACGAGAATGGCGGGAGTTTACGAGGCGCTGACAACAATACGAAGGCACGGACGGCAGAGGGTGCCGCACACGTTGCACAGTTGCGTAACTACGGCCATACTGAGTCTGGGCAAGAGGTTAGCTTACATGACGGGTGCGCCTGTGCTTAATTCCACCCGTGCCATAAATAAAACCTTTCGCCCACCGCAATTTCCCAGCGTCTGCATCCTTCAAACCTCCCTCTCCCATGAGCCGCTCTTCCCTCGACCGCGGCGCGAACCGCATGCAGCAACGTAAGCTCGCCAATGAGTCCGTCGTTCTCGCAGCCCATGAGGAAGGGGGTGGAAGAAAAGGCGACATTGCCATTCATGGAAGCACTACTACGTTTAACCTCAACTCACTCTTACACAAGAACATCGTTCAGAGCCCGTATTTCGTCAAGCTGTGCGAGAAAGTCACCGACTGGAAGGCGCTCGTGGACGAGATTTATAACAAGGTGAGCACCAGACCAGGGGGGTTACCAGATCAGTGTAACGTGAACACTGCCATGTGCCACGGGCCCCGCTCAGCGCGCGTGTACATGTCCCCGCTCGCGCGCGTGCACGGGTGGCCCGCCTTCCTGCTTGTCAACTGCGGACCAACGTGCTCGCGCATGACCGGCGCAGTTTAAGCGCCTTTTCCATGGCCGACTCGAGCGCATGGCGGCACAGTTCAAGAGCCTTTGAACACACAGGCATACGCTGCTCACGCTCATGCAGCACACACGCTGCACACACACGCTGTACACACACGATGCACACACCGCCCCTATTCACACTGAACCCTAACCCTTTTGCAGGTGGACCACATGGAGCCTTTCTCTTCGGGGCACGTGGGCGTGCCGTCCACCGCGTTCTGCTTGCTCTACCGGCTGCTGACGATGCGCTCCACGGAGAAGCAGATGCACAGCATGCTCGAACACCTCGACTCCCCCTACATCCGCTGCATCGGCTTCCTCTACCTGAGGTTCTCGTCCGACCCCGCCAAGCTGATGGATTGGTTCAAGCCGTACGTGTACGACACCGAGGAGTTCGCTGCTAGCGCTGCCAAGGGCGCCCGAACGATTACGATCGGCGAGTACGTGCGCTCGCTCATCACCGACCTGGACTACTACGGCACCATGCTGCCGAGAATACCCGTGCCGACGCAGAGGACGTTCAAGGTGAAGCTCCTTCAGGAGGAGCAGAACCAGTCCCGCGCGAAAAGGTGAGTCCGCTGGAATATGCAAGAGGGGATGGAGGGGGTGCTAAAGGTGGCGAGGTGTGCGAACGATGATACACGTGTCTGCTCTAAACGCGCTATGAGCGGCGGCGATGCGAGCGGCTCGGAAAGCGCTACGTTATTCGCTCGCCCTTCACGTGCAGTTTGAGAAGCCAGCGGCGCAAAACGCGCTCCCTCCCCGCTGCTTTGGACAAGACCACACACATGGCTCACACATGTGCATCCTATGGCAGGAACGAGAAGAAGAAGAACCTGCTGTTCGCGGGCGCAGCTTGTAGGGCGCTGTATGAGGACGAGGAGAATCCGCTTACGTGGTACGACGCTATTATCGATAGCGTCGAACCGACCGTGAACGAGTGGGACGTGCAGAAGTACTCCCTGACGTTCCCCGAGTACGGCAACCAGGAGGTGGTGAGCATCGGTGAGATCGAGCCGGACGGAGGACCGGAGTTCATGGCTGACATGAGCGAGATTATGAGGAGGGAGAGGGACAATTCCGCCTCCTCGGGGAAGGGGGAGAGGCACAACATCAAGGGGGTAATGGCGAGCATGGCGACCGGCGCTGTCGGCAACAAGCGCTCTCGGGATGTTAGCGACGGAGGGGACACTACCTATGTTGCGGCCCCACCCTCCAGTGTCCCTTCTCTCGACAAACCAACTTCACAGAACCAGTTCCCTCCGAAAAGCGCACCGGTGAGGTCCAAGGGGGAAATCGCTGCGGCAGAGGAGAAGAAGAGAAGACTTGCCCAGAATTATGCTTAACAGAATAACATAAATACTGCTGAAAAAATACTGCTTGTAGAATGATGTATTTCACTGAACGCAAAGTTCGGCTTTCCAAAACCCTAACAGGGGTGCATCTGAGTAGATGTACGTAATGGCGACGTGTTTGAGGAAGGTCTTGATGGGCATTTATTACAATATTCAGTGCCATCCGGGAGACATTTGAGGGCTCAGGGTGGGGGGCATGCGCCGTTTTGGGTCAAACTGATGGGCTGTGCTAGTCATATTGCCCCATATATGCGCTGTATGTGGCGTTTGAATTCGGAGGTAACGTAATAGACGTGCTATTGTGATGGACACAAACAGAGGAATCTGGGAGAATGAGGAGGCTTTACTTGGGCCTTTCAAAGGGGTAGCAAAGGCTGGGGGAACGGGTTCCGGGAATGTCTCAACATATTCTTTTTGGTTATTTTCTTAGCAGGTCCTGCTAAGCTGATATCCAAAATGAATATGTTGAGACATTCCCGGAACCGCGTCTATTAAATTTTAGCGATTGATAACGATTTGCTGCGAGAACATCCATCTCAAAGTCAGATGCTCTCCAGCGTCTTGAAGCAGCTGGTCTCGAGACTGAGGACAAAACAAAAACAAGGAGGTCGCCCATATCTCGTGTCCTGTTGGGTAGCCTCCGCCGCCCTCACAAATAGCGATGTATGGACAAGTTCCAGCCCTTGCTACCCCCTTGCTACCTTTGTCGCCTCGGGGGCTCCTCGCGTCTATCAGTACCCCCGCCCTCTCCATCTCAACTTTAACAACCCTGAACCCCCTCGCCTCATTACCGAGTCCTAGGGCCACCCCGAGGGCCACCCCAAGAACGCGCAACGGGAGTGGTGATCAGAGTCCGACTGCGGAGACACCCTCGTCAAACTCACCTAACCCCACCGCTAGAAACTCGCAAATCCCCTCTCTGGGGTCAAACAAAACCCTATCAGGGTTAGGGTCCCCACACGCAGGCCTCCCCCCATCCAGCATTGTTAACAGCACCCCACGTAGCTCGGGTGCTGGCTCCTCTCTCCTCCTTACCCGCCCCATGAACGACGCCGACATCAACAACCACGCAATGGGCGGTTCCCATCCTGTCTCCGCCCCCTCAGTCCCAGCCCTCCCCTTCTCCCACAAGCGCCTCCTCTACCTCTCCGCCAACACTCCCGACAACGAAGCCCTAAAAATTCAACTAGAGGACACCTTCGATAGTTGCCACATCGAGTTCGAGATGGTCGACAACTTCGCCCTCCCTCTCACGCAGGAGAGGATACTATACGAGTATGATGTTAGCCTCATGAAGCAGAACGGGTATGATGTGGTCATGTGTGACATGGACTACACGAGTGACGATTACCCGGGCCTGGCTTCGTTCATGATGGTCGTGGCGAGGAATCTAAGGCTGAGGAACTGCACGGTGCCGATTTTGGGCATTACGAAGGAGAAGGATATTAAGAAACACAAGGTGAGCGAAGCGAGTGTGTATGTGTGTATGTGTGTATGTGTGTATGTGTGTATGTGTGTATGTGTGTATGTGTGTATGTGTGTATGTGTGTATGTGTGTATGTGTGTATGTGTGTATGTGTGTATGTGTGTATGTGTGTATGTGTGTGTGTGTGTATGTGTGTGTGTGTGTATGTGTGTATGTGTGTATGTGTGTATGTGTGTATGTGTGTATGGCCTTTGCTCACACATTCGTATGCAGATGTTTTTCAAGGTTGATGCGGGGGACATACAGATGACGGCGTTCAATGACGTGTACTTGGCGCCGACTGAACCTGAGTTAAGAACGCAGCTTGCTAATTTTATTGTGGATAAATACTTCACGACGGACACGACCACGCAGGGCACCAGGGGTGGGATTGAGATGTACGACAACACCAATGGTGGCGGATTGAGGAGTGTTCTGCCGATTATCAACGCCAAGAATAACAAGACTGTCAAGAGGAAGTTCATCAAAAAGGCCCCCAACGCACCCAACGCTCACACGCCTGTCCTAAACGAGCTCACCCCGCCGGGCTTGGCCCGCGGCGATCCCGACTGGAGCCGGAGCAGCTCCGAGACTGGGGCGGGGGACCTCAGCTCCCCCCTGTGCGCGGGCATGGCCGGGGTTCGCGTGGCGAGCCCGGCGCCGGCTGGTAGCACGGCGGAGATCGTCGTGGCGACTCCCGTGGACGAAGGCGCACTCAAGGTGAGGCGAGCGAAGCGAGCAGAGAGGCGAGGGAGAAACAGCCGGCGAGGCGAGGCGAGCAGAGCGGCGAAGAACAAACGACCAGCGAGGACGAAGAGGGCCCGGAACGACTCTCACAACAGAACGAGCGGCGAGGGAGAAACGGCCGGCGAGGCGAGGCGAGTTGAGCGGCGAAGAACAAACGACCAGCAAGGACGAAGAGGGCCCAGAACGACCCTCACAGAACGACCGGCTCAAAACGCGCTGTCCACACGCAATTATCCCCCATCGTCTGTTTCGTTCCCCCCTCCCCTCCCTCAACCCTTTCGCTCGTGCAGCATCGGCCGAAGATGTTGCTGGTGGAGGACAGCAAGACGACGGCGAAACTTTATCAGAGGATACTGCTGCAGGCTTTCTTGCAGTTCAACATCGAAATGGATTTCGACATTGCGAGTGACGGAGACGAGGCGGTGAGGCTCGTGACGGAGGCGAAGCGCAACGGATGGCACTACAGCTTGATAACCATGGATATCGAGATGAAGAACGTGGGGGGGATTGACACTGCCAAGATTCTGAAGCTGCTTAGGGTCCCGTGCGCGATCATCGCGTGCACGGGGAAAACGCCGGCGGAGTTGGTGGCGGAGTCTTTCCGGGGCGATATGCTGCTGATGGTCATCGACCACTTCATTCAGAAGCCGCTCACTGTTGACCACGCGCTCGAGATCGTCATGCGGTTCGTCGTGCCCAAGTTCATTGAGATTCCCGAACACGCAGCTATGGAGTGCTTGAAGGACTACTTCAAGGAGAAAAACCAGGAGGACGGGGGGTACAATGTCATTGTGCCGGACAGCGTGGTAAGGGGGCTGCTGGGGCATCTCAGGGAGAAGAGGATGGTCCGGCATGCGGAGAAGAGAGCTTACGCGGCAGGGGCCTACGAGGCTGGGCAGAGTGGAGCGGAGGGAGCGGAGGGAGCGGAGGGAGCGGAGGGAGCGGAGTCACCGATGGTGAACATTGAAAATACTATCTCATGACGTTTTTTCCCGCCAAGGAGATGGCTTAGCGTACCTCTAGTCCGTTGGAGTGCACAGATCTGTATTTGTCACAAAATTGTGTCGTTTACAAATTTCTCATAATTCTTTTGTGTCTGTGTGTCCCTCCTCCAACCGCCCAACCCTCATGGTCTCCTCTGCAATGGACCAAATCGACCCCACCTGGCTGGCGCTCTCTCGCCTGAAGCGCCGCCGCTTCACCGAGTCCATCGATACTTGCACAGAAGTGCTAGCCGAAAACCCCCTGGATCAGGCAGTCTGGTACCTGAAGGCCCGCGCGCTCACGGCGGAGGCGTACATGGACGAGACGGAGCTCGAGGAAGAGGGCGTGGCCGAGATGCTCCTCGACGACAACGCCATCGCGTCCATGCCTCGTCCCGGCACTTCTCTCTCCAACCCCAAAACAGCTGCAGGGGGTTCGCAGGCTGTCAGACCTGTGTCGTCGTCCGGCCGACCCATGACTGGCATGAACCGCCCCGGCACTAACGGAGGCCGCCCCGCATCTGGAATGACCGTCGAGGGCGCCTTCGCCGGCGCTCGTCCCGGCACATCCCGTCCCGTGACCACATTAGGTAAGTACACTGGTTTGTTGCCCTTTGTTCGCGCCGTGTTTGTTTTGTTGCCCTTTGTTCGCGCCGTTTTTGGTTGTGGCCCTTTGTTCGCGCTGTGTTTGGTTTGTGACCCTTTGTACACACCGGTTTGCGGCCCTTTGCTCACACCGTGTTTGTGGACATTAGGTCGCGAGGTCAGGCTCGGCACGGCGTCCATGAACTCGTCGTCCGGCATATTCATCGACGTGGCGAGACTCGATCTGCGCAAGTATGCGCTGAGGCCGGCCCTCGCGTGCGTCTTGGCCGACTACTTGCTAATAGTCGAGGCGAATCCGAGAAAGGCTCTAGAGCTCTGTGCCGAGGCCACCAAGAATGCGGATTACAAGGACTGGTGGTGGAAGAACAGGCTGGGGAAGTGCTACTACAAGCTGTCGCTCTTTAGAGACAGCGAGAAGCAGTACCGCTCGTCTCTCAAGGACCAGACTATGCTCCTCACCTACTTCGATCTGTGCAAGTGCTACTTGAAACTCGACATCCCTCTGACGGCGTTGGACCTGTTGATGAAGGCCGGATCCGAGTACCACAACGAAACAAGGCTGACGCTCGGCATCGCTAGGATCTACGACATGCTGAGCGACGTAGAGAACGCGAGCAAGGCCTTCCGCCGCGTGCTGCAGGTGAGTCCCGCGCAGACGGTCCTGCGCGAAGAGTTGCGCTGAAATGCTCCACACACACGCACATCGACGGCCCAGAACGCTGATTGCAGCAGCTCCCCAACTCTACTCCCTACCCACTTATTCACGAGCAAAATGCGACGTTTGGTTTATCTAACGATTGCCAAGATCGCCAAGATTGCCAAGATTGTCTCGCCCAGCGCCCCCTTGTTCACCCCTTGTTCACACGCCTGTACACACCACTGCCTCCTTTGTTCGCACCTGTGTTTGGGCTCACACACATCTGCACCACAGTTTGACGCGAGCAACGTCGAGGCCATGGCGTGCCTCGCCGCGAACTGCTTCTACGAGGACGGTCCTGAGGTCGGGCTGCGGTACTACAGACGGCTGCTGCAGATGGGCATCAACAGTACCGAGCTGTGGAACAACATCGGGCTGTGCTGCTTCTACTCCTCGCAGTACGACATGGCCCTGTCGTGCTTTGAGAGAGCGCTGAACCTCGCTGGCGACGACAACATGGCCGACGTCTGGTTCAACATCGGCCAGGTCGCCATCGGCATCGGGGATCTGTCTCTGGCGTACCAAGCCTTCAAGATTGCCGTCAGCTGCGACTCGAACCACGCCGAGAGTTACTGCAATCTCGGAGTGCTGGAGCTCAGGAAGCAGGACAACGAGACCGCCCAGAGCATGTTCGCTACCAGTCACAACCTGGCGCCGTTCCTGTACGAGCCCAGCTACAACGCGGCGCTGCTGTGCTACAAGCGAGGGAATCTGGAGGGCGCGTTCGAGAACGTCAAAATGGCGCTCGAGGTGTATCCGGAGCACAGAGAGAGCTTGGATCTGAAGGCTGACATCTCCAGCGTGCTGTTCGGCATGCGCTAGTTTTGCTCGCGCACCATTTTGTAGTTTGTTAAAATGCGACGGTTCCTACTTAATAAGTCAAGCAGTTCAGTTTACTATGCCAAGAGTCTGCCTCCCCTGCTATGGTTGATGGCGATGTTGTACACCGACGTCATTGCCACCGTTAATTTCAATTATTTGTCTCAACTGGAGAGCTCCGGGAGCCAAAATAGTGGGGCCATGCGCCGTTTTGGGTCAAACTGAAGGGCTCTGCTAGTCAGATTGCCCCATATATGCGCTGTGTGTGGCGTTTGAATTCTGAGGTAGTGTAATACAGTTGTAGACGTGCTAATTGTGATGAACACAAACAGAGGAATCTGGGAGGATGAGAAGGCTTTTCTTGGGCTTTTCAAAGGGGTAGCAAAGGAAGGGGGAACGGGTTCCGGTAATGTCTCCGTATAACCGTTTAGGATTTCAGCTTAGCAGGACCTGCTAAGAATAAATCCCAAACGGTTATACGGAGAAAATGTCGGAACCGCGTCTATTGAAAATTTGCGATCGATACGATTTGCTGCGAGAACACCTACAACAAGTGTACAGTTGTAC
>Ga0307985_10002341_pt1 | contig 10600 bp, 7 predicted proteins | sample EllFjometageno80_FD_203155 | JGI IMG/M metagenome (GOLD analysis project Ga0307985, IMG submission 203155) | Marine microbial communities from Ellis Fjord, Antarctic Ocean - #80 | ecosystem: Environmental > Aquatic > Marine > Unclassified | place: Southern Ocean | collected 2014-10-09 | reverse complement strand
GATTTTTTGGATCTAGCTAGAGCTCACAGAGGCCTTTTTCGCCGTTGCAGCCAGCAGGGGGTCCAAAATGGACCGCGTCCGCCCCGCTATGCTTATTGCCGCTCTCGTGGTGGATGTCGGCGGTCGGCTACCGCGGAGGTGTGGCTCCGCCGTGCTTCCGTCCGCCCGCCTGATTAGAGTCTAGGTGTAGAGGGGAAGGGGGCGGGGGGCTAGATCTCTTTGAGCGTGGGTGGGTCGCTGCGCACGCCGACCTGGGCGTCGAGCGAGATGGCCGCATAGCTCTAGTCTGGCCGGTGGAATCGAGGATTCCCTCGAGGAGGGCGTAGCTATCAGTGCGTGTACGAGTCGGAGCGTGCGCTGTTGTGCAGGAAAAATCACTTGTAAGCGCTTGGCGGCTCGAGGTGGCTTTTTGGCGGCGGGCTGGCGGCATTGAAAGACGGCTGGGGGTCCGGGGGGCTGCCCCCCCGGGTTTGGGTTCACAATGAGCTCTGAACCTGTGTTAATGGCGGTTGCAGCCGTCCCGGATGCTCATGCGGACATGACACAGTCGGACATGTGGGAAAGGGTGTGCAATCTGGAGCGGGCAAACCGTCTGATCTTCAAGGACTTCAATAAGAAGGTGTCAGATCAGCACAATGATTGTTTACGCCGCATAGGGGATGTCGAGAACCACTACGAGGTGTATTGCGAGGGGTTGTCAATGAAGATGGAGGAGCAGTCTCGAAGCGTGACAGCCAAGATGTCCAAGATGTCCAAGGCACTCGAGGACGCCCAGGCAAGCATTGACAACATCAACACCGTGCTGCTGAAGGTGGCTCCCGATGTTGTCGAACAGGTCATCTTTGACCGTTTGCGTGCGGACGGTGAAGCGAGCCCGTCGCGGCTTTGTATCCCTCGAGTCCCGGTTTGCCGGTTTGCCGCGGTTGCTGGAGGGCTCCACTCGTGCACCGACTACTGCTTGCGATTGACCAATCCTGCCAAGTACTACACGTGTCCGTGTGGTATCCGGCAGACAGTTACACCATGCTCCTGTGGCGACGGCGTGGGTCCGGCTTCGGCGAAGAAGGGTTCGGGTTCGGGTTCGGCTTCGGCGAAGAAGGGCCTGTGCCTCCACTCGGGAAGCTGCCATCGGGAATACCACAACGGAATACCACTGCTGTTGCCATCGGGAATCCCGAAGCTGCCATCGGTAGACTCTGCCACCGCCGACTACGTCCGGCGCATGCAGGACCAGGTGCACCTCACTTCCCCGGTGGAACAGCCCCACCGGAGCAAGCGCCGTCGGGTCATTTGACCGGGCGGTTGGCGCTTCGAGGAGTGGCACGGGGGACCAGGTGGCTGGGTTTCATGCTGGGCGGCTACGTTCTTGGATTAAATGGCGTAGGCGTTCTAGATGAGCGGGGGGTCTTGAGCCATTTGTTTTGGGCGAGGAGGCTGGTGGTGTATTTGCGAACGGACCAATAGCTAGAATTTATTTAGTTTCTACACTTTTTTCCGCGCACGCCGACCTAACATGTTAAGTCCAGCTTTGCCGTGGTGTTGCGTTTCTGTTGCCTACTGTGGGGTTGCTGTGCGGCCGTTTGTTGCGGTTGCGTGGACGTGCAGCCTTGTCGGTTGGGGCCTTCTCATTTGTTAGAGCGTGCATTAGCCACTCCGCTGGTTTCACCAGCCCCTGCTCGCCGGCCTGCTTGTGTGCGATGAGTTTAACCCCTATAGCTGGGTGTTTGTTCAGCAATTCGTACAGTGCCTTCTCCTTCCCCTGGTATTCCGTCGCGATTGTTGCCAACTTGACCTTCAACTTGAGCCATTTGCTTTTGCCAGAATTGATCGCTTTGATGAGGCCCACGCCGCGGTTGAAGACAATCGTGTCCTTGTCCTTGTCCGACAGCGGCTTCTTGTGGCCGGTGCTCTGCTCCTCTTCGTCTTTCCGCTGTTGGGTGTTGTCGCCGGGGCTCAGCAGCTGCTGGTCCTCTTCCACTGACATCAGATCCTCCGGTCTGCATATAAACTCTGGCTGCGTTTTCGCTGGTGCCGTGCCTGGCATGTGCGTGTCTGCAGTGCCTCGAGCCTCCATGTGTGGTGGCTCCCGTGGCTCTCCTTGGAGCACTTCTACCAGTTGTTGATGTTCTTCTTCTTCTTGGAGCACTTGTACCAGTTGTTGATGTTGTTGTTCTTCTTCTTCTAGATCAGCTGCTTCTTCCTGCAGCACCGGGTGCAGCACCGTTTCTCTGGAAGGGCTTTGTTGTTTCCACGAATCGTCACGACCACCCCTCTGCGTCCATTCCTCGTGTCTTTGTTCCCTCTCCCGCTTCCTGGACTCTGTCCATTCCTGGAGATCTTTCGGATCTGATAGGTCGTAGGTGCTGGGCTGAAGGGCTGAGATGGGCGGCTCGTCGTCTACGCTCTCGTTCGGTTTCGTAGTGTCCACCACGCGGTCGCCTGTAGGCCCTGGCGACGCCACACGGCCGTCACTACCAGGCGGCATCAAATCGGACGCTGCGTCAGTAGCTACACCACGGTCGCCTGTAGGCCCTGGCGACGCCACACGGCCGTCATTACCAGGTGGCATCAATTCGGACGCTGCGTCAGTAGCTACACCGCGCCCGAACTGTTTCGGATCCATGGTCATGCCATTTTCCATGGTCATGCCGGTGTTTGTGTCAACGTTGTGGCTTGAGGCAGTATTTCTGATTTTTGAATTTTCCACTTCAGATAGTAGTACCGTACAGCTGTAGCCAATACACAGTACAGGTACTAGCCAGATCTACAGTTGTACATGTACTATATTACTAGTAGCTAGTAGTACTAGATGTAGTACACCCAGTGGATCATACAGTGCGGTTGAGAGCTGCGATCCATCCTGATCTAAACTCTACATATTAAATTTACGCGCATATGCATGAAATAATGAATCTCAACCGCAGCAGATCGGCCTGCAGGATCCGCTGGGGTACGGTGCCTCCCTATGGTACTGTAGCAGTATGAGAAGTGTAGCGGCGTCCAAGATCTCTCGAATGGCAGGCAGCCCGACACTTTTCAGGTACTAGCCAGATCTACCGGTACGCCCAGCCCCGCACTCGATCAATTTCAGCGGATCTAGGGTGCGCCGGTCGACTTCCTAGCGAATCTCAGTCAATATAAAATATTTCACGATTTCATGCATATGCGCGCAAAAACAATATGTGTTGCGGTGGGTCGTCGTAAAATCGGGCAAGCCCATCGTTCCTGTCACGCAGCTGGCGCGAGGCGGAGCCAGACAGCAGCGGCACCGGAGCCAGGCAGCGGTGGCACCGGAATCGTGAGTACAATCGGAGTAGAATGGCAGGGGAGGAAGACACAGTGATGAGAGGCCGATTCTCATATAAGGTAACCATAGCCCCGCGACGGCGCCTCCCTGGCCACGTAAAGCAATGGGCCGGTGTTCTAAATCCGCACTTAATGGCTGTGTCCCACAGAAACAAAAAGTCACGTCGGATGTCGGCACGTCGGATGTCGGCACGTCGGATGTCGGCGTGAAGACGCAGAAGGACCTGCTTCGGGATCTGCGAGCCCTGCCCGCTGAGCAGTTCGAGTCGCTGTCTGCAGAGGAGCTGTGCGAGGGGTACATCTACGGTGGAGATTTGGAGGGCGAGATCACAACGACGTCGGATGTCGGCGTTCAGACAACTATGCAGGGAGTCCACAAGCAACAGGCAGCCTTCGATGCCTCGCATGAGATGATACTCCAACATTTTATGCGGGAGCACCTGGACGTAGCATCGCAAATTCATACCCAGGGCGAGTTGCTCATCAGTATCGCGCAGTCCGCCGTCGCAGAAAACGACACCTCGCTGGTCAATGCCAAGAACGGCACCATGGACCGGGTGCGCCATCTCCTCCGTTGTCCTGACCCTATCGTCTCTCACTGCCCATCGCGTCCACTGTAGGTCGTCAGGCTTCGGGGAGACCTCAACGAGGCCAGCTCACACCTGCGCCAGGACATCATGGCGTTGAATAATGTGGCAGCCGACATGGCGCAGCCAGAGCTGTGTACTGAACGAATCCGGGCAAAGCTGCTTACGGAGGTGCGTCAGCAAGTCGATAACGAATGGGAGCAGAAATGCGGACGCCGCCGATCGCTCGAGACCGCAATGTCCAGCGGCAAGGGCGGTGGTTGGGGTTCGCCCGCGTCGGCAGTGTCCGGTAACAATGGCAGTGGTTGGGGTTCGTCACGACGCCCGGTGGGTGGCGGTCGTAAACTGTAAATGACGAGGCATAGGGGTGCAAGATCCACTCCAATCTCGAATTCAGTCATTACTGATAACTACTTTATGATTGTGATTTTGTTCTGCGTGTGAACACCGCGATCATCAACAACGCTAGTCAGCCAATTTGTAGCTATTCTTCTTCGCAGAGCCTTTCTGCTTCTTGGCCTTCTTGACCGCCCCAGTCGGTCTGCGAGTGCGCGCCGTCGGTTCATCCTTCCCACCAGAGTCAGAGCTAGAGCCGGAGCCAGAGTCGGAGCTTGTGTCCGTGTCCTCCACCTCAAGCGCGCGCAGAAGGAAGACCGTGCCCTCCGGGTATCGCACCTTGCAGCGCGCGTCTGCAGGAGAGACAATTCCACACGGCAGAGTCTGCGGTAATCAGCAGGGAAGTCAGTCAGGGAGCCAGCAGGGAAGACAGGGCGTGTACCTGCTCTGGGAAATTCACTTGGAGCCAGGGTCCTGCGAGTACCTTGCACACTTGCCCGCGGACGTAATCCACGACCTCGCGCCCCTTGCGTCCACGGCGGGTGTCCTTTAGTGGGTACAGACAGATGACATCCTGACCGATGGCGACGCGCGTCTTCGCAAATGTCAGGGCTTCCACTACCTCGCCATCGAAGATATGAACCCCGGGGATGGGTGTGACATCGGGGCGGATCAGTGAGTAGATGGATTCTGGCATGCTGGGAGTGCTGGGTCAGCGCTGACCCCCTCGTTGGGACATGTAGACTTCTTCCGCTGCTCCACCTGCATGCTCCTTCCGCTTGTACCGGGTTTGTACCGGGCGCGCATATGCATGAAATCGTGAAATATTTTATATTGACTGAGATTCGCTCAGAAATTGTGAATTTCAGATCTCGATCTGACCGCGGGGAATTCCCGCGAGATCTGGCGCACTCTAGACGTATTGAGCAATGTATGGTGGCTGATCTGAGTGCGGGGCTGGGTACTGGCTGCGCTGCAGCTGGCGGCCACGTGGCTGTGGGCTGGTGCAGGGTGTTGGCCATCCTGTAGCATGTCGTGCTCCCAGTACGGTCATCGGTTGCCGCGCCCGACGAGCCGCACATCACGAGCCAAGAGCTCGGGCGACTCGATTGCTTGCCAAAAGTGCGGAGTTTCGGTGGCCTGGTGCCACGAGTGCGATGCGTGGTGCAAGTTCTCGAACAAGCGGGCATGGCGGCTGGTGCATCGTCCTGGTATGTGCACCAGTGATCGATTGCTGCGGTCAGGGGATACGAGCGAAGGCAGCACCGGGCAGCCAGCACGAGCGCACGATACCCTGCTAGCAATGGCGCGGCAGTTCGCAGCAAATGCCTCAGCAGTAGGTGCCTCAGCAGCAGGTGATATGGCTGTGTTCAAGGTGCTTCCGGGTGGGCTTGGCGGCCACGCTACGTTTGGCCACCTGCCACGCGCTGGTTGTCACGAGGAGCTGCTACAATGCGCTGCAGCAAAGCGTGTGCTGTTGATCGCGTCCGTTGTGATCACCACGATGTGCTCGCCAGATGGTCGCACGCGGCAGGATGGTCGCACGTGCAAGGACGCGGGTGCGATCCCGTACACGCTCGATAGCCGTGGGACGGATGCCGATGAGGCCGCGAAGGAGGCGCTGTGGAGGCAGATGCTCGTTGTGGTCGGCGTTTCAGCGGACATGCACTCCGAGCACGACAGATGGGTGCTCGGTTTCGCCAGGAAGATCGCAGGGCACGGGCACAGCGCCCCTGCTCTCTCCTTGCACCCACCTGGGAACGTGAGCAAGGTGCACCAGCACCTTTTGTCGGTGCTGCATTTCCTGCTGCAGGGGACGAAGCGTTGGTTTCTGTGGCGCCCACACGCGTTCACCCAGGGCGTCGACGGTCCGCCGCTGCTGTCGGAGCAGGCTCACAAGCGTGCGGGGTTGCCGGGCTCATCGGAGTTGGCCATGTCGCAGGCAGGCGACCTAGTCAAGCTGGGTAAGTATCTGTGCACTCATGTGGTGCAGCAGGCAGGTACTATGCTGTACCTGCCTGCTGGCTGGTACCACTTCGTGGTCAGCGACGGCGTCGCCGACGCGACCTCCGTTGCGGGGGCGTTTTGCGTGTCGTTGGTCAGCTGGCTCGCCACGCCCCACTTGCGCACGACAAGCTATTTGCTGGCGGTCGACGACGCTGTTTGGGAGGACCAAACACCCCCTGATGACGAAGCGGCCACGACGTATCCACATCGCCCATTGAAACGGCCACGACCGGATATACGTACGCTGCGCATCAGTGCAGCGGCTGCCCGCCGGCGTCACAACGAGGCCGTCATGCAGCACTGCAGGAATGAAGTCTGGCCAAATCAGTAGATAACTAGAGTAGGAGTAGATAACTAGAGAGACTAGGAGTAGATGAGTAGAGAATAGCCAATATAATTCGTTGTGTTTTTCAGGGCTAGCAACTGTCAATCACTTCGTACTGTTCAGCCGCGCCTGCCACTGTGCACACACTGCCAACACGTTCTGTACCTGTCGTCTGTGCTGGGTTACGTCCTCGTCCTCGTCATCGTTCGCATCCATACTGGTATACATAGTGTTAGCCTTGAGTGTCACATAGTCGCACAGCCACGCAAGACCTTCCTCAAATCCACGGGTTTGTTGTTTTTGCGTGCCCTCAGCCAGCTTGCCAATGTCGCTCATCTCGCTGCGCGCTTCCTGTGCACGTTCGGCGGTGCCTATCGAAGCGGCATCATGCTTCGTCAGCGCGTTCTGCAAGGCAAAGTCGCTGGCTTCCTTGGGACGGCTCACACCAACGTAGAAGATGCCAGGCCAGAGACTTTCAGCTTGCGCTGTCCACAAAAACAACGCCCGCTTGAATGCCTCGCCACGCCCGACAGAGATACCTTGGGCAGAGTGCGCTGTGTCGGCCTTGCCGGATATCAGGGGCAGGCCCTCGCGTGAGCAGCAGTGCCTGTTGCAGTGTCGCGTGATGGCCACAATTGGCACCAAGGTTGGATGCGTGGCTGCAGCAGCGCCGTCCGTGAGCAGGGGGTGGCCAGTGTAATGAGGAAAGTCGACGATGACAATTGGAAAGACCGTCGGATCATCACTCGATGCAAGTGGTGGTGGGGCATAGCCGTCTCCGCTCGGGTAGATGATGTCGACAACTTTGCCACGTGACCCGTTGCACAAGCCGTGCTCCGGGCACATATTTACTGTCAGCTTCACGCACATTCCAATTGCGTAGCAGCACGCAATTGGGATGTTCTTGCACATGCCTACGGCTTGGCCGTCGTTGGACTGGGCGTGGCGACCAGTGACGACAGCCCGCACACGGCAGCAGTCCTCCAATGTGCGAAAGTACTCTGTGTTGATACGTTGTCGATCCTTTGCAAAGCAGCTTAGCACTAAGAGGTCTGGGTCCATAATACTTCTGAATGCTGCGTTGTCAGCATGGTCTTGCAGGTGCGTTCGGTGCCTTTTGTTGAAGTACGCCATACATTCTGCAGTGACCTCTCCGTTCCGCACGCTCTGCAGGTTGTCATAGAAACTGCCTGCTTCGCCACGCTGTTGCCGCACTGGTTCGGTCAGCTCGTAACAATTGCCCTTCAGAGCGGCATAGGCAGCACGGCCATAAAGCCCAACCCTGTCTCGATCCGCGTGCAACGGCTTGGAACTGTAGAGTAGACCTCCAGGGTCACAGACGGGCGGTAACTGGCAGAAGTCGCCGAAGAACAGACACAAGTCCAACCCACCAAAGCGTGGTGCGATGTCCTCAGGACACCGTCCCGAGTTGAATACGCAAGAACAACACCGGGCCAGCTGCCCCATGAACGTGCAGCCAATCATCGACACTTCGTCCACTAGCAGGCATTTGCAGTCTTCCCACTTGGCCTGCAATTCACCCAGTTTTTGCGCAGGCATCTCCTTCCATTTGCGGCTGCTGCGACTCGGCATGCCCAGTGCACGCTCCGGGGTCGATCCATTGCAGTTCCGGGCAGCCGCGCCAGTGGGGGCCACCATCGCAGTTGCCCGCGATTTAAGCGTAAACATTGCGAGGAACAGCTTGACAAACTTTTGGATAAAGGTTTTGCCTGTGCCAGCAACGCCGATACAAAGCCCGAAGAACTGTGGCGCCTGCGTGCCAGTGCTTTCACTGATCGCGACATCTTTTAGGTGCCACAGAATATCGGCGAGCAGCACTCTCTGCTTGGCGTTCGCCAGGAACACGTCCGGCCAGGTGCGTGTGCGTGCGTTTTGATTCACCAGTGGCTCCATTTGCTCGTCCAGGCTAGTGTACAGCCCTTTACTCCATGACGCCATTACGTCCCTCGTAGGCAGGTGCGGCCGCACTTCCGAGGTTACATCAGCCCCGGCAGATCGCTCGTTCAAATCGCTGGGCACCTCGTCGGGGGCGTCATGGTCGTCAGGAGAGTCAAACAACGCGCTCGAGTCATCGCCGTCGTCGGCGTCACTGCCGTCACCACCGTCGCGGTCAGGTGCACCAGCACACGAAGCAGCACCACCACCGCCCCCAGTGCGTTTCGACGTGTGTGCCTTCCGCCGTGGCGCGCCATGCTTGCGCACGCCCTCGGCCACCTCTTCGAACAGCACAGCCAGCCGCGCACGCGCAACCTGCCGTTGCAGTCCAGCAGGACAGTGTCGGTGCCGCAGAAACGCAGTCATCGCTGCAGAGTACGTGGCATGGTTCCCCTTCACATCAGCCAGGGCACGGACGGGTTTGAAGCGCGTCAATGAGTCCTCACAGTACGACTCACCCTCGGTGGAGTCCAGGGGCCACACCGCGCGTGTTTTCCAGAATGTCCACACAGGACACACCTTTCCTTCGTTGCCCGCGTGCATGTCGAAGCACACATCCTCGGACATCTCGTGTACCAGCTGACCTTGATATTTCCACATCTTGTTCATGGCGGCGAGGTACTTATCCCACGCATTCTTTTTAAGCGTCGTTTTTGTCTCACCGGCAGACGTGTCATCCGTACTACCGTCTGGGTTCACCTCCGTCTCCTCGACTACCCGTACACCCGGCCGTGATATAACAACGAATTGTATACTGCTGGTGATCAGTGGCAGCTGCAGCAGTGCCCACCGAGCCTCCGCCGAGGCAATGTGCTTCAGCTTGAGCATCTTTATTTGCAGCTGCAAGGCCAGCGTGCGGAACGGCGTGCCTGGGCTGGCCTTCCGCACGATATCTGTGAACAGCTTGGTTATGTCGCCCATGGACGCCTCCTCCTTGCAGATGTACTCAGCGAGGTAGTTTTCCACAGCATCTGTGTAGCCTTGCTTGTCCATATATCCGCGTTGTTTGCGCAGGGCTTTCATCTTGGCGAAATCAGACTCGGGGCCGCTCTGTGCATTCATAACATTACAGTATTCGTCCAGTGACTTCATGAACTGTGGCGTGGAGCTGATCTCGATTTCAGCCGGCAGATCCTCCTTTGGCGCGACTATCAGCTGGGTATCGGAGTTGGCTCCCCACCCACGCCCAACCACACGCATGCCCGGGACGGCGCGGGGGTGATCGCGGGGTGGCTCAAACTTGGTCATGGTTTTCGATGACGTCAGGCGTGCCTTGTTGTGCGCTGGTATTCCATTCGTGCGCGTTTTTTGGATTTTGTTCTCAATCCCAAAACCAAAGCGGCACTCTTTTTTGCGCAGCCGCGTGTCCTTCGTCTTCTTCGCCGAACCCGAACCCTTCTTCGCCGAAGCCGAACCCGAACCCGAACCCTTCTTCGCCGAAGCCGAACCCACGCCGTCGCCACAGGAGCATGGTGTTCCTGTCTGCAGCTTACCCTGCATGTCGCACGGACACGTGTAGAACAAGGCAGGATTGGTCAATCGCAGGCAGTAGTCGGTGCATGAGTGGACCCCAACTGCATTCACGAACTGGATCAGGTCTTTCTCCGTGGCTGCGTGCGACGTGTCAGTTTGGTACGTTTTCTCACGAAGTGGCTGCATTGACACCCAGTCCGCGCGAGCCTGTTCGGTGCCCTCTGGCCTGGGCCACCGATCCACGTCGCCCACATGGTCTACGTCAGTGTCGTCATCGCGAGCGCAATAGTGTTTGGCCCTTTTGCACTCGGTGCAGTCGGACAGTTTTTTCGCACACAAAGCGGCAATCCTTTTCGCACACTTCGGACACCTAGGTGGGCACTCGGGCGTGCACCTCGGGCATTCATCACACGTGGTTTCGCACTTGGCCGTGCATGGAGGACACTTCGGGCACGTCGGACACTCTGCGGTTGTGCGTGTGCATTTGTTGTTGTTGTTGTTGTTGTTGTTGTTGTTGTTGTTGTTGTTGTTGTTGTTGTTGTTGTTGTTGTTGTTGTTGTTGTTGTTGTTGTTGTTGTTGTTGTTGTTGTTGTTGTTGTTGTTGTTGTTG
>Ga0307985_10002340_pt1 | contig 10601 bp, 7 predicted proteins | sample EllFjometageno80_FD_203155 | JGI IMG/M metagenome (GOLD analysis project Ga0307985, IMG submission 203155) | Marine microbial communities from Ellis Fjord, Antarctic Ocean - #80 | ecosystem: Environmental > Aquatic > Marine > Unclassified | place: Southern Ocean | collected 2014-10-09 | reverse complement strand
AGACTTTAAAATATTCGGTTGTATTCATTTTTTCTGTAAGAGTCTTTATCTTTATCATTTTAAATACTATATAAATTATTAAGAATTAAAATATATGGATATTTATGTTAAATACTTATTTATTACTTATTTTTAAAATGTATCTATTAAGAAAAAAAGAATACTTATTTGAACAAAATATCCTTGAGGGAGGGGTTACTCTACCAAGACGGTTCCGTTGTAACGGCGAATGCTTATTAACCTTCCCTCTACTTAAAGCAAATTCTATTATCAAGAGTATTCTACGTGATAAGTGGTAGCAAAACTTTCTGTGTGTTAAAAAATATATGGTCATATCAGAAATGATAATGTTGACATGAGTAGTGCGATGTTAATAAAGCATCGTCGCCGTAAGTTTAAGGTTTTTGAGTTAAGGCTAATCTTTATCGAAAAATTTATTTAAGCAGCCCCTAAGAAAAAAGCGAAAGCTGCATTTAATGGGATAACATTTCTAAAAAAATGATTAAAAAGTGAAAAAATCTTAATATAATCTTTATTCTATGAGTAATACCTTGTATTTTAACCGTACTGTAAACTAATACAGGTGGTAGTTATTAAGATTTTTACGTAAGTAAATTGTGGATACGCCCTTGAGATACCACCCTTATGCTTTATTAAAGAAATTGTATTCTGGGTCGTTTGATAGGGGCTATTATATGCGGAAGGGTTGTCGCTCAACGGATAAAAGGTACAATCCTGGGACTGAAGGTGGTCTTAAGGGTTTGTCTGTTCGCCGAATAATGTGCAACATGAATCTGGGTTTAGAACGTCGTGAGATCGTTTTTTGGTACCTATCTACTATAGGCGTAAAAAATTTAAGAGGGGTATACCCGAGTACGAGAGGACCAGGAAAAGAAAATCTCTGGTGGATCAGTTATACCATTAAAGAGCACCGTTGAGTAGCTAAAATTTATAATATCTAATTACTGAAAGCATCTAAGTAAGAAACTAACCTCAAGATTAGTTTTAAAGAATTGTAGAAGACTATTACCTTAATATACTCTAAGTATACTAATTGTAAGGTTTTTAAGCTTAATAGTACTAAATATTCTTAATATGTAAAATTTTTGTATCTAAGTCTCTATCGTCTAGGGGTTAGGACTTTACCCTTTCACGGTAATAACACGGGTTCAAATCCCGTTAGAGATATATTTGTCAGTCTTTTTCATCTATATGCCTAATTTGAATAATTCTCCATATTCTTTGAGTACGTTGTTCTAAAACGAATTGATACTTAAGTTTCTTGAGTAGACAATACTATAATATCATGTTATGTCCGTTAGCTATTAGGTTTAATAAAAATTATAAGTCCTCTCATAAATTTAATTTTTAAACTAATAAGGTTATCACATAGTAAAGCTACTTAAATTCTTTTTTTAAGCACAAGTTTATATAATTTAAGATGGTTATTCATAATAGGTTTAAGCCAAAGTATAAGTCTTTCCAAAGGTTAAGGGAAAATATTAATAACACTAAAAAAATTTATACGTTTAAAAAAAAAAAATGGGCTCAGTTACTTAAAAGATTGGTTCGATCTAAAAAGTATAAATTCTTTAACCATGATTTATACCATATCTCTAGAAATGCTAAGTTATTTAAGAATTCTTATAGATCACAACTTTTAACTAAGCAAAGATTAAAACTATTCTATGGTAAGTTATCGGATAATAAATTAAAAAATTTATCACGTAAAGCTGTAGTACGAAGTAAAATAAAATTTATTAAAAATAGAGCTTCCGAAATATTATTACTTTCTTTAGAAACAAGATTAGATAGTACATTGTACCGATCTTATTTTGTTTCTACTATAAGTTCCGCTCGTCAACTAATTATTCATGGAAATATTCTAGTTAATAATAAAAAAGTAACTCAAAGTAACCTCTTACTAGTAAATGGTGACTTAATTCAAATTTTAAAAAGCGCAGAGATCACTGTGAAAAAAAACATTCTAAAATCAACGTTTAAGCCATTACCTCCTACTCATTTAGAAATAAATTTTAAAATACTAAGTATATACTTTATAGCGGATATTAAAGTTATTCATTTATCAAATTACTACTCTTTTTGGTTAAATCTAAAAAATGTTCTATCATCTTATAAGAATTAAAAAGTATAAAACCATACCACCTATACTTTTATTATATAAAATACCTTTTTTATAATAATAAAAAGAGCCCGTTGCTTTTTAAGAATTCTTAAATGTGCGCTGCTTTTAAATTATCCAATTAGTATATTACTAAAGCATTCTTAGCTCAGTTGGATAGAGCAACAGCCTTCTAAGCTGACGGTCATAGGTTCAAATCCTGTAGGGTGTAAAAGGGTACGTAGCTCAGTGGTAGAGCACTGGACTTTTAATCCATTGGTCCTGGGTTCAAATCCCAGTGTACTCATTTTAAAAGCATTGCCCTTTATACAGAAGGGTCTTTTATGAGCTATCAAAGAAAGGTTTTAGACCTGAACTTACTAGAGCTTAATTTAAATATTTGTCCTTTTTATCTCTTAGGAGGTTCTCTAAATATACTATTCTTTTGATATATCTTATTAGGACTTTTAAGTAGGTGACGAAATAGTTCAGCTGGTTAGAATTGTGACAAAGAAAGCTGTTATAGTCAATTTGGAGGAAGAACCTGCCATCTTCATATAGATGGGTAACTAACTCACTCATATGTTATTAATAATAAAAAAGACGTATGTAACTTTGAGAAAGTCTACTTAGATTATTAGAGTAATAAATAGATCTTTTCTATACTCACGTAAAGTAACCTTTGTGTCAAATAGATTAGGTAAAAAGGCTATATTGTATAGTATAAAGCGAATACACGAGGATCCGTCGTAAAGCTAGTTTCGAGTAGAGCTTGTAGAATCAAAAGTACCTAGTGCTTTTTCAAATGCGCGTACTATATGATAACATTATTTTTCAATAAGCTTAGAAAATGTTACTACCGGTGGTAGAGTAGGATTCTGTAGCCATTAATAAAATTTGATTATAACATAATTTGGAAAGCCCCGAAGATTTTTTACCTTTTTTTAAAGGTACTTGCAAGGTAAATAATTATCCTATGGGTAGAAGAAGAAATAAAAAGCAAAAGACTTTACTTATATTATAGTAAGTCTTAAGAGTGATCTCTTTAACTGTTTTTAGATAATGCTGACTTATTTCGAGGCAGGTTGTAAAAAGTACGCTGTAAATATTAGAAAGTAAAGGGTGTACCGTAAATAACTAAAATTTAATGGTATAACACCTTAGTTAGTAATTTACGTTTAAGCAACTGTTAGAGCTACGTACGCTGAAAGGAGTATGCGTAGTTCAAAGTAAAGGGAGGAAAATCATTAGTCCTACCTATTGAAGTCATTGGAATCATAATCCAGGTGTCGGGGGTTCGAGTCCCTCTTTCGTCAATAATTTTTAGAAAGGTGGCTGAGAGGTTTAAAGCACTGGTTTGCTAAATCAACGTATATTAATATACCATGGGTTCGAATCCCATTCTTTCTAAAATTTATAGCTCACTTGGTGGAATTGGTAGACACGTCAGACTTAAAATCTGATTTCATAACGGAGTATCGGTTCAAGTCCGATAGTGAGTATAAATATAGCCAAAGTGGTGGAATTGGTAGACACGCTGGGTTTAGGTTCCAGTTCTTTTAGAATAGGGGTTCAACTCCCCTTTTTGGTAAAGTATAACAAAAATAAAAGAAGGTTAGGATTTAAGGTATTTATTCGATATTCTAAATGAATTTTTTTACGAATATGACAATTATATAGAAAAAAAACTTCAGGTTATTCAAGGATAAAAAAAATTGTTATGAACCACCTATTGTGGAATATGTTCACACAACTCCGAAGTGGCCAAGAGGCTAAAAAACTAGTTGTGTTACAGCCGAAAAATAAATTGTGTAGCAAAATTTTAAATGTTTTATGGGAAGAAGGTTATATCGTAGGTTACAGAATATCACCGTTTAACCCTACCGTATTTGAAATTTTTCTAAAATACTATAAACAAACCCCTACTATAAGTAAAATATCAGCTTTGTCAAAACCTAGTGTACGATTGTACCTTCCTGTTGAACAGCTTTGGAAATTAGATAGTGGGCTAGGGATTGTCATTGTATCAACTTCAAAAGGTGTTATTTCTGACCCTATTTGTCGAAAATTTAATGTTGGAGGTGAAGTTTTTTGTACTATTAAGTAAAGTTATTTTAAAAATGTCAAATTTAACAAAACAAACTATTAGGATACCTCTTGATATAAATATTAAATTAAAAAAAGATATACTACTCGTAGAGGGTCCTTTAGGTAATAAAACCTTAAAATTATTTATGGAAGTTGTATTAGATTATTGTAAAAATGAAATTCGTGTAACTAAAGAAGTACGTTCTGAGTTAACTAAAGATAGAAGCTTAAAATCAAAAATTTTACAGGGTAGCACACATTCATTAATAAAACAAATTATTTTAGGATTATCCGGAGGATACCGTAAACAATTAATTCTTGTAGGTGTTGGCTATCGCGCTTCTATTGAAAAAAAAATATTAATTTTAAAACTTGGGTATAGTCATAATATTTCTATTGTAATACCCCCAAGTTTAAGAATAAAATGTATTAAGCCTACAAAGATCTCTATCTTTGGTAATAGTAGCCAAGAAGTTAATCAGATGGCTGCAAATATACGGTCGTATAAACTACCTGAGCCTTATAAGGGTAAAGGTATATTGTATCAACATGAGAAGGTAACTAAAAAAGAAGGAAAAAGATCTTAAACTTATCTGTTATGAAAATAAAACAACTAACTTTTAAAAAGTTTACAGGTCGCAGTGGAAAAATAAAACAGCATAAACCTAAAACAACTCTTTTTTTTTCTGATCTGATACAAGGTCGGGTTTACTTAGGAGCAGATAAATCCTTATGGGATCCTAAAATTAGTTCATACTTACTCGGTATTAGGAATGGCTTTTGTATTTTTAAATTAAAAGAAACTTTAGCTTATTTAAGAAGAGCTATTAAAATAATAGCTAAAATAAACCATTCAAAAAAACAAATTATTTTTATTGGGAGCCCCTTATTTGAAAAGTACTCTCTAATTAAATTATTCATTTCCACAAATCATTTCTATACTTCAAATAAGTTTTGGATAAACGGTATACTAACAAATGGAAAGCATTTTAATACTTATATGAATAACTTTTTTGAGGTTTTAAAAATAAAAAAAAAATCAGATAAATTGTTTTTTTTTAGAAGATTTGGGGGTATATCCGCTTTAAAGAAAATACCAGATTTAGTTGTTATTTATAACCATTCAGAAAGTTTAGAAGCTTTGAAAGAAGCTTCTAAAATGGGTATTTGTATAGTTTCATTCGTAAATAGTGATGCTAATCCTGAGCAAAGTGACTACCCTATTCCAGGAAATTTTACCTCGAAGCCTGCAGGTAAACTCTATTACAAAATTTTACAAAGAGCACTTACAAGATAAAAGGGTAAAACCCCCGATTACGATAACAATTGTTAAATAACCCACCACACCAAACAAGTGCTCCTTATCTAACCATGTTTAAAAAGTCTTAAAAAGTTTAGAACTTTCTACAACTACTTTAAATTATTAGAGTTTTATCCTATTTACAATCTTAACTTCGGTAAGTTTCTTTATAAATATTTGTTCGTAGATATTGAAAAATGTAGGTAAATAACAATAGTTTGTTTTATAAGAGATATAGTATTTTGATACGGATAAAACGTCTGGAAATTCTCAATTAGATAAAAGTTAATATGCTTCCTTATTCTAAAAAATTAGCCGGTATTATTGTTGGGTAGTAGTAATTGTACTTATCTTGGTGATTCATAAGAGTATATTTAAGTTTTATAAAATGTTTTAAACTTATGTTATCTGAATCTGTTAGGTCTTTCCCCCTAAGAACTGTTCAAAAACCCATAGACTAAAGTTTTTAATACTTATTACCTTCTTCATTAGAACAATTACTTTTAATAATACGTTTTCTTATATCTATCCTTATAGGGATAAATATTTAGAATAAAAATCTAATCCTAACTTATAGTTCTGTTTAAACCTATACTATTTTAAGAGCTGCTTTTAGATAATACTAAAGTTTTTAAAAAGAGAGATCTCGTGAGTCTCTTTGTTATACTTATCTTTTATAAAATTTCAGTGTTTAAATAACGTAAGTTACACACAATATTGGTAAAAAGTCATTATTTCCCCCTTTTTTTACCGCCAAACGGTAATGGATATCTTATAAAGTTACTAATAACTCTATCTATTATTTAATATATTTTTGATAAAAAAAACTCTTGGGTACTATTAACTAATCCAAAAGAGTTAGTTCAGAATATCTTATTGGATGGAATATTACAGAAGCTTAATCTAAATTAACGGAAGATATTAAATAGCTCGTAATGGTGGGTAAATAGCCTACATTCCGGCTACTCTTTTAACTTAATGAAAGGAGGTAACTAGAATTAAATTCTATTTAGATTTACTATAGCATAAATTTATAGTAAACCTTCAAAATTTTATCGTCGCTCAGGCTCTCCTACACATAGTCACCTGTGGTTACATGAAGGGATATTTAAGGTTTTATTGTATATCATAAGAAGAAAATTAAATTTAAATTACTAGTATTAAGAATAAATATAGATATACTCACTTATTCAAATATTTATTTAGAATGTAATAAAAGTTCTTATGAGTATTTTCAAAAATAAGAGGTCATATGAATCACACTCTATTTTCTACCAGTTTACCTTGATAAAGCTGAAAAGGGTTTCTAAGTAAATAAACCTTATGGGTTACGTAATTTTTTACCTAACTATCTAGGTAAAAACGGGGCAACTCTAGTAGGTAAAGTAAAATCCCTTTTTTAATAATATCTTAAATTCTTAACAAAATAAAAAGTACTAGTTGTTAACAAATACTCGAAAGAAGTACCTTAGCTCAAAGAGAGATATCCTAAAAATAAGTCTCAGAAGAGTGCTTTAAATAAATGTCATTAGGGACTATTGTTTTATATTATAGATCTCCACTAGGAAGACTGCTAAAGTTTAAAGGTAATGTTTAAAATATCAAGAAAGAAAACTTTGAGAGCTACCCATAGAGTTATTAGAAATGCTAACAAACATAACCATAAGAAAAAAAAGATCCAAGAAGCTATGTTATTTCTATTAAAGAATTATCAGCGTATATATCACTTAAAAGAATTACGGACAGAATTAAGAAAAAAGTTAAGAAAAAGAAAACCTATTAAGCGCTTAGGTGGGATTGATGGTATTATTCATTTATGTTGCTCTTTTAATAACACTATTATTTCTTTAAGTGACTTATCCGGGAATATTAAAAGCTGGACATCATGTGGAAGTATCGGATTTAAAGGTGCTAAAAGGTCTAGTAAATTTGCGGGTCAATCAGCAATTGTAAAGTTAAGTAAAAAAGCACGAGTCCGAGGTTATAGAAAAGTAATTCTACATCTAAATGGTTTAGGAAGGGCTCGTAAGACATGCATAAAAGGTTTTAAGAAGTTTGGTATACGTGTCCGTTTTATAAAGGATTTTACTCCTATCTCATTTAATGGGTGCCGACCTCCTAAGTTTAGACGTCTCTAAGTTAATATCATTATATTCATGACTTTTAAGTGATTTTAGTTTTTAATATCCTTAAATTATAATATATTCTTCGATATAAGTTATCAGACATTTTTAAACCTACGTGGTTATTATTTAAACTTACCCCGTAGAGTTAGGTACTATAAAAATAAATTATAGAATACTTCTTCCTCTTAATAACTTACAATAAAATTATATACGCCTTTTAACATATCTATTTTATAGTTATAGAGTATTTTAAATATATTCCCTAAAAGAAGTAAATGAAGTTTAAAATTAGTTAAAATAATAGTCTATTTGGACGTTTCTATAATAAACATAAAAATTCATATATTAAGGATGAATCTACTAGAATAACCAGCCTCTTTTAGTTTAACAACCTTAAAAAGTAATACGTAAAATCTCCAACAAAAAAACTTTAAAATACCTAATTTTGGAGAGATGACCGAGTGGTTAAAGGTGGCAGATTGTAAATCTGTTGGGTAATCCCATCGTAGGTTCAAATCCTACTCTCTCTATTGATAATATCTTCTCTTAGGTCGAGATATAACGCAGCCTGGTAGCGTGTCTGTTTTGGGAACAGAAAGTCATGTGTTCGAATCACATTATCTCGATAATATATTATATCTTCGATTCTATAAATCATAATAACATATTGTAAGGATTCCCTTAGGACAAATGGGGTAATGTAAACATGCTTTTATGCTAAGGATATATATTAATAACATTGAAGCTTTTGTAAAACCAAATAGTACTATTTTAGAAGCTTGTGAAAATCTAGGTTTAGAGGTACCTAGATTCTGTTACCATGAAAAATTATCTATCGCAGGTAATTGTAGGATGTGTCTAGTTGAAGTAGAGAAGTCTCCAAAACCCGTTGTTTCTTGCGCTATGCCCGTTATGAATGATATGAAAATTTATACAAATACTCCTCTTGTTAAAAAGGCAAGGGAGAGTATTCTAGAATTTCTCCTTTTAAACCACCCCTTAGATTGCCCGATATGTGACCAAGGGGGTGAGTGCGATCTACAAGATCAAACTATGACATTTGGAAGTGACATAAGTAGATTCTACGGATTTAAACGTGGTGTTGAAGATAAAAATTTAGGACCCTTGATTAAGACTATCATGACCCGATGTATTCATTGTACTCGATGTGTTCGGTTTTCAATAGAAATCGCTGGAGTTGAAGACCTAGGAACTACCTCAAGAGGAGTAAGTACCGAAATTGGTACATATTTAGAAAAGGTTTTTCAATCAGAATTATCCGGAAATGTTATTGATTTATGTCCCGTTGGCGCTTTAACATCGAAACCCTATGCGTTTACTTCTAGACCTTGGGAATTAAAAACTCTTGAATCTACCGATATTCTCGATGGTATAGGAAGTAGTATTCGAGTTGATTTAAAAGAGAATGAAATTATGAGAATTTTACCTAATTTAAATGAAGGTATTAATGAAGAATGGATTTCAGATAAGACTCGTTTTTCTTATGATGGCTTACAATCTCAAAGACTGAGTAACCCTGTAATGAGGTATCACGCTTTTTTAGAGTCTATACTTCATAAATTTAGTGGATGGCCAAATTATAAATTGCAAATAAGAGATTCTTGGAATATCGGTTGGAAAACTTCTATTAAAACGATATCAGAAATAATAAATAGAAACAACGGAAAATCTATTGTTGGTATCTTTGGAAATACTACTGACCTAGAGACCCAGATGTCTTTTAAAGAATTTATACATTCTTTAGGTTCAGAAAATGTAGGGTTCTTAAATAAACTACATATAAATTTTGACTTTCCTAGTAATTATAAACTTAATAGTACTATTTCACGTATTGCGGAAGCAGATATATGCTTATTAGTTGGGGTTAATCCTAGGTACGAAGGATCCCTTCTAAATGTACGTTTACGAAAACGATATCTAGAAGGATCCTTTAATATTGCTACAATAGGACCCCCTTTAAACTTAACTTATCCAGTCGAACATCTAGGTATAGGTGGTAAAACATTAACTCAAGTAGCAACAGGAAAACATAAATTTTGTTCTAAATTAAAAAAAGCTAAGAAGCCTCTTATTATTTTAGGTTTAGCTACATTTGCACGAAAGGATTCATTAGACATTCAAATCCTTTTAAATAAAGTAACGTCTCAAACTTCTGTATCAACAACAAGTTGGAAAGGTCTAGGGGTGTTACATGTTGATTCTAGTCAAGTCGGAGCTTTAGATCTAGGATTTAATTCTATAGATCCTTCTACTATTTTAAAAGCTAAAATCTTATATATGGTTAATATAAGTAAATCTGAGTGGTCTCAATTAAAACGAGATCTTTTTGTATCTAGATCTTTTGAATTAGAATCTTTTTATAAAGAAACATGGCTAATATCGCATAAAGCTTATAAGGAGTCTGATGAGTATTCTGATATATTACTTCCTAATCTTCTTTATTCGGAAAAAATAGGTACCTTTATTAATACAGAGGGTAGGCCTCAAGTTACCTCAAAACTTTTATCAACTGAAGGGTCTGTAAAAGAAGATTGGCTTATTTTTAGAGCTTTATCAGATCAGATAGGAAATTCTTTAAAGTATAATAAATTTAAAGATTTACAGCAAAGAGGTACCATTTTACTACCATCCATTAATTCCATAAATAAAATTGAAAAGAATCTAATACTTAATATTGAACGTAATAATAAAGATACTCTCGTTTTAGCTACCCCCTTTAATTCATTAATAGAAGACTTTTATTTAACTAGTGTAATCACTAGAGCTTCTAAAGTAATGGCTGAATGCTCTCACTACTTACGTAAAGGGAGTAATAATTTCCGGTAATCTATTGTTTCCTGCTAAAGTTTTAAGGAAGATACTTTTTAAATCTTCATCGATATAATATCAATGGAGTTTTTGACCAACCCAATTTAAAATTAAAGAGTCCGAAAAGCCTGTCACT
>Ga0307985_10002337_pt1 | contig 10606 bp, 34 predicted proteins | sample EllFjometageno80_FD_203155 | JGI IMG/M metagenome (GOLD analysis project Ga0307985, IMG submission 203155) | Marine microbial communities from Ellis Fjord, Antarctic Ocean - #80 | ecosystem: Environmental > Aquatic > Marine > Unclassified | place: Southern Ocean | collected 2014-10-09 | reverse complement strand
CATTCCATGTTCGGAGCATAGAAACCAAAGTAATCTCCTAGCTTCAACAATGTGCCTTATTTGTGTTTTTTCAAGTATCAGATTATCATCTACTTCTAGATGTTTAGCGATTTTTTTTAGATATTGAATAAATATATGTTCTTTCATTTGATTTTAAATATTTGTTCCAATAAAGGAGCGGTTTCATTGTAAGTCAATGTAACTGAGGGATTTGTTTTTCTCTCTCTTTTTTTTATATATTCTTTGGACTGATAGTCATCGTCTAAAAAAATATTTTCTAAATGTGTCATTTGATTGAATTTAATTACAAAATTAAACAGAAAAATACAGAATAGCTAATTTTTTTGTTAATATTTTAATAGAAAATTGGAAAAAACCAATGTTTTGTCTAAAAATTTAATAATTGATACCTTCGTTTGTATTTTTTTTGCAAATCAGTCAGCTTTCTTATCTCTTTTACACTTTCATCCTGATTTTCATCATTCATATTAAGCCTAAGGCTTCGACATTCGGTGTCTATTTTTACTAAAAATTTATATATGTAATCTAAATGTTTTTGCTTTCGCTTACCTTTTAATATGTAACTCATAACAGTTCGTTTATTCGATTGTAAAGATCAAAGTCCTTTTTATACCAATCTAGGTTATTATTAAAATTATCGGTAGCGTGTTTTAAAGATTTAAATAAATGTTCTTTAATTATTTTCGCCTCCGAAGATGTTATTGTGATCTTATTCATTTCTTTTTATTATATATATTTTATCATAAAACTTAGTTCCCTCAGTACCGCAATCTTTACAGTAGTAAGTCTCCTTAGTATAGTCTCCCTTATATTCAGAAGTTTTCTCTGTTATTTCAGTACTGTTACAAGATTTACACTTCATAACATTGAGGCTTCATAACAAAGACTAGAACATACGTCTGTGTCTTTATACATTTCTACTCCGCACTCTGAACATTCAAATTGCGCCTTGTCTTCCCACGGAGGTGTTCCCCATGCATAATCCATGTAATCCATACTTTAATTGTTTTCTCTGTAAGTTGTTACCCCTAACTCATACGCTCCCATTCTAAAGTAATACTCTTTAGAGGTTATTTCTTTGTTTACATACTTAATCATTAAGTCAGTTGGATCATTGTTTTGTTTTTTCATTTTACTTGATTTTTAATTAATGTTACAGCCTTATTATAATCCTCTATAAAATAATAGGATTCTACGCTATTTTTTTTTACAACAACAGTATATATATTTTCTTTTTTTACCTTATTACTGGAGATGTTTTTTCTTCCACAATAAAACTCATACTCATCTGTGATTAAATCGCTAAATGTTGTCTTCATATTATTTTATTTAATTGTTTTAATTCTTTTTGTGTTTAAAACGTGTTTAAAACGTGTTTTTAATTAAAATTTTACTTCTGCTTGTTGGTCTGATTCGCCTTGATACTTTTTTAGTACATTAAATAACGCATCAACGCATTCTCCATCTGTCATCTCCTCACCATCTATTGTAACAACGTTCACAATGTCATTGTATAGGTTTACAAAATTATCATTCCAATAAGTTGATGCGTCCTCAACTCGCTTATAGTTTTCTAATAATTCGTCTATATTGTAATTCATAATGTTATTGGTTTAAATTAATATTCTTCTTTTACATCATCTATGTAACTAGATAATGTGTCCCAAGAAATTCCATAATTTGCATCGTGGTGTTTCTTTGCCATGTCCAATACTTCAATGCATTGTCCAGTTGTTAAACTCTCATCTAAGCTTAGAACATCTTCAACGTTCCAAGAAATCGTAATTGAGTAATCTTCATTGTTTGTCATTGTTTGTTGGTTTAATCGTTTTTAATTAATTGGCTTTCATCAAGAAAACTGGTATCTGCAAAATCTTTATTTCTAAATATTGCTTCCCATTCTACATGACCATATGAAGTTTCTTTTTCTTCTGTATGGTAAATTGTAGTGTCATCAAGAATAGAAGTGATATCATCTAATTCTGTTGACCATTCGGCTAAGAAAACTGATTTGCCAATTTCCTTGTTGAAACAATTAAATCGTGTTTCTCTAATTACTTTATATTCCATGTTGGTTTATTTAATCTCTGAGAATATTCTCATTGTGAGCAATTAGGAATCGAACCTACCAATGCACCATGTTGCTCTGTACTTTTTAGATCGATCCTTTATCCCAAGGTTTTTAAATCTTTAATTATTTGGTTTAATATTTTTATTTTACCATGACTAACCATGTATGCGTTTCGCTTGTATGAGTCTGGCTTAATAGCCCAATCAGATGCCCATTCTCTTTCGGCAAGGTTCTCTTTTAGTAATTTTTTATAGTAAGCTACCATTTAAATCGTTTTCGTTTATAAATTCACTATGTTCTTTGCAGTCTCCACAAATCCCTGATTCTGAAAACCATTCAGTTGCTCCACAACAAATGCTTATCATTTCGCTCATAATAATGTTTTTGAAATTTCAATTATTTTATCTATATCAAAGCCTTCTTCGTTTACCTTAGAGATCATACCCCATTCCTCTTGGTATAATAAATCAGGACTTCCGTTTTCTCTTACAGTTATAAGATTAACCCCGTTATCATCATGCTGAACTAAACATATAATTTCAATATATAGTCCGTCCTTTAATTTACTTTTTAAAATAAATTCCGTTTCAACTATTTCTCTGCGACAAATTTCTTCTAATAGTTCCATGTTAATTGTATTTTTCTTTTGTCTGAGTCACCACTTTGTCTATATGTAATAACTGAACGTAGCATTCAAGTTGGCTTTTAAGTTTTAAATTCTCACTTTTAAGGCAATCAAAACTAAGTTTATTGAACGCGCTTAGCGTACTCACCTTTTTAAGCATTTTATTCTTTTCCTTTAGTTCCTCATTTCTTAGTTCTGACTCAATTAATAGTTGAGTTGTTTTCATTAAATCGTCCATGTTAATTTATTAAATTGTTAATTATTCTAGTGTTTAGCGTTCCATATTGTCGCTGTTTTCGGATCAAGAATTCAATATCTACAAAAGTAGCGGTACGTTCTCTTTGTCTTTTTAATGCTTGTTCGATTTTTTTAATTTCTATATTCATTTTATTGTTGGTTTAAGTTTACAAATTTTATTATCGCTTCATCAAAATCATCATCTTCAGATTCCCAATTGAAATCATGAGGATATTTTTTCTGAAATGCTTTTGCTATTTTATAGGCTTGCTCGAAGTTCTGAAATACAAAACCAGTCAATAAATCTTCAGTATAAATTACTGCAATAATTAAAGCTATGTCTTTTTCTTTCATTTTATTGTTGGTTTAAATTAATACTATACTTTGAATACTTATTGCGATTTCTTTCGTAATTCTATTAAAACGGTATTAAAAATCGGTTATTTTTTTCATTAAAATCAAATTCAGTCTTCAATAAGTCCACGATTTCATCAAGTATCTGCCCATCGGTAACATCCTCTCCGTTCTCATTCATTTTATTGCTTAATGTGTTTGCAATCTCTGTTAATAAAAATAACTTCTTATTATCTTCATTATAAGCCTTGCAAAGATCTTTCTCCAGTTGGTCATTTCTTAGTTCTGACTCAATAAATGATTGAGTTGTTTTCATTAAATCATTCATTTTATTGTTGTTTTAAATTAGGGTTTAAATTTGTTTCGGTTACAATCCAAAAATTTTCTTTTAATTCGTGTAATTCGATTATCATACTATTGTTTAAAAAAGCTTTTATATTTCTATTTTCCTCGAACCATTGTAATTTTAATATTCTGAACTCGTCATCCTCATAGTCGTTTTTTACGATGTCAAAAAATAAATCTTCGGCAAACAAATAGTCTCCTGAGGCTTCGTGTATTACTGTTGTTCCTTGTGCTTTAGCTGTAAGTGTAAGCGTACAGAAAAGAGCGAATGCAATAAGTTTTTTCATAATGTTATTGATTAAATTTATATCGTATTAAAATGTAATTCTCGCCATTTATTTCAATCGGCTTTGCTTCTGTCGTATAAAAAATATTTTCTTTTGATCTCATGTTATTAGTTTTTATTTAAATGTTTTCGTTAATTACATTATATACCTGTTGATATGTTGCGTTTTCTCTTGCGTTTTCGTATCCGCTGAAATCATTAAACCATATTGACATTGCATCAGATCCAAAATATTTGTTTAATATCGTCCATTCTGCATACTTATTTCTCATTTTAATCTTTACAAGTCTCCCTTTTGCTGCTTTCATTTTATTTGTTTTTAAGTTCGTTATTCTCTTTGATCAGTCTGTCAATTATTTTTTTCTTTTGTAGAAATTGTATCTCAAAATTATCAAGATCCTCTTGTGTTGGCTGCAGTTCTAAATGTGCATCTACTTGCGCTCCTAGATTTTTAATATCATTATAAGCTTTAACAAGTGCGCTATCTAGTTCCTCATTTGTTTCTTTAAAATCTTTGATCTCTAATAAAATTTCAAATAAATAATCAACTTGTTTACTTAAAATTTGTTTTGTTGTTGTTTCTTTCATGTTATTAGTTTTAAATTAATACTTTCTTTTACCACCACAACCCCGCACGAGGCGAGGCGATGGCTGAAAAAAAGCAACTAACAATTTTTTTATAATGTCATCCAATCTATTAAATAATCCAATTCAATCTAATAGCGCGTTAGGGATTTGTTAGGGATTCCCTAAACAGTCTCTAAATTTTTATTATATTGGTTCTCAATCTCTTTTAATTCTTTCCTCTTCCAATGCATCTTCTTGAATATGCCATTCAGGATGACCACCACTACAAGGAATTAGATCACAAGAATATGCTTCATAACCTAATTTTCTAAATTCCTTTGTTATTGCTTGGCTTTCTTCACAAGCTACAAGTACTTTCATATGTTTAAGTTCCAAGTTCTTAAATAGTCAGCATTAAGGATCGTTTGCCCTTTCTTTACGGCATCGTTTATAATGTTCTGATAGTCTTTCATAACTTCAGGGTAACATATCATTAATTGCATCGATTCTGTTTTGGATTGCTTTTTTCATAATGTTATTGGTTTAGTTTATCTATTTTACGCATTACTATACTTCTCCATCTTGCAGAATCTTTTGATTTAGATGCTTTGTCAACGATATCATATAGCTCACCATACAATTCGCATTTATCTTCATACAATTTCTGATAGAGTTTTAGATACTTATTTAACCTAATAATCTCATTATACTGATCATCAATAACTTGCATTTTTTCCATGTTGTTAGTTTTAAATTAAATTTAAGCATTTTTGATCGTTTCATCAATCATATCATTGATACTAATTTCTTCCTGAATCATTGTATATATACCGCTGAACGCCGCTTCACTCCATGAAGCGAATCTTTCGCCTGTCATCTCGCACGTATCAAAAATATCAACCTTCAGAGCTTCGCAAACTTGCTTTGCTTGATATGTGTAAATTACTTCTTCACATCCATCTAAAGCCTCCCAAAGTAATTGATCTACTCTTTCGTTAAAATCCCCATTCGCAAAATGTTCGTAGATATCGTCATTGGTCATGTTTTCGAATTCATATTCTTTTACCTCTTCGATAATGTCTTGAATTGTTGCAGTCCATACGTTTAGTAAAATGTTTTTTGTGAAATTGCTCATAATAAATAAAATTTAATTAGTGTTTTGCGTTTCTTAATTAATGCAAGATATATAAACATTATAATACAAACCTAATTTATTACTGATTATTTTTGTATTTCTTTCGTATCCCTTTATTAACAGGGGTTAACAGAGTATTTTTTTTCTTGTGTTCCTAGTGTTTTGTTTTTCTATTCTCCAGGGCGAGCGGTTATAAAAGGGAAGGTATACCCTCTTTAACCTTTAAAAGTTTTTCATTACTCTGCGCGCGGGATTGCTGGAGCAGACCGAATAAGAGCGGCAAAGCTGCAAAGCGCAACCGCCAAACGGAAATGAGCACCGAGTGTGTGCGGCGTTTCGGCGTGTACCCTAGACTAAAGGCTAAAAAATCTGTAATGAAATTTTGAAATCTTGAGGGGGGGGTGTTTTTTTATTTTCACTTTCTTTTTTGGGGAACGTTGCGTGAGATAGTATATTATACAATCACTCTATGTATCTGATAATTTTGTATCTTTGCTTATGGAATGGGAGTTAGAATTACATAACAGACTACAGGTGGGATTTGCACTAGGGTGGTCTTATTATTCTAAAGACCAAGAACACGAATGGTCTGAGATAAATTTATATATTGGGCTTATAGGTATAACATTAAAATATTAATTATGAATGATTACGTAGAGGGTTTGTATGTAAAAGATGGTAGATTAATCAATGGTCGTCCAAACGGAATAAGCGGAATTGAACAAGCTGCAGGTTTACGAAAGATGGTAAAATACAACAAGAAAGTTGAAATGATTGCTGACGGAATCGAAAGAGCTAAGAATCGTGAGGACTATTTCATGTAAAATTTTACTACAAAAAGAGCTAAGGCTACCTTAACGGGTAGCTTTTTTTTTGGAAAAAGTGTCGAAAAGTGTAAAAAAAACACGTTTTGTGTCGACCTAGTGTCGATTTAGTGTCGACTTTTGGACCTTAACTTATTGATAATCAATAGCAGTGTCGATAATGTTATATTTATTTCTTATTATAGAAAAGTAAAAAATATTATATATAAATAATATATATATATATATAGGGAAAAATGTTTTTCGACATTTATTTTTTTAGTTAATAATATTGTTATATATTTGTTTCAAATCTAATTTAATAAAAAACTACTATGAATGAATCTGGAGGGTATTCACCTAAAGATCTCCACTTCGGGGATAAAGCACAAAAGAAACTTATAAAGGGTATTACTAAGATGGCTAACGCAGTTAAGAGCACGTTAGGTCCTATGGGTAACACGGTGCTTATTGAGTCTCCACAGCACACTAACGGTATAACTGTTACGAAAGATGGAGTTACAGTTGCTAGATCTATTAATTTATTAGATCCTGTTGAGAACCTTGCGGTTCAGATAATGCGGGAGGCTGCGAGCAAGACTGCTACGACTGCTGGGGATGGTACAACTACTGCTATTGTCTTGACAGAGGCTCTTGTAAACGCGGGGATGGATATGATCGGCGATAAGGACAACAAGACGGAGATACTTCGGGATGTTGTTTCTCTTACAGAGAGGTTGGTTGTTAGGCTAAAGAAGAAGAGTAAGCCGGTTACAAAGCGTAGGCTTTTAGATGTGGCTATAATATCTTCTAACAACGACAAGCACATAGGAAAAATAATATCGGACACCTACAAGTCTGTGGGAAAAAATGGAATAGTAACAGTGGAGAAGTCGCAAGGCTCAGAGACAACATTTGAAACGACCAATGGACTTAAGATTGATAGAGGGTTCTCGTCTCCGCTGTTTATTAACAACCACAAAAAAGATGAGTGTGTATTGGAGGATGTTTACATCATGGTTTCTGATGCCGAAATAAATAACATATTAAATATCGAGACTGTCCTTCGGCCAATTATTGCCGATGGTAAAAAATTATTAATAGTAGCGCCTTGTTCTCAAAATGTGATTAACACGCTTTCAGCGAATGTTATGAAGAACGACTTGAAGCTTTGTACCATAATCCCTCCTAATTTTGGTTATAAGCAACACGAGCTGATGCAGGATATCGCACTTTCAGTTGGGGCTACTTACTTTTCAGAGAAGACCGGTGATGACCTCAGTATTATGAGTATTGAGGATCTTGGTCGTGCTTCTAAAGTTATAGTCGGGAGAGACTCTAGTATTATTATTAAAGATGATGATCATGTGGACGGCTCTGCTGTCGCAGAAAGAGTAGATCAATTGTGGGATGCTCACAAAATAGCACAGTCTAAAACAGATAAGGAGTTTATTCTATCCCGTATTGCTTCGCTCACCGGTGGTGTAGGTGTGATATACGTGGGTGGTAATACCGATTTGGAGCAGAAAGAATTGTTTGATAGAGTAGATGATGCTGTTTGCGCAGTAAGATCTGCCCTGGAAGAAGGAATATTACCTGGGGGAGGACTAGCTCTATACAAAGAAGGATTAAAAGTGTCTACGGATGACGGCACACCTTCAGAGTCAAAAAAGATCGCTTACGTGATACTGTCTGAGTCCCTTAAATCTCCCTTAAACCAGATACTTAGTAATGCAGGGTCTGATTGGTCGCCAAAAATCGACGATGACGACGGACACGGTATTAATGTAAAAACCGGGGATACTGGAGATATGATCAAGATGGGAATTATTGATCCTATGAAAGTAACTAAGAGCGCACTTCAAAATGCCGTGTCAGTTGCCGTAACAATTTTATCCACTAATGCTATAGTTACTATGGCTAGAACATTTGAAGCAACAGAATAATGGATTTTCAAAAGATATTAGTTTTTATTATTTTATATGAAATGTTACGATACTTTTTAAATAAGTTAAGGTGATAAATAATTTTTTAAAACGGCTAGTAAAAAATCGAAAGCTAACTCCCATAGAAAGGCTAGGGAATCGCTTAGGATATATGGGAACGGGATTTATTATTCTTAGCCCCTACTTATTGCCTTATGGGAACATAGGAGCTACCACTTATATTATCGGTGGTGTTATGTGTATCCCCCAGGTTTGGATTTCTAAACAATGGAATTTAGTTTTAATTAACGTAAATGTAATTGTAGGCTATTTTATATATTTGCTTTGACAAGAAAGAACACAATACAATGTAGTGTATGTCAAAAAATGTTTTCAAGTGGGTTTGATTATAGAATGCACTGGGAAGAGTTTCATTTAGATTACGCTATGGAACAGGTTAAAATAAAAAACGATGAAGAAAGATTTAATAGTAGAATTAGTAAAGAAAAAGTTTGATTCAAGAAGCAAGTTAGGAATTAATAAATATGATACAACTTTATTTGATAGCCCCGATGGATTTTATACTTTTTTAAACCACCTTCAGGAAGAACTTTTAGACGCATCTCTTTACATTGAAAAATTAAAACAGATAAATAGTGTCAATAAGCAATAATAGTTTAGTAGACAACACGTGGATCTGTGAATGTGGTGCTTTAAATGCAGCTTACTTGATTGTTTGCGGAAAATGTAATAAAAAAAAATTATGAAACCAATCGGAAAAAATATAGTTATAAAAACTATTGAAGAGGAAATAGTAACCTCATCAGGACTTATGTTATCTGCTGATGACGCTAATCAATTAAGGTACAAGAAAGGAAAAATAGTTAAGCCAGGGGTAGATGTTAAGGCCATAAAGGAGGGTGTAGAGATATATTACGACAAGAGGGCTGGATACACTATGATTATAGATAATGAAGCTTATACAATCATTCAGGAGAATGATGTCGTTGTTGTCTTATAAACTTATTCATTTCTATTATCATTAGTCTATAGACTTTATCAGTATATTTTACATTTCTAGCAAACATAGGGTTGCTATTTTGAGACATGGGGATTTCTTCTCCGCTTAATTTCTTGTATATAGAAATAACAACTCTTTGAGTTTTATACGATAACTGATATAGCCCTTTTTTATTTCCACTTCTTTTCCTAAATACTTCTATCCAATCGTCTCTAAGCAATCTATCAAATCTATCTACGTCCCAACTAAGTAGATTGTCGAATTCTTCAAATTTATCTTTAGAAAATATATCTTCACTATACAGGAACAGAATCATATCTAGATCTGCTGTTGTTAATCCGTATTTAGCTTTCACGAAGTAACGTATTACTCTCCAGTATTTAAGGTAGTCGTTAAAGATCGGTTTACTCATTTGATTTAATTTAGTACCTTTGTATTGCAAATATAATTTATTATGAATACAAATCCAATAAATGAATCTTTAATTAATATCTCTGACAACATAAAAGAACTAACTAAAGCGGTTAAGAGTATTAATAGATCAGCAGGACAAAATCCAAGATGGGATTACATTGATAATAACGGACAACACTGGACTAGAAGTTACACGGGAGAAATAATTAAAAAATAATCATATGCCATTACAACCGAAAAAAACTAAAGTAAAAAAGAAAGTAGATAAAATAGTAGCTAAAAAGAAACCTGTGTATGTTGCTAAAAACATGACAGGAACTAAAACTATTATAACTAAAAAGAAGCCCCGTACTATAGGCGGCCATAAATACTAATATTAAAAATAAAATTATGCCAACATGGCAGCTAGTAAATATTGCAAAGACCCTAACTACGCTAAAAAAAGTAAAAAATGAGTAAATTAAGCAAGAAACAACGTAAAATCGCTAGAGCCGCTTATCCTATGAATAAAATTACAGGGGCAGACTTTAAAGCTTTAAAAAATAAAAATGGGCGAATTAAAAAAATAGCGTGATCAACAATGGGTTCGCATTGGAACTGATGGAAAAATAAAAGGCGCTTGTGGGACTAGTAAGAATAAAAAAAACCCAGACAGGTGTTTACCACTTGCTAAGGCTAAACGTTTAAGTAAAAAAGCTTTAGCTTCTACAGCTAAAAAAAAGAAAGCCTCTGGAGGTAAAATTCAATTCGTAAATAACACTTCAACTGTAAGAAAAGCATAATGGCAATGATATTTAAACCT
>Ga0307985_10002335_pt1 | contig 10609 bp, 11 predicted proteins | sample EllFjometageno80_FD_203155 | JGI IMG/M metagenome (GOLD analysis project Ga0307985, IMG submission 203155) | Marine microbial communities from Ellis Fjord, Antarctic Ocean - #80 | ecosystem: Environmental > Aquatic > Marine > Unclassified | place: Southern Ocean | collected 2014-10-09 | reverse complement strand
AAGCCCCCGCCGCCGCCGCCGCCTCCGGCGACATTCGCGGCTCAATCCGTGCCGGGGAACCCCCCTCCTCAGCACTCGCTAACGTTGTAAACTCTGTTGCAGTCACGGCTGTTATGGCGTTCTTTACGATATATTGTTTGTACAGTGAGGATAGCAAGATCAGGTAAGCAGAAAGAAGACGAGATAACATGTGCTTGTGTAGGGGGAAGTATGAGTACGGTTGTGGACGGAGATGGGATACACACACTGACACCCCCATATCCCACATCTTGTGGCGTGTTGTCATAGCAGGCTGGGGATGCCCAACGCCAACCCCGCCAGCTCGTGGCGTGCCCGTCGCCATCGAACCCCGTTGCCGAGTTATTTGCCCTTCATTCTCTTTCTTTTCTCACTCATACACCCATCCAGGTTCTTCAATCCTGCCTGCGCCGGCGGCGACTGCGACGAGTTCGGCGGCTCCGACCCGCTCTTCGCTTACGTCTCCCTCATCGCGTTCGTCCTCTTCGCCATCGAGATCTGCACGAACTGTATCGTAACCCCTGGATACTGGAACTACCCTGACTTTAGCAAGATGGGAGACTCGTCCATGGAACTCACTAGTCGACTAAGCTACGTTATGCCGGGGAGTTTCTACTTCTGGCTAGACGTGCTGTCCACCGCGAGTCTCGTCTTCGAGATCCCCGTCATCATGAAGGGGTTTGGGTTGGAAACTACCATTTCGGAGGAGGAGACTGTCAGCGCCATTTCGCAGAATACTGACGGCGGCGGCGGGGACATCAGTGACAACGCCGAGCAAGCCCGCGCCTCCAAGGCCTCCCGCGCCGGCGCCCGCGCCGGCAAGGTCGTCAAGATCATTCGCATGGTCCGTCTCATCCGCCTCGTCAAGCTGTTCAAGTACGCCGAGAAGCAGAAGGACGCGAAGGAGAAGGGGAAGGACGGGCAAGTTATTCCGGAGGTGACGGAGAACTTTGATGATGATGAGGAGGAGATGCCGGAGAGTCATGTTGGCACGGAGATGACGGAACGCACGACTAAGAAGGTGAGAAGATGAGCGACCGGGGGCGAGCGGCGTGCGAGAAACTGCTGAATCCCCGCCCGCTTTGTTTCGCATGCTCGAACTGCAGAATCCCCGCCCGCTTTGTTTCGCGTGACTCTTACATATCCCCCAGGTCATCGTGGGCGTGCTGTGCATGCTCATCGCCATCCCCAACCTGCAGTCCGACCCCGTGGACTTCAGCAAGAACTACGCCGTCCGCCTTCTCTCCGCGCAAAGGTTCGAGGCCAGCAACCGCTGGAGCGAGTTGAACGTGACGAATGAGGAGAAGGAGGAGGACGCGGACTACTCGAGGATGAAGAACGCATGGCAGTTGACGGAGAAGTATGTCCTCAAAGAAACGGGCTGCTTCAATATCGAGTACGCATATTTCAGCGACCCGGAACATACTGTCTTTGGGAAACGTCACGGAGAAGGGTATGTCACGTCTGCCGAAGATGAGGACCTCCGCGGCCCTGAGTTCAACACCTTCTCGCTCAACAACAACGTCACCAAAATCACGGCCATGTTTTCCGTCAAGAAGGACGTCAACGACGCCAGCGACAAGAGTCTCATGCTCACGACGGTCGTCATTCTGCTCCTCGGAGGCATCACCATGGCGTTCACGCAGGACGTCAACAACATGGTGCTGAGGCCCATCGAGACCATGATTGAGCTCGTTAAGGAGATCAGTGAGAACCCGCTCGCGAAGGAGTTCAAGAGCGCGAGCAACATTCACAAGAAGAACGACGGCATGGAGACCACGCTCATTCTGCAGACGATTACCAAGATTGCGGGGCTGATGAGAGTGGGCTTCGGCGAGGCAGGCGCCGAGATCATCGGCAAGAACCTGGCCAAGAGCGACTCCGCCGGCATGAGCTTGCTGGGCGACGGCGTCAAGATCAAGAGCATCTTCGGCTTCTGCGACATTAGGAACTTCACGGACACCACCGAGTGCTTGCAGGAGGAGGTGATGCTCTTCGTCAACAGGATCGCGAACATCCTTCACGGCATCGTGGTCCAGTGCCACGGTGCCGCCAACAAGAACATAGGCGACGCGTTCCTGCTCACATGGAAGCTGCACGACGACAGGATGGTCAAGGGCGGCACGCAGGAGTACGTCGCGGACGAGGCGCTCCTGTCGCTCCTCAAGACCACCGCCGAGATGGCGCGCCACGAGGACTTCATCTGCAACTTCAGCAGCACCGCGCTCAGCATTCTGTACGAGCGCATGCCGGGCTACAAGTGCAAGATGGGGTGCGGCCTGCACATGGGGTGGGCCGTCGAGGGCGCCATCGGGAGTGACAAGAAGATTGACGCGAGTTACATCTCGCCCCACGTTAACTGGTCCGAGTTCCTCGAGAGCAGCACGAAGGAGTACGGCGTGCCGGTGCTCATGAGCGAGCCTTTCTGGAAGCTCCTGAGCCCCGTCCTGAAGAAGCTGACCAGACAGGTCGACCACATCAAGAAGAGCGCGTCCGACGAGGTGACAGGTTTATACACGTACGACGTCAACCCGGACTTTGACTTCAAGAGTATGCAGATGATATCAACAAGCGGCACCGTGAGGCACAGGCCGGCACAGGCGGAGAGGAGCCGGAGGACGCCCACGTTGACCAAGAAGGAGATCGGAACAGGGGTACCGGGGAGGGCAACGCAGAGGAGCAACGCGGGGGGCAGGAGGAAGACGAACCAGGCTGGCAGCTTGATGAGCAAGACGGGCTCTACCAAGACTGTCGAGGAGGAGCCTGCTCACCACCACGCAGCCCATAACCACAAAGCGGCGACGGGCAGCCACAACAGTCTGGGAGACGCGCCGGTCATCGTTCTGCCGAAATACACCACCGATATCTGGAAGACCGACGAGGACTTGATTGCCATGAGGACGCACATGAGCGACGAGATCTTCGAGCTGTTCGAGAACGGCATGAAGGAGTTCATCAAGGGGCAGTGGGGCGACGCCAAGGCGTACTTCAACAACGTGCTCAAGATCACCAACGACCAGGACGGGCCCAGCAAGAACATTCTCAGGCACATCGAGGAGGACTACGGAGGCGAGCCGCCCCCGGGATGGCAGGGGTACAGGGACATGAGTTAGGTAGCTTGCGGGGGCTGGGGAGGGAGGGGAGAGAGTAGTGAATAGATAATAGGATTTAGAAGAGAGAGCGGTTGCTGAAAACTTTGCGCACCCGCGATTGAAAATAGGCGCTACCGGGAGGCTACCGGTAGAACACGACGGCCTCGCCGGCGGCGGTTTGCTTGTTGAGCGGCAGGTCGCGCGTGTGCCTGCCGAGGACGGCGGACAACGTGCTCAGGCGCTCGGGCGTCCACTCGCCGCCCACGGCGTGCGGCAGCTCGTGCTCGCGCTTCGACGCGAGGTCGCGTACCAGCTCGCGCGCGGTGATCGAGGTGAAGCCCAGGCGGGCCAAGTCCAGGGTGAGCGGGTCGCAGTTCTCGTACACAAGCCCGTACTTGTTCGTAGACGTCTCGAGCAGCCAGCGCAGCTTGTTATCGAGGCTGGTGCTTGTTTGCACTTGGCAGGCTTGCTGAGTGGCGTGCGTGTTGCGCTTCAGCTCTGCGATCAGGTCAAGCGAGAGGTCCGGCGAGAAGCCGAACGCGTCGCCGAGGCGAGTGTTGGACGGGTTGATGAGCTCGAACGTGTCAGGCGAGGAGCTCAACGAGAGGGACGAGGTCTTTGAGGTGGGCGCTGTGGGAGGCACTGCGGGCGGGTGAGTGGCGCGTGGCGAGAGAGCGAGAGAAAGCGTGCGTCTGAAGGCGCTGCTCACTGGCAGCAGGTGCGCGCGTGTTGTGTTTGCAAAGTCGATGTCATAGAACTCGATGTGAGCGCGCTCGCTTCTGCGATTCCACGCGCCAGCCGAATGCTGCTCACAGTTCCCCTCCTACTCTGCTACCGCCACCGCCTGCGAATTCACAGCCTTTCCTTTCTCATTACAGTTGCCATTGACCGAGAATCATAGTTGCAAGTTCACCACCCTAACCCTGCACTTTCAGCATGTCCAACGTCCAGAACAAGAAAACCGGCAGCGGCGCCCTCCCCTGCTTCGGCGAACAGAAGCCCACCGCTCGCCCATTGACCCCCGCCGTCGCCTTCGCCACCGCCTCCCTGGGAGGTATCTCCGGCTGGGTAGTCGTGCACCCCTTCAACAGCATCGCCGTCCGCTCCTCCCTCGCCTCAACATCCGGCACGACCTTCAGCGTCATGGGCGCGCTCAAGAAGGAAGGCATGATGACGTTTTACACCGGGCTGGGCGCGGGCATGTGGCGGCAGCTCGTGTACGCCGGCTCGAGGTTCGGGCTGTACGAGCAGTTCCGCGACAGGCTGGAGGCGATTAGAGGGAAGACGGACTTTGCGGCGAGGCTCGGGTGCGGCCTGGCGGGGGGCGGGATGGCGGCGTACTTGAGCTGCCCGATGGAGGTTTGCGTGGTGAGGATGAGCAATGACGCGAGCTTGCCCGAGAACGAGAGGAGGAATTACAAGGGCGTGGGCGATGCTTTCAAGCGGATTATCAAGGAGGAGGGAGTGCCGGCGTTTTGGAGAGGGAGTGCGCCGTTCGTGCAGAGGGCCATGCTGGTGGGAGCGTTCCAGGTCGCGACGTATGACGAGCTGAAGGACATGTACGTGCAGGCGCTGAGCCAGAAGAAGAGCAGCATAGAGAACACGTTCTGCGCCGCCATGACGAGCGGATTGGTCTACAGCCTGGCGACGATGCCGCTAGAGAGCGCGAAGAACCGCATGGCTGGGCAGAAGCCCAACGCGGACGGGACGATGAGGTACACGGGGTCCATGCAGACGCTGACCAAGGTGATCAAGGAGGAGGGCTTCATGGCGCTTTACAGAGGTTACTTGCCGTACTACTTGCGCTGCGGGGGACACACGGTGTGCATGTTCATCATGGTGCAGCAATACAGGAACCTGTGGGCGACCGTCGGTGTGTAAATCTCCAGTATCTAACTCTATAAGTGTAAACGAAAGTCAAACGTCTTACGTCCATCGGCAAGGGGCATTAAAGAACCGTTCTGTTCCCGCCGTTATCGCCTCCCACCAAAGACGTCAGTTTGTCGTACTCCGCGTCGCTGTCGTCCTCAACGTCGCTCTCGCTATCTGCGCCCTCCGCCACCGCTCCCCACCTGCTCGCATAGTAGAACGAGAGAGGGCATAGAACGAGCGCGAAACCAGCCACGAAGATGATCAAGCACACTGTCGTCTCCTTAAATCCCGCCTTGTCGAGCAGGAACGCCGCAACGAAGCTGGAAACGCCCTCTGCGAAAATGGCGGTCGCGAACTCAATGGATAGGATGCGGCCGAGTATGTTTTTGTGCGTCATCAGTTGCAGCATCACCGACGAGTAGACCCAGACCATGCTGCTCCCCGCAGCGCGGAACGCTGTGAAGAAGAGCACGTTCGCTAGGTTTTTCGAGAAGAAGAAGCCGAGGAACTGAGGCGGGTGGGTTAGCATCGCATTCTAAGCAAGGGGCGCGCTGGTCGCATTAAAACAGCTCCACCCCGATCTTGTACACCGCCCTTGACTCACCCCGAACGTGACGAGTCCCATGCCAATCACGCATAGTCTGAGAAGTGTCTTGAGTGGTATCGCCCCGTCACTCGCCTTGCGCTTCACGAGTGCGTCTGAAACGTTGGGGCCAAGCAGACACCCCACGCCGACCGCCGCGAAGATCCAGCCCATTCGCCGATCGTCGCCCCCGGCGAACGCCACGTTGAGGAGATCTGCGGAGCCCCACATGATGCAGCCCGCGGCCTTGAGGAAGACGAGCGGGGCGACGTTCCGGCCAGTCTTGGATTGTCTCAGGTACCTGCGCGAGTGATACAAGTGTTAGGGGAGTCTACGGGTCATTTGATCGGCGCTACATGCGCTCACCTGACTCCCGCAGTGACCTTCCTCCAGGCGCTCGCTGACGTCGAGATCTCCTTCTGCGCCGCCTCGGACTCGGTGGACGACGAATCTAACGCCCGGTTCCCCAAGTCCAGCTTGGCCGAGTTCCCCGCTCCGCCCTTCCGCCAGTTCGGACCCATGCAAATCAAGAGCAACCCGCTCACTATAAACGTCACTGCGTCGACGCGGAAGCACGTCGTCTCGCCCCCCCAGTCCGTGACCAGCCCACCTACAGCGGCGCCAACCGCTGCCATTATGCTCCACGAGATGGCTAGCATGGACGTGGCTTTGTTCACCTCCTCGTCGGTTGATAGCATGAACGGAATTATTGCGTTCTTGGCTGGATTGTAGATGGCGTCGAGCGAGGCCAGACCGAACACGGCGATATACAGGAGCGCCGGCGATTTGAGAGCTTGAGCGAGGGGGAAGATGACACCGACGAAGAACCCAGCGCTGAAGTCCAGGAGAATCATTATCTTGCGTTTATCGTAAGCGTCGGCGCAGGGACCACCGATAGTGGGAGATACTAGGAGGGCCGGGAGCATGCGCAGGAAGAGGAGGAGGGCCAGTGGAGTGTAAGAGGTGGCTTGATCATCGTCATGGGGGATATCATCTTTGGGGAGATAATTCTGGGAAAGGAGGTTTGTGATGAGGGACAGCGTTGCGATAAAGTTGAGCCACGAGCCGAACTGAGTGATGAGGTTGGAGATGGTGTAGTAGGCAAAGGCCTTGTTGTGCCGGAGAAGGGAGTAGTAGGAGAGAGCCATGGGGCGAACTAAATAAGGGAGGAAGCAGCCGCGGGGGTTGGGGGAGGGAGTAGCGGAGTGGGAGGTCGCTAGCTGTTTTTTTGTGTGGAGTGGGAGGGACACTTCTGTTTCTATTTCTGCGGCGGACGAAGTTCAATACTCTTTTAAAGTCAGTGAGTGCAAGCTAATTCGCTTGCCCACTTCCTTTGAAGTGACTGGGCAGCTTGTACACGACCTGCGCCGTCCCCGCCTTGTTCCCTCCCCCTGCAGTGACGCCGGGTATTTCCTTCGTGAAGAGGTGATTGACGTCGTAGTTGTAGACCAGCCCGCCGCCCATTTCCATCGGGACCTGGTCCTGGTCAATGTACTTGTACAGCTCGTTGATGCCGCTTAGGAACGAGATCTTGCTGGCGGTGTCAGGATCGAAGAAGACCTTGACGATCTTCCAGATGCTCCTGAAAATAATATTAGCGGGAATCACGAACGCCTTTTTCATCCGCTCCGGGTAGTGGTTCGCGAGGGTCTTGCCAATCTGCTCAGCCCACGCCAGATCCCTGTTCTTCTTATCCACGTCCAGCCTGTTGTAAACGACGGTGAACTTGTCCATGGGATCGTCCTAAGAGGGTAGCAAGCAAGTGTCAGGAAAGGCGAGGGGGTGGAGTGAACAGGGCGGTATGCGCGTGTGGCGAGCTCCAACGCCGGTCGCTTGTGTCTCGCCGGTCGCTTGTGCCTCGCCAGGCGTTCTGTCCTCCATCTCCAGGTTCCCGTTCATAAAGCGCGCTCTTCAATCTTACCAGAATCTCGCTCGCCACGATTTCTAACATGAAAAACACCGACTCCATGTGGTCTTCAATACTCTTGTACGTGTGCGGCCCCATCTTGTGACCCATCAAATAAAGCACCAAATCCCCCTCCTTGTCCCTTCCCGCCAGCACATACTTGCCCTTCGCACACTCTTCCCTAACTCTGTCAAAGCTGACCGGAAACGTCTCCTGCCGCCACTTGATGTTGTCAATCAGCATGTCCGTCGCGTTCTGCACGTGTCCTTTCCTCGCGCGGTAGAACCTCAACAACGTGCTGCTGTCGATGTCAGGGAACGTCTGCTTCAACTGACGAATGCCGTCCAACTCGCCCTCCTTCAACTCGTGCTTTCCTGTGATGGACATACTCGGCCGCCGCATCACCCCCTCTCCGTCTCGGTCCACGCCAGCGAACTGCGAGGGAGCGAGCGAATGAGTGTACGCTTGTACAATGCAAGAGAGGGGAAGGGGGGGAAGAAGGGAGGCGTGGAAGGGGGGGGGAACGAACGGCTTCTCTCGACTTACCTGGACTTCAGCGAACTCGTTCGTGGGACTACTTGCGAACTGGTGGCTATCGTACTCGCCCCTCGAAGCGGCCACCTCGAGCAAACAGCGGCGACGCTCTTGGAGGTTTGTCACCCACTTCGTGCACATCTCGGCAGACTGGGGAGGGTAAGCCGGTGGGAGAAAGGAGGGGCTGAGCGAGGGAGGGAATCGACAGAGTCAGAACGGTTTCACTTCTCGCTCGTTATCTCGCCTCGCTAGTACCACTCCACTGTCGCAGCTCTTTCTCGCTCTAGCCCTCGCCAGCTCCTCGCTCTCGCCAGCTCCTCGCTCGCGCCAGCACCGCTCACCTTGGCCTTCAGCGTGTACTTCTTACTCCCGTCCGCCAAGTCAAACTCGAAGCACCTCTCGTTCGGCGCCTTACAAACGCAAATCTTCGCCATCTGCCTTATGTCGATGGCCGCCAGCGGATTCTCGTCCCCGTACTCCGCAGTCTCGTAGTACTTAACATACGCCAACTCGACGACAAAGAACCGCCTTTGCCAGCCGACTGCAATGTTCTTGCCGCGCTTCTTCAAGTACCCCGATATGGGGGGCATGCCGAGGAGCAAGGCCGCCGTGGGACCGTTGCCGAGCGGGCGCATTACCGAGTCTCGGTACCCGTTTTTCTGCTTCTGTATGCCGGCCCGGACGCCATCTTTCCCAGATTCTTTCTTGGCTTTGGATGTCTGGTAAGTCGTTAACTTGTTGCTGAGTGCGGTCGGCGTGGCGAGGGAACTGGGGCTCGACGAATTGTTAGTCAATATGGCATTGGGGTTGATTGACTTGAGTGGGGAGATGGGCCCTGTAAAGGAGATATTTGTCCGAGTTGTGAGAAGGTAGATTGAGGCCAGCTGGAGGAGGAAGAGGGTGAAGAGCAAGGAGAGAGGGGTGGGACAGGCGGCAAACCATGCGGTGAGCTCGGGGATCGATTGCTGAGAGAAGAGCTGGAGCATTGGAGGCCACAACTGTTGTAGAGAGTGAGTAAAACAAATTCATCCGTTACAAGAGGGGGACACAAGGGCGGCGCGGACAAGGAAGGTTGGGGAGATCGCATCGTTAAGCACTCACAGACTACGGGCGGGTGCTTTCCCAACACTCAAAAACGACGACGGCAACTATCCACTGCAGCAGTCAGTTGTAAGGTTGTAAGCTTGACCCTTGACAGACAGACACCGCGAGGGGGACAGATATATTTCAGGCAATTTCCTGGACGCTTTGCACAACCTGGAGCTCTGCGGCGGCGGCACGCACACATTTAATAAATCGCGATGCCTCCCTTAGCAGCGCCCACCAAGTTCACAATAACAATAACGCCCTCCCCCTCCTTCCCCCTCGCCCAAAATACCGGAACCAATACTGCCCATTTCTCCCTGTGCTTCTACAAAACTCCACCACAACTGGCCGCCGTGTCGTCCGCTGTCGTCTCTCGTCTCCTGCTCTTCTCGCTCTCAACCCCCCCCCCCGCCCCCCCGCCTCCGCCCGCATCCGAACTCGAGTTCGTATGTAGCAACAGCACCTGCAGTGGTACAGTCCTGACAGAGGAATCATGGCTGCAAGTTGTGGCGGAGTACGTGAGCGCGAGCAAGAATAAGAAGAAGAAGGGAGCGATGACGGCGACTCTCGAGCTCGTTGTATCGAGTGTTGGCCTCATTAGCGAGGATGCAAGCATCAACGATGACACCAACCTTGACAGTTTTCGTAACATTGACGCCTCCAATGACTCCCTCTCGGCGCCTCTCCTGGGCAAAGTGAACCGTGAGCTGTTGGACCTATCGTCGCGTCTCTCGAAGGACGTCGCGAAGGCGCAGGCGCACAACTTCTCCCACTTCCTCACCGCCGTGCAATCTCTGTCCACGAGCAACGTTAAAGTTAGCAGCATGCTGCAGTTCAGGGTGCTCACTCACTTGGCGGCGGAGCGGCTTTTTCTGGTTTGGCAGAGGTTCTCGATTGTTTTGATTAAGGGGGCCGTTACGTTGTTGCAGATTGCAATGGTGCACGAGAGGAACTTGAACAATATTTGCAACGATGTTATTGATGACGATTCCGTTGAACAAGACGACGATCGGAATTTAGGAGTTGGAGACGGCGACAGACGCACCAATGACAACACGGACGACTGCAAAGACCCAGGAACCGTGTACGAGCTCACGGCAGCGTTCTGGGTCACGTTTCTGTGCGGCTGCGTGTTCATGCTGTGCACCGTGTTTCTTGGCTACGCTGGACCCGAGCAGTTCAGCAGGACCAAGAAGTGGCTGCACGGGTATGGCGGCGCGAAGCTGGTCATGTTTGGCGAGAGTGACGTCAATTTGCTCATCGCGGGCGTCGTTTTGGTTACGGCCACGGTACTAATGGTGTTCATAACAGAGGGATACTATGAGCTTCGCGACCCCAAGTTCTGACACGGCTTCACGGCTACAGTTATGTAGTGTTTTTCTCGTTATCTTAACCTGTGGAATGTTTTGCTTATAACCTCTTCGCGTCACTCTCTTCACTCTCGAGTGCTTATCGTGCGCGTGCAGAGCGGGCCAGGTAAGATCGATCATACCCAATTCCAGACGCACAGCAAGTCCG
>Ga0307985_10002333_pt1 | contig 10610 bp, 11 predicted proteins | sample EllFjometageno80_FD_203155 | JGI IMG/M metagenome (GOLD analysis project Ga0307985, IMG submission 203155) | Marine microbial communities from Ellis Fjord, Antarctic Ocean - #80 | ecosystem: Environmental > Aquatic > Marine > Unclassified | place: Southern Ocean | collected 2014-10-09 | reverse complement strand
ATAACTCTACTACTCAGATGGCTAACTCTACACTCACTGACGTAAACCCGACATTCTCATGCCCCTCGTTCGGCGCCAGCATCTTCGGCGAGTGCAACGGCAACGGCGTGTGTGTGAACGAGACCACGGCGCAGTACCCAGACAGGCTTGGGCGGTGCGAGTGTGATGAAGGTTACACTGGGCTGGGAGATTTTATTGATGGTACCGGTCTCGCCTGCAACATCAACGTCAACATCATCAGTTACTTGTGGCTAGTGCTGTCATTCATCTACTTGGGTAGCGGCAGCTACATCGCCCACAAGCTCTGGGGCCAGGTGCAGGACAATGGCAGGAAGAAGTGTTTTGCCAAGAAAGTGAACGTTGTCATGAGCGTTGGTGTTGCGTGCTCAGTGTTACGCTTTATCGAGGGCTGGTACCGCTTCCTCAGTAAAGATCGCAAAGGCGGCCACGCCGCCGTGGGCAGCGACTGGGTCCTCACCATCCTCTCCACACTTGCTGGTATGATGTTCTGGGGCTACCTTTTGCCTCACATGCTGCAGGAGTGGAGTGAGTAGACCCACACACATTGTCACTCACTCAGAACCGACGGCCAAGAGCGTTCCGCGGCGTGTTCGTACAGCGTGCGTGCGTCCTTACTAACACAATCTACTCTCGCAGTGAAAGTGTGCGTGGCCTCGGCCAAGATGGATCGTGAGAAGGGCGAAGAGGTAAGCGCGTGTAGCACACACTGCATTCATGTACATGCACGAATTTGACTCCACGAGTTCTTCATTCGGTGGCGAAGGCTGACTGGCGAGGAGCTGAAGCACTATTCCAGCGCCAAACCTTCACACCGCAGCCCCCCTTTGTTCGCGCCCTGTGTGCGCGCTACTCCGATCGCAAATCGCTTGCGAAGCCGCGAAGTTACAGCGATTTTGCTGCCGGCATTTTGACCGCGTTTGCTCACACCGCCGACCGCTTTCATTCACACACATGTATGGGCTCGCCGCGAAGTTACGGCTACTTCTTCTGCGCTGAATTTTTACCGCGTTTGTTCACACCGCAGCCCCCCTTTGTTCACACATGTGTGTGGGATGTGTGTGGGATGTGTGTGGATGTGTGTGGATGTGTGGACTAACACACACTTACAATTACAGCTGAGTGCAAAGATTAAGTCCATGAGCCACGGCCTCCATCTCATATTCTACATCACGGTCCCGTCGTACATGGTTATGGTGGTACCGCTCCTCTTCAAGGACAACATCACAGTCCAGACCATAGCTGTTCTCGTTTACTACCTTGGCCACAGCATTCTCGGCGTGTACCTGTGCTTGATCGTCGCGCTCCCTGTCGCCGTGAATTTCACGGAGATCCTCAAGAACTCGAATCCCGACAAGACCGACGAGAAGCTCAACGCGCTCACCAAGAAGATGGAGTTTATGGTCTCCGAGATCAAGAAGAACGCAACGAGCAACCTCCTCAGCTGCTTACTCATGTGCCTTCCGTTCATGTGGAACATGGCGACCTACCAGCTTTGGTTCGGTTGGTTCTTGGGTGGCGGGATTTTGTTCCTCGCGGCGTATGTCGTTATGCCTAACAGGAAGGGTGTGGGTGGAAAGGTTTCACCGTCGACCGCGGCCACGGTAGTAGAGTAGGTAGAGACAAGGAAAACGACCGAGCACAGCGTTTGAGAACGTCGACCGTCTACGATCGAGTAGAACAAACGCTTGAAGTAGTAACTTGCAGGTAGTAACATGTGTTCATATGGAAATGAGCCATGACTGTGGCTCGTCGACCATTTTGTTCTCTAGCCCCGCTAGCACCCGCCGAACAAACCCGCATCCAAAAATGTTAACCAAGAGCATGAAAAACTCTCCCCATCTCTCTCGCAACCTCGATGTCTCTCCTCCTCCGCTGCACGCTGGCCACCCGCCGCCCCGCCTGCTCGCTGCTCGCCCCCCGCTTCGCCGCATCTCCCTCGCCCTTCCGCACCTTCTCGTCCGCCCCTGCCCCCCCCACCATCAAGGACATCTACGAGGGCCCCTTTGCCGGAACCACTTTGCGACTGAAGCGCGTGTCCGTGATGACGGCCACCATCGGTCTCTTCGGCATGCCCTTGCTCGTGTACTTGAACACTGGAACGCCTCTGATGGGAACCTTGGCGGTCTCGGGAACAGCAACTCTGGCAGCAGTTGGCTCAACAGTGCTGCTCAATTACTGTGTGACTCCGTACGTGCACACAATCACGACGACAGACGACGAAATGTACACTGCGACGACTGCAACCATGTACGGGACCCGGAAACAGACCGACTTCGCGCTTGCCGACGTCGTGGGCACGGCCAAGGCCAAGTCCTCGCGTCCGTTCTGCAACTTCACCGCCAAAGACACGCCAATGTACATTCACCCCGAGATCTTCAACGACAAGAACTTGCTGAAGCAGCTCCTCCAGCGGCCGCTCACCAAACCTGAGATGGAGGGCCGGGCTGGAGACAGCCAGTAATAGACTCTCTAATGGCACAGCAATTAGCCGATCGTTCTGAGCCGGTCGTTTTCCGCGATTCGTTCGTGAGCTCGCGAGCAGCGGAGCTCATTTTCAGCACACGTGACTCTCTTAATGCACAACACGATAATATTTACAATTTCCCTCCGCTCCTTTGGAGCTCTTTCCCTCGCCCACCTCCCGCCCGTACCACCCAAACGCGCGATCAAACCCTTGTTCACATCGCCTCCTAAGTTCTGGGCCATCGGTGCATGCCATCGGTGCATGCCATCGGTGTGTGTGTGTTGCTACCTGAACCGGTCCCACCTAGCGAGTTCGTCGTCCTCCACCTCGTTGAACACCACCTCGCCCCTGACCTTGAGCTCCGGAAAGATGCAGCTCCCTTCCCCGCTGCCCCTCGCAAACAGCTTGTCGATGAGCGTGACGGCGCTCTTGACCTGGTAATCGAACACTGCGTTCTTCATCATGATCTTGGGCATTTGCTCCTTTGCCCTCGGCAACGGCAGACTCCTCCCCTCCCTCCCCCCGCCGGCTCTCTTCCACTCCTTTATATTCACGTTGCTCACCCAGTCCCTCAGGCCCATGTTCTTCTCCTGCACGATGGTCATGAAGTCCAAGAAAACGTCGAAATCCATCACTTTTCGTTTCTCGGTCACTTCGTTCCTCATCCCCTCGCAGGCCCTCGTTCTCACCTCCTCATACACCACGGCGTCCGCCTCCCTCGCCATGCCCTCGAACAGTACCTTGAGCACCCGCTCGTGGTTCCACCAGAACGGCAGCCCGCACAGGTCGCAGATGGCGCACCTGACCCCGTTGTCAAAGTCCACTACGCTCTTGCTCTTCCTGATCTTCCCCTCCTCCACTGGCGGCTTCATGTACCTACGAGCGGGGACAAACGAGTGTTAGAAGCGGGAGTAGGGCGGATTTGACGCGAAATAAGCAAGTTCCGGGGCGCTCGCGAGGAAATGAGATATGCTCGCTTCTCGTCTCCGCAGCTTCGCTTGCGCTCTGTTCGCGCTCCGCTGGCACGTACGTCATCAACAGAAACTTCACAAAGTGTTCCTTCCTCCTCGCCAGGGTGTCTCCGTCGGTGATCTCGTCCTCCATCAGCACCTTCCATCTCCAGTCGCTTTCCAAGAAGAACTTCAGTTCCATGGCCCGGATCATCTCGAGCAAGTCCTTAATCTTGCCGCAGTTCCTCACCAGCTCCAAGTTCAACTCCTCCGCCTTGTACTTGCACCCGCCGCTCCCAATCCGTTCCTTCTCGAGGTTTTCCTTGTCTCTCTTCCTGTTCTGTGCCTCGATCTGCACGAGCGAAGCGAGGGTTAGAAACCGGCAAGGAAAGCCAAACAGGCGCGGAAAAGGAAAATTCAGCGGGCCAGCTAGGACGAGTCAAAACTAACTGCGGACGGTGGCGCTCTGCACACCGACAGCTTGGTCCACACCGCCGCTCACGCGCAGGTTCCCCCACTCACCTGCAAGCTCAGGTTCGTTTTCTTCTCCTTCGCGGGGCCTTTCTTGAAGTAGTTTTCCATCCACCACTCCACGCTGTTCCCCCTCTCGTTCTCCCCTCTGTAAGGGTCCGACGTCCTCAGGTGATCCTTGATCCTCGTCTGCTCGCCCACGCAGCTCCAGTCCACAAATCTGGGGGTTGTGTGAGTGGGAAGAACGCCGCGCTCAGCCGGTCGTTTTGAGCCAACGTTGCCACGCTCGTTCCGCCGCCAAGCTCAGCACTCCTCTCGCATCGCGCGTTCCGCGGCCTTACTCAACTCCTCTAGCTTCGCTCAACTCCTCTCGCTCCGCGCGACTCACATCTGTTTAATTCTCATGAGCACGCTCGGCGACAGCGGATACAGCTCCCACCGCGCCCTCAGCATTTTGAAGATTTGGTTGAACAGCCTGCACGACTGAGCCGCCTGCGCGGCTCCTCGGAAATCCAGGTACTGGAAAGCCGACAACGTCGCGTCCCTGGGCAGGTGGCTGAAGTCCCCCTTGATGACCTTCGGCGGCACCGTGTAGTTCACCGCCACCCCGCTCGTATAGCCCACCAGAACGCTCTCGTTGCCGACCAGATCACGGCCAAAGTTGCAAACTTGCGGCTTCCCAATCCCCCCCGAAAGCTCCACCCTGTTCCCAATCGTGTGAACCATTTCCCCGTCAGGCGCGAAGATGCACACTCGCCAGTGCCCGCTGTCATTCACGATCAGATCCCCGTGCTTGTTATATGCGATGGAGTTGGGCGTGTTCAAGTGGCACTTCCCGCCCCTCGCCGCCTTGCTCCCCCCCCCCAATATGTTAAGCACCTTGAACTTGGGCGGGAACAGCGTCAGCAGAAAGTCCGACCTCGTGTCGTACGTCGGCTTTATGAAGCCAACGATCTGCACCCTGTTAAAGCCCGTATCCGCCACCGCAATCCTGCAATAATGCCTGCAGTCGCAAAGCGCGGTAGCCTCGTCCAGCCCCAAGTAATCTTTATCCGTCGCATCCTCCACGAGGTCCTGCAGGCGCGAGGGTGAGCACGAAGGCGAGCCCACACGCACACCTCTGGCCCAGAACTAAAAAGTCGGCGTGACCAAGGGGGCAGCGTATTTGATCGCGAATTGCGCGTTTCGAGCAGCTCGTATCGCATTTTGAGCAGCTCGAGAGAGGCGAATTACGCGTGCATACTCCGCGTGCCGAGCCAGCCCATCTAAAAGTCACTGAGCGTGCCGAGCCTCCAGTCTGAAAGCCCCCCCCCCCTTGCTTCGCTTCGCTTCGCTCGGCGCTTCGCTCGGCACTTCGCTCCACGTTTCGCCCCGCTCACCTGCAGGCTCTTGTAGAACTTGGGCGTGTCGCCATCGTTTCTCCCGTCCCCTTGCGCGAAGAACGTGTTGTCCCTCGTCTTTATCAAAACCTCGGCGACCTCGTTCTTCCTGTACGAGTCGGGCGTCACGTGCAGCATCCGCCATATGTTGTTCTGTGCCGTCTCGATGATGGCAAAGCACCCCACTTTCCCGCTCTCCAGCATCTCCTCGTACACTTTCATACGCGGCGCTGGCCCTCTGTAGTAAGGGGGCGAGTTCTTGAGCGTCTCGCGGTATTCCGCACACGCGGGCGACTTGTCGGCTTCCCAGTCGGACCAACCATCATGGAACGCCACGCCCTCTGGCGCGTTCATCTGTCCTGGCACTGGCGCAGGCACAAACTTGTCGCCCAAGAACCCAAACGACAGAGCAGGGTACAGAGAGTTGTCAGAGATGTACTGTATTCGATTGTTCTGGGTATCGGCAACTACCAGATCCGGGTTCTTTCCCTTAACTATGGTCTCAGCCGGGCCCTACACACACGTGTGAGCCACACACATGTGCGAACAAAGGGGGCCACACACATGTGTGAACAAAGGGAGCGGCGGTGTGAACAAAGGGGCGCGAAAGGGGCGCGAATATCTTTCATTTGCGAGCCAACCATGTGTGCTTCCTTTTGCTGGCAAATCGTGAGTAACCGCGGGCATGCGCGCAAACGCGTTTTGAGCCGGTCGTGCAACTCGCTCAGAGCGCCCTTATTACTCTCCTCACCTGCTCCTTCTTTTGCTGCTCGTTATAGTCGTCATCAGACCCATAATCCAGCCCATCACTCTTCCAGCTCGTGTGCTCCGCGAAGCCAATCGCGGCGGCGTTCTTCGACACCTCGACCTGCGTCGCAGGCGTGGTGAACGCCACGCCACACGGGTTCGAGAACTCGCCGGGCTGCGTCCCCCTCTTAATCTCATGAGGATGAGCCTGCCACTTGGCCTTAAATGTCTTGCCAGTACTCTGGAAGGCTTGCAGACGGTGGTTGGCCTCGTCGGCGACGATCAAGACGGGATCAGCCTGAGTGCTCGTGTTGATAGATTTGGGGCCCCTGAAGAAGCCGTTCTTGGGTCCAGATTGGCCAACCTCTCCTACAACATGGGAGAGAGAGCCATCAGAGTTGAAAATACAGACGGCGTGCCTTTGCGAGTCAGAGATTGCAATTTGGCCCGTGGCGCCGCTCTTCGAGAGTGTTTTAGAGGAGGCGTCTGTGCTGGTGCCGAAGCATGCAATGCCAGAAATGACAGAGAACTTGTGCTTCATGTCCTTTGGGAATAACCGGCCCTTGAGAGGATCAAGAGTGTGGGTGTCCCATTTTATTGAGGAGTAGTCGGTGGCGAGCATTGCCCACAACACGCAACACGGTGCGAACAAAGGGGACGGCGATGCGAAGTTGAACGGCGAGGCAAGCACGGGGAGGTTGGGAGAAACAATTATCCTTCACAACGGCACAACTCGTTCAACGCGCTAAGGAGCAGGGGGGGAGGGGAAAGAGAGGGGGGGGGAGGGGGGGGAGGACCAAGGCACCACGTGCGTTAAGCCACACCGCCTAAATCAACCCACTTTGACGGCTTTTCACTCTTCTTTCCAAAAGTGAACAAATCTCGCCGTAATCTCGCCACACGCCGTCACACCATGCCCCACGCCACCCCGTCCCCCCTCTGCGCCGACAGCGCCTGACAAACAGCACCTGACAAATATCCTGTCGCCAACCCCTCGTTTCATCTTCAGCCTGGCTCGCGCGACTTTCTTCTCTATTTACAAGGTCGCCAACCACAGCGTAGCGCAATGGAATCTTCACACACACAGCATATATCTCTGGACTCGGCGTGGGCCTCATGCGCCCTACTCCTGCCTTGCGACTCCGCTGGGAATCGGCTTAGCCCCTCAACCACCAACATTGGCAGCCACTTCCGGACGAGGGACCAGCAGTCAATTACTAGGCTGGCGCAAAAGTCGAATACGCCTGCCATGTTGCGGGAGACGGATGAGAATGAGCGAGATCCTCTCGGAGAGCCGCTTCTAGCAGCATCTAACGACGCCGCCATTGACAGCAACAATACCAAACACCAAAATACCAAACACCAGAGCCCCCAGAGCATGGAGATTGACAGAAACTGCGACGTCGTCGCCGGCCATCACTTTGCCAAGAAGTTCGGCGTCGGAACTTCCCTCTACTTCAAAATGCTCAAGCTGCTCAGCGCGACCTTCGCAGCCATGGGTCTCCTGAACACTGCTCTCCTCCAGGCCTACATCTCTGGCGATGCGAACATCAACGAGGCCGACGAGGTCCAGGGGGGGGGGCTGGAGAGTACTTCGCTCGCGAACGTTGTGCAGACCAACCAGACGCTATCGTGGGGCGCGTTGAACCAAGAGCAGGTCTTCATTGCCCTGTCTTACTTCGACTGTGTGTCCATCTGCATCTTCATGGCTACGTGTCTCGTTCTTCTCCAGAAGCAGGCCGCCTGCGTCGACGACGACGATTTGATCCAGACCACGCCCTCGGACTACACGGTATGCGTGACGAACCTGCCCCACGACGCGACTGACCCGCTCGAAATACAGCGGTACTTCGAGACGCTGCTGAAGCTGTACATGCGCCCCGAGGAGGTCGCCGAGCAGTTCCACGTCGTCGCCGAGGTGTCCGTCCACCACGAGTGCCTCGAGGTGCTGGAGCGCTCGGCGAAGATCGCTGTTCTTTTCGAACAGATCGGAGACTACGAGGAGCACGTGGCGGGGAACGGGAATCACCCGAACGTGGGCAAGTTGAGAAAGCTGAAGGAGCAGTTGGCCAACGCCAACGTTCAGCAGGAGGACGACTTGAGCCGCACCAAGCGCGCCGTGTGCTGCTTCGTGACGTTCGAGAACGACGAGGGGAAGGACCGGGCGGTGGAGTTGTTCAAGGCGGTGAAGCAGGGGAAGAAGGAAATCAGCGACAACTTGTTGGAGCTGTCCAAGTTCCGATCAACCCTTACTCCGAGTGTGAAGCGAGCCCACGAGCCGCTCGACATCAAGTTCGAGAACTTGGAGAAGACGAGGGCAGTTGTGTGGGCGGGTCGCCTCATATCCTTCCTTATGACGCTCGTCGTGCTTGTTCTCGCGCTCGTGTTCGTCTTCGCAATCAAATTGGAGGCCAAACGTCTCAGGCCCGACACGAGCGGCTGCGCGGAGGACGTGGATTACACAAAGGCAATGGCCCAGTTGAGCGACTTTAACAAGGAGTGTTACTGCGGGATCAGCGGATTTAGCGACATGGCGTTCTGCAGCGAAATGTTCTGGGGCACGCTGTACAGGTAAGCAAATGTGCACGACCTCGTTCTGCTGCTCCCTCTTCCCTCCCTAACCCCACTCCCCCCGCGCACAGCTACAGCGCCAGTATCTTCACCGCCGTGGTGAACCAGATGCTCTCGTACAGCATAAGGAAGACGGCGAGCTGGCAGAGCTGGGAGAGCAGAAGCAGCGAGGAGAGCGCGGTTCTGGTTAGCACGTTCATAGCGCAGTTTTGCAACTCCGCTCTCGTTCTGGTGCTCGTCAACATCGACTGGAGCAAGCTGCTTGGTTTTAGCCTGGGCAACCCAAGCAAGACGGACGGATTCGGATTCGACTGGTACGGGACGGTGGGGGTGCCCATTCTGTTGAACCTGTGCATCAACTCGGTCGTGACCCACGTTGTGAAGCTGGCCATGAAGCTCAAGGGGCGGGTGGACGTGTGGCGCAAGTGGCAGGCCATGCGGACGCAGAAAGAGCTGAACAAGTTGTGCAGGAGCAGCGTGGCGAAGTTCAACTTGAGCGAGCGGTGAGTCCGCTGCCACACACACACACACCTCTGGCCCAGAACTTAGAAGGAGCGCGCACATATTGGAAATCAATGAATAGCGACGAGCGACGAGCGACGAGCGACGAGCGACGAGCGACGAGCGACGAGCGACGAGCGACGAGCGACGAGCGACGAGCGACGAGCGACGAGCGACGAGCGACGAGCGACAAGCGACAAGCGACAAGCGAAGAGCTACGGCGGCAGGTGACGAGCGACAGGCGACGAGCGACAGGCGACGAGCGACAGGCTCAGAACGACACGCTCAGAACTACCGATTCCCAGCACATTTTGTTCACACCGCCGCCCCCCTTGTTCACAAATGTGTGTTGCTCACCTTGTTCACAAATGTGTGTTGCTCACCCTACCCTCGCAGATTCGCCATGGTCTTGACCACTGTGTTCATCTGCAACACGTTCAGCGCCGGGATGCCGCTGATGCCCTTCGTGGCGAGCGCGACGTTCTTCTTGCTGTACAGGGTGGACAAGTGGAACGTCATAAACTACCACTTGTACAACAAAGAGAGCAAGATGGACTCGCAGATGGCGACGGTTGTGGCGCAGCTGCTGCCGATGAGCGCGGTGCTGCACTGTTTTTTCACCGTCGTTCTGTGGAGCGACAAGTATCTGAGCCCGTACAGTATCACAGAGGGGATTTGGGAACACACACGAGGTTGGTGGTGGGGCCGGGCGTTTCTGTGGAACACTTTCCCGCAGGCCGTGCTTATGTGCGTGTTCTTTGTCATCTGTACCGGCATCAACAGCAAGCTTGTTTTCGACGCAATCGCACCGGCCTGTATCAAGGTCGACAAGCAGGCCGAGCTGGAGCTCGAGGAGGACGACCCGACTTGGACTGAATACGTGGCGGCGGGAGCGCGCGATGATGAGGTCTTGAGTTACGATGTCAGCGAGTGCCCGTTCTACAAGGGATTGATGGTGGGGGGTGATCTGGTGGATGGAGTACGTTGGCGCGAGCGAAGCGAGCATATCTCACCTATGTACTCGCGCACATCTTGTTTACTCGCGCTCGCCTTGTCCCCCCCCCCCAGCCTTCGTTCGCGTCCATCCACTTAAACTCACGCTCGCTTCGTTCGCAGGTATGCGACGAAAGTATTGCGGGAGGGGAGCAGGCGGCGGTCATGAGGAGGCGGGCAAGCTGGAAATTGACCAGGAAGCTGAGTGATTTGACGAGGGGAGGCGACTTGGAGGTTGGGGGGGGGGAGGGGGGAGTTTTGGAGGCGGGGGGTAATAATCGCAGCAGCAGTAGTAGTAGTAGCGAAGGGAGGCCGCCGCTGCCTGTCGTTGGCAGGGCTAGCGACACGCCCATTGTTGGCAGGATCAGCGAAGCGCAGAGCGTCCCGCACGTGGACGATGAAGGCGACGAGTTCTTTCACGGCAGGAGCATGCACAGTGTGGAGGTCGGGGAGGGTGAGGGAGAGGGTGAGGATATACGGTTGCTGAGGGAGGGCGAAGAATGGTTGGGGGCT
>Ga0307985_10002331_pt1 | contig 10616 bp, 13 predicted proteins | sample EllFjometageno80_FD_203155 | JGI IMG/M metagenome (GOLD analysis project Ga0307985, IMG submission 203155) | Marine microbial communities from Ellis Fjord, Antarctic Ocean - #80 | ecosystem: Environmental > Aquatic > Marine > Unclassified | place: Southern Ocean | collected 2014-10-09 | reverse complement strand
TACAACCAACAAATTCCACAACGCCCTCATCCTTTCCCTCTCCTTCTCCATAATAATCCACTCTGTAATCGCCGTCGACGCAGACCTAACCCGCGGTTGGACCCTCACTGAGCAACTCTACCGCCTCCCCTACGACAACTGGCGCAACTACGAGGAGTCATTAGCCGACAGTCCCGTCTCGACCAAGACGGCCATCAACGTCGTCATCTACCTACTCGGTGACTGGTTGAGTCAGACGGTGTTCAAGGGCGGCAACGTGCTGGAGTTCGACGCGGGGAGGACGGTTAAGAATGGCTGCATTGGGGCGGCGTTTGGCCCGTGCGTTCATTTGTACTACGAGTGGAGTGATCAGATATTGCCTGTTGAGGTGAGTGCACGCATGTCAAGACGAGCCACATGACAAGACGAGTTACATGCAGGGTTACATGGCAAGAAGAGCCACGACCCACTTCACTAACACGCGAGCGACGTCTAGGTCGGGATCAACCGGCTGTACAAGATTCTGATGGATCAGACACTCTACCTCACCATCAAGTGCTCCATCTACGTGTACATCGTCTCCCTTCTCAACGGGGACGGGTTCGACAGCGCGCTCTCCAACGTCCAGACGCGCATCAAGCCGGTGGTGTTTACGGCGTGGAAGTTCTGGCCGGCCGTGCATTGTTTGACGTATAGGTGAGGCGAGTCGCGTGAGGTTCATCGCACGAGGCTCGTCGCGTTCGACTCGTCGCGTTCTGCTTTTCGCCTCCATTTCTGTGCCCTCTCAACCCTTTCTGCGCCCTCTCAACCCTTTCTGCGCCCTCTCAACCTAACCCCGTGCTCTTGCTAGCGTAATCCCAGCACGGCATCGCATCCTGTGGGTGAACTGCGTGGACCTGTTCTGGAACGCAATCTTGGCTACGAAGAGTAGAGCGCCTGCTGCGGGCGTGGCGGCTGCTGAGGGCGTGGGTGTTACTGAGGGCGGGGAGGTGGTTGCGGACGACGTTAACAAGAGTAGCTGATTGTAGAGCTGAATCGCAGCCGTGCTTTTCACCGTGCCTTACGGTACAACCGCTACGGTACGACCGGCCGTCATGAACACATTTTCACCGTTCCCACCGCGGTACGACCGGCCATCGCCACTCACACGAATGAGCTCGTCGAAGATCGTCAGTTTCCACGTTCTCTTCTGTTGCTTGCTCGCGAGACCTCACTGGCCCCTCACGTCCCCGTCCCCGCCCCCGTCGCACCAACACAAGCCCCTTTAACCGTTCGCATCCCACCTCCCTATTGACGAATTACCCGTACCCAACCAGATCACCCCCCCCCCCGGTTCATTCCGTCCTTTTCTTTATCCTTTACCTCCCCTCCCTTACCTCCCCTCCCAAATCCCCCCAACACTATGCTCCCTCATCATATCCTCCTCCTCCTCCTCCTCCTCCTCCTCCTCTCCCCCCTCATTGAATCTTTTCCCCACATCGCTCACGGCAGCAAAGACCCAATCGTGTACCCGACATCACAAACTGGAACTGTGGCCATTGACTGGGATGATGAAGGGGGCAGCAAGGTACGGCAAGGAGCGGCAAGACGGCCAACGCGGACACCTGTGTGTGAGAAGCGCATCATCGATTGACCGAGGAGCCGTGGAGACTGGCGAGAGGATGAGGCTGTTTGTGAGCACATGTGTGTCCCAATTTGTTTACACATGTTTGGAGCCCCCTTTGTGAGCGACCTTTGTGAGCGCCGCTGCTCCCTTCGTTCACACATGTTTGTGCCCCCTTTGTTCGCACATGTGTGTGTGGCACTAACAATGTGTGTGTGTGTACTCTCCTCTCAGTCGCTGACCTGCCAAAAAGGGTCCTACCACTGGGTCCCCGACTACTGCACCGTTCTCGTGACCTTCAAGTCACCCTTCTCTCCATCCGTACCCGCCCCAGTCGTCTTCGCCACCATCCGCACCCGCGCCGCCACTAGTTACCCCGTCATGAGCGTCACGGTACTGAACACTACGATGCATGGATTCACAGCGCTGGTTTATACGCAGGTTAGTCCCCCCCCCCGATCCCCCCCGACTGTGGAGCGAACACACGGCGCCGCCATTTGTTCACAAATTTGTCTGGCACACCGCTTCCCCCTTTGTTAACACATGTGTCGTGTGTGGTCCCCCCTCAGAGTCAATCCAGCGATGAGGAGGACGTGAACCTCGTCCTCGACTACTACACGTACTCCCCCTCGGATTTTTCAAGCAGCGTTTACGGCAGTCAGTTCGGGACGCTGGATATCCCGGATCGATTGGTGGCTAGCAGTGTGCCGGGGACGGTTAGTAAGAAGTTCGACGCGGAGTTTGAGGAGACGCCGGTGAGTTTACGGGGAGGGGATGCACAGTCATGAGCAAATGCACAGGCGCTTGGCACATTGTTGTGTGGCCCGTTCACTTCACACTGGTCCCTTGTTCACACCGAACCCCCCTTTGTTCACACACAAGTGTATTGCAGGCCGTCTTCGGACAAGTTCGGTACAACGGCGACGCGCCAAGCGGCACTTACATTTCCCCGTTCACCATCACCGTCACCGAGTGCACGAAGGATCACGTCAAGTTCAGCGTCGCTTGTCTGGGGAGTGTTTACGTCAGTTCTGAGCAAGACGATGACGAGGTGAAGAGCGTTGGGCTCGCGACGCCGCCTAACGACGAGCGGAAGCTTCCAGTACTCCCAACATCTACCGGAATTTACGATTGCCTCTGGAACTCGGACTACAGCATCGACTGGCGCGCTTGGGCTATCGACCCGAACGAGAACAACACTCAGTGCGACGACATCGCGATCTACCACCCGCAAAGTGTTTTCAAGGTCGACGCGGACACGAGCGCGCCGACGTATGCGCCTAAAACGACCTCACCGACGCCTAGTCCAACCGTAGTCCCGCCCCCCTCTTCCGAAAAGCCGTTCCACGCAATAACCAAACTCAGCACCACTACGACCAGGGCGTCCGTCACTCAAATAATGTTCGCGAGCTATGGGACATGTCTCAAAATAGAGGTGCCGCCGGGAATGATCGGTATGGTGTACATCGATTCCGTCGAGAACACCCAAGACTACCTGCAAGTGTTCGGGTTATCGCTGGGGATTAACCCGGGGGACACGAGCCAGAGTTTCTTCGCGGACGTGTACTCTGCTAATGGTGAGGACATTTCCCCCAAGTTGAGCCTGGCGTGGTTCGCGTGGAATGGAACGGGGACGAACTGCCCGAAAGACAAGGATGGGGTTGTTTGCGGCGGGCATGGGGTGTGCCCGGATGGAGGAGATGAAGGTAAGCGAGAGAGACATTGGATGCGGCGGCGGGCAGCGGCAGCGGCAAAACTCCGGCAGCAATCGCGTGATTTGATTGGCCCGCGTTTCGGCTCCAAGCAAACTTGAGTGCGCGTCGCGCCAGTCTTGCCACATACACACAGCTTGTTTCGCTTCGCTCAACAGGGCGAATGTGTGCCCCCTCCTTCATTCTTCTCCAATCTAACACCTTTGCAGATAACACGATTGATTGCGACTGCGATGGGTATTATAATGGGACAGGGTGCGAGACTTGTCTGGCGAACTATGCGGGACCGAACTGCGAGGCTTGTGATGGAGCGAAGCCGATATTGAACGCGAATGGGACAATGATCGGGATGGAGTTCTGCAGTGGACATGGCACGTGCAACGGTGGCATTACGGGGGACGGAACGTGTACTTGCGATCCGGGGGGATATGCGACTGATCCGGAGTTGGATGGGAATGAGGCGTGTGGCCAGTGCGCCCTTCCTTACTACGGGCACCCTTTCAAGTACAACCAGACATGTGAATTGTGCCCGTACTCGGGGGGGGCGGAGGGGGAGGTTTGCAACGGCCATACGGCGGGGGCTTGCACGGTTGTGGATGGGAAGGATGAGTGTGTGTGTATCCCACCGTTTGACGGTATCTCGTGTGACGGTTGCGTCTCGGGAAAGTCGGGCCCGGATTGCGAGCTTACGTGCGAGGATGATTGCAACGACCACGGGATTTGCTCGTATAGGAACGAGACGGACGGCCACGGGGACGACACTAGTCACATTGTGCCGTACTGCCAGTGCCAGGAGGGGTTTGACGCGGCTACGAACTGCGGTAGTTGCATAGTTGGCGAGGGGAGGTCGGGGGATTACTGCTGCTTGCCGGGGTACACGGGACAGGGGTGTGATGAGTGCGCCGAGGGCTACTTGGAGGTGGTCGACGCGGTGGACCCTGATCTCACGGTGTGCCACGCGTGTAACCCGAACAGCGCGCCGAACGAAATCTCGGACCCGGACGACGTCAAGTGCGCGTGTGCATCAGGTGAGCAAAGCGCGGCGAGATCTTGCTACCTCTTCACCCACCCACCCTCTTTCTTCTTACTCACACAAACTCAGGGTACACTATGGAAGCAACTGGCAACCCTCAGTTCCCGCAGTGCACGCGCGACAACTTCTACGAGCTGGGCGCGATAGCCTTCGCGGTCGTGTTTGTGCTCGGTGCGACGATGGGGTACTGGTTCTACCGCAAGTCTCGGATGCGCAAGAAGCTGGAGATGCACAAGCTGGACGTGTTGAGCGAGAGGCTGTTGGCCAAGAATCCGCAGTTGGAAGGGATGGAGCAGGCCTTCAGGACGATGAGCAGCGATGCCGCGGACTGGCTCATCCAGTTTGAGGACATCGAGCTGGGCACGGTCGTGGGCAGCGGGACGTCGGCGTACGTTTTCAGGGGCTGGTACGCCGATCAGGCGGTGGCGGTTAAGAGGCTGCATTCGATTCGGTGGGAGGCGAAGGAGTTCGAGGCGTTCTTTACGCAGGAGGCGGGCCTGATCGCGCGGCTCCACCACCCTAACGTCGTCCGATTCTACGGCGTGTGCTACCAGGACGACCACTTCTACTTGGTGACGGAGTTCTGCGAGGAGAATCTGTCCCAGGCGCTGAAGCGGTTCAAGGACGAGACGGCGGGGGGGCGGTGCACGACGGTGCCGGAGGAGTTCGTCGTCAAGCTCTCTTACCAGATCGCCAAGGGCATGACCTATTTGCACAGCAAGGACGTGGTTCATCGGGATTTGAAGCCCGAGAACATTCTGCTGGACGAGAAGGGTGACGTCAAGCTTTGCGACTTCGGGCTAAGTAGATTGACGACCAAGGACGAGGAGATGACCCAGCAGGTCGGCACGCCGGCTTACATGGCTCCCGAGATGGCGGGCATCGACGAAAACGCGGGCGAGGAGGCGAGCAGAATCGGCAAACCGGTGGACGTGTACAGCTACGGCATTTTGTTGTGGACGCTGTGGACTCAGAAGCTGCCTTATTCGGAACTGCGGGTCAAGAACCCCTTCCAGCTGATGGTCAAGGTGACCAACGGGTTCAGGCCGAGCTTGCCGGATGACATGCCCGACTACTTGAGGAACTTGATGCAGCGCTGCTGGGTGGCAGACCCGGGAAAGAGACCAGTGTTTGGAGACATTCTGAAGGAGCTCAAGGCGGAATTGAATCGGAACGGTTTGTTCAGGAGCGGCGGCATGGCAACGGGGATGGGAGGAAGCTTCCATTTCGGGAGCAGCGGGAAGGAGGACGCGGGAAGACCGCCGAGGGGGCCCACCAGCCCCTTGACAGCGGGGAGAGGGACGGAGATTGTGGTGGGGGAGGGGGCGGGAGGGGGCGCGGTTGGGGGGGGGAAGCAGGGGAAGGGGGTCGGGAATAGTCCGTTCAGCTACAGCCCGAACTTCGGTGGTCTTGCAGCGCGGGAGAAGAAGCCGAGGGAAGCGGGGGGGGGAGTGGGAGGGAGCGGGGGGACGCCGCCGTTTAAGCTGGGGAACATGGCGGACGTAGAAGAGGGTCTGGAGGGGGGGGCGAGGGTCCTGTTTGACCGAAAAGGGGGGGACGAGAAGAAGACAATAACAGACGTTTAGCGGTGACGTTCGGTTGCATTAGAAATAACCGGGCAAGGAGCGCCAGTTGGCCATCGCCGCGAAGTACAAGAAGTCGTCTTACATCGGGCGCATCAGGGCAGCGTCGGGAGCCGTTCTCAAGTGGTTCCGCGAGAAGTGCTTCACGACCATGCCCACAAAAGCACAAAAGGCGTCTTCAAGAGGGAGAAGGCATTCACTTTGAGCAAAAGGCTCCTCGACCAGGCCGTCAGGCGCGCCAAGATCACCACCACAACAATCAGCGCCACTAGAGTCAGCGAGAGGAAGCCGAGGAGGGGGTGGATGCCCGGGAGGGGCGAAGAGGAGACCGCAGCAAGTACATCGATAGGAGTATTGAGTGAATAGGAAAAAAAATGTGAGAAAAATAAATGTTCAAGGGTAAGGGAGAAATCACAGGTATAGTTGCACCGGCGTCCATGTTGTGAGTGTTGAGCAAAGCATAAATGTCAGGCCCTAAATGTCAGAAAGTTTTTTCGACACAGCTTGACACAGCGCCTGAGCATAATAGAACACAAATAGAACACAAATAGAACTCAAATAGAACACGTCTCTTCCGGAAGCCGCCAGCAGTCCCTTCCCCCTCTTCCACCATGCCTTCCCTTCCTGAGCTCAAGTCCCTCCTCTCCATCAGCCTCCCAGTAACCATAAATATGATCTCCTACCGGCTCCCCTGGTTAACATCCCTCTACTTCGTGGGCAAACACGGCCCGGCGGCACTCGCCGCCGCGGCGCTCGCGAGTACCATCGCGAACGTGACCGGCTTGAGCATGGTCGTAGGCCTGAACAGTGCGCTGTCAACGCTTGTTAGCCAGGCTGTGGGAGCCGGAAGTGGGGGGAATGGGAGTGAGAATGCAGGTGAGCGCATGATGCTGCAAGCGGGGGGAGAATGCTTATGCGAGCGGGGAGCGACTGCTACAGGATAGAGGGGACCTACATGTGCCAAACACATTTTACATGTGTGCCATACACATTGTAGAGGACAGAGAACCCTGACAGCGCGTCACACGACATTCCCCACCCCCCTCGTTACTCACCCCCCTCCCCCAGGTTCCCCGACATCCCCTCTGGTGTTCTTACAACGAGGTCTCCTGATCCATTACCTCGTAACTCTCCCGATCGGCCTCCTCTGGCTCAACACGCCGGCCGTCACTCACCTTCTGATAAAGTTCGGGCAGCCCATCGAGCTCTCCGACGCCGCCGCCTCGTACCTCGCCGTCCTCACCTTCGGTCTCTGGGGCCACACGCTCATGTTCACCCTAACTCCGTTCTGCCAAGCCCTCAGCCTAGCGTACCTCCCCGCAACCGTCGCCTTCCTCGTCTCGCTCGTACACGTCCTCCTCAACGTACTCTTCATAGACAAGCTGGAGTTGGGGTACATCGGTGCCGCGTACGCCACCGCCACGACGCAGATCCTCGGCCCAGTTTTGCTCTACTTTTACGCGTTTTGGACGAAGCGTGGGCGGAGGGCGATTGCGGGAAGGATCGGCGGGGATGGGAAGGACGTCAGTTTGTTTAAACACTTTGTGGGGAGCATGAGGGACTGCGGAGGGTTGTGGCAGTATGTTTCGCTGGCGGCGCCGAGCTTGATATCGATCTCCGAGTGGTGGGCGTCCGAGATTGCGATATTCTGGGCCGGCAGCACCGCACTAAGCAGCACCCCCGAAGTGTGCATATCCGCGATGACGATTTACCAGTCTGTCAACAGCAGCTGTTTCATGTTCGCGGTGGGGTGCAGTGTGGCGGTGAGCACGAGGGTGGGGAACTGGTTGGGGATGGGGGAGAGTGGGGATGCGAAGAGGTGAGGCGAGCGCTGCACGTGCTGCAGTCGAGCGCGACGCAATACTCCTCGCCTGCTAACTCGCGTCCACTCAGGTCCGGGATGCTTGGAACGATGATCGCGGTTGTAACCAGCGGCGGCATCGGTCTCCTTCTATACTCGCTTCCTCACACGATTCTTCCGGCGCTACTTACTGATGATCCCGCCGTCATCGCCGCGACTGCTGCGACGATACCGTTGCTGAGCTGCTACGTGTTTGCGGACGGAGTGCAGGTGACGCTTTCTGGAGTGATGAAAGGGTGTGGGCTGCAGTGCTGGGGGGCGCCGATTGTATTGGTTAGTTATTGGGCGGTGGCGTTGCCGGTGGCTTGGTATTGGGGCTTTCACGAGGCACGGGAGGTTGTAGGGTTGGTCGGGGGGATGACGGTTGGGACGTGGGTTCATTGCTTGTTGATGGTGGTGTTGGTAGTAAGGATTGACTGGAAGAAGGAGGCGAGCAAGGCGGGGTCGAGGGTTGGTGGGGGGGGGGAGAAGGTGGGGTTTATCAAGGTCAGTGGGGAAGAGGAGGAGGAAGAGGAGGAGGGAGGTTTGGAGATGGGGGGGTTTAGCACGCCAGCAGAGGACAATTTCTTCGCGGGGCTACACACGAAGATGACGCCGTCGAAGGACGTCGGAGGGTATGGAAAGATCGAGGACGACGAGGACGACGAGGAGGAGCTCGACATTGAAGCGCTGCGGGCAATGGGCGGGGATGTCGGGGAGGACGATTTGGAGGAGCTTAAGAACCAGCTGAAGATGGGTTTGTAAGCAAGTACAATTGTAGCAACCAAGGCTTAAGGGCTAGGTTGCTTCTCCAACTGGTCAATAACATAGCCCGCAGCCGCAATGTCCTGGCTCGCCACGCCGACGCTCTTGAAGAAAGTAATCTGGTTCGGCGGCCTCTCCTTCTTCTCCTCTCTCAGAAGTTCTTCAAGCGTAACGACGTCGTTCTTAGTGGTCTCACTCTGCGCCAAGTCCCCGACTGTAAGCGCTCCGTGCGTGTCGACGACGACGGTAGCGCACTTCGCCAGCGTCGTTGCGTCAATTTCCACCATCGAGGGCGTGTACGAACCGACGCCGATAATGTGGATGGTCTTGTCGGCGGGGAGATCGGCGCCTGTGAAGAGAGGGGTTGAGGAGTTGGTGGCGAGGACAATTATGTCAGAGGTGGCGACGGCCGTTATTATTCCGGCGGCGGACGCGAGTAGGATCTCAGTGGACGTGAAGTCGGCCGGCGAGGTAGCGGCGCGGAGGTCTTGAAGCATCATCGTCATTCGTGGTGCGGAGCGGTTGACTACATTGATGTGGGAGATAGTAGGATATGCGTAGAGCAGGTGCGTCAAGTGGTGGTAGGATTGGTTCCCGGCGGCGAAGACGGTCACTGTCTTGGGGGTGAAAGTTGATGGGAGGAGGTGCTGGGTCGCGAGAGTGGAGCCGCCGGCGGTGCGGATTGCTGTCAAGGCGGTTGCGGCGATGATGTGGGTGGCGACACCGGTGACGTCGTCGAGCATCTGGGAGAGTGCTAGTTGTTAGGGTTGCAAATAAGGATGAACAAAGGAAGGAGCAATATGGCACAGTAGCAGCGGTATGACACAGCAGCAGCGGTATGACACAGCAGCAGCGGAATGGCGCCATGCCAGCAAGACAGGTCATGGATACTGTTTATGTATACGGACACCAATATAGCTGCAACACTTACTAGGATTGTCGCGGGGACAGTTGAAAGCGGCGGGTCGAGGGCGGCGTTGTTGGGCCGAACTGCGACAATCTTAATGCCAACGTGCGTCCTTGTAGGCAACGAAACGGCGCTAGGCTTGAAAAGAGTTGGCCCGGAGACCATGTCACCGGAGATAATGTTCCTGGGAGGTGTTATCTGGGGCGAGAGGAAGGCGTGGCGCTGCGACTCGATGGAGAGGCTGGGCGTGAGGAGAGATGCGACTTGTTCATCGGATATGATGTTCATGGTGAGGCGTATATATATTCTGGGACAGTATAGAAGGACTGCCTTGACGTACTGTACTGCCAATCAACAAACACGAGCGGTTAGAACAGTGTATCTGGACACTTGACTTTGTTAAGAACGCTGACATAATGTCAGGGGCGCAGACAAGTTTGTCATGCACATAACTGCGATCGAGAAAGCGCCAATGGTGACTCTAGTTAGCTACCGCCTCTTCTCCCCTATAAACCCCCTGTCAATAGCTTCGCAATCACCCACACACTCCTCAACCCACTCCTCATCAACGTCCCGCCAATCTCGCCACCCTCTCAACTCCTCCTTCAGAAGATGTCGAAACGCAGCCGAACTCATTCTCTCGAACTCTCCTCTGAAGTATGAGTGCAATCGAACCGTCTCCAAGTTCGAATGTATCTTCCCACAATCACGTACATCATCCCCGCTCTCGTCGAGCGCCCTCTCGATCTCCCCAACCGCGTCGCTGTACGCCGTCAAAAACCTCTTCACCAAGTTACCATTTCTCTGAACCACGTCCGTGTTTGCAATGAACACCTTTTTCCCCCCATACGGTCGACCCACAACTCTCCCATGGCCGCGGAACGGGACCTCGAATAGATGGCCCGCTTCCAAGGCCCAAGTGTCCTCTTCTCCGGCGCCCCCGCCGACGACAATCTGGCACTTCGGCAGTCCCCTTTTGCTGAAAAGTCCCGTGGCAATGCAGTACAGTAGTGGAACTTGGGAGATGCAACGAGAGGTTATGGTCCAGATGAAGGCGGCGGATGGGTTAATGTTGAAGTCCAAGGCGCTGATCGGGAGGGAGGGGATCGTGAGGGGGACGACTTTGGTGGGCGTTACGGACTTTCCGAACATTGACCAAGAAGGAGAGAGAACTTTGAGAAATGTTGGGGGGGA
>Ga0307985_10002330_pt1 | contig 10617 bp, 13 predicted proteins | sample EllFjometageno80_FD_203155 | JGI IMG/M metagenome (GOLD analysis project Ga0307985, IMG submission 203155) | Marine microbial communities from Ellis Fjord, Antarctic Ocean - #80 | ecosystem: Environmental > Aquatic > Marine > Unclassified | place: Southern Ocean | collected 2014-10-09 | reverse complement strand
GCGCGAAACTCTCGGTTGGTTCAGGTCTACGGATAGCGTTGTGGGGCCGGGTCAGTGTCGTTCAAAGGTGGTATTGCGTACGTGTAGTGGCCTTCGGTGTGTGTGTATAGAAGTGGGCAGAGAAACTGAGAAGGAATACGAGCTCTTCCCCCCTTTTCGAAGGACCGCACATGGCTCCTCAAAGTCCATCATAACAAGGAGGAGGGTGGCAGGCAGCTGGTGGCAGGTGGCAGGCAAGGTGCTCGGGAGAGGGGTTGGGTTGTCAAGCAGCCGCGTGGGAGTGCATATAGCGCCGCGTACAGTCTCGCGTAGAGGACATTTTCAAGCGTAGAGTGTGCGAGTTTTGTAAGGGGAGGTTAAGAGCGCGCCGTTTTGTGAGCAATGTTGGATGCTAACCAGTGGTTGGGACGGATTACAGGATACGTGATAAAATTTGTGACATTGGTGACGCACTAGTGTACTTGTTTGGTGCGTACACTAGTAGAGGCGATATACAAGTCAGAAGGAGTTAAAGCAGAAGGAGTCAGGCAGAAGAGATACATTCTCATTTAACCACCAGTCCCACCGGAGCAACACGTGAGTAAAATCAAGTACAGCACATCCCGATCTCTCTCACCAACGCCTGTTTGACCATCAACAACCCCTCTTCCCTCCGCTGCAACGTTCCTCCGCCCTCTACTCCCCAATTTGTCACTACCTTCTCATCCTCCCCCCTTAGTACCCGCCACACACACACACACACACACACACACACACACACGCACCGGAACACATGGGCCTCACATTCAAGGACGGCACGTCCGCCAAAGATGCTCTCAAGAAGGACAAACCCAAGAAGAAGTCCAGCAAGTCCGGAAAGTCAAAGAAGTCCTCAGCAGCAACATCCTCCGAAGGCACATCCAACAACTCCGCAACCGTCGCCACTAAGCAGAAAGGCGCCGGTCACCTCCAACCCTCCGGCACGATAGTAACCGGCACCGCAACCACCTTCCTCACCACCCTCTCCGTCGGCGACGCCCTCCTCGTCCAAAACCCCACCACATTACTCGACGAGATGCGCATCGTACAGTTCATTGTTAGCGAGACGAGCATGAGTTTGAGTAGCGCTTTCACGTTTACAAGTAGTTCGACGTTGAATTACTGGTTCATCAAATCGCCGAAGGCTGTCAAGACAGCGGCGGAGATTGCGGGGGATAAGGAGAGGGATTTTAAACTGGGTACGGATTGTGCGAGTGGTGCGAGTAGTGGGAATACGGTGCAGATTAGAGTGAATGATGGGCATGGGAGTTATAAGGTTATTACGGAGAGGGTGGAGGAGGGGACGAGTAGAGAAGAGATGTTGGGGATGAGGACGAAGAGGAAGAGCGATAAATTTTGTTGAGTGGCTTTTGTTATTAATGGAAGACAACATGGCCTCTTGCACTGTGTCATCTCACGGAAACTCACGGAGTGGCCTCATCCCCGTCGTTTTCCCGCCGAGTGTGTTCCGCGTCCGAGACAAGTAATCGCGACACGACACCCTTGCGCGTCGTCGAGCCATCGGTGGTTCGTAACATGAACTCCGCACGATCGTAGCTGTTACGGGAGAGAGCATGCGGGGTTTCAAGGGGGGAGAGGGGACGACGAGAAGGACTGGTAATTTATTGAGAAGATGTTAACTGGGATTCTGAATCAAGTAAGGTTATATTTGTGTGGCGGTGTGAACGAAGGGGGGAAGAGCTATGTTGCCGGGAGCGAGATGGAGCGGACATGATGTGGTCTTCTTTGGATGGCGGCGCTGTGGGTTCGTCGGCATATCGCGTCCCCCCCCTCCCTCTTCACGATTCCTCCGTGGAATCTGTGGAATGAGAGAGGGAGGGGTTAATTAGGGGGTGTTAAAGTTCGTCATTGGTAAAAGAGGATGCGATTAATCGATACATATTCTCCCTGTATGTAACTCGTCGTCTCGCCGTGACCCCTCCGCCGCCACTCTATCGATGCTAGTATCAGCCAGTGCCCCCCCCCCCACGGCCACAGCCATCCTACCGCCGCCCTACCACTCTCCTGCCCCGCCTCAATGTCACCGGACCGGACCCTATCTCATCCATCTCCTTGAACCGATGACTCAGCTCTGCCGCCGCCGTTCCCAGACTCGCCCGTCCTTCCGTCCATCCACCATCCACTGTCTCCGAAGGACTACGCCGCTACTATTCCGTTGAGCTGTCCCCCTTTCGCCGCCCCCAGGACTCTACTCCTTTCTATTTTCCTGCCACTTGGTGCTCCCCTGTTCACACTGTTGCTGCCTCCCCCCCCCTCTTTGCCCCCGTTTGTCTAACCCCCTCCATAGCCCTTCCCTTTATACAACCATGGACGCCGACAAAGTAGCCGAGCTTCGCAAGAAGCGTGCCTTCAGGAAGTTCACCTTCAAGGGCATTGACCTCGACAAGCTCCTCGACCTGACCAACGACGAGCTCATGGACCTCGTGTCCTGCCGCGCCCGCCGCCGCATGTCCCGCGGCCTCAAGCGCAAGCCCATGGCGCTCATCAAGCGCCTCCGCGCCGCCAAGAAGAACGCCCCCGTCGGCGAGAAGCCGAGGGGCATCAAGACCCACCTCCGTAACATGATCATTGTCCCCGAGATGATCGGCTCCATCGTCGGAATCTACAACGGCAAGATGTTCTGCGGCGTGGAGATTAAGCCCGAGATGATCGGCATGTACCTCGGCGAGTTCGCCATCACGTACAAGCCCGTGCGCCACGGACGCCCCGGAATCGGAGCCACCAACTCTTCCCGCTTCATCCCCCTTCACTAAAGCAAACTAAGTTGTCAAACAAAAACTCAAAATTATCAAGCACACACATACTATTCTCAAGCACATAGCCGACTGCATACGCTTGCTGTCTCATCGATAGCGTCATCCCAAGCGTCATCCTAAGCGTCATGTCCTCAACCTTTCTAATCCGCGAACGCTCGCTGCTCGCAACAACGGGGTCGTTGTGGCTGCTCGCAGCGTAATGAAGGACCGGGGCGTAGGCTGCGCAGGCACCTCTTCGCGAGCCGATCGCGCGCCGGCCGTAGTGATCATCAGCGTTCACGAGCGCGTCGTGAAGAGCTAGTGGATGGGCAACGTTAGCGAAGTCTCGAACGAGTCTCGAACGAGTCCCGTATCGACACGCGACACGGCCACCACGAACCCCGCCACGAGACACGAGCGCTCCCCCCCCCCCCCCTCCCAGTAAACAGGAGGTGTTACTTACCCCCCCTCCCATAGCCGCACCCCTCACCCTTCATCAGTGTACGCAACACCCGCGACTCTGAGGACCCAGGTGCTGAGGACTGAGGACCAGCTGCTGAGGACCCTCCTGGCAGAAATTTGTAACGTCTACAGAACAGGCTACAGAAATGTGTTGCCAGCCCTCCCTGTAAGCGACGCTGTGCGATGCCGCGAGACGACCTGACTTTGTAGTAGGAGAGGGCGATGCTCAGCCCGTAACAGCTGGCTCTTTGCCGCGAGTATACCTGTGGTTGCGACAGTCACCTTGGAGACAACATAACAAAATGGACCCTAGTTGCTTATATATTTGTACAGTAACCCTTGTTGTTGTATAGTTGTCACCACTGCCACTCACCATACACCCTCAGTATCCACCCCCCATCCCCATGCCCTCCTCTGAAAGCTACGACCCCGAATCAGTCGGCCTCGTATCTGATCAATACACGACAAAAAAGCGAGCCAAGAAAATCCCAGTGTTCGGGGCGATTAAAAAGCGCGGAAAACTGCTGCGCAACTCGAAAAATTTGAGATTCAAGGAGGTTTATAAGCCGATTGAACCCATGGTGTTGCTAAGCTTCGCGTTTGTTGCCGGCAGCATATACCTGTTCCTTCATTATGTAGTGTATGCTGATGCCCGGAAGTAAGAGTTACATCATGCTAAGACACAATTGATTCAAACAAACGTCTCAGCAGCCCTAATCATCCCACTACTCCCCCACCCCCCACTCAATCGCAGTACTTCGCCTTCCATCCATCAATCAACTCGTCCAGATCCAGCTCGTCAAAGTCCTCCTCGGCATCTTCCAAACTGTCGTCCATCTTCGCCTTCCAAAACGGCGCGTCCACCACGTTACCAAACCCCACAATAGTAGCCGGCCTCATCTCCCCATCAAAGTCAATCAAAACCTCCAACCCCACATACTCCTCCGGCGCAACCTCCTCCCTAAACGGCACCACCAACCCCTCCTTCCCCTTAAACTCCTCGCACTCATAAACGAACTTCTCCCAAGCCCACTTCTGCGCTTCCCGAACCAACGTCATATATTTCGCAGGAATATCCTCCGTCGCAAGGTTAAGCAAATGCCGCTGCCCCACATCCCCCAAAATATCGTACGGCTCCTCGCTAGTGTCCGCACGAGAATACCCCTGAGAGAGAAAGAAGGGTGTGTTAGGGCAGCAAGTCTCCCCCGCCACTCTACTCTCCGTCGCGCCGCGCCTTGCGCGTCTCGCGTCTCGACTCCTACCCTTGCACTCTCCCCTTGCACTCGCCCCTTGCACTGTCTTTCCTGCCCCGTCACCGTCACCCAGAACCACATACACAAAACGCACGTTCGCACGCTTAGCTTCACTCCCGGTGTCTCGCAACGCACTCACCTTCCACTCCACCTGCAACCCCAACTTCGGTCCCGGCAACACAGTCATCCCGTGGATAGCTTCAACTTCATACTGCTGCCCCTCGGAATCCGCTAGCGTGTCATGATCCTTCTTCCTCTTCTTAGTCCCCCGCTTAACCACCCGACTCCCCGGCCCGCTCTTCGACTCCAAATGCCCCTCCGCCAACTCCAAGAACCTCGCCACCTGAACCCTACTCCTAAACTTCTTCTCCTCCTCATTCCAGAAGTAATAGTCTCTCGCACCCACGCTGTCCCCACCCTTCCTAATATCCATACTAACAGTCCACCTGTTGACAATCTCGTCGCGATCCCCCCCCAAACTATCGATGTAATCCGCCAGATTCTCCAAACAGTTCGACTTCAAAACATTCACCGGCAACTTCGTCCGCCCCTTCACGTCAATCTCCCTATTCACCAGCATGCCCGTCTTCAGCAACGGCACCTGCACGAGCCACGGAGAGTGTTAGAAAGAACAGAAAGGGAGACGTGGGGGAGTTGGTCCGAATGCGTAGAGCGTCGGTGTACGCACCCTCCTCTCAGTCGGCGCCTTCCTCTTGCCAGTTTGGCTGCCCTCCTCGCCCTTCTCGTCCTCCTCGTCCTCCTCGTCCTCCCCGTCGTCATAAACCACCTTCCCCCTCTCCCTCGCCTCGCTCTTCCTGCCCCTAACCTCGCTCCCCCCACTCCCCCTCCCCCTCTTCTTCTCCTGCTTTTTCTTTTTCTTGGGCTCGTTCGGCGGTTCGAAGAGCAGGCCCTCAAACAAGCTAGTCAATCGACCGTGGATGGTCAGCGTGCCAGCCGCCTCCTCGTCGCCCTTTCCCTCCCGACTCTTAAAATACTTCGCAAAGTTGGCCAACACCGTCCTAAAATCCGCCTCAAAACCACCCACCGTCAAATATTCCTCTGCGTCGAGCAATTCTCCGATGTCCCTCAAGCACATGGGGTACTCCGAGCCCGTGCAATACTCCGGGTCGTCGGCATAATCACGGAACGGCGCGCTATCCTCGCTCCCCCACACTTTGAGCATGATGGCTGTAATCGTCGCCGCAACCGCCTCCTGCGTCAACACCGGCGCGATGCTCAGCGTCGCAGCCGACCTTGCGACTTGTGCGGCCGCTGCAGGGTTCGCCTTGCGCGCCTTCGCCCGCTCCTTTTCCATCCGCCGCTTCAGCCGGCTCTCGTGGATCTCCACGCACTCCACGGACGCGAACGGGAAGGTCAACGCCGCGTTGTACCCCGTCAACTTCACTGTCACCCCATACCCCCTGTTCTGGCTGTACTCCTCGATGCGGGTCACCACGCCGACGGCATTCATAGTCGCATCATAGTGAGTTTTGTGGGGACCGACGATTTGGACGCGTTGGTTGAGGGAGAGGGAGTGGTCTTCGGTTATTTGGAGAGGGGGAGCGGTGGTGTCGGTAGGGGAGGAGCTGGTGGGGACTGCGGGGGGGTTAGTGGCTAACGGGTGTGGGGGAACATCGCGTTCGTTCGTCATGAACGGGGCATACACATGTGTTTCACAAAGGCCCAATTCCCCACCCGGGCGGTTCCCCCCCCATATAATTTGGGGGTGGAAAATGCGCCACCCCACCTATCACCCCCCCCACCCCTCCTCTGTTCACACGCTCAGCCCTTCGCTTCGCTTCGCTTCGCGCCCCCCTTCCTACTCCGCTGCTGCGCCCCCCCTCCTCTGTTCACACGTTCCGCCCTTCGCTTCGTGCAGCTACGCCCGCTTCGCGGCCCCCTTCCTACTCCTCTGCCCTGCGGACGGGGGTGGAATCAAGCGCCTTCGGCGCGTGCCGGCACGCCTTACGCTGCACTCCTTGGCTTGCGCTCGCTCACGACGCGGCTCAGGTGGCCTTCCCTTCGCATCATCATCGCCTCTTATCGCGGAGACTCATCTTACCACAAGTCCATCCAACAGCCATCTTCTTCAGTGTCGTCCCCCCGTCTGGGTCCACCGAGTTTCGGTCCATGTCCGAGTAGGAGGACTTTGGAGGAGGAGGATCCCCGTCTGTGGCGGTGGTGACGTGGGCGGGGATTGGGGGCGGGGAGGGTGGGGGGGTCATGGGTGGGGCTGTCACGAGTGTGGTTAGAGGACGGCGTCGGGGATCAACATGGAACAGGGTACAATAATGGGGGGATGCGAGCTCAGCGCGCAAGCAAGGCTGCGAAGTGAAAGTCGGGGAAGGGGGCTGGTTTGGTACGACTATGTTGCGTGGGTGTACGCTTGTGCGCAACGACGACGCAGAGTTACGTAACGCACCAGGTACCAAAAGTGGCTCAAAAGTGGCTCTTTCCGCAAAATGCGCAAAGGTCAGCGCGCGACACGATGAGCGAGTGTGCGACTTATCTGGCGGTATTCCCCAGAGGCGCCAAGTTTGATGATGCCGGCGAAAGTTCATAGCCTCCACGGGCGCTCGCCAGGTCGCGCACGAGCGAGTCTTGTGCTCGCGCGTGCTTGCACGCCACGCCAGGTCGGCGGTGGCCGTGATGGCAGGCATGATGGCGTGTGATGGCGAGCACACACAGTAAGAGATGTTGCTTACATGCAGTACATCTGCGTGCAAGTGTACTGCAGGGCTCGGGTCTCTGCGCGTCGTGGTCGCGCGTGGAAACACTGAAACACTCAGTGGGCCAAACTCAGTTGGTCACACACTCAGTTTGCCAATTCTCAGTTGTTGTACAGAGTTGTATCTTTCAGGAAAATATCCATTGCCTTATTAATCCTTCCCGTCGTTAGTGCCACCATTGCGCCCCAAGAGCCGACAATATCACACACACACACACACACACACACACAGCGCCACCGCCCGCTCAGGTGTTCCATCTGGGATCATCATCGCCGGCACCGTCCCCTTGCTTATGGCCAATTGTGCTCAATGACAATGCCGAACATGGCCCGGGACTTGTGTGTCCAAGACACGTTAACCCGTTATTTACAATCGTTCGTTCGTCGTTCATTCGTCGTTCTAACCCGTCCCACTCTCCAGCCCCTCCACTCTCAAACCATGTCCGGCTTCGCAGGAGCCTCCTTTGGCAACGTCCAAATAGATGCCGACTTTATGGAGATTGAGTTGTCATTCCACTGTAGGAATCTGAAGAAACTCGACACCATGTCAAACACGGATCCGTTCTGCGTTGCGTTCCTCAGCGAGCCGCCGAAGAACACGCCCCCCCCCGCCAGCGGCGCACAAGGCGGTCTCCTCAGCTTCTCCAACGGTATGAAACCCCAGAAATCCATGAACGCGGTGGAGATCGGGCGCACAACCGTCGTTTACGACACGCAGAACCCGGACTTTGCGACGACTTTCAAGGTGAAGTACCACTTCGAGGAGAATCAAATGCTGACGGTCAAAGTCTTCGACGAGGACAAGAAAGGCTCCAGCAACCTCCGCGACCACGATTACATTGGTTGCGTCACCGTCTCGTTGGGGCAACTTATGGGGAGTGAGGGGAACACGGCGAGCTGCCAGATTAGGGGGAGCAAGAACTCGCAGGGTTATTGCGCGATTAGGGCGGAGGAGGTGAGTTTTGGAGCAGAAGGAGAGGGGGCCCGCAAGGCAGAGTAGGACGGGAGCGAAGCGAAGGGCGGAGCATGTGAACAGAGGATGGGTGGGGGGGTGATAAGTGGGTTGTGCAACCGAACCGGCCATAAACTCTTTGGGGGGAGGGGACGGGGGATGTTATGAGGGGGGAGATAAGGGAGTGTTATATATGGTGCGCCCCCCCCTGGGCAAGGCGCAAGGGATCAGCTGAAGGGCGGGGAAGAGGAAGAGGGGAAGACGGCTAGACACCCTGAAGGAGCAAGGAGGGCGTTCGGAGCGCCGCAGTCTTTACCCCCGCCCTTGTGAACAATGTGTGTGTGGGTGAACACTGTTGTTGTGTGGCTTCTCACCCAAACTATCCGCCAGGTGAGTTCGTGCGCCGACCAGATCAACCTCCAGTTCCAAGGAAAGGGTCTCAAGAACAAGGACGGTTGGTTCGGCAAGTCCGATCCTTTCTACACCATCTCCCGTTGCAACGAGGACAACTCGTACACGCTCGTGTTCAAGTCGGAGGTTGTTATGGACGACTTGAGCCCGAACTTCAAGGTCGCGAGGGTGCAGGTTCAGAAGCTTTGTAACGGAGATTATATGCGGCCACTCAAGATCGAGATTTGGGACTGGGACGCGGACGGGGAGCACGACACGATGGGTTACGTCGAGACTAACCTCGCGGCGATCATCGAGGGGTGCGGGAAGCCGGAGGGGAGGATGGCGGTGAAGTACCAGAAGAAGACTTATGGAACGTTCCTTGTGAGCAAGGCGGATGTGTTTCAGGTTAGTAAGAGAGTAGAACGAGCGAACGACCGAGGTTAAAGTGGGAAGTACAGTACAGAGTAGCACCTCGGCAGACTCTAACCCTCCCTCTTTCCACTTGCAGGTGCCCACGCTCACGCAGTACTTGTCGGGGGGTATGCAGTGCAGCTTGATGGTCGCGGTGGACTACACCGGGTCTAACGGGAACCCCATGATCCCGGGCACGCTGCACTACATGGATCCGCGCGGGATTCCCAACATGTACCAGTCGGCGATTGGGAGCGTCGGGCATATTTTGCAGGAGTACGATAGCGACAAGAAGTTCCCGATTTGGGGCTTCGGGGCTCGGATTGGGGGCACTGTGCAGCACTGCTTCCAGATGGGCCCCGAGCCGGAGGTGTGCGGCGTCCCCGGCCTCCTCGATGCGTACAGGAACGTGTTCGCCCAGGGTATTACCATGAGCGGCCCGACGCTGTTCTCGCAGGTCATCGGCGCCGCGACGCAGCACGCGATTGCGAACGCGCAGCAGTGCAACGGGCAGAGTTACAGCGTGCTGCTCATTCTCACGGACGGGATCATTAACGACATGCAGCAGACCGTCGACGCTCTGGTTGCGGCGAGCGGCGCGCCGCTCTCCGTGGTCATCGTTGGCATCGGCCCCGCGGACTTCAGCGGCATGGAGGTGCTGGACGGCGACGGCGGCCTGCTCAAGAACAGCAGATTCAAGTCGGCCGAGAGGGACATCGTCCAGTTCGTGCCTTTCGAAAGGTACCTGAACAGTCCGAGCAGGTTGGCGGCCGAGACGCTCGCCGAGATCCCTCACCAGTGCACCCAGTACTTGATGAGCAAGGGCATCCACCCCATGCCACCTCTGCCCCCGCCCGACTACAGCGCCATGGCGCCGCCCTCAGATTCTGGGAATTCGGTCATGACCACCGGCGGGGCTGGGGACGACGGTAGCGGCGACTCCGTGCCGCAGTTCTTCGACTTCGTCGTGCCGCCGACGGCGGAGGAGGGATCGGAGATGGAGGCGACCAGTCCCGACGGGACGGTCGTCAAATTCATCGTGCCGCCGGGCAACGGGGGCACTCTGAGCTTGCAGTATTAGGAAAGGGGAGAAAGGTGGGTGTGTGGGAAAGTAAGAAAGAAGAGAGTGAAAGAGATGGGGAATAAGTTTCGAAAACACTGTTAGTTGCAACTAACCACCCTTCACCACCCGAACCAACTCGTGCTGTTCTTGTACACAACGAAGATCTCCTCGCCTCCCCACTGCACCGTCTCATCCTCGCTCTCGATCAGAATTTGCAGCACGTTCTTGTCCTTGTCGTAGACGTGCCTAACGGTCAACTCGTTCCAGTCCGCTGGCGAGTTGTTGAAGCTCAAGTGAGCGCAGAACTTTATCGGCTTCATGTTGAGCGCCCCGATCTTGTCCATCAGCGCAAGCGGGATCTCAATCTCCTTGGCTGTGACCTCCACGACAACGATCTTCTTGTCCGGCTCCACACTCAAGCTGGTGCTCAGAGCGTCCCGAAGCCCCAAACTCAACTTCATGTTGTGCGGAGCGGCGCGATTGATAGTCGGGCGGAACTTCGCCTTCTTCCACTCAGTTCGGAGCTCCTTGTAGTCTTGTACCATGAGCTTGATCTCCCTCTTCTGCTCTACGATCAGCTT
>Ga0307985_10002329_pt1 | contig 10620 bp, 10 predicted proteins | sample EllFjometageno80_FD_203155 | JGI IMG/M metagenome (GOLD analysis project Ga0307985, IMG submission 203155) | Marine microbial communities from Ellis Fjord, Antarctic Ocean - #80 | ecosystem: Environmental > Aquatic > Marine > Unclassified | place: Southern Ocean | collected 2014-10-09 | reverse complement strand
AACGCCAACGATCTAAAAACCGGCGGCGTCGGCGCCGTTCAAGTCTCCCACGAAGCCGCCCAGCTCGGTCTCTCCCTTGGCGCCCCCTCCGTCCGCCCTCAATCCGGCCATTACATGACAAAAGGGGGGATTCAGGTTACGAGCAATGTTACGCCGTTGCCGTATAATACGGATGTTAGCTTTAAGAGTGGGAGTGGGTATAAGATTGAGGAGCTGGTGAATCAACTTGGTGAGTGGCGAGAGCTATGACAAAGACTGGGCCGACGCGTGCACATCTGCTTGTAAGGTTTGTGAAACATACGCGTGTAAGGCTTTGTGAGCACGCTTGTAAGGCTTTGCACAGACCGTTCACACGTGTGTATGATCACTTGTATGGCTTTGTTCACTAACGTGTATGATCATTTGTATGGCCTTGCTCTGTTCTGTTCACACACGCGTATGATCACTTGTATGGCCTTGCTCTGCTCACACATTTGCCTAACCCTAACAGACTCCCGCCTCGGCGTCCTCCTCCAGTCCTCGTACGAGTTCCCCGGCCGGTACGCGCGCTGGTCCATCGGCTTCGTGGATCCTCCCATTTCCATCGAGGGGAAGCAGGACGAGTGCGTCATTACCGCGCTCAATGAGAGGGGATTGGTGCTTCTTCCGGCTATACAAGCCAAGATGGAGGAGCTGCGCAGTGACAGTGTCCTCATGTCCGTTGACACCGTCAACGACCCGCAATCCATCCCTACAACCTCCCCAAACACACTATCCGCCTCGACTACCACCTCCATCAAGCTCCGCCTCGTGCCGCCCTCGCCCCCTGGAACCTTCTCCGAGGAGGACCGCACCCGGCAACCCTCCCTCTTCTCAATTATCCGCGCCGTCCGCGACCTGTTCGGGTTCACGTCCAACGACGGGCAGTTGGGTTTGTACGGGAGCTTTGGGTACGACCTGACGTTTCAGTTTGAGCCGATTAAGCAGTCATTGGAGCGCGATCCTGAGCAGAGGGATTTACTGCTGTTCTTGCCGGATAAGATTCTGGTGGTAGATCAAGACAAGAGGGATGCTTGGACGCTGGATTATGAGTTCGGCGTCAACGGGAAGACGACATCCAACCTTCCGCGCATCGCGAAACAAACGGCGTTCAGGTGAGGAGGGTCTGCGGGAGAGGCGAGCGAATGGCGAGTTCTGAATCCCTCCCTCTCCTTTGTTAACACATGTGTATGGCTTATGGCTCACATCTATTTTGTATTTGGCAGCCCGTACGACAACGTGACGTCGTTCAAGAGGCGGGACACGCCGAAGGGTTCGTTCCAGAAGTCCGTGGAGAAGGCGAAGCGGGAGTTCGCGGTTGGGAACTTATTTGAGGCGGTCATCTCGCAAACGTTTAGGAACGCGTTGGACGAGAAGAGTCCGCCGAGCGTGCTGTTTAGAAGGCTGAGGGCGAGGAATCCGAGTCCGTATGGGTTCTTCTTCAACTTGGGGAAGCAGGAGTACCTCGTTGGCGCCAGTCCTGAGATGTTCGTGCGTGTTGAGGAGGTGGAGAACTCCAAGTACAGTACGGCGAACCAACCGGCGTTGAGGGTGGAGACGTGCCCGATTTCAGGAACAGTTGCGAGGGGGGACGACGCGCTGAGTGACGCCGCCAATATCGTCGCGTTGTTGTCGAATAAAAAGGAGGAGTCGGAGTTGACGATGTGTACGGATGTGGACAGGAATGATAAGAGTCGGATGTGTGAGGCGGGGAGTGTTAAGGTAAGAGCGACGGAAGGGAATTGCTAATGGCAACGCGCAAGCGAATGGCAACGCGCAAGCGAATAGCAAAGCGCGAGCGAGCTGAACACGAACCTCTCCCCTCCTGCCCTAACTCTCGCTTCGCTCGTCCCGCAGGTGATCGGTCGCCGGCAGATTGAAATGTACTCGCGGCTGATTCATACGGTGGATCATGTAGAGGGGTATTTGAGGAAGGAGTACGATGCTTTAGATGCGTTTTTGGGGCACACGTGGAGCGTCACGGTTTGTGGGAGCCCGAAAGCGTGGGCGACGCAGTTTGTGGAGAAGACGGAGAACAGGTGAGCCCAAGAGCGACCAAGAGCGTCCGCCCGGCTCGCCCAAGAGCGCCCGCTCGGCTCGCTTCGTCTACGTCGCCCCACTCCCCCTTGTTCACTCCTTATAAGTTCTGGGCCATCGGTGCATGACATCGGTGCGACTGTTTGTGTGTTGTACTCACCTGCCTCTTTCGCTTTCGTGCAGCGCTCGGGCGTGGTATGGAGGAGCGGTGGGATTGGTGGGGTTCGATGGTAGTCTTAACACGGGCATGACGCTGAGGACGGTGAGGATTCACAAGGGTATTGCGGAGGTGCGCGCCGGCGCGACGTTGCTTTATGACTCGAATCCGATTGCGGAGGAGCAGGAGACGGAGCTCAAGGCGGCCGCTATGATTGATGCGGTGGTGAATAGTAGTGAGGAGCCGAGTGTGCGCTTGGCGACGCCGGAGTCGACCGCGCGGCCGAAGCCGGGGGTGGGGAAGCGGATTCTTATTGTGGACCACCAGGACTCGTTCGTGCACACTCTGGGCAACTACTTCCGCCAGACCGGCGCCGACGTCGAGACGCTTAGGAGCGGAGAGTCGACGCAGCAGACTCTGGCCAAGATGGACCCGCCGCCCGATCTCGTGGTTCTGTCGCCGGGGCCCGGCAACCCCAAGGACTTCGACTTGAGCGGAACGCTCAAGATTCTCGAGAAGCGCGGCATCCCCGGGTTCGGCGTTTGCCTCGGGCTTCAGGGCATGGTGGAGTACTTCGGGGGCGAGCTCGGCGTGCTCTCGTACCCGATGCACGGCAAGCCGTCGCCCATCTCGCTCACGTCCGTCTCCACGGCGACGTCCATTTTCGCGTCGCTCCCGGCCACGTTCGAGGTCGCGCGGTATCACTCGCTGCACGGGCTTCGGGACAAGCTGCCTACGTGCCTGGAGGTCACGGCGGTGACGGAGGATAACATCGTCATGGGCATCCAGCACACGTCGCTCCCGTTCGCGGCGGTGCAGTTCCACCCGGAGAGCATTCTCACGAGTCCCGCGCACGGTCTGAAGATGGTCGAGAACGCCATTGAGTTCTTGTGCGGGGGAAAGGACACGGGCGCGCAGACCGTGAACCGGTTAGAGCAGAAGACGGTGGCTGCGCTGCGGGTGATGGCCGAGATCAGGAATATGGGCGGCGGGTCAAAAATGAAGAGCGCGCTGGTCGTCTCGCTGGCGCTGCACGAGCACAGCGCGAAGAAGTGGAGGGCGGGGGAGATGCGGTTGACGGATATGAGCCACGCCGAGCTTTTCGACCTCATCTCATCCATCGGGATCAAGGGGAAGGGAGTCAAGAAGAAGGACCAAGAGACGAAGGTCCGGTATGTGCGGTCGCTGGAGGAGAGCTTCGGAGTGTCCGAGTAAAGTGGGAGGAAGAGTTGCTTACAGACAAACGCAAAGTGCCCTTATTTCTCCTGCAGAACGTCTAGCTTGAAGTCTCTGACCGGCTTCGCCAGCACCTCCAGCAGCTCGTCCACTCCCACGCCGTTGACCGCGCTGACTTTGTGAACCTTTGCGATGTCGTCCTTGTTCTCCACTCCGAAGAAGTCCGCGTAGTCCCGGCACAGTTGCTGCAGCCTCAAAAACGCCTCAATCTGCTTCACGTCGACCTCATTGCTCAAGTCCATCTTGTTCAGCACGATGATCACCCTCGTCGGCTTGTGGTTCTCCTGCAGCTGGTAGAACAACGCCAGCAGCTCGCTCGCCGGGCCCGCCAAGTTCACGAAGTTGCTCGCGTCAATCACGAACAGGATCGTCTCGAAGGCGGGGTAGTATGACGGCCACATTCGCGACAACGCGCTGCCCACCTCAGAGAAGTTCAGCTTGACGCTGTCGTACGAGCAGCTGTGGGGTTGCAAGGGGTGAGCCGGGTCCGCACACACACGCCGATGGCCCACGCCGATGGCCCACACCGTTATAAGTCGGCATTCAAGCTCGAGCGGCGTGTCGCTCCTGCTTGTGATGTAGTTGCAGCTCTCTTTGCTCGTCGCTCGTGTTCTGTGCGGGTGCTCGTCTCCGTTCTACTGCGGTTCGCCTTTCTTACCTCATCGGCTCCACTCCCACCGTGGGGACCGTGATGGACGCGACGGGTATTCGCTGAGGCCCACCTTCACCCCCGCTCGAGTGTGATCGCTGGATGCGCCGAGTCATGTTATGAGCGGCGGCGAGTTGGAGGGATTTTAAGAGGAGAGTTTTGCCGGAACCGCCGCAGCCGTTTACGAGGATGGAGAGGGTTTCGGTTGGGAGGGTGGTTGCTGAGATGATGTTTAGGAAGGACGAGGAGAGGCGGCGGGCGAAGGACTGGGAGCGGGTCTTGGAGGCGGTGGTGGGAGTGGCGGTGGAGTTTAGGTGAAAGATGTTGGAGGAGGTTTGGGGGGTGATGGCGGAGCCAGTTGAGCCGATCATGAAAGAGGATTTGCGGCGCGCAGACATTGGAGAGGGGGGGGGGATCCTATCGGTTTGGACAACGAGGAGGGCCTGATGGAGTGACAGAGGTCAGATGATTTTCAGAAATAAATTTGGGGGTGGTTGCCACGAGGTGCTCTACAGCGCCCAGCTCCCGCAACGCCGCCTAGCGACCTGACTGTCCTCAAACATACCCCTCTCCCCCCCCTCTCCCCCTCCTAGAGCTGAGCTCTATCTCACTAGTTTGCCGTCCCTTGTCTCCCCGGGTCTCCCTGAAAATCTCACCCCCGAATATAAGCTCAGTCATGCGGGGGATAGCGACTCACCGGTTCAACCACAACGACTGCGGGGTTGTAGAGCAGAGGGGGGCACGTTAACTCGTCGGTGTGTGTGCTTCAGTACGTGTGTCTGCGTCCTACGCTGTCGCTTTGCCCGCAATCTCGCCCCCCCTTAGCCAACCTTTAATCTAGTTTATTTTAGTGCCCCTCATGAAACGCCTTTGCTCAACGCCTGTTGCTCACACAGCGTAAGGCGTACCACCCAACAACTCGCGGACGATTGACACAGACGCAGAGAGTAAGTTTACAGCGTTGCGAGCGTGCCACATCCCATACAAGCCATCGCTAACCCCGTCTTATTCCATCCCCTCTTCCCCCTGCTCCCCCACCCTCTAAACCACAATACTCCCCCCCCCAGCCCCCCTCCCTCTCCCCTCCAACATGTCCACAAAATACACTAAGATCTTCTCCATCCCCGACGCCACCTCCACGGTCCTCACCGACCTCACCCGCAACCTCCTCCGCGCCTCCACGTACTCCAATGACATTAATGACTTAGGAGACCTTTATGCGTTTAGTTACCAGCACTTTATGGACGCGTTGGATGCGAGGAATGGGGCGTTTGATGAGGAGGAGATGGGGGGGGGGAAGATGAGTAACGATGAGTTGATTGAGAGAGTTACGTTCTTGTTCGACCAGGCGGATGCGGACGGGAACGGGTATTTGGATAGGCAGGAGTTCAAGGAGGTTTTTAAGAGCTTGAAGAACGAGCTGGGGCTGAGTAATAAGATGGTGAAACAGATTATGGCGGAGGCGGACGAGAACGACGACGGCGTCATCGAGTACAAGGAGTTCGTCCCGATCGCCGTTGACGTGATCAATGTCCTTGAGGCGAAGCAGGACTTTGAGGCGCAGAAGGCGATGGATGCGGAGGACGCGGTGGAAGACGCGAAGGTTAGTTTGCCCCAAGCTAAGCCTCAAGCTAAGCCTCAAGCTAAGCCCCTTGTTTCGACTCTTCCTAACCCCCTTCCCTCACTCTCAGGACTTCTTGCTGCACGGCATGCCCAGGGAGACGCTGGAGGAGATGCTCAAGACTGCCTTTTTGAAGGCGGACAAGGACAAATCCGGGTACTTGGACAGGAAGGAGTTCAAGGACTGCTTGAAGGGTAGCGGGCTGGGCTTTACGAAGAAGGAGATCAACATAATGATGAGCGAGGTCGATCTGGACGGGGACGGTCGGATCACGTACCAGGAGTTCGTGCCCATGTGCTTCAACATGCTCGCGGACATGATGGCGGAGAAGATGGGCGCTGTGAGCAGCGAGAATGAGGAGGCGATTAAGGGGTACTTGGTTGAGCTTTTCGAGGAGCTGGCTGGCGACTTGAGAGGGGGGCGGGTTGAAGGCGAGCCGAGGAGCACGTGGGTCGACAAGAGCGTCGCGGTGAACGTGTTGAGGGACGGAGACCTGGGTTTGACTCGGATCCAAATAGCCGCCATCATGTCCGAGATTGACATTGACAAGCACGGGAGCTTGGACTACTTGAAGCTCGTCGACGCGTGCGCCGGAGTTATGAACAGCTTGGGCAACGTGGAGCGGCAGAGGATGCAAGCCGACAAAGTTAGCGACATGCGCAAGCAGGAAGACTACGGGCTGGTGCTCGGGTACACGCAGGACCAGGTAAGCAAGCAGCTAAAGAGCGGCGAGAGAGGCGCTATGAGCGGGCGTCTGTGGGCACGCTTATTAATATTCCTAACCCTCGCTTCGCTCGCAGATGCGCGCCGCGCTCGACGACGGCTTCAGGGCCGCCGACGGTGACGAGAGCGGGCTGCTGCAGATTGATCGTGTGGCGGAGGTCGTCGTGGCGGTCATCGAACTGAACCAGCAGCAGCTGCAGGCCGTCATGAGCTTGGCTGCGCCGGACGACGAGGGCAACTGCTGGTACGACGATGTGAGCGACTGGGCGTTCCACACGCTCGAGTATTTGGTTAGCGGGCAGCACGCTAACATGTCGCCGAGAGATTGAGGCACGAAATGACACACACGTGTGTGCCACACACCTGTGTGAACAAAGGGGGGGGAGGTGGAGTAAGTAAGAAGAGAAGATCGAGCTTTTTGTACAAAACTGTGCGTAAAATTGTTGCCCCCTGGGTGTGTCTTGGTCCCTTACTTGGCCGCGTGATTGGCCAGAATAAGTTCGATGATCTTGTCCACGCCCTCCCCCAGTCCCTCCCTGCACTGCGCGAAGATTGTCGGTCCATTCCCTCTCATCTTCTTCGCGTCCCTCGCCATAACCTCGAGACTCGCGCCAACGAACTCCGCCAAGTCAGTCTTGTTGATTACGAGAAGATCGGACTGGGTCACGCCAGGGCCGCCCTTGCGAGGGACCTTGTCGCCGCCTGCCACGTCAATCACGTAGATCGTGTAGTCCGCGAGTTCCGGCGAGTACGACGCGGCGAGATTGTCGCCGCCGGACTCGAGGAGAATGAGGTCCAAGTCGTCGATGGACGCGGTGAGGAGCTCGCAAGCGTGGAGATTCGCGGAGATGTCCTCCCTGATAGCCGCGTGAGGGCACCCTCCAGTCTCCACCGCGCTAATCCTCTCCTTCTCCAACGCGTTGTTCCTATTCAGAAACTCGCAGTCCTCCCTCGTGAAAATGTCGTTCGTTACGGCTGCAATGCTGAGTTTGTCGCGCAATGCGCGGCAGAGGGCGAGCATCAACGCCGTCTTGCCGGAACCGACGGGGCCGCCCAGCCCGACTGTGAACGCGCGGTCCGAGTAGTTTCGGTTCGGGTTCTTGCACTTCACAGTATCCCGCTCGGCAAAGTGGCCCGGGTGGTCCAGGTGCTCGTGTGAGTGGCCGTGGTCGTGGACGTGGTTGTGGTCGAGGGCAGACATGGTGGGGGCTGGGGGTGAGAGGTGTTAGGTGGTGTTGGTGTTGTGTTGTTAGGTGATAGGTGATAGGTGATAGGTGATAGGTGATATGTGATAGGTGATAGGTGATAGGTGATAGGTGATAGGTGATAGGTGATAGGTGATAGGTGATAGGTGATAGGTGATAGGTGATAGGTGATAGGTGATAGGTGATAGGTGATAGGTGATAGGTGATAGTGCAGAAGAGTGCAGGGTACGGGGGAGACCGTGAGACCGAAGGGTTCTGGGGCGGGGGGTGGGGGGGGGGGTCATATATAAATACGTATGGCAAACGAGAAAGTCAGGAGATAGGTTGTAGCGGCGAGCAGCAGCTATGCCATGAGCATGTAATTAATCATCGATCCGGATCGGATGGTTTTGTTAGACTGTGTTGCGAGGTACGAAACGGCACCATCTCAAACGATCTTGTGCCGGCGAGGCGAGTCGCGCTCGCGGTGAACGAGAGTAGACCGCGCACTGGCGAAAGCGCTGGGGTAGACGGTGCTTACGCTGCGAAAGAATGTGAGGGATTGCTGACCAACTCTTTTGCGCGAGCATTTTGTGAGGAGTCATTTGTGAGACTCCCATGCGCGGGTGAGTCTACGAATACGATGGTAAGGACACCTTTCGCATTTCATTTCAAACCTCCTTCTTTGCTTTACTCTGCCATCGTCGTGATCTGTTCACACGGCGCGTGTGTGCGCGTGTGTGTTCCGCCCCGTGTGTGAGCCCAGAGTGTGCTTGCGTGTGGTTCAAGCTAGACAGTCCTATCCTCCTCCCCCCCAAACCACTCCCTACTCGACCTTCGCCGCTTTCTTGAACCACGGCTCCCCGTCCCAGTAGTCGAAGTGCTCCTGTGCCATGTGAGTGAAGTACAAAGCGACGTGCACCGGCACGACCCACCACCACTCGCCCGCAAAGTTCCACCCTCCCCCGACCCACTCGAACGTGTGCATCCCGACCAGCGCGCAGACCTGGCTCAAGATCATGGGATGCGGAATGCAGTTGTACGGGAAGCTCTTGACAAAGCCGTAATCGGCCTCGACGATCCCGAGCTCGATGCCAAAGTACGTCCCGTCGACGCCGAGGGCGGCCGTCGCAGCCATGCTGACGGCGTAGCCGCAAACAATCATGGCGAACCCAACCGCGTTGAAATCTGACACGATGTCCGCGCGGCCGTCCACATACGGCAACATGACCAGCCTGCACATCTGCAGCAGCATGACGCCCTTGAAGAACAAAACATCCCTCTTGAAAAGCCCGTAGTTCACGTCCGACCTCACGTAGTACGTGCTAATGTACCGGCAGTAATGCGTGTAGCTCGTGCCGATCAAGAACAGCCTGTAGTCCCCGAGAGCGTTGCTCGCGACGCCGAGCGCCGCGCAGTACAGCAGATTGTTGTACCCGCAGAACTTCTCCACGCTGTTGTACAACACCGTACCTCCATTCACAGCGTACTCGCCCACCAGACCGCTGAATCCGCCTTCCTTGGGCGTCAGCGTGTACAGAAACAACGCCCTAAACAGCTCGTTGTACCTCGTGTTAAACCACTCCAGCGCGTGTCCGAAGATAGCCAGCCCCCTCGGGTAAACGACGTAGTGCAGCTTCAGCACGATCCGATGGTCCTTGTTACGCTTACTCCCGTCGGCGCTGATCAAGTGCGGCTCCCGGTTGAAGTCAAACGCCAGAATGTCCCCCGTCTGCGCCGTCTTGCTAGTGGGCTTGTTCGGGAAAATCGTGGAGATCTCCGTGTTCCCGTCCAATCCAACAATGCACCTGTACACGCTCGCGAACGGCCATAGAATGAACGGACCGTCAATGTGCTCCGTGAAGAAAACCTGCCCGCAAACATGGGTGAACAAAGGGCACACGCACACACACATGTGTGTGTGTGAACGAAGGGAGGAGGCGGTGTGACATGAGTACAGGGGGGGGGGGTCAGAGCCCACACACATGTGTGAACGAAGGGAGGAGGCGGTGTGATACGGGTACGCGGGGGGTGTTCATCGTAGCTCCGCTCGTGCTCCGCCATGCTCCGGGTGGCGCTTTGCTTCGCTTAGCTTCGCCTCACCTGATCGGAAGTCCCCTTGCGGTTAGGGCCCGAAATGTACAACTCGTTCATCCCTTGAATCACATCCATGCCGTACTCGGCTTCGTTGAACTTGGTCCTGAATAACTTCACGACGGAGTCGCACGTTTCGAGACGCTGGAAGGCCGAGCGGGCGGCGCTACCGAGGTCGGACACCCACCAGTGAGTCGTCTTCATGTGCTCCGGCTCTTGCGCAATGGCCCACTCTCTCACCGTTTTCATATCCTCCCTCTCGCGGGCCGTACTAAACCTCCCAAACAGCGCTCTCGCCGTAACAAACGAATGCGGGGTCCCCGTCGTCGTAGAGTCGATCGCGTAGCAACCGTAACTCCAGAGGAGTAGGGGGAGCGTGAGGGTGAACGACTGCACGCCGGCGGGTTGGGACGCGCAGACGAGCGGTTGGAGGTAGAAGACGTGCTGGATGAAGAGACCGAGTGCGGCGGCGAGGGGGTTGGCGGTGAGGTTGCCCCAGGTGTTTTGCTGGAAGGTCTCTTCGCCGGTGTAGAGGTGGGCGAGGTCTTGGAGGCCGTAGCCTGCGCACATTACGAGGAGAGAGGTGGCGAGGTTGAGCTGGAGCTTGCCGACGGCGAGGAGGACGGTTGTTAGGATGCAGATTGTCTGGAGGAGGATGGTGGGGGGGATGGACGTGTCGGAGTAGAGGAGATAGATGTAGATTACGGTGACGATGAGGGCAGGGAGTGAGTTCGCCTTGTTAGTGGCCGTCCTAGTGGTGGACATCGCGTTGAGGGCGCTCAGAAAACCCATGAAGCCGAGGGGAGTTGTGAAGTAATGCAACGTGTTGTTGAGGTCGCTCTGGTGGAACTCCGAGAAGCCGGATAAGGTTGTGCCGAAGTCCGAGGCGGTTGTGAGGAAG
>Ga0307985_10002328_pt1 | contig 10624 bp, 19 predicted proteins | sample EllFjometageno80_FD_203155 | JGI IMG/M metagenome (GOLD analysis project Ga0307985, IMG submission 203155) | Marine microbial communities from Ellis Fjord, Antarctic Ocean - #80 | ecosystem: Environmental > Aquatic > Marine > Unclassified | place: Southern Ocean | collected 2014-10-09 | reverse complement strand
ACTCCCTCCTCTTCCCGCCCCTAGACCCCTGCGCTCTCCTCTCCAAAGCCCACGGAGGCACACCAACCACCATCCCACACCTCCTACACACGCTCTCCGCTAAACCTCTTGTAACCACACACCTTCAAACATGGTTGACTCTTCTCAAGATACCAACCGACAAACAGAACTTGCAGCCGAGATTAAACGCAATGGATCTAGCAAAAATTGAAGACCTGACGGCGTCATCTTCGGATTCGTCTTACGCCCACCTCTACTGGTCCGACTCGTCCTGCCTCGACCTAGTAACCGTCTCCTACCCTCACCACCTCCCCCTCTACACATCCTTCCCCCACAACATCCAGCGGATTGACGCGTGCCGGTATTTCATTCTCGACATGTATGGCGGGATATACGCGGACACTGACGTGAGCTTGCACGACTTCCCGAGCGACAAGCCGTTTCCTGACAAGCTGAGCAACGTGCTGCCGAGCGGGGTCGGTTTGATTGAGGTGAGGCGAGCGAGCGAAGACCGAAGGAGGAGCGGCCGGCGAGGAATGGGCGGCGAGCTGCGAACAAACGAACCAGCTGAACACGCGCTGTGAGCGAGCCAATATTCTCTACGACCACTTTCCGACCTCTGAACCAATCGTCCGCCAAAGCGAGCTCTGAACTGGCCTTTTGTCCCGCAAGTCGCTTTAAATGCGCTCTGGACCAGTCGTTCCGCCTAAGCGCGCTCTGAACCAGTTGTTTCGCCAAAGCGCCTCTCGTTTCGCCCCTTTCTTCGCACGCGTGCATACCCCTAACACCCGCTTCTCGTGCAGAGTCCTTACAAGTACAATGAGGAGATGCAGAACAGTCTTGTTGTCAGTGAGAGGGGGCATCCGTTTTGGCGCGAGGTGGTCTTTAAATTGATGGAGGAGAGGGGGGGCGTTGGGAGTGTGTTGTACACGACGGGGCCAATACTTGTAAGCGACGCTGTTATGATATGGAAGGAGGGGGACTCGGAAGGACTCGCGAGTGGCTCGGGAGGACTCGAGAGGGACTCGGTTGGGATGCTGCCGTGCGAGAACTACCAGAGGATACCTCGGGGAGATTGGGACACGACGTTCCTGAACGTTCTTGCTCGCGAGGTGCTGACGAGGCTCGTTCCCATGAAGAGTTGCGGGAAGTTTGCGGGGGAGTGTGAGGTCACGCGACATTGGGGGAAGGCTAGCTGGGTTGCGTCGGCGGGCTTCAAGTAAATGACATACAGTTGTACTACATGTTTTACTACAGGAACGAGAGAATCTGGACCACATGGCGTTCGGGAGAAGCTCGTGGATGAGGGAGGAAGTAGGAGTGGTGGTGTCGCCGTTGACGGTGCGCTCGTCGGTGAGCCTCTTGACGCCGATCAGAATGGCGACGCGGATGGCGAGGGAGGCGGGCGGGGGGAGGGACAGGCGGGAGAGGATGGGGGCGGAGCCGTTGACGAGGGTGGCGAGGGAATCGAAGTTGCGGGAGGCGAGGGCGGCGGTGGTGTCGATGAGGAGGGGCGGGGCGGTTGCAGATGGGACAGCGCAAGGAATAATTTAATAATTGAACATCGAGAGGAAATGAAATACCCAGTTCCTCGAGCAGGACGGGGACATCGTCCTCTCCATCATGGACGGCGTGTGCGCGGAGGACTTCAGTTCCTTCAAGAACCTGCTATTCGACGCGACAATCCAGGTCCTGGACACTCAGACCAACGAGGTCGTGACAGCCACAGACCTGACGCCGACGTGGGGCGGCGCGGCGTGGAACTTCACCCTCATACGACTTGCACTTCTACCCCATGTGTCCTTCCACATCGGAGGATTGGCACACGTCCCATCAGCTGCCTGGTGCATTTCGACATCTTTACGGTCCATTACGGCGTCTTAACGGTCCACCCTTCTCTGACCACGTTTTACTGCTTTCAGCTCACGTACGTTAACCGCCCGGTCATCCCGAAGGCCATTGCGGACGAGTTCGCGCTCGTCGTGCACGTCAGCGACGGATATTCTTCTTTCGTTTGCGACGGATCGACGAAGCAGCTCATCGTCGACACCGCGCCGGTCTTCGACGGAGACCACTTCACCTTCCCCCTGAGAGAGCACCTCAGCTACGGCGATCAGGTTCAGGTCTACGTGGTGGAGAAGGTGTGACGGGCAAGGTGGCGAGCCTGTGCAGTGCGGAAGGATGGAACGAGGCGTTCAAGCCGACCTTCGTTACGGCGCAGCTCATGCACTAGTTCCCGCCGCTCAAGTTCAACAGCAAGATCTTCTTCGAGCTGTCGCGCTACCCCGGCTGCATGGCGGAGGGCTGTGAGGCTGGTGGCGAAGAAAGCAAAGAGTGGAAAAACGAGACGGACAGCGAGTGGACCACCCAGCCGCCCTTGTCACTGTATCTCGTGCCGTACCGCTGGAAGGACTGCGTCGAAGACTGGGGGATGCTGCACTAGGACATGAGCCTGCACAAGGTCTGCGTGGCGCTCTACGGCATCACGTCGTGAGTAAGTAAACCCTAACAGAATTAGGTGCATCTGAGCCGGTTGGGGTTCGATAGTCTGGCAGCGTTGGTTCAGTTACTTTCGCTGCAGTACTTGGCAAAGATAGTGTCAGTGAAAGAACAGTTATGGGAGGTACAGAGTGAAAGAAATGTTATGAGAGGTACTGATGGCCAGCGAAACACGCGTTAAAACAGTCCCGCCAGCAAAAAGCGACCACAACTTTCACTTTATTCATGACTCGCACGAAGAATTCCGCCGCCAAGAAGGCGGCCAAGAAGATCGCGGCGGCCGCCAAGCCCACCCCCAACACCTCCGCCCCTGCCAAACCCGCCGCCCCCAGCAATCCCCCCTGCAACCCCCCTAGCAACCCCCCTGGCCACCAGAAGAAGACCACACAGAAGCCCACAGCCACCACAACCTGGTCGATCGCGCTTGCCGCATCAGACGACGAGGACGACGCCCCCCCTCCCTCCTCCAAGCCCTCCACTACCGCTACCGCCACCGCTCCCTCCTCTGGCCTCACCGCCCTCCAGCAATCCATGTCTTCCAAGTTATCCGGTTCCCAGTTCCGGTACCTCAACGAGGAGCTTTACACGACGTCATCCTCTGACTCATACAAGCGCTTTCAGACGAACCCTGACCTGTTTGAGGAGTACCACAGGGGATTTAGGGAACAGGCGAAGACTTGGGCGGACGGGAGTGCGAAATCTATCCAGGGGAATAAGGGGAGCAAAAAGGGGCAGCAGAAAACGACCCCCGACCCCTCCCCTCGCGTAGCCAACAACAATCCCGTCGAGTGGATAAAGACGCGCATCCAGAACCGCTACAGCAACCGGGAAGAGGGCTACCAAACCGGCGTCGCCATTGCCGACTTTGGCTGCGGCGACTGCCTCCTTCACGAAGCGCTCCACAAGGAAGTTCAGCCAGGCGTCACTGCCAAGCAATCCATCACTGTCCACTGCCTCGATCTGTGCGCTCCCCCCCCTCCCCACCCGCTGTCCGCAACGATCCGCGCCTGCAACATTGCGCAGATCCCGTTCCTCGAAACCCACTCCATCGACGTCGGTGTGTACTCCCTCGCGCTCATGGGCACGGACGTGTTCTCGATTCTTAAGGAGGGTAGTCGAGTGATAAAGGTCGGCGGGAGGTTGTACATTGCCGAGGTCAGGTCGAGGTTCGAGGACAAGTCCAAGGCGAAGGACAAGAAAAACCTCATGCCGAGGTTCCTCACGCTCCTGTCCTGGCTCGGGTTCGAATGCGTCGAGAAGGACTGCAAGCCGAGCAACAGGTTCTTCGTGCTGATGGAGTTCAAGAAGATCGCCAAGTACAAGGGGAGTTTGGTCAAGGAATCCATGATTGAGGGAGAGGGGGGGTTCTTGTTGCCGTGTATTTACAAGAGAAGATGAGATGGAGCGCCGAAGGAGAGGGTAATTGCAAGAGAGGAGGTTGCAAATCAACAGGAAATTCAGAGAGGGCAGACCTAATCTAGTACTAATTACTTGCCCACGAACCCATCGCCCGGCAAGCCTATCACCTCCTCGCATGTGGTCGTGTGCACGGACGCCTTGCCGTCCAAGGTCTCGTAAATGGCTGCCAGAGTATCGCAGCCCGCCACGCAACTCCCCCCCTCCTCTTGCCTTTCACGCCACTGGCTCCACCCTCGCCCCTCCACTCGACTCCTCCTCTCCCTTCCCGAACACTCCCTTGATCCTCTCAACGCTGCTCCTCCGCCTTCCCCTCTCTCTCTTACCTCATCTAACATCGCCCTTTCCTCCCTTTCCTCCACGTGCATGATCTATTCTTTAAGAACCTTACTCTGCCATGCCAAATCGAACCGCTCAGGCTTTTCCTCCTTCCACCTCCGCCAGTTCGTCTGTGCCCACTCCTTCACATCCTCCCGTATCGCCCACCACTGCTTCTTGTTGCACCCCATCACACCCGCCTTCACTTTTATCGTCCGACGACAACGTGAGATCGGTAGCGGTCTGCTTCCCCTTCTTCAAACTGAAGAACGTTCCTCTACCCGGTATACTCCTTCTTCATCAGCAGCAAGAACACCCCAAACACCACCACCCACTCGCCGCTCAAAGATCCGACCAGAGTCCACGCCACTCGCTCCTCAAATCTCAAACGCTGTCGAGTTCTGGCTAGTCGTGATGAGCTCCACCTCCTGGCCAGTGTCCAATACACAAATACAAACGCGAAGCTAGCCAGCAGCGCCAAGAATATGTTCACGGTCCAGGTACAATCCTCCCAGCTCTCCAGGATGGCGCATATGAATCACGCCCGTGAAATCGAAACATGCATCAAACACGTGGTATTCGTCCATTTTCTTTCCGGTGTGAGCAGAGATGGCGGCGGCGTGAACAAAAGAGCGCACATACGGCGTGAACCAAGGCGGCTACATCTTTCAGAACGACTCTTCCATTCCCTCCATGCTCGCTCGCTGTAACCCGCTAGCCTGTTTTCTTACCAAGGTGCTTTAAGGCCAGCGACCACGACCAACATCTCCTTCGCCATCGCCCACGACTCCTTCCGATCTGCACAAACACCACCACCGACTGCAGCACCATGCTTCCCACCAGAGTCATCAGCAAACTGTACCCGTACCCCCTCGTCTCCTCCTCCCCCATGTACCCCACGATAACTACAGCGTCCATGACAACGTCAAGCATACTCAACGTAGCGCCCGTGCACACCCTCCACAAGAGCCCCACGGCGCCGTCTTCGTCACCTCCTGCGCCACCGTCAGCATCATGCTCTCCATACAATCGTACCTCTCGAACAACTCCGCCATGCTCCGGTTCTGTATCTTCCGTGAGCGGCGATGCCATCTTCAAACTCTTCGCCTTCATCTCCTTGAAGTCCGCGAAGTGCTTCATGAGCGAGCGAACACCACCCTTGTTCACATACACCTTCCGAATTGATCCTTTGAGATCGAGTCTCTGCGTCAATGTCACTCTCGTCTGATGCGTCCCGCCCACGCTTTCCAACGTCTTGTACTCCCAGCTCGATGTTGATTCGGCTCTCACGAGTGCACCGCTGGCCGGAAAGTCCTCGCGCTCCGTGCTATCATACACGACGACAAACGTCTGCCCCTGCTTCTTCCATACAACTCGCGTCAGGAACTCTCTCGGAGCAAACCCTGGTATCTTGATCTCCCTGACGAAGTGGTAGATGCTCTGATGGTCATTGATCTTCGTCAAAGAACTCTGAAGATTCTTCTTGCTTTGAATTGAGAGCGACTCGCCTTGGACAACTCCCACGCCGCGCACTCTTCAACGAAGCGTCGAAGATAGTGCTCGCCCTCGTAATGCCAGCTTCTTCTCCGTCAAAAAGCCGCCCATCCACACCAAGTGGTCGGGCGACTCGAGCTGCTCGAAGTCCGCGTCCGTGAGCATGCCGAGCTTCACGAAGATCCTGTCGACGAGAATGTTCTTCTCGTCGGTGTAAGTTTGCTGCTCCTCCTTGAGGACCCTCGCCAGTTCGTCCCGCTCCATCTTGTCGATCTCGTCATCCCGCTGGAACTTGTTTCGCAGATCACCCACTGCACTCAGTGCGCGTGGAATCTTCGATTCGGCGACCCTCGTGGGCTACACACCTCCCGCATCCAGATACTGGATGTACGTTACCTTGCACTGCGACTCACCAGAGGGAGTGATCCGCAAGAGGGCTCTTGACACTGCACGCACAGCCCTTGTGCTCATGCCGTAGTCGATCACGTCGTCGACAGGCACATAAGTGACCAGCAGGTCGCCATTTGTGTCCGTTGCGCACAAGTAGCGAAGCATGAACTCCCTGTTGTTAAGAGGGAACGGCATCTTCTTGATCGTCGCGAAGACCTGATCATGCGCGCTAGTTGCCCTCTGACGCAGACGAGCTGGGTTGCCCTCCTCGCTGCTGTTCCTCATCCGCTCTCGGCTCGTGTAAGAAAACATGAACTCTGCGGGGATGGAAAGTGTCAGTCGAACGAATATGAATATGTGTGAACAAGGGGGTGCAGTGTTAGCTGGAGACGACGTTCTCGCTCGCGGTATGAGCTCGGAACAAGCGAAGCGAGTGGGGTGCTGAGTGAAGCGAGTAGAGCGCAAAGCGGCGCGAGCTGCGCTTTTCAGAACACCGTGTCAGAACGTGCAATTCAGTGCGGGTGGCTCAGACCAACCGGCTCAGCAAGCAATGGCGTTGGGGGCTCGTTTGCAAAGCTCATTGTGTCGCTCTGATCGCACTCGTTTCACTCGACTCACCTGCAGCCTCGAGCGCCGGACAGTCAATCAAAGCGGTGGCTTTTCCGGCCGCGATCGACCGCCCGTTCTCCTTGGCCGGCACGTGCCTCATCCACATTGTGACGAAGGAGGAGTGGGAGGCGAGGGTCTCCCACTCACGCCCGTCCTCACTCTCCAACCTCCTTCACCCCTTGACACTGCTCGCAATCGCTTCGCTCTTACAGCCCGGTGCATCGGACAGTCAATCACAGTAGCGGCTTTCCCGATGGCGATCAACCGCTCGTTCCCCTTGGCCGGCGCGTGCTTCATCCACATTGTGGTGAAGGAGGAGGGGGAGGGGAGGTTCTCCCTTCCACTTCCGTCCTCACTCTCCGAACTCCTGCAGTCCTCGACTTGCGAGATTCTCTCTTAAATTCTGGTTTAAAGCTAGCCTGTACATCGATGAGAAATCTGAAAATTACCGTTGCCCTGGAGCTACTTTAGTCGCTCTATCTTGTGGAACCAGAACGTCATGTCGTCGACAAACCCTGCGCACTCCCGCAAGCCAGCAAACACCTGCTCATCCTCCCCCCCTTCGCCCGTAGTTACCCCGAGTATCGCCTTAACATCCATCTTCTCGCTCTCAATCTTGAGCCCCAACTCCTTCGCGCATCCATTAAACAGATCCACGCCGAACCTATGCGCTCCCGTTCCGCTCACCACGTACGCCCTCCCCCCGACCCGCAGCGAGTCGTGCACCGAGGCAGCGGCTGCACCAGCGTCCGAGTCCTTGCAGATCACGTCGGCGGCTACCACGACGTCATGCGTGCCCATCGCAATTCCTGCACGAGCGAAGCGAGTGTTAGAGTGGGGGGGAGGGGACCATACATAGGCGCCCATACACATATGTCAACAAAGGCCCGTACACATACACAAGGCGGCGTGAACAAAGGGGCGAAAAACGCGTTATAAGGTGGTCGTAGAGCGTTCGCTTTCAGTGACTGCTCGCGTTCTGCGCGTTCTATCGCCGGCCGCATTCTATACAGTTTGCCTTTCCGAAGCCGCTCCGAGGCGCCCATTTACACCAGTCTTCCTTCTCCGCCGCGCTACTCGCTTCGCTCTGCTGGTCCCTTCTGCTAGCCCCCGCCTCACCTGTGCTCTCGTAAAAGTCCACCTTCTGCACCCCAACAACCGCCTCCAACTCATTAATCTTAACGTTGCTCTTCAAGTTCGCCAACACTGCCTCGTTATAATCCGTGGTCGTCACGCTCGTCGCTCCGACTTTCCCGCACACGAGGCCCGTCAAACCGCAGCCGGCGCCGAGCTCCAGGACGGTGTTGTGGGCGAAGAGAGGGACGTTGGCGGCGACGTAGAGGGAGAGGAGGAGGGCTGCGGGCCACATTACGAAGCCTACGTCCTCTTGGGAGGATTGGCGGGCGTGGATCTGAGAGATTAAGAAGGTGTGGGAGATTCCGTCGATGGGAACGGGGAAGGGCTTGGGTTGGCGAGAGAGGAGGGTGGTGGTGGGGAGGGGAGCTCTAGGAGAGGGGAAGGTGATTGATTGGGAGTGACAAGTGGAAGCAATTGCGGAGCAGTATTGTTGAATATCGTCGTATATGTCCTCAACGTAGAGATAAGTGAATGAATGATCTCCAGGCCGGGTGGTCCTTTCAGAGTCGTCAAATGAGGGAGGAGGAGGGGGCAGCTTGAGGAGGTTCTTGATGAACGCGTGGGCCCCGTCACAGGCGAGCTCGTAGTTGAGAGATGATGAGAGGACGGTTTCGAGGGAGATCCGGTGGAGGATTACGAGGAGAGTTTGGCCGAGAGAACTCATGGACGACATGGTGATGGGCGAGATGTTTTGTTGGTCTTGCTTGACAAGGTCTTTGTAGCATTGCGTGAAGTCACTGCAGGCGGCCACAAGGTCGTCGTAGATCGTGGCGGAGTACATGTGATTGGCGAGGCGAGCGTGCGCGATCTGGGAAGCAGTCGTGAGGCAAAGGGAGGGCGCTGGAGCGTGGGAGGGTGCTGGAGACGGGATGGTAGCTGAGAGAGAGGTCATTACGGAGAGACTTTTGAGAGACTGTTGTAGTGAAGGAGGGGAGGGGAGGGTGGCGGTAGTTGGAACAGCGTGTGTTGGAGGAAGGGGGGGGGAAGCGCCCTGCGGCGAAGCAAAAGGTCGTTGGCGAGCCGATCGTTTGGGCAGGCACTTCTTGGTCTGCGATCTCGTCTCGGCGCGGCGGCACTTCTCCTCAGTACCTCCACATTCGAGAGTGAGTGAATGGACGCTACGAGTGAATGGAAGGAGCTACCAGCAGCCACCCGTCGCCACCCCCCCCAGCGCGTTACCTAAAACCGCGTCTTCGCTGTCCCCAGCTACGCATCTCACAGCCGCTGTCTTGTCTCTGCGCTCGGCTCTCGCACCTCGCTCGCGCTCTCCCTCCCAACCTCGACTGCCGTGGGCTCGCGTGGGGCGCTCAGCGTGATCACTGGCCACCTCTCTCCCGTGCTAACCACCACCCGCAGGCACGACCGCCACGAGTGAATGTGAGAAGAGCTGCTGAGCACAAACCAGCGCAGCAATCATGAGTACCGTCCACAGTACGGCTTTGACCAGGGGCTGCAGCGCTAAGGATTGGAGCGGCGATGGTGAACTATTGAAAGGAGTTTCGCCGCAAGCTGTGATTGACATGGTGTTCGCGTTAGTCAACTATTACCCCCGACACACAACCGTTCACCGCGCTTGCAACGTCAAGGCGCCACCCGCGCTCATCATGCGCATGGTAACGCTAGCCAAGCACGACAAGCAGAGGAACATTCTCGCTGCCACCAACGGGGAACTTGACACGCCTCTCTCCCTCGCCGGAAGCGATTCCTGGTCCGTGTCCTACACGCATGTCGACCCTCTCTCCCTCGCCGCAAGCGCTTGCTGGTCTGCTTATTGGCCGTCCCTTGACACCTTCCAGTTCTCGTCCGCGAGGAGCCGAGCGCGCTCCTCAAGAGGAACAACTTGGGCAAGCGCCCACCCAACCATGACCTGCACAACCCAGCCCCACAAGAACTTCCTGCTCGACTGCACCGACGCGGTGCTCGATGACGATTACGAGAGCCTGATCGATCTGTGCGGCACGTCCGACACTCTTCTGGCCCTGGCGATGGTGTATAAAACATTGGCGAAAGTTACGGAGTTCCAAGAGTACTTCCAGGAGCTGAGGAAGATGGAGGACTACCGTACGCCGAGGGCGTCGATAACGAGCCGAGAGCCGCGGTTGCCTCCACCAGCAAGTTCTTCTCCGAGCAGGACGTTGTGGTTCAGTTCTTTGACCAGGCTCCCCTCGAGCACACGGGGCGCGAGCGGGACGGCGTGCCCCTCCAAGTGCTCGCGACGCTCTGGCTGAGCCAGGGCATGGGGCACATTACGACAAGGTCCCTGGAGAAGCTTCTCCGCTCCAGGTCTGACAAGTTCCGCTACGGGGGGGAGTACGTCTACAGCGGAGGGGAAAAGTCGAGGGGGCTTGTTGGCTGAAGAAGAGTCGCTGAGGAATGAGTTTGGGGTGGTCATCAGGAGTCGAGCTGCCTAGGTTCATGCACAAACCTTCACCGCGCTTGCAATACGGACAGTTAACACCTTGGTTGTTGGGCAACAGACGCACTACGAGTCTGAGTCATTTTTCTTGTCGAAATGATTACACGCCCGAAAAGATACCTTTTATTTATCAGTAATTACGTAAAGCAACTCCATGTGCATATTGGCATTAAACATTTATCAAATTAAGTCTTTTGGAGCCAACAAAATATTTTTTATGAGTTCTAATTTAAGTCAATAACGTTGATTAAATAAACGTAGAGGCCGTTTACGTGATAAAAGATATTAATTTCATAATGTTTTGTTCATTCGTCACAGACACTGTACTTTGCCATAAATAAGTAA
>Ga0307985_10002326_pt1 | contig 10629 bp, 10 predicted proteins | sample EllFjometageno80_FD_203155 | JGI IMG/M metagenome (GOLD analysis project Ga0307985, IMG submission 203155) | Marine microbial communities from Ellis Fjord, Antarctic Ocean - #80 | ecosystem: Environmental > Aquatic > Marine > Unclassified | place: Southern Ocean | collected 2014-10-09 | reverse complement strand
GCAATATTTGAACAAGCAAGGGGAGGTGTGCAAAATGAAGTGTGAGTTCTGTGATGGAAACCTATATATAGGTAAAAGCGAATTAACAACAGCTGTAGACTCATTGGACATCTATAGTGAGGTAGAATTAGTATGTACAAACGCTAATTGTAGCAACTATGGTGGACTTGATTTAAAGAAACCTAAGAAAAGTAAGAAACTTAAGAGCAAGGTTAATTGACAAATATCACAATATGTGGTATAGTGAAGGGGATTAATGGATACAAACATGAGAGAGCTACGATGCTCCAACGAAAAGTGTAATGTTAACAAGCATAATGGTGAGGTAGGAAAGCCTAAGTTGTTGGGCAAAGGTGACCTTGTCGAAGGCAGTGTATTAGAAATCAGATGCAGATGCGGAACAATTACACAATTCAAAACACAAGCACAAAAGTAGAAACCCAAGGAGGTTCAAATGGACTTAGCAAAGAAGTATAACAAAGCAATTGATAAGATGTATAAGCATGAAACTATATTCAAAGCGGTATTCATTCCTAAATATAGAAGATTTCCTAAGATATGCAAGAAGCTCAAGCTAGGGAAATGGATTTAGGAATAGAAAACTAAACAATAGAACGTCATTGAACGTCATTCCTTAACAGGGGTGGCGTTTTTATATGCTCTCAACCATAAGAGCAGAGGAGAACAAACATGGATGAAATCGGCAACCAAACCGAAGCAACCGAAGAACTCGATTACATTTTACCCGAAGGCTACAACGAAGAAACTGATAGCTTTGACGAGGTAGAAACTGACACAGAATTAGCTGTTGATACAGATGTAAAAGATGATGAGACTGAAACCGAAGAAACTACTGAGGATACCACCGAAGATGTAGAAGCGGAGAAAGCAAAGTTATCTGAACTGTTAGGATTTGACGAGTACAAGTACAATCACGAAGTTGGAAACGTTAACGACCTAACACCCGAAAAAGCAAAGATGTTTATGCAATTAGGCATGAAAGAAGCGAACGTTGATAATAGTGCAAGAGAACAGAACAATGAGTTCTTAGAGGTTGCCGAGATGTTTGAAATGGACGCTGACAAATTAATGGAAACTTTACGACAACAGTATTTTGACGATAAAGCTTCGAAAGAATCACGCAATGTTAATGATGTTAAAACAGAATATGAATCTTCACGCAAGACCATGCAAGATAAGATGGTTGACCGTTTTGTAGATAAGTACCCTGATATACCCGTAGATAAACTAACCGAAGAGGTTATGGATGCGGTAGCCAAGGGTCAAGACATGACACAAGCTTATGAAGGTAGCCTTAAAGATGGTGAGTTGACAACAAAGTCTGACACAATTAAAACACTCACAGATAAGGTAGCTGAATTAGAAAAGCAACTAGGTGTCAAGAAGCAGAACGCAAAGACTAAAAGTAAAGGCGTGGTTAAAAGCGTAAGTGGTTCAGATTCTATAGCAAGCGATGATTTCTTAGCAGGCTTACTAGGAGAATAAAATGGCAGTTAATCTAGCAACCAAATATCAAAAAGCAATCGACCAAGTATTTTCAGTTGGTTCATTGACAAAAGTCGGTTTCGGCGGTAAATTCGACTTCACAGGCTCTAACATTGTTAAGGCTTATACGCTTGTAACTCAAGCACTCGGTAACTATACTAGAACAGGTACTTCCCGTTATGGTACACCAACCGAAGTAGCCGACACTGTAGCAACTTACACATTAGCACAAGATAAATCTTTCTCAGCAGTTATTGACAAAGGTAACTACCTTCAAGGTAATCTTGTTAAAACTACAGGCGCATTCATGAAAGCACAAATGGACGAGCAAGTAACACCACTTATGGATACTCGTAACCTTGCAGTTCTTACAGCTACAGCAATAGCGGCAACACAAGACGTTCTCACAGTTATTACAGCAGCTAATGCTTACTCAACTCTGTTGACAGCAGGTGAAGCACTTGATGAAGCTAAAGTTCCTTCAAATGGACGTGTATGTTTCGCTAATCCTACTTATTACAAGTTCCTTAAGTTAGACGATCAATTTATCCTTCCATCAGATATGGCACAAAAGATGGTTATCAAAGGTTTAGTCGGAGAAGCAGACGGAGTTAAGATTATCAAAGTTCCTACTAGCTATTTCCCTGCTAACACTAACTTTATTCTTACTCACCCTAAAGCAAACGTTAACCCACGTCAATTAGAAGAACTCTTTACTCACGAGAATCCTCCAGGAATCTCAGGTGCTTTAATTGAAGGTCGTTACATCTATGACGCTTTCTCATTCGCACAGAAATTGACTTCTACTTACAGAAGCAAGAAGGCGTAGAACGGAGTTATAAATGAAACTTAGAAAAGGCATGAAAGTTGTTTCGGTATCCGATGAAGTGGGGCAAGTATTAATTGAGCGTCATGGATTCAAGGAAGAAAAACCAAAGAAAGCCTAAACCATAGGGCAGTCATACTATAAAATGTGTGGCTGTCCTATTTTAACGAGAGGAGAACAATATGCATGTACATGGCGGAACAGTAGATATAGCAATTCAAGACCAAACATCAGATAGAATAAGTCTATTTCTAGGGGCAACTCTAGGAGATATTATATTACTAACCACAGCAGTTAAGGATAGTGCTTCATTTAACATCACCACAGATGGAACAGTACCTGTTGTAGGTAATTTTATACTCATTCAAGAAGACAAAAAAGTAACACAAGAAGAAATACTAACAGTGGTAGCAGTAGCGGGGGCAGAGTATACAATATCTATAGCAATCCCACTAGATGTAACTTATAGCACTACAGCAAGTGCAAGCCTACAGAATGTAGATATGAACATAAACGGAGCAACAACAGCCACTACATTCAGCGCAACACCTGAAACAGGCACTGCATGGGATATAAACAGAATGATTGTAGCTATGACCCATGGAACAGCAGGCGATGATGGTCTTTATGGTAACCTAACTAAATTGACTAACGGTGTTTATTATCGTAAAGAAGGAACAACTTCAGCACAAAGCCTTTATAACGTCAGAGAAAACGCTGAATATAGAGTAGAAGGATATGATGTTACGTACCCTACACGCTCAGGTGGTGGTGGTACATTCGGTACAGCTTCAAGAGTAACGTTCAATGGACAAGATAAAGCGGGTGTAGCAATTAGAGTTAATGGAACACTAGCAGAATCATTCTCAGGCAGGGTAAGAGACAATATATCAGCACTCACAACCCATAGAGTTAAAATACAAGGACACGTGGTAGTAGATTAGAGGTGGAATAATGACAGTACAAGAAATATTATATGATTCTAGGGCTTTGATTGATGAGTATAATGAGGATGGTGTAGTTAAGCCATCTTCTGACTCTGACATTGCCGCACTAGAAAGTAATGGAATAAGATTCATAAATATGGCTGTGCAAGAAATCTTCAGAGACTCTAAGAACTTTAGCGAGTATAACCTTGTCTGTAAAGCAATCCCTAATTTACTTTCTGACCAATTCGATGTTGAGGAGTTTACAGGAACAGACTTGAATTATCCCGAAGATGGTATAGTAGGTGCAAAAGCTTACTACTTTACAGTAGATTCTGATGCAACAGTCTATATTGAAGAGTATAATGGCTCTGCGTGGGTCGTATTAAGCACCATATCGATTGTGACCGACCTAGAAGCCGATTACAGCGGTTCTATAACTCCATCTGACAGTTTGTACCCAATTAGAATTAGAATGTCAGGAACAACGTATTACAGACACCTTAATCGTTGCTTGTATGAATATAATTTCAAAACCATTCCTGAGTATAGAGAGTGGGTAAGATATGACATGCCAAGTGATTTTGGCGAAGTTGATAAGATAATTAATGAACGTCCTTACGAATTGAACTCTAACTTCAAATGGGAAGGTAACAACACCCTAGCAGTTAAACAAGATTACGAAGGCACGATTAAGATTATCTATAAGCCATTGCCTACAACTATTACAGCTGTAACCGATGTGCTAGATATTTACAATCCAACTGCTGAGCAATTTGTTAGATTCTTTGTAGCCTCTAAAATGGCTACTACCGAGAACACTGATTTGGTCAACTACTTTGAAGGCAAGGCTAACGAACTTAAGTATGAAGCACTAAAGACACCACCTGCAAGTGAAGAACCTATTGCAGACGTTTACGGAGGTGATTTCTGTGGCAACATTTACTCCTAGGAAAAAGCCTAGTCCTATTAAGATTGACAGATTCTTGGGTATAAATGAGGCGGTCGGTGACACAGAGGTTAGTGTTGGTGAGTGGATTTCAGGATTTAACGCAAGAGTCACAAAAGATTACAAGATAGAGAAAAGACCGGGGCATTATACTTACATCAACTTTGGAGTTGGAGACGTACAAGGTCAATGGTTTGGCACAATTGGTGGCACACAAGCAATGATATTGTGTTGGAATGGGAACGTCTACGAATATGATACAGACGTTGTTACTACAACTACTGCAATTGCTACATTAATATCTGAGGGAACGGTTACAATTTTAGGAACGATCACAGACGCTAAGACTAATATATTTTGGTTTGAAGATATTGTTTACTTCATCAATGGCACAGACTATAAACAGTACAATGGTACAACTTATGCTGATGTTGTTGGTTACGTTCCTACAGTCGCATTATCTGCACCCCCTAGTGGCGGTGGTACGCTCTTTGAAGAGATTAACCTAATTAGCGGATACAAGACACAGACATTCGTTGGAAATGGTTCTTCCGCACTTTATCAATTAGCCGAAGCCACACTAGATGCTACATTAGTAACAGCAACCGTAAATGGAGTTGCACAAGTTGAAACTGTTGACTTTACTGTTAATAGAACTTTAGGACAAGTAACCTTTGTTGTTGTCCCACCTAACCTTGCAACTGTATCTATTACATGGAACAAGGTAGAGAGTGGCAATGCAGACCTAATCAAGAATCATAAGTATTCCTTGGTATTCGGTGTTAATGCTGATACTAACATATTCTTGTATGGTAATGTGAATGAAAGAAACGTGTTCAGATTCAGCGGTATAGGTGATGCAACTTACTTCCCAACTAATTCATTTGTAGGTGTTGGCAGTACAGAGTTTGCTATAACCTCGCTAGTTCCTCAGTATCAATCATTGTTAGTTTTTAAGTATGATTCGACTAAATTAGTTAATCCTACTGTAAATGCCAACTATTCTGCAAACACAGGATTGAACCCTTATGATTACGGGTATCAAGGTTTGGACGACTCGATTGGTAATAAAGCACCAAATATGGTACAATTAGTAGGTGGTAATCCTGTAAGTCTTGACGGTGTTTCACTTAGACATTGGGTATCGACCACGGGCGTAAAGAACGAAGTAGAACCTAATATCATCTCTGACAGACTACAGTTAAGCCTAGAATCACTTAACCTAGAAACAGCTGTAACATTTGACTATGAGAAGAAGAAGGAACTGTGGGTAAATATAGACAACACAGTGTACATATGGAACTACGGAAACGACACAATGTACAAATACGACAATATTCAAGCTGTTGGTTATTTAGATGTTAATGGTGAATTGTATTATAGCGGTAGCGGAACGGTCGAACACGTATCGTCCGATTACTTAGCAGATGGTGCAGAACTAGGGACTAACATAGCACTCAAGTTATACGGTGGATTCCTAGACTTCAACTCACTACAGTACAGAAAGATGATGGCTAACGAATGGTTGTCAATCAGACCCGATACTAGAACTAGCGTTGAGATTATGTTTATTACAGACAGAAAGAACGAAGATGTATCTAAGTGGTATGAAGTTGAGTACAAGTTAATCGACTTTGCGGATATTGATTTTGATGATTTCAGTTTCCTAACTAACCGCTCGGCTCAAGTAAATCGTATCAAGGGGAAAATTAAGAAGTTTACCTATATTCAATGGGTATTGAGAAATGATACAAATGATGAAACACTAGTAGTTCTTAAATTATTGATGCAAGCCCAAACACAAGGGTATAGCAGATAGGAGAAGATTATGGCGAAAAAAGTATTATCACCGTCAACCGTAGCAACTAACAACATACAGTCACAAACTGACCAAGTCAAAGGTCAAGCAACACTGTTAAAAGTTGCATTCGACCAAAATGGTATAGACTCTAAAGCTTATATGAACGCTACTCACCTTGTAGAACTTGCAAGCGAGACCGTTAATGATGCAGGAGCAAACGCAATCGGTACTGAAGCTACCTTCGGTGCTAACAACGTAGCTGATGAGATTAAAGCAATCAAAGTAGTTACAGACACAGCAGTAACAGCAGATGTACAGAATGTTAAGATCACAGGGAATCAGACAGTGGCAGGGATTAAAACCCTTACATCTAGTCCGATAGTACCCGTAGCTACAACCGATACACAAGCACCTCAGAAGAAGTATGTAGATGATGAAAACCTGAAAGATGTTCACTTGACAGGAATCCAAACGGTAGCAGGGGTTAAAACGTTCAGTTCCTCTCCTGTAGTTCCCATTGCGACCACAGACCTTCAAGCACCACAGAAAGTCTATGTAGATACACTAGATGCACAAGATGTTAAAGTCACAGGCACACAAACAGTAGCAGGTATTAAGACATTTAGTTCAAGTCCGATAGTTCCTGCACCTACCACAGACCTACAAGCTTCTACTAAAAAGTACGCAGACGATGTAGGAACAGCACAATCAGCATTACTAACTACTCACAAGACAAGTGCAGACCATGATGGCAGATATTACACAGAGACGGAAGTAGATGGGATAGCGGCACTAAAGGCTAACTCAGCAGATGTGTATAGCAAAGTTAATATGCAAACAACAGGACAATCGTTACTTCATTGGGGAAATCTTACAAACGTTCCTGCCTTTGCTGATAATAATTGGAAAGCCCCTGTAGCAGACTTAACCGCATTAAATGCCTTAGTTGGCATGGAAGATGGTGATTTAAGGCTGGTCCTTGACACAGATGTTGTGTACACCTATGACTTAGGTACTACAACATGGAAAGAAATCGGGGCAAGTGGTAGTGGTATATCAGACCATGGAACTTTAATAGGACTTAGCGATGATGACCATACTCAGTATCTTAGAACCGATGGGACAAGAGCATTAACAGGAAACCAAGACTTCAATGACTTTCAAGCACTTGATATGATTATACACAGCGGTGGAACAGCCCCTACAAGCGTTGAAGGTAAGCTATGGTATGACATAGGCAATCATCAACTCAAGGTCTACAATGGCACAGCGTGGATTAATACAACAGGTGTTGGTGCAGTGGTGCAGGATGTAGAAGTTACCGCTAGTGCAGGACAGACAGCCTTTGATGTAAGTGATGGTGCAACACAATCATATAACACAGGCGATAACACTCTAGCAGTGTATAAGAAAAACACTGACGGTTATTACGAATTACTCGACCAAGACTCTTACGTTGAAACTAGTTCTACAGTGGTTACGCTAAACGCAGGAGCTACGCTAAACGATGAAATGTACTTCAAGTGGCAAAAGAATGTCGCTTCAATAGTTGATTCGATTGGTGATGGCGAGATATTAGACGTTAAACTATCAGACACAGCAGGACAAATTAAAGCTAGGGTATTAGCCAACACAGCTAAAGTAACATACCCAACAGCTGATAGTACAAAGGTTGGATTCATCACAGTTACTCAAGCAGTTGATTTAGATGCTATTGAAATAACAGCAGATGCGGCGGCAGTAATCACCACAGGCACATCAACAATCACAACAACAGGGTGGGTAGCTAACACAGGCGATTACGCTTTAAAGTTAGACTTAGCAATAACAGGCATATTAGCCACTGATATGGTTGATGTGATACTCGACAAAGACAGCTTAGATGTTGCAGGAGATGCTGAGATGGCATCAACAGCAGAGAGTTATGCGGGTGGGGTTACATTCTACGCTCAAACCGCTCCTGCGTTAGCAATTCCATTTAGTTGGAAGGTGGTGAGGTAATGGCTAGAAGTAAAGTAAATATAGGTGGCGGTGGTGGGGCGGAGTTGACGTTTACTGCCTATACGCCTGCGGTTACATCTTCGGTGGCGATTTCGAGTGGTACGCCTACACGTTCAACACCTACAGCATTGTCAGTAGCTAGATACAGCTTAGCAGCAACAAGCATAGGAGATTATGCTTTGTTTGGTGGTGGTAATCCAACCTCAGCCACAGTAGATGCATATAATACAACCTTAACACGCTCAACGCCTACAGCATTATCAGTAGCTAGATACAACTTCGCAGCAACAAGCATAGGAGATTATGCCTTATTCGGTGGTGGATATACCTCAGCCACAGTAGATGCATATAATACAACCTTAACACGCTCAACGCCTACAGCATTATCAGTAGGTAGATACAGCTTAGCAGCAACAAGCATAGGAGATTATGCTTTGTTTGGTGGTGGATATACAGGAGCATCCTCAGCCACAGTAGATGCATATAATACAACTTTGACACGCTCAACGCCTACAGCATTGTCAGTAGCTAGATACATCTTAGCCGCAACAAGCATAGGAGATTATGCCTTATTCGGTGGTGGATATACAGGAGCATCCTCAGCCACAGTAGATGCATATAATACAACCTTAACACGCTCAACGCCTACAGCATTATCAGCAGGTAGATACGCATTAGCAGCAACAAGCATAGGAGATTATGCCTTATTCGGTGGTGGATATCCCTCAGCCACAGTAGATGCATATAATACAACCTTAACACGCTCAACGCCTACAGCATTATCAGTAGGTAGATACGACTTAGCAGCAACAAGCATAGGAGATTATGCTTTGTTCGGTGGTGGATATACCTCAGCCACAGTAGATGCATATAATACAACCTTAACACGCTCAACGCCTACAGCATTGTCAGTAGGTAGATACGACTTAGCAGCAACAAGCATAGGAGATTATGCTTTGTTCGGTGGTGGTATTCCAACCTCAGCTACAGTAGATGCGTATCGACCCGAAGCAATAGGTTTCTACCAAGAAATGCCAATAGGCACAGTGTTCGATTTCGGCACAGAAATAACTGCAACAGTTAAGCAAAACTTTATTGTAACCCCTGCCACAGGCTACATCAAGTACAAAAAAGGAGACCTATAATTATGAGATATAAAATTTGGAACAAAACAGACAGGTTATTCACACCATCAGGAGATTCATTCTCAGCAGAAGAAGTCCTAGCAAAGTATAAATTGGCACAATCGTTCGACCACATCATTAATGATGCACCAATCAACATGGGTGTATTCATGGAGTTCACGCAAACAAAAGAAATCTATCAGCCAAGAATTATTGATATGGCTAGTACGACCGAAACGACTGAGTTAGAAAAAGCAGAAATAATTGCTGAATACAAAGCATTAACAGTGCAAGCGACATTAGACATGATAACATTCTTAGAAGATAACCAACCCGCAGAAGAAGCAACAGCGGAAGAACGCATAGCATCGGCACTTGAATTCCAAAACCTACTAGCACTACCTGACATGGGGGTAATTTAATATGAAGACAACATTACTAGAAAAGATGAAAGCAAACAAAGATATCTCAACTAAGAAGAATTCTAATCATCAATTATGGTCTAAAGCAATGCTAGAAGTTGCTGTTAAAAAAGGTCAGTTAAGCAAAGTGGACTTCGATAAGATAGTTAAGTAGCTGATAAGCAAGGGGTATCATCTACTGAAGGTGGTATCCCTACGACAATATAGTTAGGAAGGTGAACTAATGGCTACAGTACCTATAATCAAAAAATACAAAATTGTATCAGATGAGGGCAGAGGAATAACTCAACAAAAGGGTAAACTCACCTTTGCACAAACAAATCAGAAGCTGATTGATGACCAAGACTTCAACACTAGCGAACTCAGCAGAACTAACAGAGTTATCGCTGATAGAAAAGCCGCAGGGGAAGATACTTCTGCTCAGGAGTCTTACCTAAAGAGAATTACTTCATCAACAATAACACCTACAGTTCCCGTTATACCCACACAACCCACCGTACAGCCTACAGCGGACACGCAGACGTCCTTACGTGACGATATAGCCACTAAGCAAAAAGAAGCGGCTATGGGTAGATTCAGAACAGCATTTGACGCTACAAAGGGTAGACTAGCACAAGAGGGTGAAAACCTTGTTACAGACACTAGAGGTCAGATAGGTCAAGCTAGAGTGCAAGATACTATGGCTAGGTCCGCTACTGATAACAGACAGGCACAATTAGGACTAGGGGCTAGTGGCACATCTGCACAGTCTAACATCGCACAGAATGTAATTAGTCAAGGTGCTGAAAGTTCTATCAATCAACAATCCTCAGCTTTACGAGCAGACATTGACCGTAGACTGACTGAAGCACAATCCCTACGTGACCAAGGCGTTGCAACAGCAGAGTCAGAAGCGGATATTCTTCGCATGACTAATCAAATAAATGCACTAGACAAACTTGATGCTGATAATCAAGCTAAAGAAGCACAGAATAAGTCAGACTTCCTAACAACTATCGGACAGTTTGCAAATGATTACATGGCACAGTATAACAAGGTAATGAACGACAACGATACTAGCAATGATTGGCAAGG
>Ga0307985_10002325_pt1 | contig 10630 bp, 12 predicted proteins | sample EllFjometageno80_FD_203155 | JGI IMG/M metagenome (GOLD analysis project Ga0307985, IMG submission 203155) | Marine microbial communities from Ellis Fjord, Antarctic Ocean - #80 | ecosystem: Environmental > Aquatic > Marine > Unclassified | place: Southern Ocean | collected 2014-10-09 | reverse complement strand
CTGATGAACTGTTTGCTAAGATGCAGTACCTAGTTAAGGGCTTAGACTGTGACATTATCATCCTAGATCCATTGCAAGCTGCAGTGACGTCTAACGATAATGGAGTCATTGATGCCTTTATGGATAAATGCTTGAAGCTAGCTAAGAATACTGGTGTAAGCATCATAATCGTAAGTCACATGCGTAAGCCTAATGCTAAGAACGCGCATGATGTAGGCGAGTATGATCTTAAGGGCAGTGGCTCCATTAACCAGATCGCATTCAATACAATACTATTGAGTCGTGATAAAATGACGGAAGATGATTACGCACGTAACTGTACTCAGGTGCAACTAGTTAAGTGTAGGCGTACAGGACGTACAGGTGTGGCTGGTTGGTTGTATTATGAGAATACTACATCACGCCTAGTAGCTACACAAGCACCTGAAATTAAGAAAGCACATGCACATGAGGACTTTTAGCTATGGCTAGGTTAATATTTGATATAGAGACTAATGGACTAGCACCTAGTGTAGTATGGGTCATTGTCACTAAGGATATTGACACTGGCGACATAAAGACCTTCGCGTCACCTACGGGTATGGTTGGTAGGAGTAGTTGGTCTGCTTTCAATGAGTATATAGAAGCTGCAGATGAAGTCATAGGCCACAATATTATAGGCTATGACATACCTGTCTGTGAACGTCTACTCGGCACTGACTTCTCTAAGACTACCATAGTAGACACGCTAGTAATGTCAAGACTAGCTAACCCACAACGGGACGCACATTCACTAGCATATTGGGGAGAACAACTTGGGTATCCGAAAGGTGATTACAACGATTGGTCGCAGTATACACCTGAAATGGTGGAGTATTGTAAGCAAGACGTTAGGGTTAATGAACAAGTGTACGAACGATTGCTTTGCGAGCTTGATAGTTTTGGAAGCGAAAGCATTATACTCGAACATGCAGTGCAAAGTATCATACAAAAACAAATAAGAAATGGTTGGCTTTTGGATGTCCCAAAGGCTAGAGATTTAGTAGCACAACTTAAGGAAAAAGCATATGACCTTGAAGAAATTGTCCAACAAGTTTTTCTTCCTCTACCTACGTACATTAAGGAGATTGTTCCCAAGCTTAAGAAAGACGGCTCGATCAGCATCGTTGGACTCAAGTTCCTCGGTGACAGATGGGGAGAAGTAGGTGGCCCTTTTAGTCGGATTGATTGGCCTATTTTTAACCTTGGTTCTAGGCAGCAAATAGGTCGCTACTTAGTACACTTCGGATGGAAGCCCAAGGTATTCACTGAGACAGGACACGCTATAGTATCTGAGGATGTGCTTAAGAACGTTAAGAACATACCTGAGGCTGAGCTGATCGCTTCATACCTCCTAGTAGGCAAGCGGATAGCTCAGGTGCGTAGTTGGCTAGAGTCAGCTGATGAAGCTACAGAGCGTGTCCATGGCTACGTTAATACTAATGGTGCTGTAACTGGTCGCATGACACACAGTAAGCCTAACCTAGCACAGGTGCCCAGCTCTAGTAGCTTATATGGGCCTGAATGCAGAGGCTGCTGGATTGTCGCTAAGGGTAACAAGTTGGTTGGTATAGACGCTTCTGGCCTCGAATTGCGAATGTTAGCCCACTACATGAATGACTCTAAGTACACAAATGAGATACTTAGTGGTGATATTCATACAGCTAACATGAAGGCTGCTGGATTAGCAAATCGTAATTTAGCAAAAACTTTCATATACGCTTATTTGTATGGCGCAGGTGACGAGAAGATAGGTTCTATTGTAGGCGCTGGTCGAGCAGCAGGTAAGAAGCTTAAGGCTAGCTTCCTAAAGGCTACACCAGCACTAGCTATACTTAAGGAGAATGTAGCTACATCAGCAGGTAAGGGCTACGTGACTGGCTTGGATAAACGTAAGGTGTTTATTAGGTCAGAACACGCTGCATTAAATTCATTACTCCAGTCAGCTGGGGCAATAATTATGAAACAAGCCTTGATTATCTTGGATAAGTATGCTACAATGTATAGGTTAGACTATAAGTTTGTAGGTAATGTTCATGATGAATTTCAAGTTGAGGTTAGAGAGGATCAAGCAGAGAGATTTGGCGCTTTAGCAGCTAGTTGTATAGAGGCTGCAGGCATCCACTTCAACCTTAGGTGTCCACTAGCTGGAGACTACAAGGTAGGAGCTAACTGGGCTGAGACTCACTAAGCTTAAGGAGCATTATGAAACTATGTCTAACATGTAATACAGTGAAGAGGTTGAAAGACTTTCACGTTAAGCAATCAGCTAAGGATGGTGTACAGACAACATGTAAGGAATGTTTACATGATACCTACACTATCAGAGCAAGAGAGCTATTTGAATACAAAGGGGGTAGGTGTGCACATTGCAACTTAAGAGACTTAGATCGTCTTGAGATTTATGATTACCACCATATAAACCCATCAACTAAACTAAAGAACGTGACTGGGATGATGCTTTATCTCCCTGAGAAGTTATATGCAGAGGCAGACAAATGTATACTGCTATGCGCTAACTGTCACCGTAGTGAACATGAGAGAATGAGAAAGGAGCCTAAGGCTGATGAACCAGAACAACAAGAAGAAATTGAACAAGACGAACAAGGGCAAACCCTTCAGTATATGCTTTGTTGATGCTGATAGTATCATCTACCGTATAGCTCTCAAGTCTGACATCAGCTTAGATAAGGCTATGGAGTATTATGATAAAGCAATAGAAGACATTGAGTGGGCTACTGTAGCCACTGAGACTAAGGTAGCACTAAAGGGTAAGGGTAACTTCCGCTATGGTATAGCAGAGGATTACAAAGGAAGCCGTAGTGCTAAGCCAGTGGACGAGGTGCTAGCTGAGAGGCGTAAGGATCTTAACGAGTATGCTTATAGCCTTGGTCACTTTCAGTCAGACAATTGTGAAGCTGATGATGTTGTATCCATCTGGGCTCAGGAAGCTTTAGACGCTGGTGAGAACTACGTCATAGCTCATATAGATAAAGACATTGACATGGTAGAAGGTTGGCATTACAACTTCACCAAAGAAACTCTTTACTACATTGATGCAGACAAGGGCTGGTACAAGATGTGCCTGCAGATGCTTACTGGTGACTCTACAGATAACATACAAGGCTTACGTGGCGTAGGGCCTAAGACAGCACAGAAGATGCTTGCTGATGTGCCTAGGGCTGATATGGTAGCTAAGGTTCAGGAGGTGTGGAAAGAGCATCACCCTGAGGATTGGGAGTCTAAGCTTGAGGTATGTTGGAACTTGATCTACATGAGGCGTAACTGGAATAGTTTTCATCAGCTGACTATTGCTGAGGAGTTGCTTAATGACTAAGTTCCGCTCAGGTCTCGAAAGTGCTTTCAGTGATGCTGTTGGCACCGAGGACTTTCTATATGAGCCCTACAGATTACCTTATATCATTCGCAAGAAGTATGTGCCTGACTTCATTGACACACGTACAGGAGCTATGATAGAGTGTAAGGGGTTCTTTAGGGTTGGGGACACACAGAAGTACAAGGCTATACGTGACGAGATCGATAGGCCACTTATCTTTGTGTTCACTGATTCACGTAAGCGCCTACGTAAGGGTTCCAAGATGAACCTAGGGGAGTGGTGTGAGAAGGAAGGTTTAGCTCACTTCACTATGAAATCAGTTGATAAGCTACTGGAGCATCTAGCATGTCTAGCACCTTTGAAGAAATAAGAGAACAGATATTGAATAACTATGATGTTGACTTTCTTTGTGAGCTGTTAGGTATCACGAGTGAGTCATTAGTTGATCGTTATGAAGATATGATTATGAAGAACCTATCACTATTTGAGGAGGACACTTCTGATGATTAATGCGTATGATAACCTAGGTACAGGGGTAGACTTTACTAATATAGACGCACCTACGAAAGAGGCTTATAGGGCCTATGACGCTGGTGTACGTGAGAATCATACAGCACTGGACACACAGGTAGCTGGTGACCACTACAAGAACCAAGGTATCCAACCATTTGAGGTTACCTTTGCTAACTTTGGCTACCAAGGTGTACGTGCAGCTGCGTACACTAAGGTGCTTAAGTATCTCACTAGAGAGAAGGGTATCCATCGGGAGAACGTAGAGAAAGCAATACACTGCTTGCAGATACAGCTGGAGCTACATGACCTACAACCTAATGAACTATATAATGATCGTTTAGAACCAACATATAGTTCATCAAAACCAATAGACGGGAATAAGTAATATGAGCAAACTAATAAATATGCTAAAGCGCCACGAAGGTGTTAAGCCTTATGCTTACAAATGTACTGCAGGTAAGATCACTGTAGGTGTAGGTCGTAACATAGATCCAGATGGAGGCATCGGCTTGTCACCATGTGAGGTTGACTTTATGCTTGGTAATGACATTGATAGGGTTGAGGAGGAGCTTTATGCTGCCTTGCCATGGTTGAGTGGTAGTAAGATTGCTGAGCCACGTTATGATGCTTTAATCAACATGTGCTTCAACTTAGGACTCCCACGCTTCCTTAAGTTTAAGAAAGCATTGTCAGCTATGGAGGCTGGTAATTACGAGATTGCCGCTGTTGAGTTCCTAGATTCACGTTGGGCCAAGCAGGTGGGTAAACGAGCTGATGAAGTAGCTGAAATGATTAGAACTGGAGAGTATGCGTAATGATTGTTAAGTTATATACAGGTGATGCCTGCCCAGCTTGTAAGAATCTTAAGAAGCGATTAGCTTCCTTAGATCTGAATGGCTACGAAGAATGTAACGTGGCTGAGGCTGAGCACAAGGATGCCTTAATAGCTTTAGGCTTGCGAAGTATACCTGTGTTAGCAATATATAATGATAATGGTGTCATGATGGACACTATAGTAGGTAACGTGGCTAGTAATGCACACTTAAAGGAGTTCTTTGACGTATGATGATTATTGAGCATATACAGCAGATAATGGATGGTTTTGACTGTGACCTTAACACAGCAATGCAGTTATACAAGCGTGGTACAGTTTGGGAAGATTAAGTATACTTAAGTGCACCTTAGTGTGTACATTGTACACTTTGTGGTACATTAAAGTGTAGTGGAGAGTATATGAGCAGAACTATAAAGAAAGCTAAGACAGGCGCTAAAGCAGTCTCACGAAGCTGTTGTAACCATGGCACATGTGATTACTGTCTAAGCAATAGAATGCACAAGCACAACAAAAAACTAATACAAGAGAGAGAGAATATACATGAAACTGAAGCTAAAGCCTTGCCAAGTGGAACAGATTGCAGTGACTTATCTAGATCAGATGCACCACGAGCTGAAGAATGAGTTAGTAGCTAATGATATAGACCCTTACCTAGATTCTACTGGAGTGGTGGACATTACACGCTCTATCATTGCCATTGAGGTTATCATGCGAGAGCTTATGTTTGAGGATGTTTACTTCATCTGGAAGCTAGAGAATGGGGTAGAGCTATGAGCGTATATGAAGACTACATCCATAAGTCACGTTACGCTCGTTATCTGCCTAATGAGCAACGAAGAGATAGCTGGGACGAAACTGTATCACGTTACTTAGATTACTTCAAAGACCGAGGTGCCTTAGACGACAAGACGTACAAAGAGTTATATAAAGCAATTCTAGCTAAGGAAGTTATGCCATCCATGCGAGCTCTTATGACCGCTGGTAAAGCTTTAGACCGAGACCACATTGCTGGTTTCAACTGCAGCTACATGACTATTGACCACCCTAAAGCCTTTGACGAGATGATGTATATTCTCATGTGCGGCACAGGTGTAGGCTTCAGTGTTGAGCGTCAGTATGTGAGCAAGCTACCCGAAGTATCCGAAGAGATGCACCCTACTGACACATGTATCATTGTAGATGATAGTAAGATTGGTTGGGCTAAGGCATTCCGTGAGTTGGTTGTGTTACTCTACTCAGGTCAGGTGCCCTCATGGGACGTAAGCAAAGTACGTGAAGCAGGTGCACCATTGACTACCTTTGGTGGTCGCGCTAGTGGCCCTGAGCCTCTAGTGGACTTGTTTAAGTTTACTGTTGGTGTCTTCAAAGGAGCTGCAGGACGTAAGCTAAGTAGTATTGAAGCTCATGACTTATGTTGTAAGATTGCTCAGATTGTAGTCGTTGGTGGAGTCCGTAGATCAGCTTTGATTAGCTTATCCAACTTGACAGATGATCGCCTTAGACGGAGTAAGCATGGTCAATGGTGGGACACAGAGCCACAACGAGGCTTGGCTAACAACAGTGCATGTTACACCGAGAAGCCAGACTTTGAAGCCTTTATGAATGAATGGAGTAGCTTGTATGAGAGCCGTAGTGGAGAGCGTGGTTTCTTCAGTCGTGTAGCCTCACAGAAGCAAGCAGCAAAGAATGGTAGACGCGAGGCAGAACACGAGTTCGGGACAAATCCGTGCAGCGAGATAATCTTACGCCCACAGCAACTGTGCAACTTAAGTGAGTGTGTAGTGCGTTGGGATGATACTCCAGCACAGTTAAAGAAGAAGGTACGACTAGCAACAATCCTAGGAACGCTACAGGCCACGTTGACTAACTTCCGCTACTTACGTAAGAAGTGGGCAGACAACACGGCAGAGGAATGCTTGTTAGGAGTTAGCCTTACAGGTATATTAGATAACAAACGAATGGGTACAGTAGGCCCTGAGCTAGCTAAGGAGCTAGAAGAACTGAAGAATGAAACAATTAAAGTTAATAAAGAATGGAGTGCTAGACTTGGCATCAATCAAAGCACAGCAATTACGTGCGTCAAGCCAAGTGGAACAGTGTCCCAACTGGTCAACAGCGCCAGTGGAATCCATGGTCGGTTTAGCAACTATTATATCCGCAGGGTTCGTGCTGATGCTCGTGACCCACTTTGTGCCGTCTTAGAGGCCGCAGGAGTGCCTGTAGAGGTTGATGTAATGTCAGCCGCTACCAAGGTATTCAGCTTCCCTCAAAAGGCTCCAGAGGGCTCTACAATCGCTTCAGAGCAGACTGGTATGGAACAGCTGCACCTTTGGGATTGTTACCAACGGAACTGGTGTGAGCATAAGCCAAGTATCACGGTTTACTATCGAGACAGTGACTTCCTAGAGATAGGCAACTGGCTCTTTAATAACTTCGATGACGCCTCAGGGCTTAGCTTCCTACCGATTAGTGAGCATACGTATCAGCAGGCTCCTTATGAAGCTATAAGCTCTGAAGAGTATGAGGCTATGGTGCTAACGATGCCAAAGAGCATAGACTGGGACATTACTGAGGCTAGTGATGTTACCGAAGGTGCTCAGACTCTAGCGTGTGTTGCAGGCTCTTGTGAAATATAAGCAGTAGAACGTAAAAAACCCTAGTAATCTTATGACTACTAGGGTTTTTTTATGCGCTGAGTTTACTCGGTCTCAGTACCGTAGTCGTGTAGCGAAGTACCTAAGTGGATAGCTTCTGCAGGCATCTTGAGACCAACCTGAGCTGCTATGCCTGCCTTACTAGCGGAGGCGCTCATGTAATCTTCAATGTCCTGATCAGATACTGAACCACTCTGACCTTCATCCATGCTACTTATCTCTTGTCGAGAGCCTCTATTCTTAGCTTGGCGTACCTTAATCTTCTTAGGTCGAAGATCAGTATACACAGGAGGTGTCATAGTAAACTCTTGTACTGGTAGAGCCTTACCAAGCACCTTACCAAGCACAGGAACCTTCTCAAGGAAGTCATGAACATCTGACATAATAGTCATTGATCGTTGGTTTGGTAACACCTTAGTAAGAGTGTTGATACCACCTTCGACTATACCACTACCTACTTGTGAGGAGGATAGCCATAAGCCATTCTTCTCTATGTCGGCAAGGTCTTTGCTAACTATCCTAATGTTCTTCTGTTGAGCCCTAGTCACAGGAATCTTATCACCAGCTTTGTTAACCTTAAAGTCAACCACTTCATTTAAGTGAGCGAATATCTCCTGAGGTGTTGGTGCTTCTTTGTTGTCATATAGGGAGCGTAAGAAGCTGTTGGTAGGGTTCTTAGTACCAGACATGTCACCTTGGTGTCCACCTCCCATACCAGTGTTACGCTTGACTACTAATTTATTAGCTTTAGTATCTGGCATACCCCATATCTTAATAGCAGCATCATAAGCATAAGACAGATCAGCCTCAGAGGTTACCAATGGTTTGATTACTTCCTTACCGTTGCGACCTTGAAGTGATTGAGTATACTTCTGTTTGCTTGCTGACTTAACATAGTTAGCCTTACTAAGAGGTTGCATACCACCATAAGATACAGCATTGAGGACATTATCCATAACCTTTGCAATCTTACCACCATGCTTAGACTGTGCAGTTATATACTTATTATAACTAATCTGTGCTATTGCTTTCTCTTTGTGCCTCTTGGCTGCGGAGGTATCACCCCTGTCTTTAGCTTTCTTATGAGCAGCCATTTCATCCTTGACTATCTGTTGAGAAGCCTTGTTGATACCATGCTTATCATAAAGTGCTCTAGCTTCAGGATCTATGATGGATCTGATACCACCTTTGACTCCTTTCTCTGCCCATTGTCCAGCGCCTACCATTGTCTGTGCTAGCTTAAAAGCTTCTAATGGTGTGGATACACCCTTTACTTTATACTTGAGTAGTTGCTTAGATAGATCTTCATAACTAGCTGGCTTCTCTTTAAGTGTCTTAACTTCAGGAGCATAGTAGCTTGGTATGTAGTTGGGAGCAGCAGAGATAGCACGTTTGATAGGAGCTAACAGAGCCTTAGGTATGCCAAACTCAGCAATACCAGCACCAGCCATTATGTCCTTAGCAGCCTCAGGGTTAGCCTGTAGCCACTCTATGGCGTCCTTGCCATACTCAGTGTCCATGCCCTGCTCCATGACGTATTCCATACCAGACACTAAAGCATCTGTGACTACATCAGGGGTAATAAGGTCGAGGGCACCACTGACTACACCACCAGCCAACTCACCAGTACGACCAGCATGTCGATAAGCTAACCGAGGGAAACTAATGTCACCTTGCTCATATAGCTTATCATCCTCTAAGGCTCTCTCGTTACCCTCAACAACCAAGTCTTTAAGTTGTGTGGCTTCCTCACCTATTTCATCAAAGAGCATCTTGTTGGGTAGATTGAGAATATTGTTATTCCACATATCATCCACAGCGCCCCTCATCATATTATGTGAGGTCTTTAGATCGGTTAGGAATCCCATTATTTATCCTTGCTTTTTTCTGTCCTTTGTTCTTCACTTAAGAAAGCTAGCAATACAGCTCTATCGGCTCTATACTGATTCTTAAGCACTGGGTCGGTAGTCTTACGAATTAACTTACCAGTCTGTCGAATCAATTGACCTGTTGCTTTCTTACCTGCCGCTGAACGCATGAACTGATAAGATAGTGAGGCGGCTGCTACAGCTCCAGTACCAAATGCTGCTAATGGAAAATACTTATTAGCTGCTAGGTTGGCTGCAATTGATACAGTAGTGAAGATACCTACAGGAGTATGTGGAATACTAATGTCTGCTGCTTTAATCTTCTTGCTTAAGCGTACCCAAGCAGTCTGACTTTCCTTCTCAAGCTTAGGCTCAATTAGGTTTTCAGCTTGATATAACATAGACTGACGATTGAGTGACTTCTTAACCTCAGCATCTGGTACAGCCTGCTCAACCTTATCATTTAAGTATTCACGTAGCTTACGTACCACTAATCCTCGTGAGTTAGAAGCTGTAGGATCTAAGGCTCCCTTCTCTACGTTTCTAATCCAAGCATCGAAGTCACGCCTAACCTGCAAGAGACCTAGCGTAGTTCCGTCTGACTTAGCAATACGATCTTGAATCCAATCAACTGTAGCTAGACCTACTTTCTCATTACCTGAGATAGCCTTGAAGTCTGTGCTACCAAATAACTCATCCATCGTATTACCAAGTTCTTCACCCAGCTCTACTGAATCAATCTTAGGGTTGCCTAGCTCTTTGACTCGCTTAGCTGTAGACATCCTTAGTTTTTCTTGTGCTTTCCAGATGTGACCACGAGTAGTGAGGAATGGAGTACCACGTTTAATCTCAGGTATCTTATGAAGTTCATCATAAATATCTATTTCACGTTGAGTAGGATCATATTCTCTGTTGACTCCATCATCCATGGTGAACACACCGCCACCGTTAGTGGCTCTCTTAGCATGTTTCTCGTCAACTGGTGTGAACATAGTCGCTATATTATCACGCCTACGCTTCTCAGTCTGCTTAACACCTTGAGCTACTAAGGCGCTACCAGCTTTCTCAAGTACTGAATCATCCTCTGCCCATGTCTTAGTCTTAGGTACTGGAGCAAAGAATGCAGTAAGGTTTATCTGAGACTCAACATCTCTAGCACCTGCTGGATTGTCTTGCTTCCATACTCTATACCACTCAGGGCCTTTAAGGACAGCTTCGATACCTTCAGCTACTACTTCACCAGCATCAGAGTTGATAATGTCAAACCATGCGCCTTTAGCAGTCTCTACGATAGGTTTTTCAATGAAGTCGGGAGTAGCCGCAGCAACAGCGCCACCAAAGGTCTTTACACCTTCCATAACAATGTCGCCAAAGGCTGGTATGATAGCTTCAGATAAAGCATAAC